>Ga0210407_10000160_pt1 | contig 82364 bp, 59 predicted proteins | sample IncBWC27MmetaG_FD_150860 | JGI IMG/M metagenome (GOLD analysis project Ga0210407, IMG submission 150860) | Forest soil microbial communities from Barre Woods Harvard Forest LTER site, Petersham, Massachusetts, United States - Inc-BW-C-27-M | ecosystem: Environmental > Terrestrial > Soil >...
CCCCAAGACCCAGGTACCAAACACCGGAACCTGGGGCACCCTCCGCCTCTCTACTTCCACGGGAATTGTTGAAGTGATATTCTCTCGGGGGCTTCCATATCAACAATTTCCAAATTATTTACTCGGGGCACCCGGCCGGGAGAAGTGACATGTCAAAGCTGATCGGTTTGGGGTTCGTTGTACTGTTTGTGTTATTTGCCGCGAACCCTGTCCACGAAATCTTCACGAAGTACAAACCAGTCGAAGCCTACGAAATCCGCCCAGGCATCTTGATGATGCCAAGGTACTCAGCCGACGGGCAAGTCTGCGAAATCGGTCTGGAGAAACTGCACTACTCCCCCGAAACTATCAGGCTGGACTCCAGCCTATCGCGCAAGGAGGTCGATCAAGTTTTCTATGAGCTTGTGCCTGCCGATGAGAGGGGTCCAAGCTCAAAAGATTTCGCAGGGACTCTAATCACGCGAGGCGGCCAAAGTCTTACAACGAACGTAGACTTCCAGCACGTATCGATCCAGATTTACGGTGATGCCTCGTCCCCCGGTGGGGGCGCAACTACGGTAAATGAAGTTGTCGCCACGCTCAAATGGAAAAGCAGGAAGTGCCTATAAGCAGCCGGGTGGCGGGTGCCCCAGGTTCCGGTGTTTGGTACCTGGGTCTTGGGATGGCAATTGCTTCCCGTTGAACTGCTGGCCGTCGGCCGTATACTTCTCCGATTCCGCTTTTCCCGTTACCCTTTCGCCGCAAAATCGTCCCAGTACTACACAATACTGTTGATAAACTAGCTATAATTTGAGAAAATCCCTTATGTTCGCGCGGGGAGTTTTCCCTTTCCACCCGGCGCCGCTCCTTACCTGCTCAGAAACTTTCTTAAGTCCAATCATTCCCACACTTGCGCGACGCGCTCGTAAGTCCAATCATTCCTGCACATACGGGGGTGGGGGAAGTACCGGTTTCCTTGTCAGACCAATTCGCCCGGCTTCTAAGCCTTTTGCTTCCCCTAGATACGCGCACTTCGCCCGCAACTCTTTTGTTTCCCCTACATACGCAAAAACAGAGGGGTATACACCCTGTGGAAAATGTCGGCGCGCCGACATTTTTGATTTTTCCCCTTATATTTTGAGGTTTTTTGCGAACCGATCGAAAATTACCACTCATCCGTCAGCGCTATCCGGCGCGCGGAGCATCGGTCAGAAGCCACGGTTTAGGAGAGTCCGGTCAGTCCAAGTCCGTTCCTCACGCCTTTTTTGCTCGCCACTCGTCACTCGCCACTCGTCACTTCCCCACAAATCACCAAGATTACTTGGAAAGCGTTTGTTGAGCGGAACCCGCGCGCCAGAAGTTCTGCCCGGTTTCCGGCAGCGTGTAGATGGGATCGTAATATTCGTAGCGGCGGTTCAGCGCCTCGGGATCGTCCGCTTCAATTCCTGTGCGGTAATTCTTTGTCCAGTAGGAAATGCCCAGTTGCCGGTCGTACTCCTTCAGCTGGTGCACCCAGCGCTTGCCGACAAACGGCACATCGCAAACGATACGCGGCGTGGCAAACCCGGGCAGGTAACCCATGATGTCGTGCTGCAGCTGTTGCGCTTCATGGATCGCCAGCCGCCAGTGCTCCGCGTTCGGGATCATGTCGCACTGATAAAAGTAATACGGCATGATTTTTCCGTAATCCAGCAGCGCAAAACAAAGCTCCAGCAATTCTTTCGGAGAAGTATTCACGCCGCGCAGCAAAACTCCCTGGTTCCGCACGTCGCGGTAACCCATATCCAGCAGCGACTCCACCGCTTTCCGCACCAGCGGCGTCACCTGCCGCGCGCTGTTCACATGCGTGTGCACGGCAATGTCCACGCCGCGTTCCCGCGCTTTCTTTGCCAGCCTCTCCAGTCCGGCCTGCACATCCGGCTGGAGGAAATGCTGCGGAATCGCAATCAGGCCTTTGGTCGCCAGACGAATGTCGCGGATGTTCGGAATGTCCATCAACTTGGACACGAAATCCTCCAGCCCGGCGATCGGCACATTGGCAATGTCGCCGCCGCTGACCACGACGTCTCGCACCGAAGGAGTGACCCGCAGATAATCGAGCATCTGCTGGTAGCGATCTTTCTGCGGAATCTGAAACTTCAGCTTGATCACTTGCGGCACATCGTTGCCGACCAGATCCATGCGCGTGCAATGCCCGCAATACTGCGGACAAGTGGAAAGCATTTCCGCCAGCACTTTCGTCGGGTAGCGATGCGTCAAACCCTCCACCGCCCACATGTCCGATTCGTGCAACGAATCGCGGCTGGCCTTCGGGTGGCTGGGCCATTCCGGATGACGGTCGTCAAACGCCGGCAGCATGTAGCGCCGCACCGGATCGTTCCACAAATCTTTTTCATCCATGGTGTTCAGCATGTGCGGCGGCACCAGGATGGACATCGTCGCGCGCTCTCGGCCATCGCGTTCCAGGGAAGCCATCAGCGCATCCGGGATCAGGTCGCCGAACGCGTCTTTCAATTCCTTCAGGTTCTTCACCGTGTGGCGGCGCTGCCAGAGAGCGGTTTCCCACTCTTCTTTGGTGACGTCTTTATAGCCAGGCAGGCGGCGCCAATCCGGCTCCACAAATTCCCTTTTCAAGGGATAGGTAAACGGCTGCTCGCCGGCATGGACACGGCCGGCCGGCTTCCAGGTGGGGCGCGCGGACTTTGCCGCAGGCGTAGTGGTTTTCGTCTCGCTCATCACATCGATCCAGTATCTGGGGAGTTTTGCGTGTTAATTATAAGGAAGTCTTTACAACTTCTTTATGTCTCAGGATAGCGTACCCGCCAATTTTCCGCCACCCCTGCCGGTGAAGAGCGCAGCGACGCTGGAACCGTTATGTGGATTGGAGGAATTCGCTCAGCAGCAAATGAAAGTGATGGACGCCATTTTCCCGCTTCACGGAATAGCGCCCTCGATCGTAAGTGGAGGACTGCAGGCCTCGCTGAACCGCTTCGCAGATGTGGATGTCTTCTTGCTGCACCGTCTCGCTGAAGCCGATGGCCTTTCGCACTCGATCCCGGACGTTTTCCGAATGCGCGTCGTGAACATACCACTCGAAAATGGTCAGCGTGCGGTCGTGCCCGAGCGGCACAATCAAATTGGTGGAAATATTGTCGGGGTAAATATTCACCATCAGGTTCGGAAAGATCCAGAAGTAAAGCGCTTCTTTCGATCCAGGACCCGGAGCATAGAGGCGTTCCCCAGTATCACCCGGCTTCACCTCTTTGACCGGACCCAACTGTTGCGACGCATAGCGAAACACTTCGGTCCGGTACCGCGGGTAGTCGATCTCTTTCATCAATCCCGGATGGACAATGGGAATGTGGTAGCCCTCCAAATAATTGTCCACATAAACTTTCCAGTTGCAGTTCACGTAATAATCGCGGCGCTCGGCCAACTCGAGACCATTGAAGTTGAAACCGGCGACTTGTTGCGGAATATTTTCGAGGAAAGCCGAAAGCGGCGGCGCCTGGAGGTCAAAATTTATGAAGATGAACTGTTCCCAGGTTTCGCAGCGCAGCGGAACCATGCCCATCGTGGACCGGTCGAAAAATTCCATGCCGTCCACTTCCGGCGTCCCGATCAGCCGTCCATCCAGCGTGTAGGTCCAACCGTGGTACCCGCAGTTGAACACGTTTCGGCAGCCCGATCCCTGCGCGATGGGGCCGGCGCGATGGCGGCAGACATTGCTGAACGCGCGCAGCGTTCCGGCGTTATCTCGAACCACCACAACGGGTTCGCCAACGACATCGACCGTAAAAAACGCGCCTGGATCGGCGATGGTGCGCTTTGCTCCGTCTACTTCGCCGCAACACTGGCCCAGCGTGCCGACCAGTTGCCACGTTTTGCGAAAAATGCGTTCTTTTTCCAGCGAGAGGATGGCGGAATCTATATAGAAGCGCGAGGGCAGAGTTTCCGCGCACTCCACCCGTTCATTCATCCCGAGGTTGATTGGTTTGGAGGTCATCGTCCGCGCTTAAGACGCGACCCGTTAGAACTTGCGCGTTTCTTGCCGCGACCAGCGTTCCACCACGATTTTCGATTCCGTGTAGAACTCGACCGCGTCTTTGCCCTGCGCATGGAGAATACCGAAGAAGCTTTCTTTCCATCCGCTGAACGGAAAGGAAGCCATCGGCGCGGCAACACCGATATTGATGCCGATATTTCCAGCCGGCGCCTCATAGCGGAATTTCCTCGCCGCCGCGCCGCTGGTGGTAAAGAGCGACGCCTGGTTTCCATACGGGCTCTTGCGGATAATTTCGATGGCATCATCAATCGTGTTGGCGTGAATCAGGCTCAACACGGGCCCGAAAATTTCCGTGTCCGCCAGCGAACTCGAAGCGGGCACGCCGTCCAGCACGGTGGGCTTCAGAAAGTTTCCGCCCTCATAGCTGGCGACCTTCGGATTGCGGCCGTCCACAACGGCTTTCGCGCCATCCGAGACGCCCTGCGCAATCAAGCCTTCGATGCGTTGCTTGCTGACGGGCGAAATCACCGGCCCCATCTGTACTCCGGCATCGAGGCCGAATCCAACCTTAATCGAAGAAGCCGCTTCGGCAATCGCATCACGAAACGTCTTTTGCGCTTCGCCGATCGTCACGGCAACGGAAACCGCCAGGCAGCGCTGACCCGCGCACCCGAAAGCCGAGTCGCTGATAATCTGTTTCGCCAGATCCATGTCCGCATCCGGCAACACAATTACGTGATTCTTCGCTCCGCCCTGGCACTGCATCCGCTTCCCTGCGGCCGCCGAACGCATGTACACATGCTTGGCCACCGGCGTGGAACCAACGAAACTGATCGCGCGCACCGTCGGATGATCGCACAGCGCGTCCGCCACTTCCCGGCCGCCATTGATCGTGTTGATCACTCCCTTGGGCAGTCCGGTCTTTTCGATAAGCTCCATGGTGCGTTGCATGGTCAATGGCACACGCTCGCTCGGCTTCAACACAAAGGTATTGCCGCAGGCAATGGCGTAGGGCAGGAACCAGAACGGAATCATCGCCGGGAAATTAAAGGCCACAATGGCGGCCACTACGCCGAGAGGCTGGCGAATCAGGGTTTCATCCACGCCGGGGGTAATATCCTCCAGGTTGTAACCCTGCATCATGACGGGGATACCGCAGGCGACTTCCACATTTTCAATGCCGCGGCGCCATTCCGCTTTTGCTTCCGCAAACGTCTTTCCGTTTTCCAGCGTTATGAGCTTCGAGAGTTCGTCAATATGTTCTTCCAGCAGATTTTTCAGTTTGAATAAATATTGGATGCGTTCCCCAGCCGGCGTCCTGCGCCATGCCGGAAAAGCCGCGGCAGCGGCCTGCACCACCGTATCCACCTCGGCCTTCGTAGAGAGCGGTGTTCGCCCGATGACCTCTCCGGTTGCTGGATTGACGACGTTGGAATGTTCCGAAGCCGAAGATTTATGCCAGGCGCCGCCGAAATAGTTCTGAACGTCGATCACCTGCGATGTGACGGGGGTACTCATGAGACTTCTCCGTGCCTCCGCCCGCGCTGTGGCGTGCGGCAGGGCTTGCGATATGAAGGATGGCGCTCGGACAGACCGGGCGAATGACAACCCAGTGTACCAAAGAATGAGGAGGAGGGAGCTTGCAGGAGGAGTTACCGGCCGAGCGTTGCCAGAGCTTCGTAGGCGGCGCCAATCAGCGGAGCATTTTCATTCAGCACCACAGACACGGGAACATTGCTCAACATTTCGGTGAAATGCCATTTATCCCGGAACGCTTTGAAAAACGTGCCGTCCTGCATTTTTGGCAGAATTTTGACTGCGATTCCACCGGCAACATAAACCCCGCCAAGCGCCAGCACCTTCAGCGCAAGATTCCCGGCCTCCGCTCCGTAAATCGCCGTCCACAAATCCAGCGTCTTGACGCAAACCGGGCATTCTTTCGACAAGCCGGTCTTCGTGATGAAGGGCGCGGGATCCGCATCCGGATCGTCAAAGACGGGATGCTTCACGGTGGAGGAAAGAAATTCGTGGATCGTGCGGAAGCCGCGGCCGGAGAGAATCAGTTCCCAACTGACCTGCGGATAGCGTTTGCGCATGAACTTCAGGAGTTCAATCTGCTCGTCGTTGCGCGGCGCAAAGTCGGTGTGGCCGCCTTCGCTGGGCACCACTCGATACCGATTGCCGTCCCAGAAAAGGATGGATTGCCCGAGCCCCGTTCCCGCGCCCAATAATGCGCGCGTCGCACCCTGCACGGGTGTGCCCTGGTTCAGCACGACGAAATCTTCAGGGGGAAGATGATCCAGGCTGTGGCCGGTCGCGCCCAGATCGTTCATCAGCGCTATCGTCTTGACGCCGAGTTCCTTCGACAGACTGTCCGCGTCAATCACCCAGGGAAGGTTTGTGGCGTGAATGCGGTTGTTGATGACCGGCCCGGCCACGCCAAATCCCGCGGCGCGAACTTTCTCATCGGTAAGGTGTGGAGCAGCCTGGTGGGTGAATTCCTTGATGATCAGGTCGAAGCGGGCAAAATCCTTGCTGGCGAACCGCCGCTTGAAAACGACGGACAGCTTTCCATTCTTTTCTGCAAACAGCGCGATGTTGCATTTGGTGCCGCCGACGTCGCCCGCAAGTATCACCGTGCCTCCCTCAAAACCTCGCCATTAAACCGTTTTAAGGGTTATACCACTGTCGGCCATCGCGTTCCAGCAATTGGTCGGACTCTTTTGGTCCCCACGCGCCGGCTGGGTACGTTGGTACCGTTCCTGTTCTGGCCGCGCTCCAAACATCCAGAATCGGGTCCACAATCGACCAGGCCGCCTCCACTGAATCACCACGGTCAAACAGCGTGGCGTCGCCGCGCAAGCAGTCATTCACCAGCGTCGCGTACGCGCTCCTCGAAGTGCCGCCGAATGCTTCGCGATAGCTGAAATTCATGGTCACATTCCCGATGCTCATTTCCGTGCCGGGCCGCTTTGCGCCAAACGAAACGGAAATCCCCTCGTCCGGCTGGATATTCAGCACCAACCGGTTGGGCTCGATACCACGATCACGGAAGACAAGGTGCGGTGCGCAGCGGAACTGGATCATGATTTCCGTGGTGCGTTTTGCCAGGCGCTTCCCCGTGCGCAGGTAGAATGGCACGCCGGCCCAGCGCCAGTTGTCGATGAGCACCCGCATGGCTACGAACGTTTCCGTGCGCGAATTGGGATTAACACCCGGTTCATCGCGGTAGCCGGCCAGTTTATTGCCGTTGGCGTTTCCCGGCGCATATTGCCCGCGCACCGCGGATTGCGCCACCATCTCCAGGTTGTAGGGGCGAATGGATTGCAGAATTTTGAGCTTTTCGTTGCGCACGGCGGTTGCATCAAACGAAGCGGGCGGCTCCACGGCCATCAACGAGGTCAGTTGCAAGACGTGGCTCTGGATCATATCGCGCAGGGCGCCGGCGGTTTCGTAAAATCCACCGCGCCTCTCGACACCGAGCGTTTCAGCTGCCGTAATCTGGACGTGATCCACGTAATTGCGATTCCACAGCGGCTCAAAAATGCCGTTGCCAAACCGCAAAACCAGCAGGTTCTGAACCGTATCCTTACCCAGGTAGTGATCGATGCGGTAAACCTGCTTCTCCTCAAAAACATTCAGCACGATTTTGTTCAATTCCTTCGCAGACGCCAGATCGCGGCCAAAGGGCTTCTCAATAATGATACGCACCCAGGAATTCGGGTTTGCCGGCCGTGCCAGTCCCGCGCGTCCCAGTTGCTCGACGATATCCGGATAAACTTCCGGGGGCGTGGAAAGGTAAAACAAGCGGTTGCCGCCCAGGTTCTTTTCCTTATCGATTTCCGCGAGCCGTTTGGCAAGCTGCGTATAAGAATCGGGATTACCATACTCGCCCGCGGAATAATAAAGGTTGGACGAAAACGCATTCCATTTCGCGGGCTCAATCGGGCCTACTTCGGAAATTGTTTTCGCCGCTTCGCCGATGGTGGCCCGGAACGATTCATCGGTCATCGGGGTCCGTGCAAAACCGATAATGGAGTAGCGTTCCCCGAGGGAATTGTGTTGCGCCAGGTCATACATCGCGGGGATCACTTTGCGCTTGGCCAGGTCGCCCGAAGCGCCAAACAGGATCACGGTACAAGGGTCCGCGGTTGTTCCATAGATTGAACTCGAGCGCTTTTCTTCAGCCATGCACTTCCTCCGTGGTATTCGGCCCAGCCATGCTCATTTGCATGGCTTTTCGACTATACCTCAATCCCAAGAGCTTTCAGTTCCGAGCGGGTCTGCGCCGCATTCTTGTGATGGATCACATGCATCCCCATTCGCCGCGGGTTCTCCAGATTCAGGGAGCGGTCGTCAATGAACACGCATTCCTTCACCGGACGTTGCGATACTTCCAGCGCGATCCGGAAGATCTGCTCTTCCGGTTTTCGCGCGTGCAGGTAACAGGAGCTGAAAAAAACCTGAAAATCCTTGCGCAGGCCAAACGCCTCGATACGATAGTTGTTCAGTTCCAGCGGCTCATTATTAATGGATGCGACGAAATATTTTTGGATACCCGCCACATCGCGGAGTAATTGCCGCGTCTCGGGATACTCCTTGGACTGGGCAAACATGAACGCTGTATATTCCTCGCGGGTAAACGCCCGCGGGCGGTAAAACAGCGTTCGGTCGAGATATTGGTCCAAAGTGATCTGTCCCGCATCGAACGCAGGAAACGACAAATCGTGCCGCTCCCGGAACTCTTCCAAGTCCAATTGAAAAGTCTTGGCGGCTTCCATTCGGGAATTGTGGTCCCAGCCGTTGGTCAGAACAACCCCGCCGATGTCCCAAAACACTGTCGTGATGTTTGTCAAGGAAGCGCCTCCGGGAAAGCCCTTGAGAGATATCAGAAGAAGGACTTAGATGAAAGCCAAAAGAGAAAGGTTCAAAGGTTGGAGCGCGGTAAGGCGCGGCCCATCTGGGTCTTGCGAGTGGGGCTCGCCGCAGTAAGGGGTTCTCTCTAACTTGCAACAACTTACGGGCTGACGGACAATAGCTTCTTCAGGGGGAACCCAAATGGCAGACGATTCTTGCGGACCGACGCCCGCTCCGAGTGAGCCGGTTAAGCCCGGCACGCGCATGGTGCATTGCGTGAAGTTCGGGAAAGACATGCCGGGATTGGACCGCGTGCCGTGGCGGGGCGAAATCGGCAAACGGGTCTACGAAAACGTCTCCAAGGAAGCCTGGAAGCTGTGGGTTGAGTATTCCAAGATGCTGATGAATGAATATCGCCTGAACCCCATTGACCCGAACTCCCAGAAAATCATGGAAGAGCAGATGGAACAGTTTTTCTTCGGCGATGGCGCAAAGCTCCCCGAAGGTTACGTTCCCCCCAAAGCGAAGGGTTGAAGCTAGACCTTTCCCGTTACCGGATGTTCTACGGGCAGCCGCGGTGTCAGCTTAAAATTCAATTTTGCGTGGCCTTCGCGAAGGGCGTTCTCCACCTCGGCGGGAGTTTCGCCTCTCGCGAACAGGAAACCCAGGTAACTCGAACCCTCCGGCCATGCTGCGATGTAGTCGCGCCAGCGTGCGGTAATCTCCAACTCCGTTACGCCCGGCACGCGGCGCGCTTCTTCCGCTCCCTCCACCTTCTCCAGAATTCCGCTTTTAGGAACGGGAATCATCAGAACTCCGGAAGCCGCCGTTTCCCGCGGCGCATCCGAACCAGACAGATTCAATGCATGCCGTAGGAGCAATTCCTCCAATCCAATTGGCTCAGTCTCATCGTCCAGCTGAAACCGCAATGCACGTGCGCACAATCCGCCAATCGGTCGCGCCGCAACTTCAATCGGCCAGACGCCTCGCTCGTTCAAGCGGAATTCCCCGTGTACCGGCCCGTGCGTCAGCCCCAGGGCTCGCGTCGCATCCGTAAGACTTTTTTCGACTAGTTCCTGTTCGTTAGTGAGGAGGCGCGAAGGTGTGACGTAAATCGTTTCCTCAAAATACGGTCCTTCCAGAGGATCCGGTTTGTCGAAAATTGCCAGCACGCGCAATTCTCCGTCCTTGAGCAGTCCTTCCACTGCCACTTCCCTGCCGGGCAGGTACTCCTCCACGATCATCCGGTCTAGATTTGGCTCACGCGTCGCCTGAACTTCCGCCGACTCCAGCAATCGTTTCAATCGGCCCGCGCCGGCGAGGAATTCTTCGCGATTATTTACCCGGACGACGCCCTGGCTGGCCGAAAGTGAGATCGGCTTCAACACGCACGGATAAGTGATTCCCATCAGCGCGGGCTCGGGAATCGCGTGCAGCGGCACGCTACGAAACCAGGGTGTCGGCAAACCCGCATCGCGAAAAACTTCCCGCAAGCGCATCTTGCTTCGGCAAGCCTCCACGCTTGCCGGATGATTGTGCGGAATTCCCAACCCTCGCGCCGCGTATGCAGCCGCAAGCGTTGGCCGGTCTCCCAGTGCAAGCACGCCTTCCACGCTTTGCCCGGCCTGAGTCTGCATCACCGCGTAGGCCGCCTCTTCCGGCGCCTCAAACCGCACCGGCAGAGCGCGGTCGTTCCACGGATCATCCAACTGGTGGCACCTGTCAGTTATGAACACAAGTTCGACGCCTAGCTTTTTTGCCGCTGCGTCAAACGCGCGAGTCTGGTAGCCAAGCTTTGCGGTGAAGAGAAGAATTCTTGGACGAACCATGGGGGAATTCATTCAGAAACTTTCATAGAAAGGATTCTGCCTGCCTGACCGCTTCCCTGGCTCTGGCGATGGGGACCAACTGGTCCCCGGTGGGCTCCGCTCAACAGTACCAGGGCTCGTTCAAGTACGGCACGGGTGCCACAGCAACTGGCATCCCCAGGTCCTTCTCTTCGATGTGACGCTCCGCCGCGCGATTCGCGGTTCGCCAGATTTTTTCGAAGATCGCGGCGCGCCCTTGCTTCAATTTTTCCGCGGACGAGACGATATCCTGCAGCTCTTCGCACATGCGATCGATTCCGGGAACACTGTGCTTCCACGGATAGATGAGCGACTTGGCGTCGAACGGCCCGATCCGCTCGCGAATTTCATCCATCTCCAACAATCGCGAACCTGCGGTAACCAGCAGCCTAATCGCCAGTTGAATCGGCGCCACCGCTCCAATCAATTTCAGGCGCCGCAACCGTTCCAGAAGATCCAGATAGTTTGCGTAGGTGGTCCACGGGGTGAACGGCACAAACGTCGGCTGCAGCGCGAGTCCTGCGCGCTGGCACTCCTCCACCACTCCAAAAAAATCTTCACGGCTATGACCCTTTTGCAGTTTCTCCAGAATCGCATTGTCGAGCGATTCGACCGCCGAAACAATGAACAGGCAACCCGTCTCCCGCAGCGTCTTCAGCAATTCCGTATTTTCGCGGAGGTGCTCCACTTTGATGGTTACGTCATACGTCAATTCGGGGAATTCGCGGTGCAGCGCTTCCACCAGCGGCACGGCATGGCCGACTCCATTGAAAAAGTCCGGGTCACCGAAGGTAATGTGTTGCGCACCCGCCTTCACCTGTTGGCGTATGTCGGACAGCACGACTTCCCGATCAACGATCCTGAAGACTCCGTTGTATACCGGCACAATCGGACAGTGCCGGCACATGTGCTTGCACCCGCGCGAAGCCTCTGTATACCCGACCAGCCGATGTTCTCCCTCTGGCATTACCAGATGCGCATAATTTTTGAGCGCGGGCAGGTCCGAACGATCCGGCGTGACAAAGCGAAGGCGTGCCAGGGAAATATTCGAATCCAGCGGGTGGATTTGTGGATACGCTGAAAGTCCGGAAAGATGTTCCGCCAGATCCACCAACGCTTTCTCGAATTCTCCACCGAACAGGCTCTCAACCCCGTGCGCGCGAAGAGTTTCCGCCGCCAGCGGCGCGTACAAACCATAAGCGCACAGATGGGCGTGGGGATTGCTTCGGCGAATCGGGTCCAGCAATTCCAGCGTGAGCCGCGTCGCGGTGTGCATCGGCACATAGAACGCGATGAGTCCCGCTTCCCGTACCGCCTGTTCGCTGAGCGGCTGCCGCGACAAATCCAGGCACGTCACCGCGTGCCCGCGCTTCCGAAGCCACGCCGCCGGCGAAGCCAGCCCGAATGGCTGCCTTCCCAATTCATACGTCGAGATCAGTAAAATCTTCACAACGCCTCATTATAGCCTCTCCGCGCCGAGTCGCGATTTCGGTTATGATAGAAGGCTCTAGACCTCTGGAAAGGACCTCCGGCATGACCATCTCCGCTGCCAATTCCTTCGGTACCCGGGACAAACTGAGTGTTGGCGCGCAATCCTTCGAAATTCACCGCCTCGAAACTCTAGAGACGAAGGGAATCAGCCACCTCTCGAAACTGCCCTTCTCCCTGCGCATCCTCCTCGAAAATCTGCTCCGCTGTGAAGACGGACGCTTTGTCCGCAAAGACGACATTGCCGCGCTGGCCAAGTGGACGCCCAACGGCCCGCAAAAAGAAATTGCCTTCATGCCCGCGCGCGTTCTTCTTCAGGATTTCACCGGCGTTCCCGCGGTTGTGGACCTGGCCGCCATGCGCGAAGCCGTGCAGAAAATGGGCGGCAATCCGAAGCGGATCAATCCGCTCTTTCCCGCGGAGCTCGTCATTGATCACTCCGTCCAGGTGGACAATTTCGGCAGCGCCAACGCGTTCGGCTTGAACGCGGAACTCGAATTTCAGCGCAATATCGAGCGCTACGCCTTCCTCCGTTGGGGCGCAAAATCATTTCGCAATTTCAAGGTCGTCCCGCCCGACACCGGCATCTGCCACCAGGTCAACATCGAATATCTCGCGCGCGTGGTTTGCGCTATGCCCAACGGCAATCGCGTTGAAGCCTATCCGGATTCGCTTGTCGGCACGGATTCGCACACCACGATGGTTAACTCTCTCGGCGTTTTCGGCTGGGGCGTTGGCGGCATTGAAGCCGAAGCGGCGATGCTCGGCCAACCGCTATCGATGCTCGTGCCCGAAGTCGTTGGCTTCAAACTGCACGGCCGGTTGCCCGAAGGCACCACCGCGACGGATCTGGTGTTGACCGTCACGGAAATGCTGCGCAAGAAAGGGGTCGTCGGGAAATTCGTGGAATTCTACGGCTCCGGGCTTTCCACGCTGAGCGTGCCCGATCGCGCCACCATCGCCAACATGGCTCCCGAGTATGGGGCCACGATGGGCTACTTCCCGGTGGACAACGAAACCCTCGCTTATCTGCACTTCACTGCTCGTTCGCACGAACAGATCGCTCTCGTCGAAGCGTATTGCAAGGAGCAGATGCTCTTCCGCACGGACTCCACGCCCGAACCGTCGTTCAGCGACAAGCTGGAACTCGATCTCTCTAGTGTCGAGCCGACCGTCGCTGGACCGAAGCGCCCGCAAGATCGCGTCGCGCTCAAGAATGCCAAAGCGTCGTTCGTCAAAGTCGTGGAAGGCGCCTCCGCAAAACAGGTGCATGTAAAAAATAACGGCGATACGTTCGACATCTCAAGCGGCGCCGTCGTGATCGCCGCCATTACCAGCTGCACGAACACTTCGAATCCGACCCTGATGCTCGGCGCAGGTCTTCTGGCAAAGAAAGCAGTCGAGCGCGGCCTCGACATCAAGCCCTGGGTAAAGACGAGCCTCGCCCCCGGCTCCAAGGTTGTCACCGACTACCTGTTGGCCGCGGGCCTCACGCAGTATCTCGATAAACTGAAATTCAATCTGGTCGGCTACGGCTGCACCACCTGCATCGGGAACAGCGGTCCGCTACCGGATTCCATCGGCGCGGCAATTAAGGAAAATAATCTCTTGGCTGTCGCGGTCTTGAGTGGCAATCGCAATTTCGAAGGCCGTATCCATCCCCTGGTGAGGGCAAACTATCTCGCCTCGCCGCCACTCGTCGTTGCCTACGCGCTGGCCGGCCGTATGGATCTCGACCTGACGACGGAGCCGCTCGGCACCGACAAGGCCGGAAAGCCCGTCTATTTGCGCGAAATCTGGCCCACGCCGCAGGAAGTGGAAGCCACAGTTCGCTCTGCCGTTTCCACGGAGCAATACCGTAAGGAGTACGCCGAAGTCTTCGAAGGCGACGCTCGCTGGAAAGCGATGCCCGTTCCCGAGGGCGATCTCTACCAGTGGGAACAGAATTCAACTTATATAAAGTTGCCGCCGTATTTTGAAAACATGCCGAAGGCGCCCGGACCGCTTGCAGATATACACGGCGCCCGAGTCCTGGCCGTTCTCGGCGACAGCGTTACCACCGACCACATCTCTCCCGCGGGCTCCATCGCCGTCGATTCGCCCGCCGGGAAATACCTCGTCGCCAAGGGCGTGAAGCCGCACGAGTTCAATTCCTATGGCGCGCGTCGCGGCAATCATGAAGTGATGATGCGCGGCACCTTCGCCAACATCCGCTTGCGCAATCAACTCGCGCCCGGCACGGAAGGCAGCTGGACGCTGCATCTGCCCGACGGCGAAAAAATGTACGTTTACGATGCCGCTGTGAAATACCGTGAAGAAGGCACGCCACTTTTCGTTATCGCCGGGAAAGAATACGGCTCCGGCTCTTCGCGCGATTGGGCTGCCAAAGGTACGCGCCTCCTCGGAGTCCGCGCGGTACTGGCCGAAAGTTACGAGCGGATTCATCGCAGCAATCTGGTCGGCATGGGCGTGCTGCCGCTGGAATTCAAACCGGGAGAAAATCGCGAATCACTCGGCCTGACCGGGCACGAAGTTTTCGACGTTGAGGGTGTCGCTTCGCTTACGCCGCGAAAACAAGTCACGGTCAAAGCCAAGTCTCCCGACGGCACCGTCAAAACAATTACCGCGCTAGTTCGCGTGGATACGCCCGAAGAAGTCTCCTACTACCAGCACGGCGGCATCCTGCAATACGTCCTCCGCCAAATGCTTTAACTCAATTGCTGCGATTCCCACGCTTGTGTTGAGTCGCTGCCGGGCCGTTCTCTTGCGAAGAATTCGGATTGCTGCCATGCGTGAGAACGGTGCCAGTGGAAAGCATCTTGATGGGATCGGACGCCGTCACCTTACCATGGGACTGGTAACGCGAACAGTAGGCCCGGATAAAGAAAGTTCGGCTTCCCACCTGCAAATTCGCGTCAGGATGAGGACCAAAGAGACCGCAAACATCGTAGTTCTGCTGGATCCACTGCATCAACTGACGATCGTAGTCGTTGCCGAACGAGACCTCAAAGAATTCAGAGGTTGGACGATTGGCGATAAGAATCAGCGCGGTATGGGAATCGCGGAGGCGTTCGATAGCGTGCTCTTCACCCGCGGCGTCTAGGAATCCAGGAGTGACGATCTCGTCGTGCAGAGGATTGCGGCGGCCGGAAAGAAAGTTGAGCGAGGTTCCTTCTGGCATGACGGAAACGAAATCATCTGGCGCGGTTCTCAATGCGATGAAATTCAGGGCTTGTTCAAAGCCGACGCCCAGGTCGGGAGTCGTAAACCAAGTGCCGCGCGGCGTCACGAGAGGATAGTAGAGTTTTCGGCGATAGCGGATGGAGAGAGTGACGGCGGTCGCGATCACACTTGCAAATAAGACCACGGAAACGAGCCGAGCGGCCCGCCGGCGCGTTTCGGGATCAGGCAGAAACGACGGAAAGAGAACGGTCCAGACGTAGAAAAAAAGAACGACCGAGGCGGGCAAGAGAAAAGAGCTCAACGCCCCACCCGTGGAAACACGCAGAATGATCCTTGCCAAGCTGGCAAGCGCGAAACAGGCTAGAAGGAGCACCGTGGCGGCATGAACGCGTGCTGATGAAGCTCCCTGGCGTGCGGCCTTGGCGAACGCGACGAACGCAGAGAACGCCAGGACAACCAAGATGAACGGCATAGCCATGAATGGGCCTAGATCAGAAAGGCCAAATCCGGTGAGCAAGATTCCGGCAATAGAGAGGGCGAGCATCCCGAGAATACGAGAGGTACTGCGATTGGGGCGCGGAGTCTGCTTGGGAGATGTTGTCGATCTTTGCGCAAGGAGCAGGCTAAGAGAAGCGAAGAGGCCGCCGAGAGCAATCAGGCGACCTAAAGAAAGAAGCATCAGAGCGAGCGAGTAGAACGGCCTTCCGAAACCAAACCGAAGACTATTGAAATAAAGAAGCTGCCATGGCACATGCCCGAAGAAGACATGGTTTTCGACCGTAAGGGTTCGCCATCCGACGCGCGATGCGAACGCAGCGAAAACGAAAGCGGGCACAATCGTCGCAGAGGCTAAGAAAACCGCGGCCCGCACCGCTATGGTTCGGGGGCGCGGATATCCCGCAAGAAAAACCGCAGCTAGACCGGTTGCCAGCGCGGCTCCACCCATTTCGGTTTTGGCGAGAATCGCGAGCGATGCGAACGAGCCTGCGGCCAATAGCCATCGAAAGCTCTCTTTTCTTAGAAATAGAATGAGGCAAATAGCTGTCGCCAGAAGACAGATGGCGCCGTCGAGGCCCGGGAAGGCATAGGCCAACATGTAATTTCCTTGGGACTTGAGCGCACACACCCAGGTAACAGCGAAACACGCGAGCATTGCGGGGAAGCGATGCATCAATTGACGTGCAAGCCAGTAGATCAGCGTGAGAAGAACAATCGTCGACACGATTCCACGACCCCATACGACCCAAAGGGATGGATGAAAGAAGCGGTAAAGAAGTGCGTTTAGGTATGGAGATAGGGGTCCATATAGATAGCCGACATCGGAATAGAGCATTTCTCCATGGGCGAGTCGAAGGGGAACGTTGAGTTCGCGTCCACTATCGACCAAGGGATTGCCCCAGCGCTGCCAAGAAGCGGCGAGCCCGGCTGCGAAAGAAAGGAAAACCGCTAGAAGATAACCGGCGTCTCGCCGATCGATGGGTTCCGCGATTGGGGTGGAGAGACTGCAGAGAATATCGCACCACACGCGAGCGGCATGTGCCAGCGCTCCGGGGTGGGGGCGTTCCGGAGTGGCCTTGTGATATTCCGGCTTCGACTCGTCGCCACTTGGGTCGATGTGCTCTACGATGCGATGCTCCTTCTTGAGCCCAGGAAATTGGCTTTTGATACGCCAAGTAACACCGCGCCAACCAGGATGGACAGCAAGCTGGCGACTTGCGCATTGGAAAGCCCCAGAATCCACGGCGGGTTGATTCGGATAATCTCCACAAGAAAGCGCGCTATTCCAGTCAGGATCAGGTAGTAGCAGAAAATTTGGCCGGCGCGTCTGGGGGCTTTCAAATACCTAGCTCCCAATCTCCATAGCAGCCATCCGATCAGGCATGACACGATGAGTTCGTAGAGCGGCGTGGGATGGACGGCGCAGTTCCCTGGCAATCCGTATTTATTGCAGACTCCACTATGATCCGCGGGGCTCCAAATACCAGTTGTAGGCACGAGTCCTTTCGGAAAGCTCATGCCCCAAGGGAGCGAAGTCGGAATACCATAATCGCCATCACCGGAGAGTAAGCAGCCAATGCGCCCGATTCCGTAGCCAAAGGCCGCCGCCGGCGAACAGGCATCCAGAAATTCCCACATCGGCAACTTCGCCCGCCAGCCCATCACCAACAAGGCCCCGAACCCGGCCAGAAATCCGCCAAACCACGCAACTCCATAGCGGCTCAACAATAGAGGTATAGGATTCGCAAAGAATTCCGCCGGCGTCTCCAGCAGGTGGTAAAGCTTGGCGCCTACTATTCCAAGCAGACCTGCGATCACGATCATCGTAAACGCGTCGGCGTTCATTCCGCGCCGGTTAAAGTCCGCCTGCACCACGTATGCTGCCGTGATCATGGCCAGCGCGACCATCATGCCAAATGTGGGAAGTTCTAAAGGACCAATGTGAAGGAAAGGAATCATTCGGATTGCGCCGCAAGGGCGACTTCAAAAGTATACACGACGCGCTTCAGGCGACCGCTTTGGCTCGCCGATGCAGTAGGAGGCCGATCGCGAGCCAAACTCCCAGGGCAATCCATTCCGGCCCGGTGAAATGTCCCGGAACCGCCGGCACCAACTTCATCAGGATCAGCAGGACGGACACGGTCATCCCCAACAATGCGATTGCTCGCAATCCGGTGCGAGATTCGACCATAAAAAACGAGATGCACGCTGCAAACCAGCCCAGTGCCGCGGCCATCGAGCCCACTTCCGTCACAGGCACAAGCAGTGAATCCCCGAGCAGCAACCCAATCAGCGTGCCCCCGGCCACCGCGAAGATCGCGACGGTCGGTGTGAGATTGACCGCATGAATCCTGGCGAACGCCGGCGCGATGGTTCCCCGGCGGCCGTAGGCAAAGAGCAACCGTGACGCCGCGACAAAGTTCCCGTTGAACACCTGGAACAGCGCCACCAGCGAAATCCCCAAAATCAGCCGCACCAGCCACGCCGAATGCGTTCCCTGCTCAAAGGCGATCGCGGTGGCGAATCGCCTGTCCAGCAAACCCTGCCACGGGGCGATGTAGGAAACCGCGCCGACCGCCAGAACGTAAAAACCCGCGCCCACCAGCAGCGCCATCGCGATGGCCTTGAAAAAATTCCCCGGCGGGAAACCCGGGTGCGCTTCTTCCGCGACCTTGGGCACCGACTCAAATCCGGTTACGAAGTACGGCACAATCTGCAGCGTCAATAAAATGGATACCAGCGGCGTGTGGCTGAACACCGGTTTGAAATTCGCCGGATTGCCGCCGTGCGCGCTAATCAGAACTAGCAACACAAATACAGCCAGCACCGAGGACGTCGCCCAATTCTGAAACACCGCGCTGGCCCGAATCCCGCGATAATTAAGCCAGGAAAGAAAGGCTGTCAGTCCAAACCCCACCAGCAACCGCGGCAGAAAGACCGGGTGGCCCGCTACGCGATACAGCTCCATCGTATCGAGCCGCGGAAAAATGTACGCTGCGAGCTTTCCCAACGCCACCGCTTCCCAAGGGCACACGATGAAATACGCCAACAGCATCATCCAGCCCGTCAGGTAGCTGACGAACGGTGGAAACACCTGCGCGGTATACGCCGCCTCTCCCGCCGCATCCGGCAGACGCCGCACCCACTGGCCATAGACGTAGCCGATGGGCAGCAGCAAAATTCCGCCCAGCAGGAAACCGATCATCGCGCCCAGCGGTCCGCCGCGGCCGAGCCAGTCGTCCATCAAAATGACCCAGCCCGTGCCGATCATCGTGCCAAAGCCCAGCGCGAAGTAATTCCACAGGCTCAGGCGGCGCGCGAGGCCCGGCATCTAAAAAACACACAATAGTTCGTAAAGGAGATTCGCGGCCAGCAGAGAGGTGATGTTGCCGTTGTCGTAAGGCGGCGAAACCTCCACCAGGTCGCAACCGACAATCTTCAATCCATGCAGCGCCCGAATCAGCTCCAGCATTTGCGCGCTGGTGAATCCACCAATTTGCGGCGTTCCCGTGCCCGGGGCGTAGGCCGGGTCCACGCAATCGATGTCCAGCGTGATGTAGACCGGTTTCCCGCGAAACGCGTGGAGATGCGCGCGGAACAACTTGATCCGGCCGGTGTGAAACTCCTCCGCGGTAATCATGCTGACTTTGTGCTTTTTCGCAAAATCAAAATCGTCCGCGCCATAGACCTGGCCGCGTAAGCCTACTTGCAGGAAGCTGTGCTCGCGGATCAATCCCTCTTCAATCGCGCGGCGAAACGGCGTGCCATGCGAAAGCTTGCAGCCGAAATATTCGTCCCAAAGATCGTTGTGGGCGTCGAACTGAATCAACGCCACCGGTCCGTATTTTTTTGCCGTGGCCCGCAGCAACGGCAGACTCAGCGAATGGTCGCCGCCGACGGCTGCGCAACGCGTGCTTGCCTCCATCAGCGGCTCCATGTGCTCCTCGACGCGCCGGAAGGTGTCTTCGATGGATAACGGGTTCACGGTAAAGTCGCCAAAGTCCGCGATGCGATACTTTGCAAACGGGTTGATCTGCAGCACCGGGTTCCACGGCCGGATCAGCACCGACTGGTCGCGCACCTGCCTCGGCCCGAATCTCGCGCCCGGCCGATAGGTCGTGCCCCCGTCGAATGGAATCCCAACCAGTGCGATATCCAACTCCGCCGCGTCCGTAATGTGCGGCAAACGCATGAAGGTGGAGATGCCGCCGGGACGCGCGTGTTCCAGAGCGTCCAACGGCGCCGGGTGCGGCAACTTATGTTTTCTCGCGTGATCTTTCATCGAGCGGTATGCTATGGGGCGCCCAGCGCCAAGTCAACGGCCAGTCTTCACCGGGATTGTGCGAGGGGTTGGAGAAAGTGGAGGGACTTGCGGCTATTTCCGAACATCCGTTTCTGAATGATCTGCGGGGAGCGCTTCATTGAACTCGTTGCGTTTCTTGTACGCCATCCAGGTAATCACCAGGCAAATCAGCATGGGCGGCACCACCAGAAGCAAAATCCCGCTCTTCAGCGCCTGGATCACCCGGGAGCCCGAACCCGCCGCCTGGGTGTAGCAGAGCGCGCAGCCCTGGGCCCAGGCAAGGGCCGGCAAGAAAAACGCCGCAGCCAAAGCCGCCAATCGTGAGAATCGTCTAATCCAATAACTCATAGAGATGATGCCCGCTTCCCTGCCCCACTCTACTGCGCGCCAGGGCGCATATGCAACAACCGCACGCTGTCCGACCAGAACATGTTCATCATCAGCAGCACAAAAATGGTGACGGGAATCAAGGTCAACAAAAGATTCCGCCGCTCCTCCGCCAGATGCATGAAGTAGAGCAAGCCCAGCGTGGCGCTGCCCACCGCCAGCAAGAGCAGAATCACCACCAGCGTTCCAATCGAGGAAACGCGAAACGACAGGAACACTTCCACGAAAAAAATGCCCAGCAGCACGAAATAGACCGGCAGGTATTTGCGAATTACATTTCCTGAAGCACTTGCGGCGCTCATCGTCTCTCCTTATCGGATCGCACTCAGTGCGCGATATTCGTCAGGTACACCAGCGGCACCACAAACATCCAGACCAGATCAACAAAGTGCCAGTACAAACCCGTGTTTTCCACATAGGCAGCGGTCAGTTTGCCGCTGGAATATTTGGTGGCGATAACAAACAACGCAATCACGCCGCTGATGACGTGGAGCAGGTGCAAGCCGGTGATGGTGAAAAAAGTCTGGCCAAACAACCCGGAACTCAGGGTGATCCCTCGCCCGAAGAGCTGAAACCACTCGCGAAGGTGCAACGCCGCGAAAATTGCGCCCAGGACCATGGTTGAGTACAGAAACCGCATGGCCTTCGCTTTGTCCCCGGCTTTCGAAGCGTCCACGGCCCCCAGCATTGTCAGGCTGCTGGTAATCAGGACGACGGTCATCACAATCACATTGATGACGCTTCCCGACTCAAACGGCCGCACCCAGCTTGCCGCCGAGACTCGAATATAGCCGTAGGAAAACAAAAACGCGCCGAAGGTCACCGCGTCCGAAATGATGAACAACCACATCGTCAGCTTGCGCGAAGGGATTGCGTACGGCGATTCTTCCATCAGGGCGCCGTGCCCGTGCGCTGCCATTTCCGACTCGCTCACAGTTCCTCCCCCTCCAATTCGCTACAGCTTGATGCGGCACAGCATAAGAAGATACAGCCAGAGAACGCCCATGAAATGCCAGTAGATCGCCGTGTTGTCGAAAAAGCTCCGCCTCGCCAAACCGCTGCCGATCGTCAGCCGGCCGAGCAGATATACGAAGGCGAGTATTCCGGCGGTCACATGCAAAACGTGAATGGACGTCAGCACGTAGAAAAAGGAGCTGTTCGGATTAGTCGCGAGATAAATTCCTTGGGCTCGCAAGTTTTGCCAGGCGGCGTATTGTCCGGCGCAGAAGGCAATCCCTAGTGCTAGCGTGGCCAGCAGCCAGGCAACACCTGCTCCAGTGCTGCCGACTCTTCCGGCGGTGTGAAATTCCAGGTGACGCCGCGAAAGCTCAAATGTGCCGCTGCTGGCGAGAAGAACCAGCGTGTTCAAATAGAGGATGGGCGGCAGAACCAGGTGGCCCCAATCGAGTGAGCCCTGGCGCACGAAGAGCGCGCTGCTGAACGCCATGAAGCTCATCGTGATGGCGAAAATGCCCACCCAGATTCCGCTGCGCGAGGCGCGCTCTGCCCCGGACTGGGGGACTACCGCTGGTGCCGTCGTAGAAGCCATGCTCTTTTTGACCTCAAGGAAGTGGGGGCGCAAAGCATTGCCTCCTCTGCGCCCCACCCCCGGATAATTAATCGCCACTGCCCTTCGCGGGTTCCGGCGAATCCTGCATGACGAAATCTCCGCCAGAGCCCTTCACTCCGTATTGATAGGGGTCGTGGTAAACCACCGGGTGCTTGTCCCCGAAGTTGTTCCAGGGCGGAGGCGAAGGAATCGTCCACTCCAGTGAAGTAGCGTTCCACGGGTTTTCCGGCGCCGGCTTGCCCCAGAACCTGCTATGAATCAGGTTGTAGAGAAAAATAAACTGGGCCGCGCCGGTAATCAGCGCCGCAATGGTGATGAACTTGTGCAGCGGAATGTATGGCGCCATGAAATCGTCGACAAACGACTGGTAGCGCCGGATATTGCCGACAAGTCCCAGGTAGTGGAACGGCATGAAAATGCAGTAGGTGCCAATGAACGTAATCCAGAAATGCAGTTTGCCGAGACCTTCGTTCATGTATCGCCCGGTCATCTTCGGGAACCAGAAGTACGTTCCCGTGAACACGCCGAAGAGCGACGCAACGCCCATCACCATGTGGAAGTGGCCCACGACGAAATAGGTGGCGTGCAGATAGATATCAATGGACGGCTGCGCGAGGAAGAAGCCGCTGACTCCGCCGGACACGAACATCGAAATGAATCCCAGCGCAAAGAGAGATGCTGAATTGATCTGGATGTTGGCTCCATACAAACTGCCCAGCCACATCAGCGTCAAAATCGTCGCGGGAATCGTAATCGTTAACGTGGGGAAAGAAAATGCGAGAGCAGACATGGGGTTCATGCCGCTGAGGAACATATGGTGGCCCCAAACCATGTAGCTCAGGAACCCGATGGACATCATCGAGTAGATCACCACCTTCGCGCTCAGCAGCGGCTTGCGCATGCTGTTGATCAGGATGTGCGACACGATTCCCATCGACGGCAGAATCGCGATATACACCTCCGGGTGCCCGAAGAACCAGAAGAGGTGCTGCCACAACAGCGGCGAGCCGCCCGAATGCGGCTGCAAGCGGTCGCTGGCCACCAACCCGCCGGGAATGAAGAAACTGGTGCCCGCATGCCGGTCCAGGATCAGCAGGATGCAAGCCGGAAGCAGAACGGCAAACGCCAGCAACGCGATGCAGGAAGTGATGAACCATGCCCAGGTACACAGCGGCATCCGCATCAGGGTCATGCCCTTCGTCCGCAGGTCCAGCGTCGTAGCAATAAAGTTCAACGCGCCTAGCAGCGAGGCCGCGCAAAATATGGCGATCGAAATTCCCCACAGACTCGCGCCCCACTGCATTCCCGGGCCGGCGTCTTTCCCGATGGCGCTCAACGGCGTGTACTCCGTCCAACCCGCGATTGGCGGCCCGTCGGGAATCACAAAGGCCAGCATCAAGACAGCCCAAGCCAGAAACGTCAACCAGAACGACATCATGTTGAAGCGCGGGAATGCCATGTCTTCCGCGCCGACCTGAATCGGAAGGAAGTAATTTCCAAAGGCGGCGAACGGCGCGTTGGTCAGCACAAAGAAAACCATCAGCGTGCCGTGCATCGTAAGCAGCGACAGGTAATACTCAGGCGTCATGATGCCGCCCGGCGCTCCGGCTTTCGACATCAACTCCAACCCGGGAATTTTCGCCGCCGGCCAGACCAGGTGAATACGCATCAGCCAGGAAAGAAACATTCCGGTGAACACGGCCACCAGCGCCAGCGCGTAGTACTGCTTGCCGATGACCTTGTGGTCCAGGCTGAAAACATGCTTCCGCCAAAATCCTTCCGGCGGGGCGTGTACATGAGCCGGCTGGGCTGACGTCTCTGACATCGAATCACCTCACGCAAAATCGAACTGAGCTTGCACCGCGAGAGCAGTTTCGCGACTCCGTACACGTTTCTACCGCTACTGCGCGGACTGCTGCTTAAACCAATTGTCGTAATCGGCTTGCGACATCACATTCAGGTACGCCTTCATGTTGTAGTGACCCAGGCCGCAAAGCTGCGTGCAGACGATTTCGTACTTGCCGATCTTCGTCGTGGTGAAGTGCACGGAAAGATCCAGGCCGGGCACAAAGTCCTGCTGGATTCGGAGCTCCCGCACAAAAAACGAGTGGCCGACATCTTTCCCGTGCAACATCAGGTGAATTTCCCGGTTCACGGGGACCACCAGTTCGCCGGACACGATGTCATCGCGGGCTGCCACGTCGTTCTCCGGGTCCAGCCCGAAATAGTTCTGATTTCCTTCGTCGATTTTTTCGGGATGAATCTGTCCGAACTTTCCGTCCGGCCCCGCATAGCGGAAATAGAAGGCGAACTGCTCCGCCTGCGCCTGAATCTGGAGCGAATCGGCCTTCGCGGGCGTGAAGTAGACGCTTGCCCAGGCTTTCTGGCCGAAGGCTCCCAGCGCCAGCACTTCCAGGCCAACGATGACAAACGCAACAATGACCAGCATCCTGGCGCCGCCCGGAAGATCCTTCAACGGGCTGCCCGGCTTCCTCCCGGTGAACGACCACACAAAAAAGGCCAGCACAAGTTGGGCGCCTATAAAGGAAATGCCCGCCTCCACCATCGTGTCGTGCAACTGCTCGTCGATCAGGTGGCCGTGGGTGGAAATGTCCTCGGGCAGCGGATACTGATTTTTCAGGATCGGATACGCCGACACCAAAGCGATGACGACCAGCACTACGCCTAGCAGTTTCCCCATAGCTCCTCGCCTAGGCCCACATCATGGGCGATGTCTTGCGTTGGGTTGGTTGGTTGCGGCACACGCCGGCCCAGCAAAAAAGCCAAGCCCATCAGTAGGGCTTGGCTTTGAAGACGAAGTTAACGCTCTTGGTTTCGCTTCCGCTGATGGTCACTTCCTGCGACTGGTCGCCATAGGATTCCTGCCACGCCGTCACGGTATATTTCCCCGGCGGAAGATTTGCCAGTGTGAATGCCCCGCCATCGCCGGTGATGGTGTAGTGCGAGTTCTTCAGCACCGCGAAGTTTCCATGCATCCACGGATGAACGTTGCATTTCACGGGAATGAACTCCGCCTTGTCATACTTCTCGCTGATCGCGGGTGTTCCCGGCGGTTGCGACTTGTTCCACTCGCGATTCAGTTTCGGCAGCGGGTGGATGTTGTGCGAGGTCTGATCCTCATTCACGATCTTCAGTTCCTGGTTCACCTGGAACGCCAGAACGTGCGGGATGTAGCGGCAGCCCTTCTGGGTGAACACGGCGGCTGTTGAAGGCGCCGCATCGTCCGGGGCTCCCGCCGAAATGTACACGACCACATCGGCCAGGCTGTTCCCTGTTCCGGTCACCACGGTTTCCGCGACAGGCGGCGTGGTGTACATCTTTGCGCAAGACGGTTCCTTCGACATATCGATCGGCTTCATCTTGGCGGGTGTGCCCTCGTAGGTCACCTTGCCGCTGACGGTGCCGCCCGCGGGTTCCGCGAATGCCACAGCCGAGGCTGCCAGCATCACCGCGCCCGCCATCACTACGTGCTTCATACTCATTCCCGACCTCCCTCTTGGTCTGATGCCCAACCGGTTACGGATTTACTCCGGAGCCCGTGTTCGTGTTGGCCACTTTCTGAGCGTTAACGATTGCAGCGCCTTCCTTGGTGCTCAGCCACAAGGTCAGCTCGGGGCTTTTGTTGTTGTATTGCAGGGTGCGCAAAAAGTGCACCAGGTCCCAGGCGTCTTCGGGCTTGATCACGTCGGCGAACGAAGGCATCGGCGTGCCATCGAGGCCCGTCATGAAAATTTTGTACAGGTCCCGGTTCGTCCGTCCGCACTTCGACCGGTTATCGGAGGTGAAGTTGTACGGCCGGATGGGCTGGTCGTTGCTGTCGGTGAGAGTGGAAGCCGAAGGCCCGTCGCCCCGCCCTTCGTTTCCGTGGCACTTCCAGCATTCCAGTTTCTGGAAGAGTTCCTTTCCATGCTGGATGCTGGCGACTGTCAGCGCAGGCTCCGCGGGAATTTGAATGGGATCGCCCGGCTTCTCTGTTTTCCATCGTGGCGAAAATGTCTTGATGAACGCCACCAGGTTGGCGCGTTCCTCCACCGTCAACGTGATCCAACTCGGCATGTTCGTGAAGTTGAAGCCGCGTTCAAGCGAGTTGTACAGGTCCTGATCGAGCGGCAACATGCCCGTCGGCGTGGAGCGGCACTTGAACGTGCCGGCCACGAAGTTGCGCGGCAGGATGTTCAGGTACGGAGCGTTTTCGCCGTTGCCGTCTCCGCGCGCGCCGTGGCAGCCCCAGCAATAGCGGTAGTAGAGCGCCTTGCCCGCGTCCGAGTGTCCGGTAACGTTCCCAATGTGCGATTCCATCTGCTGCGCGCCCGCCGCCACCGGCAGAGAACTCAGCAGGAGGAGATTCAGAGCAATCTTTGTGAAATGGATTCTCCGCATGATTTTCTCCCTTAGAAGGCGAAGTCAAACCCGAACAACAGGCTGCTGCTGGTCAGGCCGATCGTCCCACCGGTCACGGGTGAAATCTGGCTGTTGCGTTGCCAGACGATGGAATATTCGTTGTGGAAGGCGAAGCCCGCTCGAGTATTGATGAACGGGTAGTAGCGGATGCCGAAGGTCAGTGCGTCGATGTTTCCCGTGTTGCTCGGATTCGGGGCAGGGGATCCCGGGGTGTTGGGGTCGCCCACCCACGCCTGCTGCGACATGCGGATCAGTTCGTAGCGATTGACGAAAATCAGCTGCGGGCTGTAGGTGTAGTGTGATTCGATCAATCCACCGTTCCAGGAAGGAGCACGAATTCCGGCCGGCAAACCTCCCGCAGTATTGGAAGGCAAGCTGGACGCCAGGAACGCGCTGTCGTGGCCGTAGAAGTACATGGTCGTGAAGTCGAACTTCTTCACGTACCACATGCCGATCATGCCGGCCCGGTAATAGGGTTCGTTCCCGATCCCTGAACCAGGAATGTCCACGCCGCCACTGGTGAACCTGGAGAATGTGGGTGCGTGCCCGAAATATGCGAAGGCACCAACGCGTTGCAAGCCGAGGCCCTTCACTTCGAATGCGTGGCTCCCTGCCGCGTACACATCATAGGTGCGCCCGGCTGCGCCGCCGGCCCCGGTCACTCCCCCCGCCCCGGCGCCCGTTACGAAATCGGGATTGCCGTCCGTGGGTTGTAACACCGCCACGGAAAGGCGAGTGCGATCGTCTTTCGAGTGGCCCATCCATTCGACGCCCAATTGGTTGTCGCCTATGCCAAAGACGTAGGTCTCAGGTACTCCCGGCTGAAACATCGGTTGGAAATGGTAGTTCTGATAGAACCCGCCGTTGCCGGAGAGCGTGAGAATTCGCTTCTCCGAAAGCAGGTTATCCAGCTCGAATTTTCCGACTTTAAGGTTGAACCACGTCGAGTTCAAAATGTTGCTGAAGCGCACGTTCACGGACTCGAAGTGGAACGACCCCAACTCGTCCGACGACGGCACCAGCAAGAAACTGAAATTCTTTGCCAGCGTCCCCGCCGTCAACATGTCCATGCCGGTGTAGTCAAAACCCGACGTCTTCACGTCTGCAACTGTGCCGTTGTCGAGCGGCACGTGGTTGGCGGTTTCCAAATGCCAGTTTGGCGTTATGCGGAACGCCACCGGCCAGTACGCCGCCTGCTGGAAGATGGGAGCGTCGCGATCGTTGCCCAACTGGTAGCCGTTGTCCTTGAACTGTTGCCCGAAGGGGCTCAGCTTCGGCCAGGCTTCGTGGCATGACGAGCATGGCAGGCCATATTTTCTTGCGAAAGCTGGGATTGCGCTTGCTTGCGTGCAACTGAAGAGGAAAATGCCGAGGACCACTGCGAAGTACAGCAAACTTCTTACCGGACGGGTCGCTATCCCGCTAACCCCACTACCACCCCTACCATCCATACTGCCTCCTCATAAACGTTCGGAGAAACGCTGAGCAGACAACGCGTTTGGACTGCGTTTAAATTGGGTGAAGGGATTTTGGAACGGGTGCAAACAGGCCGTGCAGACCGCCGGCGCTCCCACAGCGCCAACGCCCACATTCAGCCGAATCGCTCCAAACTAATTTCCGAAAACCGCGCGTCGCTTCCCCGTCAAGAGAGCTGCACGCAATCTTCAGTCCCTGAACCGATGCGGATGCTACTCCCACCCGCGATGTGAATGCAAGAGATTTCTTACATCCATTTGAAAAATTCTTTGTGCGTTCAGTTATGGTACCGTTCTGCTCCGTTCCAAAAGGCTTTTGTTCGCCCAGGGCCGGATTTGACACAACGCCGGACTTGGGGGTAACAAATGAGGTAGATCGAAAATGTGGACGAAAAACAAAGACTGGCTTTCTCACCTCTTTCGTTTGCTGCCCGGTGCGCCTCTCGCCCTGCTCTCACTCGCTCTCCTCCTGCTTTTGCCATCGCTCGCCGTTCCCGGGGACACTCTGACCACTCCCGGCGTTGTTCGCGAATTCCCCGCTACCCTCGTGGAAGTTCGGCAGGCGGTTCTCTCCGTCGTCAACGACAAAATTGTTCATGGCACACTGGTTTTCGACAAAGAACCCATTCTGACCGGCGCCGAAGCGGCTGACTCCACTTCGCTTTTCGATCCCTGGGACGGCCCCGGCGAGGTGTTTTATAAGATCCGGAAAAACGCCATTGCCCCGCGCCACTTCCTGGAAACGGGGGACCAAGGCACCATCGCCGTTCGTTACGTCATCATTCCGGTTGATGCCAACCGCACGCGCGTCAAAATCGACGCCCTCTATCAGGAAAACGGCCACCGCGTTGTTCACGCTTCGGACGGCACCGTCGAAAAAAGCGAAATGAAAGAGATCAAAGACCAGATTGAGGCTTTGGAAGAAGCCTCGGCACAGGCTGCCGACGCCCGCCGCCGAGAGACCAGCGCCGAACTTGTTCGCCAGTCTATGGTCCGCCAGCGCGAAGACGAAACCACGCGTTTCAAGAATGCAGAGTCCGCGCAAAAAGAACTCGAGCAGCAGGTCAGCGCCCTGCATCACGAGCTTGAACGCCGCGTCAAAGCTCCCGGCGCGGACTTGAAGGCGGCCCCGTTTCAGTCCGCCGCCAGTTTCAAAACCCTTTCCGCCTATACCGATGTAGTCATTCTGATCGTCACGCCGCACTGGCTGGGCGTCGAAACGCCCGAAGGCCAGCGCGGATGGCTTCCACAGGAACGATTGGAGCAGTTGCCTTGATGCCCTTTGCGTTTCGCCCGGATCGGATCCTACTTTTCTTTTTCTGCCTTGCCGTTTTCGCACGCGGGACTCACGCGCAGGCCATTCCGTACGCCAAGAGTTTCGCCTTGCCTCGCCCGCAAGTCGAACAGGCCCTGAAAGATTTGCAAGCCTACTCCGGCCAGAAACTTCCCGTCCTGGATGGTTTTGTTGCCCGCGCCGACAATCCTCTTGACCGCTATGAACGTGGGTTCTATCAGTTCTCCATCGAACTCGTCCCGGGCGGCGCGGGCAGCACCATCGTTCGGCTTTCCGCGAAAATCACCGCCTGGTACGCCGATCGCGACGTCGCCAAATCCGGGTATCAAGTCCTTCCTTCGAACGGGCGCCTGGAACTCGATTTTCTCGATCGGCTTGAAGAGAAACTTACCGGCAAGGCCATCCCTGCAAATTCGCCGGCTTCCACGGCTCCTCAAGCGCCGCAGCCCAAGCTCGATTTCTCCGGCGCTCGCGGCGCCGCGACCATGGCGGCTCCGCTGCCGCAAACCGCACAGCCGCCCGACGAAGTCGCCGCACTCCGCAACCAGCGCATTGCCGGCGAAAAGCGCGTCCAGCAACTCACCGCCGAACTCCAGAATCTTCAGGAAATCAAACGCGGCCAGGCGCACCCGGCCAATCTGCTCGTCGTCAAAAAGTCCGGCACTCCCGTCTACGCAAAGAACGCGGAAAACGCGCATGTGCTATTTGAAGCCGCCGCCAACGACGAATTTGAATTTCTCGATGCGGAGGGCGAGTGGATTCACGTTTCCATTTCCGGCGATTCGCGCGGCTATCTTCGCAGAAGCGCGGTTGAACTGCCCGAAAGCCTCGCCGCCCGATTGCGCACTTCCGCGCCGGGCCCTGAAACAAAATTTACCGGATTCCGCGTTGAGCGCGAAGAAGCCGGAGATTTTCCTGGAGTGTGGGAGCCGCTTAAGGGCAAGAGGGTGAAAATCTTTACGGTGCAACTGCTTTCGCAAAATCCGAAAGAAACGGGCCCAACTGTCCGCCGCAACTATTGCCTCGCTCTGTTCGAAAAGGGATTACGCGAAGGGAATGCCACTTCTCCTGAACCTGAAGGCGTGGTGGTAATCTTCGATGCCGCTGACGGCGGCATAGCCGCGGCAACTTCCGCAAACATTCAGAAACTATCTTCGGGCGCTTTGAACGGCGATGCGTTCTGGCAACAAGCCTACTTGGATCCACCCGACGCCTTCGCCCCCACGCCTAAATAGCCGATGCACTCTGAGCCCTCTACGCTCTTCGACTGCGACTGGCGGTTACCCCAACTTGACCGGAGTGTCAGCGCTTTTCTATTTTCCATTTTCTATTTCAGCGCGAGCGTCGACTCCCGCACCACCAGCTCTGCCGGAATTTTTCTTCGCACCACCGGGGCGTCCTGCTTCTCGTCCATCGCTTTGATCGCGTCCAGCACGATCCCCGCGCTCAGGCTGCCCATTGCTTCCATGGGCTGCCGCACGGTGGTCAATGACGGCACGGACAATCCCGCTTGCGCGACATCGTCGAATCCAATCACCGAGCAATCCTCCGGCACGCGCAATCCTTTTTTCTTCAGCGCGCGGAGTGCTCCCAATGCCGTCATATCGTCGTATGCCACCAGCGCCGTGAACGGGTTCCCCTGCCGCAGCAATTCTGCCGTCAACTGCGCCCCGGCCTCGAAGCTTGAGTTCGGATCCAGCGATTCCGGCAACTCCAGAATTTTCTTGGAATCCAGCCGCAAGCCCGCTGATTGCGCAAACGCACGAATTCCCTTCCACCGCTGCCCGCTGCTGGAGAGGGCTTTCGGTCCGCGCAGAAATGCAATGTCGCGGTGTCCCAGCCGGTAAAGGTGCTCCAGCGCCATGCTCGCGCCGCTTTCGTTGTCGACCGAAACTGTGCTGACCAAACGATTTTCAAAACTTCGTCCGGCGATTACCGTCGGCACCTGGCATTCCGTCAAGTCCGCCAGCAGCTTGATGTCCGCGACCAGCCAGTTCGCGATGACCACCAAACCTTCCACGCGACGGTCCAGCAGCATCTCCAGATATCGTTCGAAGCGGTGCGGTTCGTTATGAGCGTCCGCGATCAACGAAAGATAACTCGCCTGGTAGAGCGCGTTTTCCAGTCCGCGTAAAATCGGAGTGCAAAACGGATCCGTAATGTCGATCACCATTACGCCGACGATGTTCGAGCGTTGACTCCTGAGGGATCGCGCCAGCGGATTCGGCCGGTATCCCATGCGCTTTGCTGCGCTTTCGATTCGGCCTTTTGTGTCGGCGGGGATGTAGCGCGACAACGGCGCGCCGTTCAGCACAATCGAAACCGTGGACGCCGAATAGCCGCACTCTCGCGCCACGTCTCGAATCGTGACGACCCCGGTTCTTCCCATCGGCTGCTCCTTACTTCGATGCGGTGTACATGTAACGCAAATTCCCCGGCAAGCGGTCGGACCGCGAACGCGTGTTGTACTCGAACTGATACTTCAAGTGTTCCTCGTCGAGCGGATATTCTTTTCCGGTTTCATAGGGATAGGAAACCAGCCCGTGCTTGGGCAAAGGTTCCACCGTGAATGCGTATGCGGCATAAAAATCGAAATCCTTCTCGAAGCCGTTCGCGTAAAAAAAGTAATCGCGCGTCCAGCCCGCGGGAAGTTTCGACAATCCCGCCGGATCAAACTCCAACTCCACGCCTTCTCCCGAGCCAAACACCGCAAACTGATCGTCCGCCGCGCCGAGCAGTTTTTTCACGTCGCCGTAGCGCGTGTAGTTTCCCGCTGCGCGCGCATAGGGACCTGTTGGGCTGCGGTGTGAGTACGAGTACACCGTGTCGCTCGCCGGTTTCAGCCGGATCTCTCTCGGATAGCCCAGAAAAGCCAGCGATGCCGCGGCCAGCGGCACTTCTTGCACATTAATGCCTTCCACCGGCGGCGTCTGGTCAATCCGCACGGCATCCCAATAAATTTTCAGATTCGAAACGATGCGGATGCGTCGCGTCCCGGCCGGAATTTTCCCCGTCAGATCCGTGACCATCGTCCGTGCCAGGCCCGCCGGAAATCCCATGTCTTCCACCACGCGTCTCCAGTTTCCCTGCGCGTCTTGCGCCTCCACGTATGGCGCGATCACCTTGATCCCTGCCTGGTCGGCCGCGTACATCGACGTCGCCGTGAAATAATCTGTGTATCCATCGAGCAGCAGCCGCAATGGTTTCTGCGCGTCCCACGCGCCCAAATCCAGCTCAATCCAATGCAATTTCGCGAATCCCGCGAACGGCAATCCTTCGAAATCGGTCACATATTTCCTGTCGCGCTTCGCCAGAAGCGGCAAAACATCCTTGCCCTTGTCGTCCCAAGCCCCCGCCGGCACTCGCGCATTTTGCGTGGCGATCACGCGAAACTCTGGAAACGGCGGCGCGCTGACGAATCTTTCGTTCGGATTCACCTCCACGTTCGATGGATGATCCACCGCCAGCAGCCGCACTTGATCCAGATAGACCGTCTCCTCCATCGGCTCCATGAACCGGAAACTCAGATGGCCGTTCTTCTCGCGGACGCTGCGCGCCGGCACTTTCAAGTATTCGTCGGGGTCCGGCACATCGCGTTCTCCCGGCGCCACCCAGTGCCCCACTACACCCGGCCCAATCATGTCGGCGATGAATTCGTATTCCCGGCCGTTCCAGGAAAACAAAATCGGACACGAACTCCCTCTTCGGTCGAGTTCGGCAATCGCCTGCGTTTTCCCAGCAGCCAAATTGATTTCATCCTGCGGCACGCCGGTCGGCCAAAGCAGGCGAACCACGTCCACCGCCTTTTCCTTGCCTAGTCCCACAAGCAATTCCGGCGCGTTCTGCCCCAGATATCCTGAAGCGCCGGCGATTTCCCATTTCTGATAAAGGCCGCCGGCAAAAATCTCCAGCTTCGTTCCGATCCCGTTCTTGTTGTCGTTCAGCGCCTTCAGGTCGATCTGCATCCAGTGGTTCTGGTTCGCGCCGATATTTTGTAGCACTAGCGTCTCGCCGCCGGCTTGCGTCACAACCAGGTCAGGACTTCCGTCGTTTTTCAAATCTGCCACGGCCAACGTGCGCGGCTCTTTTAGCTTTAGTCCGTTGAGGCCGGCTTTTTTGGTTACATCGGCCCAACCCGCCTCGCCAAGATTCCGCAACAAGCGAATCTCCCCACCGTTCGCCCCTTCTCCCACCGCCGCCAGATCCAGCCAGCCATCGTTGTCGAAGTCCACCCACGCAATTCCCGAGCCGCGGCTCCAGCCGAAATCCGGCAGTGCTACTCGTTCCATCCGTTTTCCGTCCACATTTCTCCAAAGCGAAATTCCCGGCGCCCCCGCGTGTGTGAATGCAAGATCCATCCAGCCATCTTTATTGAAATCGAACGCGACCACCCCGACAGCAGGCGGCAGCTTTTCTTTCGCAAAATCAATCGCTGGTAACTCCGTAAACTTTCCTTCGCGCGGATTCAGATACACATCCGCGCCGCGCGCTCCTCCGGCCAGCACAAGATCAATGGCCCGATCGTTATTGATATCCGTGGTGACCGCGCCTCCACCCGTTGCCTCTACTCCCAAGCCGGTCTCTTCGGAGACGTCCGTAAAGGTCGAATTCCCATTGTTCCGCCACAAAACATTTCGCGCTTTCTTTCCGTCCACACCTGCAGCAGTAAACGTCAAATACAAATCCAGATCGCCGTCATGGTCGTAATCCACAAACATCGGCGAGACGCATCCTGCCTGGCGCCGAATCCCAACTTTTTCTGTAACGTCGGCAAATTTCCCGCCACCTTCGTTGTGGAACAGCCGCACTCCGCTGACTTCGCAAAACGCCAGATCCGTCTTTCCATCGTTGTCGAAGTCTCCCGCCGCGCACCCATATCCCGCGCCAACTCCCGCGAGTCCTGCCTTCGACGTAACATCCTCAAATCGCCCGCTGCCTAAATTGTGCAGTAGCTGACTTTTTCCGTTTCCTGCGCCAATCAAAAACAGGTCTGCCTTCCCGTCTCCGTCGAAATCCAGGAAACATGCGCCGTTTTTGGCGGTGACGCCGGCTGAATTTTGCCCGGATGGATTGATCAGTTTCTGAAGTGCTTGCACTTCGTAACGCACGGCAATCTCCGCCGGAACTCCCGTCTCTCCTCTCGCCACAAACTTCGCCAGCGAAAATTTCCCCTGGTCCCCGTAGCCCGCTCCAAACGGAATCCCCAAATGATCCGCCGTGATTTTCTGGAATCGCTTCATTCCTTCGCGCGCTGCTTCCGTGTCGCCTTTCCTCTGCAAGGCTCGCGCCAGACCGAACTGCGCCGAAGCGTGATACGGCGCAAGCTTCAACGCCTTCTCAAACGCCGGAATCGCCTGGTCATATTGCTGGAGTTGCGAATTCAGGTAGCCTTCAAAATAAAACGCGTCGGGCTCTTCCGGCGCAATCTTTTCTACATGCTGGAATGCCGCAATTGCTTTCGCCGGCTCGCCCGCGTCCTTGTACACCAGTCCCAGGTTGAACCAGGCATACGGGTCGTCAGGCAGCTTGGCCGTTGCGTCTTCCAAGGCCGCGCGCGCCTGTTCCATTTTCTGCTGTGCCAACAGCGCAATTCCCAGATTCATCTTCGCCAACGCAAATTCCGGATCCGCCGTCAGCGCCTGCTCAAAATATTTCTGCCCTTCCGCAGCCTTCCCCTGATTCAGGTACGCCACGCCCAGGGTGTTCTGCCGCAGCGCATCGCCCGCGGGCGATTTCTTCTGACTGCCCGGTGATTTGGGCGAGTTCGTGTTCGCTGATTGACCGCTGCGGTGCGCTGCGTACATCGCCAACGCTGGCAGCAACAGGACCCCAAGCCCCAAAATCCAAAAAACACGCCGCAGAACCCAGTGCCTGACTTTCATTCGGGAATATTCCTTCCGGACACGCCACCCGTAAAAAACCGCAGCCTGCTGAATGTTCCGTCCGATTGTCTTGGCTGCCAACCCTATCGTCAACCGATTTTATAGTGGCTTTCCGCTCGCTTCGTCTCAGTCGCCTTGACCAATCCCCATCGTCCCATTACCTTAGCTTTCGTAACCCATGGGCCACCCCGTTTATTTCTCCATCACAGAAACGCTGGAAAAATTTCGCCGCAAGGAAATCTCCCCGGTCGAACTCATCGCGGCGCACCTCGACCGCATCGTCCAGATGCAGCCCCGGCTGAATCCATTCGTTCACATCGACGCGGAATCCGCCCGAGCCCGAGCTAGCGAGTCCGAATCCCGAATCGCGCGCGGAGAAGCACTTCGTCCACTTGAGGGAATTCCCCTCACCGTTAAATCCTCCCTCGACGTAGCCGGTTGGCCCTGCCCCGCGGGGTCTCTTCTCCGCAAAGATTACATTCCCACCACGAACGCGCCCCTCGTCTCGCGTCTCGAAGACGCCGGCGCCATTCTCCTCGGCAACACCAACACTCCGGAATTTCTGATGGCCTACGAAACCGACAATCGTCTGAGCGGCAAGACATCCAACCCGTGGAATCCTGACTATTCCGCCGGCGGTTCCAGTGGTGGAGAGGCTGCGGCCATCGCCTCCGGCTGCTCAATGGGAGGAGTCGGCAGCGACGGCGGAGGCTCCATCCGCACGCCCGCGCACTTTTGCGGCATTTGCGGAATGAAGCCCACGCCCGGACGCATTCCCGCCACTGGCCATTTTCCTCCGGGCGCCGGCGCGTTCGGGTGGATCGGCGTGGTCGGCCCGATGGCGCGCACGGTCGCCGACCTGCGCGCGCTGTTCGCAATCATGTCTGGCCCCGACCCCGGCGACGCGCTCTCCGCGCCTGTCTCGCTGCGCCAAATTGGAGCATCAGATCTTCGCGGCCTGCGAATCGGAATTCTTGAAAATCCGGAACTCGGCCGACCGACACCGGAGACGCTCTCCACGTTGCGACGCGCCGCACAACTCCTATGCGATCTGAATCACCGTGTCGAACCATTCAAATTGGAAAAGTTGGATCAGGCTCTGGAACTCTGGTGGTTTTTCTTTGGCCCCGTGATCGCCGACCTGTTTTGCCAATCTACAATTGGAAGAGAATCGGAGCTCAGCCCGATGCTAGCCGGCTATCTTGAATTGGCCCTGGCCGAGCCGAAAGTTACTCTCGAAACTTTTCAGAAAGCTTGTGTGGACCGCGACCTGGTCCGCGCTTCTCTGCTACGGCAACTCCGCGGCGTTCCGATTCTGCTCTCCGCGGTTTCCACCGCTCCGGCCTTCAAACATGGCGCAGGCAACTATCGGCCCAACAATCCGCACAACTATCGCGACACCATGCGATTCTGCCAATGGCTAAACCTCGCAGGATTTCCAGGTCTTTCTCTTCCGATGGGCCAATCCCCCGAAGGCCTCCCCATCAACATCCAACTAATTGCTCGTCCCCACGAAGAAGAACTCCTCCTAGCCGTGGCCGAGCAACTCGAACAAGCCCGCGGCCCGTGGAAATATCCACCTATCTAATTCGCCTCTCCCTCTTCTCAACGTCCTCAGCGTCTCTGCGAACTCTGCGTTAAATCCTGCTCTTCCTCCTAGTTTTTTCCTTGTGTCAGCTCCGGGCTCGAAATCGTCTTGTCGCTCCACTTCTCCCGGTCCTTATCCAGATCCGCATTCATCAATTTCTTCGCGCTCCCAAATTCCGCCTGCGCCTCTTCTTTCCTTCCCAATTTCAGCAGCAACTGCCCGCGCAGATAATGGGCCTTGTCGCTTTCCGGCACTACCTTCAAAGTCTCGTCAACCGCCCGCAGCGCGTCCTCATACTTTCCCTCTTTCTGATAAATCTTCGCCAAGCCGAACCACGCCCCCGGGCGCCGCGGATCCCGCTTCAACGCCTCCCGGTAAGCCTGCACCGCCTCCTCATCCCGCTGTTCTTGCGCGAAAATTTTCCCTAACTGGTAATAGTTGTCCGCCAACTCTGGATCGATACGGGCGTCCTGCAAGAATTCCTTCTCCGCTTTGCCGGCGTCTCCCATCTCCAGGTATCCGATGCCCAGATTAAAATGCAGAAACGGCAAGTCCGGATTCGCCGCTTGCGCCTTTCGCAATTCCGCAAATGCCGCGTCGTACTCCTGATGCTGCAGGTACGCCTTCCCCATAATCAGGTGGAATTCCGGCGTGCCTTCTCCCACTTCCAGCATTCGCTTCATCGCCCGCTCATCCAGCTCTTTTTTTCCGGACTTGCTGGCCGCGATCCCCAGAACGTAGAGATACATCACATCGCCGGATCGCTCCTGCCACAGAGGCTCCAGCGTCTCCGCGGCCACTTGAAACCGATCCGTAAACACCTGGCACATTCCCAACAGATATCGCGCTTGCGACGAATGCGGTTCTTCGCGCACCACCGATTCCAATGGCGCGATCGCATCCGGGTAGTTCCCCCGCCGGAACTCCACCAACCCGATGTCCAGCCGCACGCCCGCCATCCGCGGAGACAACTTTTCTGCCCGCTTCAGATTCTTCAGCGCCTCGTCCCAGTTCTTCCGGCGCATCTCGATCACTCCAAGATTGGCGTAGGCCGCCCCCGAGTTGGGATCCGCGGTCAGCACGTTGCGGAATTCCTTCTCCGCCGAATCCAGGTCGCCGCTCTGAAGCGCTGCCTGCCCCTTCGCGAACCAGATTTTCGGATCGTTTGCCGGAGCCCCCGCCTGCCCGTCAGCTTTGGGAGGCAAAAATTCCCTCGGCGCGGCGTACAAGGTACCTGCACCCCCCGCCGCCAGCAGCAGCACCACCATCGCCCGAATTGTCAGAAAATGCCGCATGGCATCACAGTCTCCGCTATTTTCCTGTGGGTGTTCAATGGCGGAAAGGCATCTTTCATCAAATCCTGCTGGCACGCGGCCCCATTTTACACTTGACACGCGCATCGAGTTCCTTTATTAATCCGATTTAATAGCTTGTTTACGGGTGCTTTGCGGTCGGGTCGAGGACCGAGGGATTCCTTGAAGAGTGGTCGTGTTCCAGTTCGCGCGTTGTCGTCCCGCGCTGATGAACGTGCGTTAAGCCTCTCCCTCTTCCCTCATATTCTGAGTTTTCAATCTTGTGGAGGTTTATCGTGAAGAGCCACCATCTGTATTCAAAGTTTTGCCATTTCCCCTCTTTCCTGGCTGGGCTCGCCCTGCTGGCCCTCCTGCTTTTCCCCGCCGTGGCCGGCGCACAGAACAACGGACTGATCAGCGGCACGGTCACCGATAAGTCCGGCGCGGCCGTCGTGGGTGCGAAAGTTGTCATTGCCAGCACCGGTGGCAACCTCACGCGCACCACCGAAACCAACGCCGATGGCGTTTACGTTGCCTCCTCCCTCCCGCCTGGCACCTACAACTTGTCCGTCAGCATCAAGGGCTTTCAGAAGTTTGAAGCGAAAGGTGTCGTCCTTGACGTCGCCCAGAAAGCGCGCGTCGACGTTACCCTTACCATCGGCTCGGTGACCGAAGAAGTCGTCGTGTCAGGGGAAAACGTCGCTCAAGTGGACACGCAATCCTCCGAAATCGGTAGCACCATCACCAACAAACAAGTCCAGGAGCTCGAGCTCAACGGCCGCAACTTCACTCAACTTGTCACCCTCGCCCCCGGCGTCGTCAGTCAGACCGGCCAGGACGAAGGCGTCGTGGGCATCGCCGGCAACACTATGTACAGCATCAACGGAGGCCGCGGGCAATACAACAACTGGGAAATCGACGGCGGCGACAACATGGACAACGGCTCCAACAACAGCATCAACGTCTATCCCAACCTGGAAGCGATCGCCGAATTCAAGGTCCTCACATCCAACTACGGCGCGCAGTTCGGCAAGAACGGATCCGGCACTATCGAAACGGAAATTCGCGGCGGCACCAACCAGTTCCACGGCAGCGCCTTTTACTACGGCCGCAATGATTTCTTCAACGCCAACTCCTGGCAGGACAACGGCACCGGCGTTCCCCGTCCGAAGTACAAAAAGCACGACTGGGGCTACACCATCGGCGGCCCGGTTTACATTCCTCACCTCTACAACAACGACAAAAAGAAAACTTTCTTCTTCTGGTCCGAGGAATGGCGCCGCGAAATCGTTCCCGGCCAGAACATTAACCAGGCTGTGCCTTCCGCCGACGAACGTGCCGGCAATTTCAGCGATGTCTGCCCTACCACGGCCGGAACGTTTGACCCGAACCAGTTTTATGCGTGTCCGTATCAGTCCGTGAACAGCACCGGTGCCACACCTTTCCCCAACAACACACTTCCTACCCCGTTCTCATCAACTGCGAACGCCCTCTTGACTCTTATCCCCGCGGCAAACAATTTCAACGGCATCGCCGGCAACTACCCAACGGGATGGGGGGCCGCTGGAAACCCGATCCCCGTATATGTTGCCAACCCCAGTCTTCCCACCAGCTGGCGTGAAGAGCTCATCCGGGTGGACCACAACCTCACCGAAAATCAGCGCATCTCTGTGCACTATATTCACGACACCTGGAACACCGTCAACCAGGGTCCACTCTGGGGTCAGTACAACAACACCTTCGACAACACCAACACCAACTTTAAAGGACCCACCACCAGCTTCGTCGCCCGCCTTACCTCCAATTTCAGCCCCACGCTTCTCAACGAATTCGTGGCCAGCTATACCGACGACCATATCTTTCTTTCTAGCGTGAGCAACAACGGCAACCTCCCGACGGGCGGCATTGACCTCGCTCCTCTCTTCGCCAATGGCCTGCAAGGAAAGATCCCTGCCTTTGCTGTTGGCAATACCTTCTCTCCCGATCCGAGTATCAATCCGAACCCCGCACAGATTTATGGTCCGGGCGGCTTCAACGTGGATACCGGCTACTTCCCGTGGAAGAACGCGAACCCCACCTACACCTATCGCGACATCGTCACAAAGATCATCGGAACCCACACGCTTTTCTTCGGCGCTTACTTTGCCGCCGCGCAAAAGAATCAGTCGGCGTCCTTCGACCAGCAAGGGCAACTCAGCTACGCCTTCAACAGCACCGTTTCCTCGCAAAATCCCTTTGCTGACCTCCTTTTGGGCAATATCGCCGGATATGCCCAGAACGCCAACCAACTTTATTTCTACGACCGCTACAAAATTCTGGAGCCTTTCTTCCAGGATGACTGGCGCGTCACCAAGAAACTCACTCTCAACCTCGGCCTCCGCTGGAGCATCTACGGCCGCTACCAGGAAAAGAACAAGCAGGAGTTCGGCTTCTCCCCGGCCGCATACAGTGCCGCTGCCGCTCCGCCCTTTTTCAATTTCAATGACCCCAATAACTCCCAACTCCTGAATGTCGGCCCCGGGCAGTCCATCTTCAACGGGCTCGTTCAGTGCGGCCAATCTCATCCCACCATTCCGGGCATTACGGGCGGGACCACGGGGTGCATGCAAAACAAGTGGGTCAATCCAGGGCCGCGACTCGGCTTCGCCTACGATCCCTTCGGCGATGGCAAGTGGGCCATCCGGGGAGGATACGGCATCTTCTTCGAGCACATGAACGGCAACGAAGCCAACGCCGAGCTTCTCCAACAGAGCGCTTCGCCGATTTCGCCCAACGGAGCTGTAAGCGACATCATCGGCTACGGCAATGTGGCCTCGGGCCCTCAAGGCGCGCCCAGCCCTATTTCCCCCATCTCCATCCCCGACAAGATCCAATGGCCTTACATGCAGCAATGGAACCTAGGCTTCGAGCACGAGCTCCCCAAGAACGTGCTGCTCTCCGTGGCCTACGTCGGCAGCAAGGGCACCCACCTCACGCGTCAATTTGATTTGAACCAGCTCACGCCGGTGCCCAATAGTGACAATCCCTATGTCCAGAACAATCTCGGCGCAATAACAGCAGCCGATTGTGGCAGCATTCAAGTCGATACCTCTAACGGTCCCAATGGGGGACTTCCGACTCAGGCAAGCCTTATGGGGACCCAAGGTACAACTCCAGTTGTTATCACCAATGCCACTCCGGGGGGCCTGCACGTCCTGCAGAACCTGTTTGTCGCCTGTAACAACGCCGGCGCCAACAACTATTTCCGCAAGTTCCAGGGTCTTGGCAGCATCACTCGTGTCGAGCCTACCGCCAATTCCATTTACAACTCGCTCCAAATGAGCGTTCGCCGCAACGTCGGCGCTCTCACGCTCAGCGCCAGCTACACCTACAGCCACTCCATTGACGACTCTTCGGACCGCGGCGACACGTTGTTCGTCGACCCCGCGAATCCTGGCATTAGCCGCGCCAGTTCCAATTTTGACATCCGCCACGCCTTCACCCTTAGTTACGTTTACGCCCTACCCTTCTTCAACAACTCCCAAGGTCTTACGCACACTCTTCTCGGCGGGTGGCAAGTCTCCGGTATCACCACGGCTTTGTCCGGCTCGCCGTTTAACGTTTCGACCAACAACACAACCTTTGCGGACAACGCTGGCTTGGCGAGTGGGATCGGCGCCAACGGCGGTGTCCAGGCCTTTCCGGCCCTCGTCGGCAATCCCAATACAGTGACCGCCGCACAGCGGGCCGCCTACGCCGGCGTATTCGGAGTTCTCGACTACAACCCGGACGCTTTCGCTGCTCCCGTCGGTCTCACCACAGGCACCTTCGGGCGCAACAGCATTAATCTCCCCGGCCGCTTGAATTTCGACTTCGGCCTCTTCAAGCGCTTCGCCTTCAAGGAACGCTACGCCTTCGAATTCCGCTGGGAGAACTTTAACGTCTTTAACCACACGCAACTCGACCAGATCGGGGGAAGCACTTCCTCTTCCGGCACCGGTGCCATCGTTTCCCTCGGGTGCTATCGCTGCAACACGCAGGCCCTTCTGCTTGACGGCGCGCACTTCCCGCGCATCATGCAGTTCGGTTTGCGCTTCCAGTTCTAGCTGTACCTCAAGAGTTCCAGTACAAAAGCCCCACCGCAAGGTGGGGCTTTTGTTTTTATGCAATCAATCCAGGCCGCCACCGCTGGTCAAAGCCTTGCCGCTCACCACACCTTTGTTCACTACCCTCGTCTAACTGCAGCAAGAGGGGTGTGAGCATGAAATGTTTTCTGGCGCCCGCCGTGGTCTGTCTACTTCCGTTGGCTGCTCTTCCCGCTGACTCGCCTTCCTTTCGCGGTGGCTCCGATCATCCTGGTATCTACGACTCCTCTCCACTCACGAAATTCACTCAGGTGAAATGGAAATTCACCACGCAGGGCAAGATTTTTTCTTCCCCCGCAGTTGTGGGCAACACGATTTTTTTCGGAAGCACCGACCACTTCCTTTACGCCGTCGACCTTGCCAACGGGAAACAGAGTTGGAAATTCGAAACCGGCAGCGGCATCACTTCCTCGCCTGCCGTCAATGACAACACCGTCTTTTTCACTAGCTACGACGGCAATTTCTACGCTCTCGATGCCGCAACCGGCAAGCCCCGATGGAAATTCAAGACTACCGGCGAACACCGCTTCACCGCAAAACACATTCACGGTTCCCAGCCCGCCGCGGAAAGCATGCCTGATCCGTACGACGTCTTTCTCTCTTCTCCGCTCGTCTGGAACGGCGCCGTCTATTTCGGCAGTGGTGACGGCAATGTCTACGCACTTGATGCGGCTACTGGCGCGCTCCGCTGGAAATTTCAAACTGGCGACGTTGTTCACGCCTCGCCCGTCATCTCCAACGGCACGCTTTTCATCGGCAGCTGGGACTCCTGGTTCTACGCGCTCGACGCCGTCACCGGCCAGCAGAAGTGGCGCTTCAAAACCGGCGAGGATCACGACATTTATAACCAGGTCGGCATCCAGTCCTCCGCCACCGTCGCGGACGGCATCGTCTACTTCGGCTGCCGCGATTCCAATTTCTACGCGCTCGACGCCGCCACCGGCGAAAAGAAGTGGGCCTTCAACAACAAGGGCTCCTGGGTAATCTCTTCTCCTGCAGTCAAAGACGGCAAAGTCTATTTCGCCACTTCCGATACCAGCCTTGTTTATGCCCTCGACGCCAGAACCGGCGCCACCGCCTATTCACTGAAATTCCAAGGCTGGCCGTTTTTTTCCTCGCCCACCATCGCCGGCAACATGCTCTACATCGGATCACACTCGGGTAAGCTGATCACCGTCGATCTGGCTACCCAAAAACCCGCCTGGGAATTTGCCACCGACGGCCAGCGCAAAAACGGCGCCGCCTACACCAAGCCCGACGGCAGCCCCAACTACGAGGCGGCCTATGCCAGTGACTTCTATGACGACATCGTGGTCGGCGTTCAGCGCTTGATGACCGTCGGCGGCATCTACGCCTCGCCGGTTCCCTCCGGCGGCGTCCTCTACATCGCCAGCACCGACGGCTCCGTGTACGCCCTCATCTAGGACTCGGCCCTGTGCGCCGCGGCACTCGCAACTTTAATCTTCTTCGTCCGCCCCCGCTCGCCTATAATCCCCAGTCAACTACGGAAGCCATTCGATTGCCCGAACCAGCCCCCAGCCCGGAACGCTACGCCCTCGCCGTCATCACCGATGACGATCAGCTATTCCCCGAAGTCCGCAAGCACCTCGGCGCTCAATTCCGCACCACTCTCGCCGCCACCGAAGACGAGATCAAGTCCGTGCTGGAACTCCCCGACCTCCACGCCATCCTCTTCAATCTCGATTGCATCGGCGATGGCCCGGCCGACGGCCTCGATGTCCTCTCCGAAATGCGCAAGCTTCGCGACGACGTCGTCATCGTCGCCTTCACCCAGACCAATAGCCGCACTATCCCTCTTAAGGCCAGCCAGGCCGGCGCTGACGAATTCTTCCTCCATCCGCTGAACTACGCCGAACTGCAGATAGTCCTTTCCCGCGCCATCGAAAAACGCGCGCTCGAACTCGAGGGCCGCCGCCTGCTCCAGCAGGTCGAAAGCAAAGCCGCCTTCCACGGTCTGGTCGGCGGTAGTGCCGCGATGCAAAAGGTCTATCAAGCCGTTGAAGCCGTCGCCGGCACCGGCGCGTCCGTCGTTCTTCGCGGCGAAAGCGGTGTTGGCAAGGAGCTTGTGGCACAGGCGATCGTCCAGTGCGGCGATCGCGCGGATCACCCGTTCATCTGCCTGAACTGCTCTGCGCTCCCCGAGACCCTGATGGAGTCGGAACTCTTCGGCTATGAAAAAGGGGCCTTCACCGGCGCGGATTCCGCCAAGCCCGGCATGGTCGAATCCGCCCACAACGGCACGCTGTTCCTCGACGAAATCACCACCCTGAATCCGAACCTGCAAAGCAAATTGCTGCGTGTCCTCCAGGAGCGTTCCGTCCAGCGCCTCGGCAGCCGCGTCACGCGTAAAATCGACTTCCGCCTCATCACCGCCACCAATGAAGATCTCGAAGATTCCGTTCGTAAAGGGCGATTCCGCGAGGACCTCTACTTCCGGATCAACGTCGTCCCCATCATCATCCCCCCGCTGCGCGAGCGCGACGGCGACATTCCCCTACTCGTTGACCATTTTCTGCGCGTCTATTCCGCCGCCGCCAAAAAGCCCCTTAAAACGATGCAACCGGAAGTTCTTGAAATCCTCGAGGACTACACCTGGCCCGGCAATGTTCGCGAACTGGAGAATGTAATCCAACGGCTGGTGGTCATGGTCCCGGGCCACGCTATCACTCCGGAACACTTGCCGCAGCACCTGCTCCATCACAGCGCTAGCGGCCAGGAGGCCATACTCATCCCCGAGCAAGGCGTGGATTTCGATGCCGAAATGGAAAAAATTGAAATTGCTTACCTGAACGCCGCCCTGCGCCGCACCGGGGGCAAGAAGTCCGCCGCCGCGCAACTGCTCCAGGTAGACCCACAGCGCATGAAGTACCTCTGCCGCAAGCACCGCCTCGATTAAATCGGTTAAAATTTAACCCATAAGCGGTTAATTTTTAACCATCAGGAGAATTTCTCACCCTGCCCGGGATGCTCCTGGATAGCACTTTGGCACTAAGCTCTTTGTTTTGTGTACCAATGGCCTTTCCTCGGGCCGACCGGCACTTTGGCCAGTTACCTGCACTATGGTTCGGCGTCTGCGGGACGAAACAAAAAATTCTTAAGGAGATATCCAGCCATGTCTATCGAAAAGAAGAGCTTAATCAGTACCCTCAAGACCACCAAGAAAGCAAACGTTGCCAGCACCGCTTCCGAGGGCTTCTCCAAGTCCGAGGCCATCAATACTAAGCGAGCTCCTTTGTCAACGAAACGCGCCCCCCTCTCCACCAAGCGCGCTCCTCTCTCCACGAAGCGGGCTCCTCTCTCCACAAAACGCGCGCCCTTGTCGACCAAGCGCGCTCCTCTTTCGACCAAGAGGGCGCCTCTCGCGACCAAGCGCGCCTTCGAGTAATCAAGGTTCAAGCATCTCGAGTAACAGATAATCGTACAAGGAGGCTGACATTGTCAGCCTCCTTGCTGTTTTGAGGGCTGACGATCTCGCCGTTGAGTTCACCAGAGCTTGCGTCCCCAGAAATTGACAATCGATTCCAGCGCCATTCCTGCAAGACTGCGCCGCTCCACATACACCCGCGCTATGCCGGCCATACCCGGACGTAGCTCAAGATCCGGATTACTCACCTGTAGATCCACTTGGTAATAGTGGGGCAGGTTAGCTGCCCCTTTCATCTCATTCCCTCCACCCAATCGTGAGTCCATGTCCACCGGCCGCTGCGCCACGCTCGTGCTTATCGCTTCCCATTTCCCAACATGCCCCTGCACTTCAAGGCGAGAACGGGATCCTGGCCGGATTTTATTAAAGTCAAATTCAGAAACATAGATCCGCGCCCGCAGCATAGCGATATCTCCCACTTCCAAAACCTGGGTTCCTGCTTTCACGTAAGTCCCCAGCATATCGCCGACCTTGGCGGTCAGCACGATCCCGTCAATCGGACTCGTCAGTTCTAACCCCGCGTTGCGCTCAGAAAGCTGATCCACCTGCACCGCTAGTTGCTTGCGTTCCTGCTGGGCAGCCCCGTAATCGGTGTAATGCAGAGCGGCTGCGTTGCTTCGGGCCGAAGCCAGCATCAGCTCGGCCTGCACCTCCTCGTATTCGGACTGCAAAGGTAGATTCCGGAGCTGGGCCAGTCTCTGCCCTGCGGCAACCGCTTGCCCTTCCACTGCGTACAAGTTCTCGATGGTCCCGGGAACTCGCGCCCGCACCTCTGCGGTGCTTATCGGCTCAAGTAGAAATTTGCCGGCGACGGACTCGTGCCAAATCGGAATGGCCAGAAACACGGCGGCAACTGCCGCGGCAATTGCGGTGTGCTTGGGTGTAAACCACGCAAGAATTCGATCCTTCTTGTCCAAATAGATGAATTTCATAAAGTTCACCAGTAAGCGGATTCGCGATCGAAAAACCAGCAGGGCAACCCCGATTTCCGGAATAAATCCCCATTCGGGGCTGAAATTGCGCACAAAATTGCCGGCGAATCTAGCAACCACGTAAAGGACCGTGTAGCTATACGCGCCAGAAAGCAGTGCGTACACCGCAAACCCGATCCTCCGTCGCTTTGGAACATAGGGCACTTCGACAGGAAGGCCCCAGATATGCTTTTTCATCCAGGCGGAGACGAACGCCGTCGAATTCTCTTTGATCTCCACCACGCCGACTATCTCGCAAAGCATGTAATAGCCGTCGAGCTTCATCAGCGGATTCCAATTGATGATTAACGACATCATGCCCGTCATCATCATGATGAAGTACGCTCCGTCGTGAACCAGGGTTTCTGGAGGCGTCCCCCACCAGATCGGAGTTGCAATCGAACACAGGATCAGTTCGGACCATATCCCGGCCAGAAAAATAATGAGCCGCTGGTAGCGCGAGCCAAGTACCGCACCCTCCGTTGTGTCCGTGTAAAACGCCGGCGTCAGATAGACCAGCGCAAATCCCATCGAGCGCACGTGGCCTCCGTAGTGCTTGCAGGTATGCGCATGCGCCAATTCGTGTACCGCAACCACCACCATTCCCAGCGTATAGAGGGTAAGCACATCACCCCAAGACTTGTTGCTGAAGTTATAGAACGATAGCGTGTCGCGCCAGATTTCCTTCCAGTGAGAGATCGTCAGTCCCAGGCAGAAGGCGAACCCCAGCAATGTAAGCGCTGTGAACCACGGCGTATAAATGAATTTTGTTTTACCGTACAACCAGTCTAGAAACCGATCAGGGTTGAATGCGGGGAAGGTTACGTCGGAGAGATCCGCCCATCGGCTACGGACCTTTACCTTCTTCCGGCGCTCCTCGGAGGTTTGTTGCAGCATGAGGATATTTTTTTCTTGCGGAGTCCTGTACCAGAAGCCGTCGGCCTCCAGTTCCCCAGCCATTTCGCGCACTGTCTCGCCATCGTACGCACCTCCGTTCTCTTGCGAATAGAGCTGCGCGATTTCTTCATACGACCGGGTCCCGTCAAATAATTGCGCGAGTTTCCACAAATAGGGGGGGAACGTAAACATGGATTCCGCGGATGGCACATACAACCGCACCACGGTCTTTCCGTCTTCGATGTGTTCCCGGAATGTAGTCGCCGGATCAAGTCTTGGATATCGCTCCGCAAGGGTGCGCGCCGGAATTTCCGGCAGGGCCACTTCGAGTGCGCGGGCGAGATTCATGAGCCGTCAGTGGGGGTTGTCGAGTCGGACGGAGGCATTCATGCCCGGGCGCAACGAACCGCGGTTCCCAGTCAGTTCAGCCAGCACTTCGAATGTTCCGCTGGAGGGATCGACAACGGGGCTGACCTGTTTGATCCGTGCTAGGTGTTTCTCTCCGGGATCATTTCCAGCGGTAATTTCCAACTGCTGTCCGTTCCGCATCTTTCCAAAATATCTTTCCGGAAGCGTAAACCGCATCATCAGCGGAGACTCCGCGGTAACCCAGAAAAGCCGGTCGCCTTTCGATACGTTCTGTCCCTCACGCACATAGCGCCGCGCGATTAGGCCCTCGAAGGGCGCAATTACTTTTGTCTTCTCCATCTCCAATTCCAACGATCGTTCTTCTTCCTTCGCTGTGTTCAGGCTTTCCTTCACCCGCAAAATATCCCACTGGTCCGATTCCGCTTTGTATTTCGCATGCTGTAATTGCTCCTCGGACGTAAGTCCAAGTTCAAAAAGATGCTGCTGGCGGACGTAATCCGCCTTCAGCACTTCAGACTCCGCTTCCCAATTCTTCAAATCCGCGGCCACACCTCGCGATTTTGCTCTCGCCGCTTCCAAGTTGGCCGCGATCTGCCGCCCGTCAAGTTGCGCCAGTAAGGTCCCTGCCTTCACCCGCGCAGGGGCGTCAAAGTAAATTTTTTCAACGATCCCGTCGCGCTGCGCAGCCATGTCCACCTGGTGTTCCACGATGATTGGCCCTGTCACCACCAGAGCGGCATCCCCTGTATTCGTTGTCGCGTGAGGCGCCGTGGCTGCAGGGGCGGGCACAGGAACTGGCGCCGAAGCTGCGTTCGTGACGTTCGGCGCGGTCTTGCCGTCACCGCCGCACGCAGCCGCCAGCAGCGCCGCCACGCAAATCGTCAACAACTTCACGCTTCGCATCCTTGCTCCTCCGCTCCCCATCTACCACCCCACGTAATACCAGACTTTGGAGTACGCCCACAGGAACGGTCTCCGGAAGAAAACATAGCCCGAAGGGTACCAGCCGATTCGCACTTTCCCGCGCCCTTCCATTCCGGCCCGCAAAGTTCCGTCCGCGTTGCCCACTCCAACTCGCGAATAAAATACCGACGCTTCGTGCAAGACTTCAGCCTTCGGACTTACCACCACCACATCTCCGCGAAACGTTCGCGTGGGATAACTGTTGAGTTTAATGACCGCGCGTTGTCCCTTCTTTAACAGGCCCGCGTCCTCTTCATCCAAGGCGATGTCCACAATTGCTTCGGACGTGTCCACCACCTCCGCGAATGCATCACCCTTTTCAAGTTTTCTTCCTGCAAATTCATCCACATGCGGCGTCGCCACAACCCCGTCAATCGGCGAACGCAGTTGTGCCTTTTCAAGCAACTCTCTGTCTCTTTCAACTTCCGCTTTCCAATACGCCGCTTGCACATGGTCCATGCCCGCCTCCGTGCCTTGATTCGTCGCAAGAGATCGGTTCATTTGCAACAACGCCGACTCGTACTTCGCCTGGGCCTCTGCTAGTGCCGAGCGGAAACTCCACGCCTCCATCTCCGCCAAGACCTGCCCGCGCTGCACGTGTTCTCCTTCGTGGACAAACACTTTTCCGATTACGCCCTCAACCTCCGGCTGCACCAGCGCCCGCTTTCCGGGAGCCACCACGGCATCGCCATCCACGCGCATCGGCAGCGGGCACGCCACCAGAAACAGCAGCCCAATTCCCGCCAGCGCAAGAATCGCCGTTCGCTTCCGTTTCTGCATGGCCATGAACTTCCGCTTCCGTACCAGCACCGGCTCCAGAACGGAAATAAACGGCACTTCCTTGTACATCTGCGCGTTCCTCAACGCCACGGTCGCCTGGCCCGCCAGTACCTCCACAATTTCCAGGTGCGTCGGCCCCAGAAAGTCTGGGTCCTGGCTCTCCATCGACAGCATCCCAACGCGCCCGGTATCGTCATTCAGCGGTCGCGCGTAAAAACCCCGGATCCCGGATTCCTCAAAGTATTTCTTGAATTTCGCTTTCGTCTCCTCGCGCTCCGCGTCTATCTCTTCCCCGTGCTGCCGAACGTGAATCACTTCCTCGGAAAGCGAAGCCCATTGCAGAATCCCGTTCAAAGGGGCTATATCCGGATGATCCGCCTGCACCTGCGTCAATCCAGTGACGGCGCTCAATTTGAACCGTCCCCCATGCTCCAACACAATCGCCGCACGCTCGTAGGGAATCACCGCCTGCGGTGCATTTACGATCGTCTGCAGCATCCGCTCCAGATTCAGCGTCGACGTGATTTCGTGGCTGACTTTGTTGAGCGTCTCCAACACTTCCACCTTGCGCTCCGCCAGCAGCAGGCTCGCATTGTGAAGCGCTGTCGACGCCGTCTCCGCCAGATTGCTCAGCGTGAACAGGTCGTCATCGTCAAACGGTGTGCCATCCAGTTTGTTAACCGCTTCGACTACCCCCACCAGCGCAGCTTTCTCCAGTATCGGCGCAGCCACTACAGAAACTACGCCCGCGTCCCCCGCATCCTTATTCCTCTGCACCAAACGCTCGTCCCCGGGATCGCTGATGCAAATCGGCTCGCCGTTATCGGAGATCGTCCCCGCCACTCCCTCATTGGCCTTCAGCTTTTGTCCTTTGAACGTTGTTACGTCTTCCCCGGCCTGGTGCATCAGCTCCACGGACTCGTCCGGCAGCATCAGCCAGATGTTCACCGCCTGGCATTCCAGAATTTCCGCAATCTTGGTTCCGATCAGCGGCAGCAGTTCGTCCATTTCCAGCGTCGAGGAAAACACCTTCTCCAAGTCATAAAGCTGCGTCAGTCGCGTGATCGACGTCATCGTCCCGTGCCGTTCCTCTTCGTACGCCTGGGCCGTCGCGATCGCCGCGGCCGCCACCTCCGCAGCCGGCACCAGTGCCTCCACCGCCTCCGCCGAGATCTCCTCCTCAAACGCCAAGATTTCCAGCGCCCCAATCAGATTTTCGTTATGAATCAAAGGAAGGTAGGTCAGCGACAACAGCGATTTGCGGATGTCTATGTGCGGGTAATCCTCCCGCTTGACCTCCGCCGCGGTTCGGTTAATTGCGGCGCTTTCCGAATAAACGATTCCCAGCAGTCCGGACTCCGCCGGAATCTCCTCATTGTGCAGTTTCGCCTCGCCCACGGTGGCTCGCGGGACCCACACCGCTTTCTCGTCCACACTTGCCAGCGTATACACGCTCACCGCCGCGTCGGCGATCAACTCCGACACAAATCGTGCAAACACTTTCGCGCGTGGCGTGACTTCCTGCTCCGCGAGCAAATTTAGTGAGAGAGGTAACAGATCAAGGACGGATTCTTGTTCCTGGCTGGCCAATGCCCGACCTTCCATCTGGTGACATGAACGGGGCGGAAGTCACCAGCCCACTGCCTTTCTTGCTTTTTGTCCCGAGATTAACTAAGTTGTGCGCGCACTCTAACAAAGCCATACTGGAGTGTCAATCAGCCCGCTTTGGGCGAACCCGGGGTTTCAAGGGGGTGGCAGCGTTGGACATTGATACGAAAACTCTCGACGGCGTGAAAGTTGTCAAGCTCGCTGGGCGCCTCTCCATGGGTCCCGCGCTCGACCGCTTCAACGCCACCATCATTGAACTCCTCGGCCAGGGTCACTCCAAAATCGTTCTCGACTTCGAAGGCGTCCCCACCATCGATTCCAGCGGCATCGGCATGCTGGTTCGCCATCTTACTTCCGCAAAGCAGGCCGGCGGCGCCATCCGCCTCCTCAAGCCCTCCAAATTCACGCTGCAGACTTTGAAGATGGTCGGCTTGCTGAATCTCTTCACCACGTTCGACGATGAGGCCCAGGCCGTCGCCTCGTTTCAATAAACCGCTGACAGGCCTCTCCTTTCTCACGCCACATCAAATTTCTCGCTCGCCGCCTCCACCGTCTCGAAAAACTTCACAATCCGGTCCACGTGTGTCATCTGCAGGGTGCTCTCCACAATCCCGTCCGAGGACACGATCCTCATCACTCCACCGGCCTTTTGCAACTTCGCGTTGCACATCACCAGGATCCCCACTCCCGTGCTGTCAATTGCGTTCAGTTCCCGCAAATCCATGACCACCCGTTTCGCGCCTTCCTTCATTACCTCGGCGATCGACCACTCCACCTGCCGGCTGTCGTTCCCCATCAACAATCGCCCGCGCAATTCCAGCACTACGATTTCTGGCGTGGCCTGTTTCTTTTGCACTTCGAGAATCATGGGACACTCCTAAACTCTCGGATCGGTTTTGCGGGTTAGTCCAGTCGAGAAAACTCTAGCTGTACAGCCCCTTCCCTCCGCCGGAAATGGCCGCCTTTTCGCTGCCTGATACTATTTCCACCATTCCCCGGAGTCAACGGCTAACCCTTCGGCTCGGGTCTTAATCAATCTGCGCATTCCAACTTTCTGTGCGCTTGCCACTGAATCTCCCTCGTGCAACGCTTCCAATGCTGTCAGCATCTCCGTAATCAAGTTTGTACGTCACTCCTCTGTGAGGTGGTCCATGAACGTCTTCCTTCGTAGTGTGTCCGCATGCCTCCTTTTCTCCATCCCAGCTCTTGCGCAAACGAAATCCGCCGCGCAACCACCCGCAAAGACGCCGCCTCCCCCGGCCGAATCGCATACACCGGCCCCTGCATCGCCGTCCAAGCTTCCCGTTCGCCGCGTCGTCCTCTACAAAAACGGTATCGGCTTTTTCGAGCATCTCGGTTCCGTGCACGGCAGCCAGGATGTCCACATTGACTTCACCAGCTCCCAGCTCAACGACGTCCTCAACTCCCTCACCGTCCTCGATCTCTCCGGCGGCCGCATCACCGGCGTTGACTACAACTCCGAAGCCCCGCTCGCCCGCCGCCTCGCCACGCTTCGACTCGCTCTCGGCGAAAAACCCACGCAAGCCGAATTTCTCGGTGCCCTTCGCGGCGCTCGCATCGAAGTCCGCAGCGGAACGGCTCCCGCAATCACCGGCAAGCTCCTCAGCATTGAGCGCAAAACTCGTTCCAGCACCACCTTCACTGTCGAAACCGAGGAAATCTCCCTCATCACCGACGCTGGTGAAGTTCGCAGCGTCGATCTGAATCCCGCCACCTCCATCCGCATCCTCGACGGCGACCTCAAGCTCGAAGTCGGCCGCTACCTCGGACTCATTGCCGCTTCTCGCGATCAGGATGTTCGCCGCATGACCCTCTCCACCACCGGCACGGGCGATCGCAATCTCTACGTCAGCTACATCAGCGAAGTGCCCGTCTGGAAAACCACCTATCGCATCGTCCTTCCCAGCAAGCCAGACAAAAAACCCCTCCTACAGGGTTGGGCTATCGTTGACAACACTGTCGGCGAAGACTGGAACAATGTCGAACTCTCCCTCGTTGCAGGCGCGCCGCATTCCTTCATCCAGCAGCTTTCCGAGCCTTACTACAGCCGCCGTCCCGTCGTACCGCTTCCCGAAAGTGTACAACTCTCCCCGCAAACCCACGCTGCCACGCTCAGCGGTGGCAACGGGCGTCTGAGCGGCACGGTTACGGACGCTAGTGGCGCGGCAATCGCTGCCGCTTCGGTTCGCCTACTGGATGAAAACGGGACGCAGCTCGCCAGCACCTTCACCGACAGTTCCGGCAACTATTCCTTCTCCTCTTTGCCGGTTGGCAACTATCGCCTGGAATCACAACGTCCAGGCTTCAAAACAAATGTCGTTTCGAATTTCGCCGTTTCTCCCGGTGAAAATCAGCTCAACAGCCAACTCCAGGTCGGTGCATCGACGCAGACCGTAACTGTTACTGCCACCACCCCCACCGTGGACACTTCAAGCTCAGAAATAAGTGTGAATGGCACCGTTATTCCCGGCGTTGCCAACCGTCCACATGCCGTAACGGGCGGCGGTTCCGGAGGAGGAGTTGGGGGCGGGCTGTACGGCAGCCGTAGTGCCAATTCCATGCTCACGCTCGCGCCAGGCGTGGTTGATGTCGCGCGTGAGACGTCGTCAGCTGCCGCAAACGGCCAAAGTCTCGGCGACCTCTTCGAATACAAACTTAAGGACCGCGTGACGCTCGGCAAAAATCAATCCGCTCTGGTCCCCATCGCCCAGACCGACGTCGAAGCCGAAAAAGTTTCGCTGTGGAGTGGTACCTCTGGCTCGGGCCGCCCGCTCCGTGCACTGTGGGTGAAAAACACCAGCCCGCTCACTCTTGACGCCGGCAGCTTCAGCGTCCTCGAATCCGAAGTCTTCGCCGGCGAAGGCCTCACTGACACCATCAAGCCCGGCGACCGCCGCCTGCTCTCCTACGCCACCGACCTTGGCCTCCTGGTCGAAGCCTCCACCACCAGCCAGCCGCAGCGCGTCACGCGCATCAAAATCTCCAAAGGCGTCATGATCCAATCCAGCGAACTCCACGAGCGCACTCTCTACACCGTTCGCAATCAGGACGATTCCAAGCGAACATTGATCATCGAGCATCCCGCCCGCGTCGGCTCCACTCTCGCCAAAGGCAACAAGGAACCCGACGAAACCGCCCCGGGAACTTTCCGCTTCAAACTCGAAATCTCGCCCAAAGCCACGGCATCCCTGCCGGTCGAAGAAATCCGTGTTCTGCAAAACTCGTTCCAATTGACAAATCTCGACGAGGACCAGATTGCCGTCTTCATCAAGAATGGTTCCCTTTCCCCATCCGTGGCCGAGCCTCTTAAGAAAATTGCCGCGCAGAAAGCCACCGTCGCCAAACTCGAAACCGAGATGGAAAACCGCCAGAAAGACATCGATCGCATCGTCGCCGACCAGGCCCGCCTACGCGAAAACATGAAAGCCCTGAAAGGCAGCGCCGAGGAAAAAGCACTCCTTCAGCGCTACACCCGCGAACTCGATCAGCAGGAGACCGAACTCGACTCCCTGCGCAAGACCATCCAGGACACCGAAACCCAGCGCGACAAAGCCAACAACGTCCTGGACGATATGATCGCCAACCTCGACCTTGAAGCATCCGTGTGACGCGGAGCCTTGGCGCGGGCCAAGTTTGAATCTGATACCGCTTTGCCCGGGTACGGGTACAATAGAAATATGCGCACCAGAAGGCATCGCGTCGTTTCGCGCCTCGGTTCTGCTCTGGTCGTGCTGTGCCTGCTGGCTGCGCCTCTCTGCGCCACGCGCTGCAATCTTTCTTCCTGCACTCAACCGGGTACGCAAGAGCAACCACCGAGCGGCTGCCACCACTCGTCAAATCGTTCTCACGGTACTTCCGTTCTCGCTGGTGCGGTTGCTCCCAACTGCCTTCCAACAGATTCTCTTTTCGCGACTCGTCCCCTACTACTATCCCGGCTACTCCACGCCGATTCTGCATCTCACTCGGTTTCTGCAACCCCAGATTTTGCTTCCTGTCCCACGGCCTATCTCGTGATTGCGTTGGATATCTCCAGCCGAGGTTGTTCACCAAGCCACTCCTCTTCTCTTGCTTTCAATTCTCCTCTGCGCCTCTGATTCGCTTTCTCTAAACTCGTTTGTTCCCCGACCAAAAATTGTGCTAGCCGATCATGGCCAGGGCTCGCCCAATAAACATCTATATATCTTCTGGCCATTTATCCGGAGGATTTCATGAGCAGCTCTCGCAGGAATTTTTTCCAGGACGCCGCCGTTTTTACCGCCGGCCTCTTCGGCCTCAGCACCCCGCTCGACGCTGCCTCACCGCAAACCAACGCCGCGGTGGATGAAAAAAATTCCCGGCATCCGCACGCCACCGCAAAATCCAAATCCGCGCCCCCGCACGCCAGCACTAATCCTCACGTCCCCATCATCACTCCCGACGTCCCTGATCTCCCCTTCACCCTCGAAGGTACGACAAAGGTTTTCCGACTCCGTGCCGAACCCGTGAAACGCAAAATCGCTCCCTTCAAAACCATCGACGCCTGGGGCTACAACGGCTCCTGCCCCGGCCCCACAATTCAAGTGACGCAAGGCGACCGCGTCCGCATCATCGTCGAAAACGCGCTTCCCGAAAGCACTTCCATGCACTGGCACGGCCTTGAAGTTCCCATCGAACAGGACGGCGTCCCCTTCATCAGTCAAAAGCCCATCGCGCCGGGCGAAATCTACACCTACGAATTCACCGTGCACCAGGAAGGCACTTTTTTCTACCACGCTCACAGCGCCATGCAGGAGATGATCGGCCTGCTCGGCCTCTTTATCGCCCATCCGCAGACCTCATACGCGCCTCACGCCGATCACGATTACGCCATCGTCCTGCAGGAATGGGCGATTCTCCCTTCGAACACCGTCCCCAACACCGCCTCGATGGAATTCAACTGGCTCACCTTCAACGGCCTCTCCGCTCCTTCCACTACGCCGCTCATCGCGCGCCTCGGCAGCCGCGTCCGTCTCCGCTTCGTCAATCTCGGTATGGATCATCATCCCATCCATCTTCACGGCAACCAGTTCGTCATCACCGGCACCGAAGGCGGCCGCGCGCCAGAGTCCACCTGGTATCCCACCAACACCGTTCTCGTCGGTGTCGCGCAAGCCAAAGTTGTCGAGTTCGAAGCCAAATATCCCGGCGACTGGATGATTCACTGCCACCTCCCTCACCACATGATGAACAACATGATGGACCTGCTCGGCGATCGTCAGATTCAAACCGCAAACACCACCGACGCCAAGGCCTTAAGTCAGATGCAAACCCTGGCCAACCACCTCGGCGTAGAACACGTTCATCACTCTCCCATCGCCGAAAACGCAAATTCCGTCCCCGGCTTCCCGCAAGATGCTTTCATGGAAATGGCCATGGACAACGCCGAAGGCGTCACCAAACCCGAAACGCATGGCCTCCCCGCCAACTGGAGCGCCGGCATGATGGGTATGATGACCATGGTCCGCGTTCTCCCCGACAAACAATTCGAAGAAATCCAATCCCTAATCCGCAATCACCAAACTCCCAAACCCCTGGAGCAGCACCATGCCTCCTAAATCCCACAAATGTGGCACAGGCATTCTTGCCTGTGCTCTAGGTTACGCCAGGCACCAACAGAACTTGAGGGTGCCCCACCCTTGGTTTGTAAGGGTGGGCTCTTACGATCTAATTCCAAATTCCTTCTTATCTTCTCTGTGCCCTCTGTGTCCTTCCTCTGCGAACTCTGCGTTAAATCTTTTCCTTTTTTCTGGGAGCCGGTCCGTGCGTTCACATAAAACAAACTTCGCAGCACTCATCTTCATTCTGTTCGTCGCGGTCTTAACGACTCCCGCGCAGCAACCCATGAACATGCCGCAAGACCAGATGCAGCATCAGCACATGAATATTCCAACCGTCCAACCGATCTATCCGCACCTCGGCCACGCCCAGGAAAATCCCAAGTCGCCGCTCTTCACCCTCGAAGAAGCCCAGCGCCTCGCCGCCGAATCCAATCCCACTCTCCGCCAGGCCGACGCCGAAATCCGCGCCTCCAAAGCCCGCCAGCAACAATCCGGCCTCTATCCCAATCCCACCGTCGGCTACACTGGCGACGAAATTCGCGGGGGCTCCGTCGGCGGAGGCAAGCAAGGCTTCTTCGTCCAGCAAACCATCGTCACCGCCGGAAAACTCTCCCGCAGCCGCGACGTCTTCTCCAAAGAAACGCAGCTCGCCGAAATCGAAGCCCAGGAACAGAAAATCCGCGTCGAAACTTCCGTGAAAACCGCGTTCCTCCGCGTCCTTGCCGCCCAGGAACTTCTCGACGTGCGCCGCGACCTCGCCAAAATTCAACAGGACTTCGCCGACACCCAGCGCCAGCTTTCGAACACCGGCCAGGCCGACGAATCCGAAGTCCTCGACGCCGAAGTCGACGCCCAGCGCCTGCGCCTCTCCGCCCGCATGCAGGAAAACACTCTTCGCGAAGAGTGGCGTTCCCTCGCAGCGCTTCTCGGCCGCCCCGATCTGCCGATCGCCACCGTTTCCGGAGATCTCGAACACAACTGGCCCGACCTCAACGAAGATCAAGCCGTTGAATCCATCGCCACGCAATCACCCGCCACACGGATCGCCGAAGCCAGCGCCGCCCGCGCCTCCGCCGAACTCGTCCGCGCGAAACGCGAACCCATTCCCGATCTCCAACTCCGCGGCGGCATGGAATACAACAACGAGACTCTCGACACCGCTCCCCACGCTAAAGGCTGGGAAGGCATCGCCGAAGTCGGCGTCGAAATTCCTATCTTCAATCGCAATCAGGGAAATATCGACGCGGCCGCGGCAGCCCTCGATCGCGCCAATTTAGAAAAGCAGCGCGTCGCTCTTACCCTGCGCGACCGCGCCGCCACCGCCGCCGATCAATACGCCAACGCCAAACTGATGGCCCTCGAATACCGCGAAGGAATGCTCCCTCGCGCAAAGAAAGCCTACACGCTGATGGTCGAAAAATACGGCCTCATGCTCGCCGCCAATCCCCGCGTCCTGCAATCCCAGCGCAAACTCTTCGACCTTCAAGCCGAATACATCGTCGCCCTCGAAAATGTCTGGACCGCAGGCATCGCCCTCCAGGGCTTTCTCCTCACCGACGGCCTCGAATCCCCCGCCCGGCCCGGCGAAGTCGATCGCCCCATCCGCGAAACCAACCTACCCCTTCCCGACCGCATGATGTCCCCAACCGACTCTATGCCGCGTCCATAACTTCCAAAAAAATTTACGAGCCATTGGAGGGCCGCATGTTGGTAGATCGACGCAATTTCCTGAATCTCGCCGCGGCGAATACAGTCGCAAGTGCGATTTATCCATTCGAGACTGCACAAGACAAAAAACAATCGCCGCGAAAAAACTCGACTGTATTCGCCTTTCAGCAGGTCGACGTGTTCTCGTCCAAACCTTTACTTGGCAATCCTTTAGCTGTAGTCATTGGCGCCGGCGCACTAAGCGACGAACAGATGGCGGCCTTTGCGAGCTGGACGAATCTTAGCGAAACAACCTTTCTCTTGGAACCGAAGTCGCCCGATGCTGACTATCGCGTTCGTATCTTCACACGAGAGCGGGAGGTACCTTTTGCCGGTCACCCCACCCTGGGAAGCTGCCACGTTTGGTTAGCCACAGGCGGAGTCGCGAAAAACAAGGAGATCGTGCAGGAATGTGGACTGGGGCTCATCCACATCCGAAATTCGCCTGCGGGCCTTTCGTTTGTCGCGCCTAAACTGGTCCGCAGCGGGCCGGTCGAGCCTGAGATCCTGGCACGGGTCGTCAAGGGCCTAGACCTAACACCTGACACAATCCTCGCGTCAAATTGGGTCGACAACGGCTCGGGCTGGTTGGCGATCATGCTGCGTTCTCGAGAGGCAGTTCTGGCGCTCCGTCCGAACTACTCGACCTTGGCGGGGCTGAAGGTCGGAGTCTTTGCCGCGTTCAATCCCTTGAAAGATGGAAGCTCTGCGCAGTTCGAGGTGCGTGCTTTTAGTGTCGAGGATATTGGTCATGAAGACCCTGTTACAGGGAGTTTAAATGCCGGGCTGGCACAATGGCTGATTGGAAGCCGCATTGCGCCTTCGGAGTATGTCGTCAGCCAGGGCACCGCCTTGAAGCGTTCGGGCCGCGTTCACATAGAACAGGATGGATCCCGTATCTGGGTGGGCGGCATGGTCCGAACATGTGTCAAGGGTGAGCTACTGCTTTGATTTGCGAAGAACCTATCGCGAACTTTACACGCCGATGCCCACCTTCGATTCTGGGACTCATTATCGAGAGCGTGACTAAGGTGCTTACTGGACAAGCGGATTTGCGCGCTACTGTCCGTAGTAGCGGGCATCTCCTATGCTTCTGATTCCTTCCCTTGTGCCAGAGCGGCCTCGGCGATTCTCTTGATCTGTTCCCATGACTTTACACCGACGATTCCGCCGTTCAATTTCTCGAACCTTTTCCAGCACTGGTCAAGCTTTGGGCCCTTGGCTTCGCCTCGCCCGATTGCCTCGTTCGCTCGAACGAGAATCTCTTCCGTTATCCTTCTGGTTACTTCGTTCATAGACGCTCCTACCACAGTCTGACAGGAATCCGCGAAGTGCGGCAACCTCCGAGAGAACAGCTCGGTAAGTCGCCACGCGTAGGATCATTCGACAGGCTCTGGGATCCAACCCCCATTCCGTGGAAACGTCACGGGCAAGAATCGACTTCAAGTGCTGACAGACGCGCCAATGGGAAACTGGCCCGCTACCGCCGTACCACCCGACTCCACCTTTTCGCTACTCGACGAGACTTCCTTTCTCCCACCTGTCCCAACGGCCATGTCCTGCCAAGCACACTAGTACTCCCGTAGCGTTGACCCCCTGATTTACCGCCACCTACTCTTCCTAATGGAGGGGGATGTGTGTCGGAGCGCCTCCACGGGATACGTCACGAGTGTCGGCTCATACAGTTTTGCGGCGTTTTTCCGATAAGTCTCCTGAGGGGCTTTCTCGCGAAGTACCAGTTTAGGCGCGGTTATTAAGGATTAGTACTTTTTCGGGCAACGGGGCGGTATGGAAACAACGGTAAAAGCAGGGCGCTACGAAATTCTCGGTGAACTTGGCCGCGGCGCCATGGGTGTCGTCTACCGCGCCACAGACCCTGTCATCGGCCGCACCGTCGCCGTCAAAACCATCCGTCTCAGCGAAGAAGGCACCGGCCTCAGCCGCCCCGAACTTCTCTCCCGCTTCCAGACCGAAGCTCGTGCCGCCGGACTTCTAACCCATCCCAACATCGTAGTCGTCTACGACGCCGGCGAAGAAAACGGCCTCTACTACATCACCATGGAACTCATCGAGGGCAAGAGCCTCCAGGCGCTTCTCGATTCAGGCCACTCCTTCCCCGTGCCCCGCGTTCTCCGCATCATGGAGCAGACCTGCAGCGCCCTGCAGTTCGCCCACGAGCGCAGCATCATCCATCGCGACATCAAGCCTGCCAACCTGATGCTCACCGCCGACGACACCGTCAAGGTCACCGACTTCGGCACCGCCAAAATTCTGCAGTTCGGCACCGTGCAGCAAACCACCCACGTCATGGGCACACCCAGCTACATGTCGCCCGAACAAGTAAAAGGCCGCCCCGTCGACGGCCGCAGCGACATCTTCTCGCTAGGCGTGCTGCTCTACGAAATCCTCACCGGCGAAAAGCCTTTCCCCGGCCAGAGCATCACCACCGTCATCTACAAGATCGTCAACGAAGAGCCGATTCCCCCACGCACCCTGAATCCCTCCATTCACCAGGGCCTCAGCGACATTGTCATGCGCGCGCTTGCCAAAGAGCCGGAAGTCCGCTATCAGAGCTGCCGCGAACTCCTTGAAGATCTCCGCAACTATCGCGCACTTACTCCTGCCGCTGGCAATCCCGACGCGACGCTAGTCTCTCCACGCTCCGGCTCGGCTTTTCCTCTTGGCATTGCGGGCGGCAGCCCTCAGCTTACGCCGACGGGCAATCCCAACGTCACGCCCGCCATTCGCTCGCTGCAGAATCGCGGCACCAATCCAACGCAAACGCCGGTCGTTCGCCGCACCGGAACGATTGCACCAGTAGTCGAAGAACCAAAAAAGAGCAGTCCCGCTCTCACCATCTTCCTGGCCCTGATTCTCGTCGGCGTCATTGTCTATGGCTTCAACAAGCTCCGCCCCGAATTCCAGGCCGCGCGCGAATTGAACAGCCGTCCACGTCAGGAAGTCCCGACTCCTGTAACTCCCTCGGCGCCGAAATCCACTCCGTCAGATGCCGATCCCTCCGCAAAGCCGGCGCCGTCAACCAACGACCAGCCCAATTATCCGGCCGTCGTTCCCGCGCCTGTCTCTGCTCCTGCTCAAACACCCGTGAAGACCGACCCGGTTCCGACGCCAGTGAATGTCGTCGAGAAAAAACCCGATCCTCCCGCGGCGAGGCCTGATCCCAAAAAGGCGGAGCCCACCATCACGGCAGCTGCAGCCGAATACAAAGGTCAGATCGAAGCCGCCCTTGCAGACCGCTCCATGTCCACCCGCGTAAAGGTTTCCGCCACAAGCAACACGATCATGCTCAGCGGCAAGCTGCGCCCCGCGGAGCATTCTTCGCTCCTCCACTTCATGCGCAACGCTCCGGCCAGCGTTCACGTAGTCGACGAAATCTCTTATGACGACGCGCCGCTCCCCGCATCCCGGAATTCTGACAACAGCGGCCATCCCATTCCTTCCAATGGCAACGCCGCCGTTCACGTCCTCACCAATGTAATCGGTGCCAGAGCCACCATCTTCGGCCCCTCCGGCCGTTCGGATGGCACTTGCCAGACCCCGTGTAGCTTCAACGACCTCGCTCCTGGCCGCTACAGCCTGCAAGTCCAAAAAGAAGGCTATCTCCAGGTCCAGACCGCTCTCGAACTCAAGACCGGCGATTCGCAGGATCAAAGAATTCTCCTCGAAGCTCTCGCCAAAGGCATGTTTGTCGGGTCTCGCCCGGCTGGCGCTGATGTATTCATCAACGGCGACAAGCAAGCCGGACAAACCCCCGTCACCCTTCCCCTAGCCCCTGGCTCCTACAATCTCGTGCTTCGCCTAGAAGGCTACGAACCCTACGTTGGCCAGATCCAGGTGAAGGACAACGTCCAGACTACCCTCGATCTCGAACTTAAACCCAGGGCCGGCCACGTCGCTTGGGCCCAGGTGGATTCCACACCATCCGGCGCCGAAATCCTGGTCGACGGTATATCCACCGGCCAATTCTCTCCGGCCCGCATTCAAATCCCCACGGGCACACACACGATCGGCCTGCATCTGAAAGGCTACGAACTCGCCCGTCGCGGCATTCAAGCCAGCGAAGGCGGTACGGTGAACGTCAACGCAACGCTCCAGACCAGGTAAAATCTACCCGCAGTACAGCGAACGCCAAGCGAAATGTTGCGTAGCCCCATGCCCCAACTGCCTTTATTTTGTGACCTTTCCGTACATACAATGGCCTAGTAGTACTATAGGCCCTCCACCCCTCCCTCTACTCTAATATCTGTAGGGTTCCTCCCGCTGGGCGGGGTCTATCTACCCCCCCTCCAGCTTCGGCACCCGGAAATTTCTACTCCCAGCGATGCACTCACAGGCTTCGCGGAAATCGGGGCAGTCTTTTGGTACAGCGCGCCACAGCTCTTCTCGACGATCGTTCGGGCGCTCATCCCGTCTCCAAGCGCACCTCGCCCAACGATTCCGGCTCCCTGCGCCGCGAGCAGTCTCGTCCCGTCGAGCCTCTCCTCGCCGACGCCGTCCAGGCTATCCGCGAATTCCACCTGCTCCTTCGCGCCCATCGCCTTTACAGCACCGCGCACCCGCGCGTTCAAGACAGCCTCGACATCGCCTACGAATCCCTGCGCCGCACCGCCGCCGATCTCGGCGGCCTGGAAGTTCGCCCCGAACGCGGTGGCATCGTCGTCACCAAAGTCAGCGAAGCGCATCTCCCCGACGCTCGCGGCGAATTCCACGCTCTCGCCACGGAACTCCAACGCGCCGGAATCCAGACTCTCTGGTTCGCTCCCAAATTTAATGTGGGCGAATTGGACACGCTTGCCCAACTGATGAAGGTGTCCTTGCTAAAATCGGATGAGCCCTCCAGGCACGACTCAACGATTGCCTGGGCAGCGCTTCTCCGGGAGCATCGCGTGGAAGGCATTCAGATCAACACCTTGACCGAGCGCAAGGTGGACACAGTACTGGCCAGTCTCATCGCGGCTCTGGTCGCCTATGGTGGCACCTCATCCGAAGAGAGCGGCGACACTCCCATCCACGCCCCGCAAATGACGGAGCTTACCGACACGCTCCGCCTCATCGGCCATCTCACTCCGCCGATGGAGGGCGCTCGCGGCCTCTCCCCTGAAGAAGCGGCCCGCGCCATTCACTCTTCCATGGAACAGGCCAGCCGAAGCACCGTCCGTATGCTGCTCGCGGCCATGACTCACTACGCTCCTCAGGAAGGCGAAATTCCGCAAGCTTATCTGCGGCGCCTGTCGCAGAGCCTGGTGCTTGAATATCTCACTTCTGAATTCGCGGCCGCTCTGCTTGCTCCCTATTCCGTTCGCCCGACTCTCTATAAGCTCGCTGGCGTCGTTGTGGACGCGGGCGGCTATCATGGCCCGCACTCTTCGCAGCATCTTTCTTCGCTAGCCACCACCTGGGCCAATGAAACCTATCGCGAACAATTGATCGAGCGCTTCTGGCTGGAGCTTCCTCCGCGCGAAAAATCCACCGTACTCCGCGGTCCGGACATCTGGTGCGTCCCCATAACCGCCATTCGTCAGACAATGAATCTTCTGGTCGAAACCGGCGCCGACGCTCCGCGTCGCGAAGCCCGCGCCATTCTGCTGAACTACGCGCGCCGCCTGGAGCATGCTGACTCCGGCACACGCCGCATCGTTGCCGCTGGCCTGGGCGAGCTCACGCCGCTTCTTGAATCGCTCTGGCCCAATCAAGTTCCCGAAGACCTCAGCAAGGGCACGCTCACCGCTCTCGCCAAGGAGCAAGGCCCTGAAACCAGCGCCCTGCTCGCAGCCTTCCTTGAAACTCTGGGCCGCGTTGCCGTCTCCCGCGGCGACTTCTCCGGCTTCGAAAATATTCTGATCGGCCTCGAACGCGTTCCTCGCGACGCAGAGCATGAGCACCTCATCGCTCTCGGCCATCGCCTGGTTGCCAACGATCGCTGGATGCTACTCGTCGACGCCGCTCTCGCCAATCGCGCCCTCGACCCGACGCTCCCTCGCCTCTTGCTGCGCGACCCCGAGCGCCTCCTCGATCGCCTGACCCTTTTGCTCACTGACCCGCGCGGCCCCGAAATGATCCCCGCCATGGCCCGCCTGCTTCGCGCCATCGGCGTCCCCGTTCTCACGCTTCTCGAAACCCGGCTCTTCGAAGCCCGTCGCCAGCGCGTCAGCGCCGCAATTAAATTGCTCGCCGCAGCTGATCCCGATCGCCTTCTCCGCGGCCTAACCCGCGCAATGGCCAGCTGGGAATGGAATCTGCAGGATCTCGCCGTCAGCGAACTTGCGCGCCCTTCCAACACTCCGTCGGCGCAGAGCACCGCCTTCGTTTTCTCCGCGATTCTAGCGGACGCCCACCCTCTCGTCGTTCCGATGATGATCGATCAGATTGGCGTCGGCCAGGAAGCCACCGCCGTCGCGCTGTTGATGGAAATTGCCGCCGGTGGCCACGAAATCCTGCGCGACATTTTCGTCCGCATCAAAGCGATCGAAGCTCTCGGCCGCCTCCGCGCACTCGAATCCATCGAACTGCTCCGCCAGCTCGCCGGCAAGCGTGATGGCCTGACTTACGTCGAACCCGCCGGCCTGCGTGCCGCTGCTGAAGACGCCCTCGCGATGATGGAAGAATCTCCGTCCTCCGCCCGCGTCCGCGCCGCTTTCGAATCACCATCAGCTCCGCTCGGCAATTTTGTAGTTCCCCGCCGCTACACGCGCGTCCCTCTCGAATCGCCGCTGCGCGCGCAGATCGGCAGCCAGGCCCAGATGATGAGCTCTGTTCGCGTCAAAACCATCAGCCTCGGCGGCGCTTACGTCGAATCTCCCAATCGCCTCAGCGTCGGCGATTCCATTCAGCTCGAAGTACGCTCCGGCCTCCGCAAAATCCATTTCACCGCCGTCGTTCGCAACATCGGTCCCGACGGCAGCGGCGTCGAATTCGTCCACATGAAAGAAGAAGACCACGAACGCCTCCGCAGGCTCGTCCAGAAACATCTCTAGGACTCCACAGGATTTTCGGCAGTTGCTCCTCATCCACATCCCGCAGAGCGTTCCGTCGAATCAGCCGCGAAAAACCGCCTAAACGCTGGTCCCGGTCACATCTCTGTAAACTCCTTGTCTCTTCGATTTTACAGAAGCATGAAATTCCTCATTCGCTAACTGGTCTACGATTCACTCAGTCGTTCCTGCAGTCAGCACAATGTCTCCTGGCCGTTTTCGACCACACGGGGAAATTCCGAATCCGTGGGGACGGACAAGTTTCGTGTGCTGCCATCAAGACCTCGAAGGATCGGCATCGCGTCCCATCTGCGAAACGACGAACAACTCGCGATGACCTTAAGGGGGAAGAATGAAATCAACTGTCTTGTTCGCATTGGTGATTTGTCTGGTGTGCTCCATCTCTGGGTGCGGTGGATACAGCAGCGGTAGAAATACTCCTTTAACTCAAACTTTGGCGGGGACCTGGGATTTCACCTACGTTTCCTCGACCAGCGGCTCCGCCACCGTTTCCGGGACTTTCACCCAAACCATGGGCGCTTTCTCGGCTAGCATTGGACTGACTGGCTCTTGCTCTACGACGGGGACGCTGAGTGGAACCGTCACCGGCTCCGCTATCACCGGCACCCTTACGGAGGCCAGCCCGGAGACTATCAGCGTCACGGGAACGATCGCCGGCTCTGGCAATACCGCTAGCGGCACCTATCAAGTGATGTCGGCCACCGGTGCCTGCGCCGCGGCCAGTGGAGACATGGGGACCTGGAGCGGCAATCGGACGGCTGTTCCCATTGGCCCGTACTCCGCCATGGTGCGCACCGCGGATCGCCTGCCGATGCAGGTCATCCTCAATCTCGACGGCGAACCCGGCCTGCTCACTGGCACGGCCAACTTCACCAATTCCGCTTGCCTTCATTCCATGCATGTCACCGGGACGCAATCCGGCAAGCATCTCGAATTGCGCGGTGACATCGGAAACGATGGCTCGATTGTTTTTACCGGCACCGTTGACCCGGAAGCTAGGAATTTGATTCTGACTTCTGTGGTTTCCGGCACTTGCCAAGCCGAGTCGGGCTCCGGCACCTTCACAAAGATGCAGTGAAGTCACTGATGGAGGAAATAGTTCGGGCAAAAGACCCAGGTGCTGCACGCGCGCCTGGGTCTTTTGTTTATTTTCACTCCACTCTGGAGCAGCAGTTCGGAGCGGTCCAGTATTCTCAGACTAATCAATCGATCCGGCCGTCGGCCAGCCAGCGCCGGAGGCGCGAAACAGATTAGCCCAGCGCGTGAGCGCTGGGATCCTGACTCGAAAATCCCCAGGCGCCGGAGGTGCGCAACATTCTTCACTGCCAGAGCGCCTCCAATCAAAATCTCTAACTATCCCATCGCATCCCTCCTTCCCGCCCATTGCATCTTGGGCACTCTCGCCTCCAAGATCTAGCCAAACAAACGTCTGGCAGTTTACAGTTGCATTGGCTCGTACATTGCCGTACAAGCTATCTCATCTATTTCTTTTCAGTCATCTCGCGGCGGGCACCGCTCGCCACCGCTAGGGGTAGCGGAGAGATTGTCGGTAAATCCAAGGAGGCTCGGATGCAACGCAGGCAGCCGTTGTTTGCGTTTGTGATTTTTTGTGTGGCAATTCTTTTGGGCGTCGGTTCCGCGGTGGCCCAGGTCAACACCGCTACTCTCTCCGGAAACGTAATTGACCCGCAAGGTCTCGCGGTCCGCGGCGCAAAAGTCAGCGTCACGCTTCTAGCGACAGGTTCCGAGCGCTCCGTCAACGTGGACGACTCCGGCCACTACACGCTCGTCGGCCTCGTTCCCGGCATCTACAAACTCCGTGTCGATTCCGGCACCAATTTCGCTCCCTACGAACGGCCCAATCTACAACTCACCGTCGGCGAGCAAGCCACAGCCAACATCACGCTACAGCTCGGTACGCAGACCCAGACCGTCACCGTCACAACGGAGTCCACTCCCGTCGAAGTCACCCGCTCTGAAAGTTCGCAGACCGTCGACCAGCGCCAAATCGACAATCTCCCCATCAACGGCCGCAACTACATCAATTTCACTCTCATCAATTCCCAGACCACGCGCGACAACTCCAACGCCATCGGACCCGCCCCGAACAGCGGCCTCAACATCAGCGGCGCTCGCGCCCGCTCCAACATGGTCAGCGTGGACGGCGCCGACGCCGTCGACAACTCCGTCAACGGCATCCGCTCCACCGTCTCGCAAGAGGACGTCCAGGAATTTCAGATGATCCTCAGCAACTACAACGCGGAATACGGCCGCGCCACTGGCGGCGTCGTCAACATCGTCACCAAGAGCGGTTCCAACGATTTTCACGGCGACGTATTCGGCTATCTCCGCAACAAGTCCTTCCAGGCTCGCAATCCCTTCTCCGGCCAGGTGGACGCCGCCGGCGATCTGGTTCCTACCAAGCAGGCCTACACCCGCGTGCAAACGGGCACCGCTTTCGGCGGCGCCATCAAAAAAGATAAGACTTTTTACTTCTTCTCCTACGAATACACTCAGCGGGAAGAAACCGGCTTCTCAAGTATCGGTCAGGGCAATTTCGGCCTCACCACGGGCAATGTTAATTGCATCCCTGTCCCGCTCAGTATGACCCCCGATCAATTGACCGCTTATAACGCCACCATTACTGGCGCGGGCGGCTGCGCGAGTCCCTTCGTGGGGCCCATTCTTCAGGCCGCCGTCGCCACCGGTGCCGCTTCCAACGTCGCCGTAAACGGCAATTTGAATGTCAACGTCGACGGCACCCCTGTGCCGATGACTACTCTTCTGGGCTTTCCTGCCGGTGCGCCCGGCACTTTTTTCCCTGGCACCGTGAATTGCCCCGCAAATACCATCGTTAGTAACGTCCAGTGCTCACCCGGCGGCGTCGGCCTGGTTCCTTTGCCGACCTCTTATGTCGCGCTTGATTCCCTGCGTGGCAATTTCCCAGTCATGGAAAAAACCAGCCTCTGGTCGGCTCGCCTCGATCAGCGTTGGAATAATCGCAACTCGTCCTTCATTCGCGTCGGCGTCTCGCCCTCGAATGTCACGGGAATCCAATCCACCTCGCAGAACCAGGTATTCGGGCAAAACTCCGGTTCGCGTGTTGGAGCAAGCCACTATCGCGACGTCAACGCCACCTTCCAGCACGACACCATTCTCAACGACACCGCCTTCAACGAATTCCGCTTCCAGTTCGCGCGGCGCGGCGTCCACTTCGGATTCTCTCCGCTCGACGGCGGCAGCGACATCGGCGTCAACATTCCCGGTTTCGCCTATTTCGGCCGCGAACCCTATTCCACGGTCGACCGCATCGAACGCCGCTTCCAATTCACCGACAACGTCAGCCTCACTCGTGGCCGCCACACCTTTAAGTTCGGCGTGGATGCTAACCTCATCCAGCTGCGTTCCAAAAAACAACAGATCTTCGAGCTCGATTTCGGCGGCGACGTCAACTTCGGCGGTATCACTCCATTCCCCGGTCTTCCCGGATTCAGCGCTATCCAGGCCTATGGCGTCGGCGTTCCGCAAACTTACATTCAGGGCATCGGCCAGTCCAATCAGCCCTTCGACAATATTCCCTTGGGTTTCTTCGCCCAGGACACCTGGCGCATCACCAGAAAACTTACCTTGAACTACGGCGTCCGCTACGACGTCGAAATCAGCCCGCTTTTCGCGCCCGCCACCTCCATCAATGCGGCCGCGGAAAAGGCCCTCGGCGTCACCGAAGGTATTCCCCGCGATTACAACAACGTCGCGCCCCGCTTCGGCTTTGCGTGGGATCCCAAAGGCGACGGCAAGACTGTCGTCCGCGGTGGTTACGGCATGTTTTACGATCACCCGCTGCTCGCCATCGCCTTTGACTCGGTTACCGCCGATGGCGGCCGCAGTGTCCAACTCCTCTCCCCGGGCGGCATCTCTTCGGCCTGCGGTATTGTGTCCGCAGCGCAGGCGCCTCCTGGCTACAACACCTGCGGCGGCAGCCTGGACTCCCCTGCGAATCTCAACGGCGCCTCCATCTTCCAGGGCGTGCTCAATGCCTTGCCCAATATGTTCTATCTGCCCAACCAGCAGCGCTTTGACCCCCTGAATCCACAGTCCATATTTGCCAATCAGAATTATTTGTCCGCGGGCATTCCGCTTTCCATTCTTCCCTTCACTCTGCCCGTGGCTAAGAATTTCCAATACGGCTACGCTCAACAGGTGAATCTCACCGTGGAACATTCTCTCGGGGGTACCTGGAAACTCAGCGTAGGCTATCAAGGGACTCGTGGTACGCACCTCAATCGTCCCGTGGATGTGAACTCCACGGACCCTGTCCTGCTCACACAAAACTTGCAATATGCTGACGCGGCTGGCCTCGGCTTCACCAATCCGATCACCGTCGCCATTCAGGACGTTGGCCCCACCGCAGGCACTTGCGGTATCACGACTACCGGCCTCATCCCGGGCGCCCTCGGTGTCCTCTACGGCTGCCCCGCCGCGATCCCCTTCAACGGCAAATTCGTCAGCACTCCCTCATTCTTTAATTTCTTCCGCCCCTCCGGCCCGAATCCGTCATTTGCGACCGGTATAGGCGCTGTTGCGCCCCAATGCGCTGGCTTACCCGCCTTCGCTTGCGGGTATGGCGTGCAGCAGGCTCTTGCCCATGCGGCTGGCTACCCAGTCGGCTTTGGCGCTCCCGTGCCCTTTAACACCGTGGATGCTCAACTCTCTGACGCGGCTTCCTGGTACAACGCTCTCACCATAAACGTCCAGAAAAACTTTTCGCGGCATTTTTCCATGCTGTCCAGCTACACCTGGTCGCATTCCATCGACAACGGCACCGACCTGCAGTCCACTCTCGAACCGGCCGACAGCCGCTTCCCCTTTCTCGAGCGCGGCAACTCCGTCAACGACCAGCGCCATCGCTGGGTGACCAGCGGCGTCTTTCAGACTTCGCCTCACAAGGGCGGCGACTCCTTCGCGCAAAGCTTCCTTAGCGATTTCACGCTCGCTCCACTCATCGAAGTCTCTTCAGGCAGGCCTTTCAACATCATCACTTCCGAAGACACTCGACTCGACCTCGGCGCTTCCGAAATACGGCCCGACCTCGTCCCCAACGGAACCCCCGGCGCCACCACTTCCCAGTTCATTCGGGGGGTTTCGTTCGGCGTGCCGACCGTTTGCCTTACCAACGCCGGCCAGCCTTTTAGCCTGAATGGCATCACTCCGCCTTTCGGGTGCACCGGCAATCTCGGCCGCGACAAATTCACCATGCCCTATTTCTTCCAGTTCGATCTCCGCGTCTCCAAGGGCATCAGCTTCGGCGAACGTTTTCGCCTCGATCTGATCGCGGACGCCTTCAACCTCTTCAACCACACCAACATTTCCGCGGTTAACCAGCTTTGCGACACCCTGGTCACCACCACCTGCGCCGCTGGCCAGCCGACCGCTGCCTTCGACGCCCGCCAGTTCCAGTTCGCCCTCAAATTGAACTGGTAGCTTCACACAGAAACTATCGACGAAACAAAAAGAGGCCCCGGCAAAACCGGGGCCTCTCTCTTTTTTTCTCAGTGTCCTCTGTGTTGAAATCTTCTCTCTTCTCACCTCGGCAGCAACCACTTCCCGTACACCGGATACGCCGCCCACTCTCCTCTGTTCGCTCTGATCGCGTACACCACTCCCAAAATCACATTTACCACCCACCCGCCCATAAATCCCAGCCAGATAATTGGAAAAAAGTAAAAGAACGCGGGTGGCGCTTGGCTATGCGGTTGCGGCGGGTTATGAATCAAGCTCATCATCACCACCACGAAAAAGACCGTCATAAACGCCATAATCACTCCCAGATAAATCGCGTGCCAGATCAGCGCCTGCAGCGAATGAAACCTCACAAACCGCGAATTCTGCTTCACACAAAAAATCACCAGCGGCCCGATGAATCCCGTGAACGCCATCAGCAGATGAGCCAGCATCGCCATCGTCCGCTCATCCTCCGTCGGCGCTCCCAACCCCGTCGCCACTCCCGCCTCACTCGCCATTCTTCTCTCCTCAACCCAATTCCCGATTGAGGATACCATCGCTCATCGCGCTCTTCACCAATCACCAGTCACCTGTCACCAGTCACCGTTAATGGCTCTCCGTCGCCCCACTCGCGGGCTTAAATTTCTTAATCAAAAACACCAGCGGCACACCCGTCAACACAATCCACCCCAGCGCCGTGAAGCAATCCAGAAAGCCCTGAAACGCCGCCTGTCTCTGCAGCAGCGCAAATGCCTGGGCCTGCGCGTGCACCGCCGCATCCGCTGCCGTAAATCCATGCGCCGAAAAATATCCGCACAAATTCGCCAGCAATTGCCGGTACCGCTCATCCAGCGGCGTCGTGTGCGCCACCAGCACGCTCTGATGATACTGCGTCCGCCGCGCCAGCAGCGTAGTCACAAACGCAATCCCAAAGCTCCCGCCCTGGTTCCGGAAAAGATTCGTCAGGCTTGACGCCTTGTTATTTTTGCTCTTCGGCAAATTCGAATATGCCAACTGGCTCACTGGCACAAACAAGGTCGCAATTCCCAGTCCCTGCAGCGCCCGCGCCCACGCTTCATGCCGGTAATCCGTCACCAGCGTAAAACTCGCGTAGTGCCACATGGCCAGCGCAAACACGAAATATCCGAACGCGAGCAACTTCTTTACGCCCAACTTCGGCAGAATCCGCACTACCACCGGCGCCAGCATCACAATCACAAACGCCCCCGGCCCCAGCACCAACCCCGCATCTGTCGCCGTGTATCCATAAAGCCGCTGCAGCATCTGCGGAATCAGCACCGTCGATCCATACAGCGTAAATCCAAATAAAAAGTAGAAAATATTAGCCAACGCAAAATTCCGGTCGCCCAGCAGGCGAATCTCTACCACCGGGTCCGGATGCCGCCACTCCCAAGCAATCGCAAAGATCAGCGCCACCATCGCCACCACGAAAAAACACACGATAAAGTTGCTTTCGAACCAGTCTTCCGTCTGCCCGCGGTCCAGCACCACCTCCAGGCAAGCGAACGCAATCCCCACCGACACGATTCCCCACACGTCAATCTTCAGTCGCCCGTCCTTCCGCGCCGCTTCCACCTCGCGCGTGAATTCCGGCGGATCCTTCAACAGCCGGTTCGTCAAAATCAGCGAAACGATCCCGATCGGAATATTAATGAAGAAAATCCACCGCCAGCTCCAGTGGTCCGTAATCCATCCGCCCAGCGGCGGCCCGATCGCCGGCGCCGTCACGATCGCCATGCTGTAGAGCGCAAACGCCGCAGCCCGCTTCGACGCCGGGAACGTGTCCACAAGAATCGCCTGCTCCACCGGCGCCAACCCTCCGCCTCCCACTCCCTGCAAAACGCGGAAAAAAATCAGCAATCCCAGACTGGGCGCGAATCCGCACAACAGCGAACTGATCGTAAACAGCGCCACGCAAATCATGTAATACCGCTTTCGCCCGAAAATCCGGCTCAACCACGCCGATAGCGGCAGCACCACCGCGTTCGACACCAGGTAGCTCGTCAGCACCCACGTGCTCTCATCCGCGCTCACCGCCAGCCCGCCCGCAATGTGCGGCAGCGATACGTTGGCAATCGCCGTGTCCAGCAGCTCCATAAACGTCGCCAGCGTCACCGTGATCGCGACGAACCACGGATTGATCCCCGCCCGCTCCTGGGGCGGGTTGAACGGCATCGCCGCTGCCATCGTTTCGCTCATCAATCCTCGAAACGATTGGATGCAAAAGAGACCGTATGGTCTCACATAAATTGTGCTATAATTCCTAAAAGAGACCGACCGGTCCCAGTACTGGCCTCTGGAGGCGCAAAGCCCATGTCCAACGAAATGTCCAAGGGTGAACTCACCCGCCGCGAGATCGTCAAGAAAGCCGCCCCACTCTTCAATCGCAAAGGCTACGAAGGCACTTCCCTCTCCGATTTAATGCACGCCACCGGCCTCCAGAAAGGCGGCATCTACCGCCATTTCTCCAGCAAGCAGCAGCTCGCCGGTGAAGCCTTCGACTACACCTGGGAAAAAGCCTTCACCGGCCGCCTCGAAGGCATCAACGACGTCCCCAACTCCGTCCTCCGCCTGAAAAAAATGATCGACAACTTCGTTGAAAAGCGCGAAGGCCTCGTCCCCGGCGGCTGCCCCCTCATGAACACCGCCGTCGAATCCGACGACGGCAACGCCCACCTCCGCGCCCGCGCCAAAAAAGCCCTACAAAGTTGGACCGCCCGCCTCACGAAAATAGCCGCCGAAGGCATCGCCCGCTGCGAAATCAACGCGCGCACCAAGCCCCACGATCTAGCCCAACTCATCATCAGCTCCCTCGAAGGCGCCCTCCTTCTAAGCCGGCTGCAAAACTCCCCCGCCCCCCTCCGCAACATGCAACTCCACCTCCACCATCACCTTGAGCATTCCGTCCGCTCTTCTCAGTGAACTCTGTGACTCCTCTGTGCCCTCTGTGTTCAAATCTGTTCTCTTCCTGGTTTCCTGTATAATTTCCCGGCCATGTCCAACCTTTCGCCCCTGGTCGAAATCCAGCGCTCTCCCGACGTCCTCACCTTCACCCTCAACAATCCCGACCACGGCAACGAAGTCACCGGCCCCATGTTCGACGCCATGCTCGCCGAACTCCGCTCCGAATCGACGCAAACCCGCGCACGCGTCCTGCGCATCCGCGCCAACGGAAAAGTTTTCTGCACCGGCCGCGAACGTGCCGCCCGCGACGAACAATCCGTCCGCGCCGAAGTCTCCCGTCTCATCGATTTCAAACGTCTCGTCCGCACCTCTTCCCAGATTTCCGTCGCCGAAGTGCAAGGCGACGCCTTCGGTTTCGGCATGGGCCTCGCCATCGTCACCGACTTCCCTCTCGTCGCCGACACCGCCTCCCTCTGCTTCCCCGAAATGACCCACGGCCTGGCCCCCGCCGCCATCATGGCCTATCTCGGCGAATACGCTCTCCCGCGCTTCGCCTTCCCTCTCGTCCTCTTCGGCCAGCCTTTCACTCCACAAAAAGCCTTGGAAATTGGCCTGATCTCGCAAGTTGTTCCCTCCGCCAATCTCTCCGCCGAAGCCGACAAACTTATCGCCCGCATCCTGCAACTCGACCCCGGTGCCGCTCGTCGCTGCAAAGAATTTTTCCTTACCGCCCAATCCAATTCCTTCGAAAAGAATTGCACCCTCGCCGCCGAAGCCCTCACCGCCGGCACTCTAGCCGCGCTCGCGGGGAAAAAGTGAGCCGCTCTTGAGCGTCAACGCCGGCGCGCGTCTCGACCGCCTCCCCATCTCCAAATTTCATCGCCGCATCCTCACGCTCATCGGCATCGGCATGTTCTTCGACGGCTACGATGTCTACGTCGCCGCCAGCGTCCTCGGCGCCACGCTCCACTCCGGCTTTTCCACCCTCGCCCAAAACGCACAATTTGTTTCGGTCACCTTCATGGGCATGATGCTCGGCTCTTTCCTCACCGGCTTCCTCGGCGATCGCTTCGGCCGCCGCTTCACCTATCAAGCCAACCTCATCATCTTCGGCCTGGCCTCCATCGCCTCGGCGTTCGCCCCCAACATGCCGACTCTAATCCTCCTCCGCGGCGTCATGGGCATCGGATTAGGCGCGGAACTAGTAGCCGGCTACGCCGCCATGACCGAATTCCTCCCCCCGCAGGCCCGCGGCCGCTGGTGCGGCATCCTCAATGCCGTCGTCGTAACCAGTCTCCCGATCAGCGCCCTAGCCAGCGTCTTCCTCATCCCCCGCTTCGGCTGGCGCATCATGTTCATCATCGGTGGCGTCGGTGCCCTCATCGTCTGGTACCTGCGCAAATCCATGCCCGAATCCCCGCGCTGGCTCGAATCCGTCGGCCGCACCGAAGAAGCCGAAAGAATGTTGCTGGAAATCGAAAGCGAATTCGCCAACCAAGATCCTCCACTCCCCGTGCCCGCCTCAGCACCACATTCAACCGCCGCCAATAACTTTTCTTCCCTCTTCGGCCCGCAACTCTTCCCCCGCCTCTTCGTCGGCGCCACCGTCCTCATCGTCGCCAATACCTTGATCTACGGCTTCGTCACTTGGCTCCCCACCTTCTTCGTCCAGCAAGGCCTCAGCATGGCCAGCTCCTTCAAATATTCTTTCCTCATGAGCATCGGCGCCCCCGTCGGCGCCGCCATCGCCTCCCTCACCGCCGACTCCGTCGGCCGCAAGCCCGCCATCATCACCGCCTCGCTCCTCACCATCCTCTTCGGCGGCATCTACCCCTTCATCCGCGATCCCCGCCTGCTTCCCCTCGCCGGATTTCTCCTAGTCGTCTGCATCTATATCCTCGTCGCCCTGCTCTTCGCCATCTACGTCCCCGAACTCTTCCCCACCGACGTCCGCATGCGCGCCCTCGGCCTCTGCAACACTCTTGGCCGCACCGCCACCATCTTCACGCCGTTCCTGGTCGTCTTTCTCTTCCGCTCCCACGGCGTCTCCGGCGTAGTCGCCCTGATGATCGCCCTCCTCCTCATCCAAATCCTCGCCGTCCATTTCTTCGGCCTCGAACCCAAACTCCGCCGCCTCGAAGATCTGCAATAACCCTCTGTTCTTCCATAACTAGGTGGGCATGGCTTTAGCCATGCCCGCCCTCGGCGCTATCGGTTGTCAAAATTTCCGCGGGATTCTACCAATGGGGGTTCCGCTGCAAACCCGATCGCTCAAGCCATGGCCGGAGAAGCGATTTCTCCCGCCAGCGAACGGGCCAGTGCCCGACGAGACCTCGTGCTCCCTAAATTCCTTTAATCTCGCCACCGTCCATGCGCACCGACGCTCCCGTCATCCACTTCGCGCCCGGCGAAACCATAAACGCCAAAAGTTCGGCAATCTCTTCCGGTTGGCCGTAGCGGCTGATTCCAGCTTCCTCGGGAAACTTCTTCGTCGCTTCCTCAACACTCATGTTGTGCGCCGGCGCCCATTTTTCCAGAAAGGAGCGGCGGCGCCCAGTCATCACCGCACCGGGCACGATGCTGTTTACCTGAACTCCATCCTTTATCCCTTGTTCCGCAAAGGCTTTCGCAAGTGCTGTGATCGCTGCATTCGTCGCGGCAACGGCAGCGAACCCGGGCTTTGGATCCAGCGAGGCGCTTCCGGACATGAACACCACCGAACCTTTGGCTTCCTTCAGCGCATCCCACGCCCGAATCGTCAAACGACGCGCGCCGTGCAATTTCAACTCCATGCCAACATTCCACGCTTCATCCGTCATCTCAAAAAGATCGATCTGCGGCACGGCGCCCGCGATGTTCAGCAGTGCGTCGATCCGCCCGAACTTTTCGAGTGTGGTATTCACTACAATTTGGGATGCTTCAACTTGGCTCAAGTCCAGTGTCAGGGGAAGCGGTTCGGCTCCGGTTGTTTTCACCATGGCGGCAACCTCCTCGAGCGCCTTCTCGTTGCGTGCCGCAAGCACTACGGCAGAGAAGTCGCGAGCCAAACGGATGGCTGTCGAACGTCCGATGCCCTGGCTGGCGCCGGTCACGATCGCGACAGACTTCTTCATGATTTCCTCCATTGCAGTTCCGCCGTGCGGGGTGGGCTAACGGAAGGCACGCCTCAAGAAAGCTTAGCTTTCGCCGCTTCCAGGATGATCTCCACAACCTTCTCTGGCGCGGTGAGCAAAGGAGTGTGATCAACGGCGAACGACCTCACTGTCGCCTTCATCCGTTCTGCCATAAAATGCTGCGTTTTGGGATTGATCATCCGGTCTTCTTCGGCAAGCAGGTACCATGTTGGCTTTGACTTCCACGCGGGCGCCGGCGCCGGTTCCTGAATGCTCTTGACCGCAATCGGCCGCTGCACGGCTTTGCACAACGCAATCTGCGCGGTCGAAGCATTCTGCGCAAAGGCGTTCGCAAACCCTTCGTCCGGCATCCAGATAAAGCCGTCCGCGTCCGGAGCAAGTTTCGGCGCCTTTGGATGAGTTTCATCCTTGTAAAATACTTGAGCGACAGTCTCTCCCTCGTCCGGCGCCAATGCTGCGACGTAAACAAGAGCCTTCACCCGCTCATCGTTTGCGGTGGCAATCACCGCACCTGCATAAGCATGCCCCGCGACGATCACCGGGCCCTTTGTTCGCGCAATCGTTCGCTTCAAGGCTGCCGCATCATCGCTCAACGACGTAAGCGGAATCGGTGCCGCAATCACATTCAGGCCGTGCTCCTCCAACGGGCCCACGATTGCCTGCCAGCTTGAACCGTCGGCCCACGCTCCGTGGACCAGCACGACTGTGGCGTTCTCTGAAAACTTCATGCGCTTCCCCTTTTCTGCAAGATCAAACTGAATGTAGTAAGGAAACTACGATTCCCATTAGGCAAAGAACTTCACGATTTGTTGCGCAATGAATTCGCTCGAATCCTCGAGCGCAAAGTGGCCCGTGTCCAGCAGGTGAAGCTCGGCTTTTGGAATATCCCGCTGGTAGGCTTTCGCACCCTCCACGGTAAAGAAGGGATCGTTCTTTCCCCAGACGATCAGCATCTTCGGCTGCTTCTTGCGGAAGAATTCATGCCAACCGTCGTAGCGCGCCAGGTTCGACTGGTAGTTGTGAAGCAGGTTCAGTTGAATCGCGTCGCTGCCCGGCCGGTCCAGGAAAAACTGATCCACGGTGTACGAGTCCGGATTGATCCGCGACGCATCCTTTGTTCCGTGCGTGTACTGGAACACGGTGGTTTCCTTCTTCAGCAGCTCTCGCACCGGCTTCTCCGTCTCCGGATTGCGATTCGCCCAGAATGGCTTCATTGCGTCGAAGCCCGCCCCGATGCCCTCCGCATAAGCATTTCCGTTCTGCACGACGAAGCCTTCAATCGCGTCCGGGTGTTTCGAGGCAATGCGATATCCTACGGGTGCCCCGTAATCCTGCACGTAGATGCTGAATTTCTTCAGCCCAAGGACGCCAAAAAGCAGTTCCTCAACATAGGCGGCGAGATTGTCGAAGGTGTACTCGAATTTGCTCGCATCTGGCGCGTCACTGTAACCGAATCCAATGTAGTCCGGCGCGATCACGTGAAATTTGGCCGCGAGCTGCGGAATCAGATCGCGAAACATATGCGACGAACTTGGAAACCCGTGCAGCAGCACGATGGTTGGAGAAGTTTTTGATCCCGCCTCGCGATAGAAGAGCCTGAGCCCGCGAACGCTCGCGTGGTGATACGTTGTCATGGTGATCCCCCTTCCGGCGACGCAAAGTCCCGGTTGCGGAAAGTGAGATGACCTGACACCGTTAAAAGTTTCAATAAAGGTGTAAGATTCTTCCAGGCTGTCTTCAAGCCTTTGTAACGAGGGTTTATGACCACTGTTGCGCAGGGGGGGAACGAGTGGATCGAGGGTTTCCTGTTTGTCGCGAACCGACCAATCCTCGATTTTTTGAATACCAAGCCGGTCCTGGCGGGCGAGCCCACGGAGTTGCTTCCGGACTTTCGCGCGCTCGAACGCTGGTTGGTCGCTTCGGGCATGGTGACATCGCCCAGGAATAAGGCAATCGTACGAACCTGGCGCGATTCAACCCAGGCGACTGCCTTCCTGCAACACCTGATTTCTTTCAGAGAGAGATTTCGAGAGGCCGTCCTGCGGATCGAGGACGGATTACCACCCTCCGCTGCGTTCCTCTCCGAAATTAACTCCCTGTTGCAGTTGTATCCCCGCCACACTTCGCTTCACCAGCGAGACGGAAAGGTCATCAGGAAAACAGTCTTTGAGCTTCGTGAGCCCGCCGACCTCTGGGCCCCGTTCGCTGATGCCACGGCCGATCTTCTCTCTGAACCGGAAACTTCTCGCATTCGGCAATGCGAATCCTGCGTCCTTCATTTCTTCGACATCAGCAAGAAAGGCTCTCGCCGGTGGTGCAGCATGAACATCTGCGGCAACAAGCTCAAAGTAGCCGCCTACCAGAAAAGGAGAAGACGCAGAAACAATCCCGCCGCCCAATAGCCTTGGCTCGCGCCAGACCGGTTGCACGACAATCCAGTAATTGTCGTCAAGTCTGTGGCGCCCGTCATCCAAGTCGTAAATCTGGGCGATAATGCCGGGACGCAAGATAACTTGGGGGTCTAACCCATGAATCCATCCTCTGATCTGCGGATGACGAGAATTCCCCTCAAGCACGGAGCCGGCCATATACCCGCGCTCGGTTTCGGCACCCTCATTCCCGACCCCGCCGTTACGATCACCGCGACCAGAGACGCACTGGAAGCCGGATTTCGACACTTCGATTGCGCGGAACGCTACGCGAACGAGCGCGAAGTAGGCACGGCGTTGCAAGCAGGGCTTGCCGCCGGAGGCATCTCCCGCGAAGACATTTTCGTTACCACAAAGCTGTGGAACACCAATCACCGGCCCGACCGTGTCGAACCGGCCTTCGAGGCTAGTCTGGAAAGACTCGGGCTCAAGTATCTGGATCTCTATCTAATTCACACTCCATTCGCATTTCAACCTGGGGACAACCCGGACCCGCGGGATCAAAACGGCAATGTCCTCTACGATCAGGGCGTGACCTTGCTCGACACCTGGAAAGCCTTGGAAACTCTAGTGGAACATGGGAAATGCCGGGCTATCGGGCTTTCGGACATCACGCTAAACGATCTAAAGCCCATCTATGAATCAGCGCGAATCAAGCCAGCCGTGGTCCAGGTGGAATCACATCCCTATCTGCCGGAATCGGAGCTATTGGCATTCTGCAAGGAGAAGGGCATCGTGCTTTTAGCTTTTGCACCATTGGGTCACGGGATGAAGCCGGGTCTGCTCGAAGATCCAGTCATCTCGGCAATCGCTACGCGAGTAGGAAAGACGGCGGCACAGGTGCTGCTGGCTTGGGCGGTGCAGCGCGGCACAGCTGTGCTCACCACACCCAGGAGCGCGGCCCGCGCGCACGAGAATTTCGACATCTCGCGCCTTCCACAAGACGCGTTTGACGAAATCGATCGAATTCAAACCAGGCAGCGCCTGAATCCAGTGGTAAACACCGGCGTTCCAGGCTTCATTCCGAAAAGTAAAGGAGCATAAAGCGAAACAGCTTGCAGCGGAGTTCAGCTTTTCTACACCAAGCGCTCCTCCCTCAACCTATACATTCAAACTTGCCGGGACTTAATGCTCCGGACCTTCGTTTTGTGTTAGGCTCCTCGGCACCCGCTGACGGAGTTCGTCGTCCCAGCCGACGCAAAAACAATCATCGCCAGGTCCAGAGATGGAGGAGCCGAAGACTGCCCCCAAGGGGCGGGCTTCAGATCGCTTGGGCAGGGTTTTTCAAGAAGGAGGCATTATGAAGCTCACAGGGAAAAAGGCTCTTATCACAGGCGGTAACAGTGGCATCGGTCTGGCCACAGCCCGGCTTTTCATTGCTGAAGGCGCGCAGGTCGCCATTACCGGTCGCGACCAGAAGACGCTCGATGAAGCGGTGGCAGAACTAGGACCAAACGCGCGTGGCTATCGCGCGGACATCACTGTTGCGGAAGACCGCAAGCAGCTCTTCGCAACGCTGGCCAAAGATTTCGGAAAACTCGACATTGTGTTTGCCAACGCCGGCATCTCCGGCCGAACGCCCACTGGCTCGACCGACGATGCCATCTTCGAGAAGGTGATCCACGCCGACCTTAACGGCGCTTTCTTTACCGTCAATTCCGCGGCGCCTCTGCTGAACGATAACGGCAGCATCATCTTTAATGGGTCGGTGCACAACTATCTAGGCCAACCGGGTGTGGCCGCATACGCAGCCGCAAAGGGTGGACTCGTGTCGATGGCGCGAGCGATTGCCGGGGACCTGGCCCCGCGCAACATCCGTGTGAATGTCGTCGCGCCGGGCTCGATTAAGACACCTATTTGGAAGCGCGGAGCCCGCGCCGCTATGTCCACAGACGCGTCCGACAAAGAAGAGAAGTTCTTCTCATCTGTAGTTCCGCTGGGCCGTTGGGGTGAGCCGGAAGAAATTGCAAAAGCCGTGCTGTTCCTTGCCTCGGAGGATTCCTCATACATCAACGCGGTCGAGTTGATGGTGGATGGCGGACTTACGGGTGCCCAGTTTGGAGCGCCCATTCTCCGCCACTGACAGCATAGAATTCCACCACAGTGCGGCATGGAACAGAAGAATCTATCAGGGGGAATACATGTCACATCACTTCGACACCAAACTGGCGCGGGAAGATCCAAGCCTCAACCTCTGCGACTTTTATTTATTTGATGGCCCCTCGGGCAAGACGGTGATGGCGATGACCGTGAATCCGGATGTGGGATTATCGGCTCCGGATACGCTTCATCCAGAAGGGCTCTACGCATTCCGGTTCGACCTGAACGGAGATGCGAGGGAAGAGGTTACGTTCAAGTTCAGGTTTGGTGAACCACGCCACGGAGACAGCAGTGAGCATACTCACATTCAGTCGTTTGTAGTGCGGAAAGCGACGGGTGACGATGCTCTTCGTGGTGACGCCGGAGAGAATCTGGTTGAGGGTGAAACCGGTTCGGTCGCGACTGATTCGGATTTTCGTGCGTATGTTGGGATTGCTCCAGACCTATTTGCGGCAAATGCTGGATTCCGCGCGTTTATGACTACTTTCTATAACGACCAGCGCTACGATGGGAACGCCTTTCTGCATCAGCAGAATCCCTTTGCGAGGCGGAATGTTACGGCAATTGTGCTGGAAGTCCCGAGCGAACTAATTGGGAAGGGGAAAATCAACGCATGGGCGACGATCTCCCTCTTTGGCCATGCGCCGGAGGTACAAGTTTCGCGTTGGGGCCTGCCTATGGTTACGCATCTCTTCCTGAACGACCCGAGCGATCAAGAGGTGAAAGAAC
>Ga0210407_10000163_pt1 | contig 81369 bp, 56 predicted proteins | sample IncBWC27MmetaG_FD_150860 | JGI IMG/M metagenome (GOLD analysis project Ga0210407, IMG submission 150860) | Forest soil microbial communities from Barre Woods Harvard Forest LTER site, Petersham, Massachusetts, United States - Inc-BW-C-27-M | ecosystem: Environmental > Terrestrial > Soil >...
CGAAATAAATGTCGTAGAGCCCGTCGCCGTCCACGTCCGCCACCGCCAGGCCGTTGCCGTGATCGTACTGGCTGGGCTTCATGTCAATTCGCGTGTCCGCCACGCTGTGCTGAATGAACGTAATGCCACTCTCCTTCACGCTATCAGTGAATTGAAAGTCGTGAAATACGGTGAACTGGCCGGCAGTCTCGAGTTGGGCCTTCTTGCGGGCCGCCAGCGTGTCCACACCGATATCCGGATCCGGGTAGCGCACCTCGACCGGCTTCGCCGGCTCACCCGACGGTGTTGCCCCTGTCGAAGATCGCGCCGCATCCTGTGGCGGCGCCAGGCGGCTCACTTGTTGATTCGCCACGGAATTCGCCCCGGGTGTCGCCCCGCGCGGCATGCCATGCTCCATCTCTTCCGCAGCGGGAACTTTTTCCTGCGCCGACAGCTCCAGCGCAGACCCAGCCAGGAACGCAGCCAGTACAAACACCACTCCCGTAATCCACACAATTCTGTAGCTCGCCATGTCGCCTAGTTCCTCCTTGCAGAAAAACAACGCGCCACCTGTTTACCGGGCGAAGTACATCTCAGGCCGTACAGTTGGGCTACTGAGTCCGTTTGGCAACCTCAAAATCAATTCCTTAGCGGGTGAAGCCGTACGCAAAGACAAAACTTATGCCGGACCTTCAGGTCCGACCCACAAAAAACTCAGAGTTACCACATAAACTACGCTGGGCCAGTAAGGAAAACGCCATGAGATTATATCGGAACGCCCGCAATTTGTTAGACGAGTTTCGTTTCAACCCACGCGCCCCGCGCGGGGCGCGACATTTTCGTCATGACACTCCAAAAACGGATTTCCCATTTCACGCGGTAACCTGACATGTGCCCCTTGGCTCCGCAGAAGTCCGGTTCGGGGAAGTTCGGAGTCGCAGCGACTCCAATGACGGAGCAGGACCCTCTCGAGCCTACGGTTTTCGACATCCATTGGGATAAAACGGGATAAAAGAGTCGCGGGATTCAGCAAGTTGCGATGAAACGTGAGCGTCAACTTCTCCTCTTTATTCACCTTTTGTTCGCAAGTTCTCATCAATTTTCCACGACTGCCGTTACATTTTCATGACAGCCCGCAGTGAACGGAGCACCTTGGCTCGATCGCGGGATCGTCGAGTTGCGCGGGACTGGACGCGAGCGCTCGTCAACGCTCCGGCGAGACCGGGTTCGCAGAGCAGACGCGAAGAGAGCACATTTCAACCTCCTACCAAAACACCGCGTACAATGCCGCAAGGGCACCGCAAACGATCAGCGTGCCTGCTAAGAATCCATTCGATACTTTGAACATGGAGGCATCCACGGCCAACGACGTTCCAGAGGGACTTTCGCCGCCCGGAGCGGCGGGCCTTTTCCCGAGCAGGCTGATGACTACCATCCCGATCACGCAGAAAATAAAGACGATTTCCATCCGATCCAAAAAAGGGATCTCGTAAACACCCGTAGCATTCGCCTTGGCAAAGCCTCTGGAGGCGAGTCCGGAAAGGTCCATGAAATTCGGAACGAATTTCAGCAAACAGGAGCATGCGAATCCACCGATGGTGGCAAAGAGCGCCGCATTTGAAGTCGTGCGTTTCCAGAAAAAGCCCAGGATGAACATTGCGAAGATTCCGGGACTCACAAAACCCGTGTATTCCTGGATGTACTGAAATCCGCCTTTCGCACCGATGCCCATCCTCGGAGCGAGGAATACCGCGACAGCCATTGCGACGACGATCGCGAATTTGCCTATCCAAACAATTTTCTTCTCGTCGACACCCGGGTGCAAATACGGCTTGTAGATATCGAGCGTGAAGATGGTGGAAATGCTGTTGGCTTTTCCGGCCAGGGAGGCGACGACTGCTGCGGTGAGTGCGGCGAACGCCAGGCCCTTTAGACCGGTTGGCAGCAGGTTTAGCAATACGGGATAGGCCTGGTCGGGTTGTACCTGACCACCCATAAGCAACTCGGTTTGAAAGCTTCCCTGCTGATACAACACATAACCGGCGATGCCCGGCAGCACTACGATTACGGGCATTAACAATTTCAGGAAGGCGGCGAACAGGAGACCGGCCCGCGCCGTGGGAAGGCTGGCCCCGAGCGCGCGCTGGGTGATGTATTGATTGCAACCCCAGTAGCTCAGATGCGAGATCCACATTCCCCCGATCAAGACCGTCAATCCCGGCAGATCCAAGTAGTTGGGATTGTCCCTTTTCAGGATCATGTGAAAATGATCGCCCGCGTGTTGCCTCAACAGATTGAATCCGTTCAAGACTCCGGTTGTTCCGAATTTTTCCGAAACCAAATTCAGGGCGAGGTAGGTCGTCACCAAGCCGCCGAGCACGAGAAAGAATACCTGAATCACATCCGTGTAACCGATGACCTTCATTCCGCCGAGGGTGATGATCACGGCAAAAATCGCCAGCGCATACATGCAAGTTCCGGGATCGATTCCGGAGATCCCGTGGACCGCGAGCCCGCCGAGGTAAAGAATGGAGGTAAGGTTCACCACCACGTAGAGCAATAACCAAAAGACGGCCATGATCATCGCCACTGTTCCGTTGTAGCGCTGCCGCAAAAACTGCGGCATGGTGTAGATCTTATTTTTCAGATACACCGGCATGAAGAACACCGCAACGATGAGGAGCGTAGCCGCCGCGAGCCATTCGTAGGTTGCGATGCCCAAACCCATCTTGAAACCGGAACCGCTCATGCCAATCATCTGTTCGGCGGAGATATTCGAAGCGATGAGGGAGGCGCCGATGGCCCACCAAGTCAGGGCGCCCTCGGCTAGAAAATAGTCCGTCGAGGAAACCGCGGCGGCCTTTTTTTTTGTGTAGATCCAATACCCGTAGCCGGCGACGGTCAGGAAATAGATGAGGAAGACGATGTAATCAGGGGAGTGGAGTGTATTCATAGGGTGAAGTGGGTCGCTCCTCAAGTCCAGCGGTTGAACATGGAATAAGACGACTGGTGGATCAACTGCGGCACGCGGATCATGGCTCAATCCAATGCTGCGAGAATAGCGTTCACGCCAATTTCGGCGATTTCGAGATCTTCCACGCCGGTAAGTCCACTGACCGCGACCGAGCCAACACATTGTTCTCGATAAAAAACGGGGGCTCCACCATCCCACCCGAGATATCGGATGTCGCCGTGATAATGAACGTCCCAACCCTCAGCGAGCGCGGAGCGCCCCAAAGCGCCACTGGGCTGACGGAGCCGCGATGATGTGAATACCTTGTTGGCCGCTATTCCAGCGGACGGCAGCGAGGCGCCGTCCATACGCAGAAGCGCGATCAACTCGCCATGCTTGTCACCGACGGCGATGGAGCCCACTTTTTTTCGCAGCCTGAGCTCGGCAACACAGGCCTCAATCGCGAGACGCGCTTCTACCTCACCTAGTTCGAGATGTGATTGCATTTTACGTTGCCCCCACGCGGATGATCGTTGCAAGATATTGCCGGTTGCCATATGACCCGGCGAAGTTGCGTTGATGTTAATCCCTTTTGGTATTCACTCATTGTCCCGCGCCTTAGCAAGAAAAATCATCAGAGGTGCATCCGGCTAATCGGACCAGGGCGCCGGCTTGCGGTCCCACCGATGACGTTTCAACTCTCGAAGGAGATCCGGAGGGAGCGGCCCTTGGTCGCTCAAAGCGACGTTTTCGCGGACATGCTCCAATTTCCTCATGCCCACAATCGTCGTGCTCACTGCAGGATGAGAAAGCACGAAGCGGAGCGCCATCTGCGGCAGTGACATTCCTCGCGGCAGAATTTGTTTGAGTTTGTCCACGCGTTCCAAGGTGTTGGCGAGATTCTCGGGATTGAAGTACCGCGAGCGCCAGTCGCTGGCGGGAAATTTCGTGTCCCTGGTCATCTTCCCGCCGAGACTGCCTTCGTCGAGCGCCACCCTGACGATAACTCCAACGTTCAATTCCTGGCATGCGGGAAATAATTCGTCCTCGGGTGACTGGTCGAAGATGCTGTAGATGACTTGCACGCAATCCACCAGGCCAGTCCGTATCGCCTTGATTCCGTTTTCCGGTTCCCAGCGGTTCAGGCTCAAGCCAAAAGAGCGAATGACTCCATCTTGCTTCAACTTCTGCACTGTGTTGCGGAAATCAGCCTCATCGGCCCAATGATCGGACCACACATGGAACTGAAGCAGGTCAATCGAATCAGTGCCGATATTTTTGCGAATAAGATCGGCGTACTTGAAAACGTGCTGCGGAGGAAAAACTTCACTGTACTTATATTTCGAAAGCGCGGGCCAACGCTCGTTCATCGGCGGAATTTTGGATGCTGCGTAAAGGGGTTTTTCCTGATTCAAGCCGATGATCTGCCCAAGCAGGCTATCGCTTTTGCCTTCCCCATATGCCCAGGCGGAGTCGAAGAAATTACAGCCGAGCTCCACCGCAAGTTGGAGCGCCGCCAGAGACTCGCTATCCTCCGACCCACTCCACCCGCCCATGCCCCATAATCCGTGCGCGATTTCACTAACTTCAAATCCCGCGCGCCCGAGCTTGCGATATCTCATTTGCCGTTCCTATAAAAGGATTCGTGTAAGTTGATTTGTAGACGCGATGCGCCAACATGTGCAGCGGCGCCTGCCTCTCCGGTACTTGCCTGCAAACCCGGTGCGTTCGCAAATGCGCCTTCGCTGAGAATGCGCCGAACCTTCTTCGTTGGCATGGCGAGGACCGGCGTGCAAATGAATTGTCAAAGCTCGGCTACTTAGTAATGACGAAATCTGCACTCTCGCCCTCCGCTGAACTGGGGCCAATCCACACGGTGCCATGTGCCGGCTCCACTAGGTTTTGCATATCGACGTTCCAGAATGCAAGTTCATCGCGTCCCAAGGTGAATTCGACTCGTTGTGATTGTCCTGGAGAGAGAGTGAGCCTTCGAAATCCCTCCAGTTGTCTTACGGGAAGAGCGACGCTGGTTCCCCGAAGGCGGATGTAGAGTTCTACAATTTCATCTCCAGCGCGCGATCCGGTATTCCTTACCGTGGTGGACACATGCAGCGGTTGCTCGGTCTTCTGGTTGAGCGCGCCGGCACTCAACCGGGATGTGCTCAGTTCCAAAGGAGAGTAACTAAATTGGGTATAACTGAGTCCGAAACCAAACGGGAAGAGCGCCGAATTTTCCTCGTCTACGTAGCGCGAATGGTATTTTTCGTGGTTGTTGGCCGGTGGACGACTGAGATCGACGCCATCAGCAGGGCGGCCGGTATTCAATGCGTCATAGTAGAGGGGTTCTTGGCCCACGCTGCGAGGCATCGAAACGGTAAGCTTCCCGCTGGGACTCACATCGCCAAAAAGTGTTCGTACGAGCGCCGGTCCCGCTTGTATTCCTGGAAACCAAGCTTGCAAAATCGCCGGTACGTGAGTCGCGGCCCAGTTGAGGGTCAGTGGCCGGCCACTGAAAACAATCAAGACCACGGGTTTCCCCACCATGGCCACTGCTTCCAAAAGCTGTTGCTGGTTTCCCGGCAGACCGAGATGGGCTCGGGAAGCTGCCTCGGCGGTCATCCACAAGGAGTTTTCTCCGAGAGCCATCAAGACAACGTCAGCCTGTTTGGCCGCCGCAATGGCTTCTGCAAAACCGTTATCTTCGGCGGTTAGAACCTCCGTGCCTTTGGCGTAGAGTACTCGCCCGCTCGATTGCTTCACGCGCGAGGTCAGGGCTGTCCGCAACGTCACTACGTCTGCCGCATTGCCCCTTGCGCGCCACGGACCAAGCATATCGGATGCATTATCGGCTAGCGGGCCGATGAGGGCGATGGTGTGGACGTCCGGACCAAGCGGGAGAGGCGCCTTCCCTCCCGAGTTACCGTTCTTCAGAAGCACAAAGGAACGTTCCGCAACGGTGCGGGCGAACTCCACGTCGGCAGGATCGAGTTGAGGCTTGCTGCCGCTAGGTGGTTCGGGAGTATAGGGATGATCGAATAATCCGAGCGCGAATTTTATGCGGAGCATGCGGCGCGCAGCTTGATCCACGGCGGCTTCCGGCACGTCTCCTGACCGCACCAGTTCCGCCAAATACCGGGAGTACTCGTTGCTTTCAAGATCCACGTCGACGCCTGCGAGAATCGCTTTGCGCGCCGCTGTTCCGTCGTCCACGGCAATACCATGGGCGATCGTTTCCCGGACTGATCCATAGTCGCTGATCACCACTCCCTCAAACCCCCACTCCTCGCGAAGGATATGCGTCAGCGTAAACCGGTTGGAGGTAGCGGGCACGCCGTTTAGGGTATTGAAGGCGCTCATGACCGACCCGCCGCCAGCTTCTACGGCAGCGTGGAAGGGTGGCAGATAGACTTGGCGCAACGTGCGTTCGGAGATTTCCACCGAGTTGTAATCTCGCCCCGCTTCGGCGGCTCCATAGCCAACGAAATGCTTCATACAGGCCAGCATGGATTCCGGATCGTCCAAGCGAGGGCCTTGATATCCGTGCACGTAAGCAATGGCCATGGCGGAGCCCAGGTATCGATCCTCTCCGGCTCCTTCCACAATGCGTCCCCAACGGGCATCACGCGCGATGTCAACCATGGGCGAATATGTCCAGCGGATGCCTTCTTTGGTGGCTTCCTTGGCAGCGATTCGTGAAGCCCTTTCTACCAGTGTGGGATCCCAAATCGAGGCCATAGCCAGCGGCACAGGGAAAATGGTGCGGTATCCGTGAATTACGTCCAACGCGAAGACGAGTGGAATGTGCAGCCGGGAGTTTTCGACGGTCAGCTTTTGCAAGGAATTGGTTTCAGCCGCTCCCGTGATGTTCTCGAAGGAGCCCACTCGGCCCTGGGCGGCCTGTTCGCGATAGTCGGCATGGGGCGAACCTGGGCCCGTGGAACTATCGGCGAAGTGAACGATTTGGCCGATCTTTTCTTCCAGGGTCATTTGGCCGAGCAATCGGCTGACGCGCTGCTCGATTGCAGGATCGTCCAACCGTGGCGGAGACTGCGCCCTGAGCAATCCGTAGGGCCACGCGGACGCAACTGTCAGAGGCAAAATACGAACCGAACGCATTTTGGAAGCCATTCGTCTGAGCCCTCTCCTCATCGGTCTGCCTCGATTAGGCAGACGCTGCGACACTGCAAGCATGTAAATCTCATCGCCCCTGCTGTACCGCGGCCGTCCCAATAAGGGTCTGCCCATCGATTCCCCGGACTAGTCCCAATCAGGGCAGATGCTACTAACAAACCGGTATTCTAGCAATGCACTAAGTAATGCGACGCGGCGGAAGTCACAGAACTAGCGGTTAGTTGTTAGGACAACTGGTCACTGGGTGCTCGATGCGGAACGTGCGTGTCACGAACGAACTGTCCGTGAGCAAAGCCGTCGCCGGAAAATGGGAATCTTGCACGATGGGCACCAGTCCCACGGGTCGCACCTTTCCGTCCTTGCTCACTCTGCATTCAAATACGACGCTGCCACCACTGTCGATAATGAGCATCTTGAAAGGCGGGCTGAACTTGCGGTGTTCGCATGGCCTGATAAGGTCCATCATTTCATGAGCCAATCCGCAGGCAATGTCCTGGTAGCTCACCGCCGCGATGGCTCGCAGGGATTTGTTTTTAATTGCTTCGGTGAGTCCGCTGCCAGCGTCCTTCATCTCTTAACACCACCCCACGTGACGCCATTTAGCGCTAACTGTCCCTGCGTTGTCAAGCGAACAATACCGGTATTCTAAAGTCTAGTGGGTTGGATAACCGGTATTCTTCGGCACTCTGGCGAGCAGGCCTGTTCGCTGCGCGGCAAGGTTCAAATGGGGTAGAATGTCCGCAATGAGACCGACCGGCCTGGTGCCGTTCTAAACGCGATTATTTAGAGTGCGTCAGGAGCGAAAGTCGATGAAAATCCAAAAGAAGAAGGGGGAGAGCAAAGGGCACTCTCCCGTAACCTTGAAAATGATAGCCGAGCGCGTGGGCCTCACTAAGGGGACCTGTTCCGCTGTCCTGAACAAATCCGATGCATCCCGATCCGTTCCCCAGCACACTCAAGACCGAATCCTCTCGGTCGCTCGCGAGCTGAATTACCGGCCCAGCTTCTATGCCCGCAACTTGGGCGTAAAGCGTACATACATGATCGGCGTAGTTATCCAGGAGATCGGTGATTTTTACAGTTCGCCGATCATCAGCGGTATCGAACGATACCTCCGAGAGAAGAACTTCTTCTTTCTGACGGTTGCTCACCGCGACGACCCAAGGCTCCTCGAAACGTATTCAAACATTCTGCTGGACCGCGGCGTCGAAGGATTCATTACGGTGGACACCCTTATTGATCGTCCGTTGCCGCTGCCGGCAATTACTATCCCCGGGCACCGCCGCGTCGAAGGTGTCACGAATATTGTGTTAGATCACCGCAAAGGAGCACGGTTGGCGCTGAATCATCTCATCGAGCTGGGTCACAAAGAAATTGCCTTCATGAAGGGAGCTGACGCCAGTCCAGATTCGGAGGACCGCTGGAAGGCCATCTGCGAGGTTGCAGAGGAACTCGGCATCCGCATGAAGGCGGAACTTATTGTTCAACTCGCAGGCCGCGATGCCACGCCACAGCTGGGTTATCCCTTCGCTGTCGAGCTGCTGGCCCGTAGACGGCCGTTCACAGCACTGTTTGCGTACAACGATATTTCCGCGATCGGTTCCATCCTCGCGTTCCAAGAAGCCGGTTTGCGAGTTCCTGAAGACATTTCTGTGGTGGGCTTCGACGATATAAGAACTGCCGTCTATAACAACCCGAGTCTCACGACCGTGCGCCAACCGCTCCAAAAGATGGGGGAGATCGCGGCGCGCACTTTGTTGAACCGTATCGAAGAGCACACAGACTGGATACCCGAAATCGCCATTGATCCCGAATTCGTCGTGCGCAATTCAACCGCTAGGGCGCTCGCTGTACCTTTGGCCACTCGCAGCGCTGCAGAGGATGCCCCGATAAGCTTTCCGATCGAAGCCGGACGGTAACGAACGCCAAGCCACCGGAAAACAAATGGCCCCTCGTTAGATAATGGTCCAGCCGGACGCCGAATTGATCGGAGTTGCTGACGAAGGTCTGTGTGCCCAGAAATCCGAACGTGCCATGATTCGCGGGGGGATAGAACTGCAGCAGATTAGGGCAATTCAGGCCTGTCAGCGGTTATCCCTGCTTGCTGGCAGGATTCGAGATTCTGCGGAGAATAAGAGCTGAATGAAACAGTGGCAATAGTGCGAAAGAATTAGATTATAGATTTCAAGCTTCTGGCATCGAGCCTTGACTTATTGCAGGGCACCTTTGAAAGAATCCACTTCCTTGTTTTCCCGGCGAGCACGCGCTTCACCTGCAGGCAATGGGTCTGAACGTCTTCCACGGAGATGAGAACGAAATTCTTGTTTCGTGCCCTCTTGAAAATCCTTCACTCCGTGGGGCAAGCCGCGCCCGTCCTGGTTTCCGTCAGGCGGATTTCGGAAATCGACAGATCCAGGCTGTCGGAGGTTTCCAAACTGGCGATGGTCGGGGTCTTCTTTAGGTCCTGCGCGGAAAAGCATGACAGCGGCACGGCCAGATGAGCGTAACTGCCGACGGGAAGGGCCTTCAGTTCAGCGGTCACGGGCACTGCAGCAGCACCGACGCCCAGTCGCACCTCGGTGGCCGGAGCCGCATTGACTCGCACGGTGAGGCTGAGCATCATCGCGCCATTGGCCTCACGGCTGATGTCGCTTGGTTTGTCCCCGCTTAGCTGCAGCCATGCTTTCGATTTGCCGTTCCACACGGCGTGCAACGCGCCGTCGGCCTGCGATTCCAGCATCAGGCCCGCCGATCCGGAGAGTGTGATGCACGTGCCGGCATAGTCCATCTGCGACGCGTCGCTGTCACCGATGGAGAGCTTGTAGCCGTTCCACGTCGTACCTTTAGCGTAGTAGACGTTCTTCTCGCCGTATTTGGTCGTGCTAGCCACTTCGGGCAAGGCGGGCGTCTGCGCAGGCGCGGCGTAACTCAACCCGAAACCATAGGCGAACTGCGGATCATACGTCGCATCCCCGACATTCAACGGTGTCTGATCGGGGCGTTTAGGCCAAGAGAAACTAAGCTTGCCGGTAAAGTCGTTTTTGCCGGTCAGCACGTCGGCGACGCCTTCGCCTTCCGAACCCGGTAGCCACGCTTCGACAAAGGCATCGGCGGCATTAATCTGCGGATTGGTATAGAGCGGGCGGCCCGACATCATGACGGCGACCACCGGAATGCCCTGCGCTTTTAGCTTCTTTATCAGCTCCAGAGACTCTACATTGTCGTGATGCAGCGCCACGTCGCTCTGGTCTCCCTCAAATTCGGCATACGGGGTTTCGCCGAAAACGACGATGGCAACATCCGCCTTTTGCGCCGAAGTGCCGTCGGGGCTGAACAGCGCCTGTCCACCAGCTGCGTCGATTTCAGCCTTCAGGCCTTCATAGATCGAGGTGGCGCCAGGAAAGTCGTTCGGACCGTTATCGGCGCCCTGCCAGGAAAGCGTCCACCCGCCCGCCTGCATGGCGATATTGTCAGCGCCGTCGCCCGCGATCAGCACGGTGGCGTTAGGCTTGATTGGCAGGACGCCGTCATTCTTGAGCAGTACCAACGATTCGCGCACTGCTTGGCGCGCCACGGCACGATGGCCGGGCGTGCCTATCGGCAGGTAGGTGTTGGGACGTTTGTTCGGCGCGGGTTCGTCAAACACGCCCATACGCATTTTGACGCGCAGGATACGCCGCACGGCCTCATCGAGGCGCGCCATCGGAATCGTGCCGTCATTCACTTCGCGCACCAGACTGGTGTGGAGCGCCTTCCAGTCCTGCGGTACATTGAAGATATCGATCCCGGCGTTGAACGCCATGGCGCAATCAGACTTGGTGCAGCCGGGAATTTGGCCGTGCGCGTTCCAATCACCTACAACGAAGCCGTCGAAGCCCATCCGGCCCTTCAGCACGTCGGTCATCAGCACCTTATTGGCATGCATCTTGACTCCATGCCACGAATTGTAAGATGCCATAATTGACTGGGTCCCGGCACCGATGGCCTGGGCATAGCCGGCCGCATGCAGCCGGATCAGATCCGCTTCGGAGACGAGGGAATCGCCCTGGTCTCGGCCGCCGTCGGTCGAGCCGTCGCCGAGGAAGTGCTTGGCGGTCGAGATGACATGATCCTTATTAAGGAAGGTCGAACCCGAACCTTCCAGCCCCGCCACGAAAGCGGCGGCATATTGGGCAACGATCTTTGGATCTTCCGAGTAGCTTTCATAGGTGCGGCCCCAGCGGTCGTCGCGTGCGACTGCAATCGTCGGCGAGAATGACCAGTCCATGCCGGTCGAGCGCACCTCGACGGCAGTCACCTCGCCGATGCGGTGGACCAGGTCCGGGTCGCGCGCTGCGCCCAAGCCGATATTGTGCGGGAAAAGCGTAGCGCCATAGACATTGTTGTGGCCATGGACGGCATCGGAGGCCCAGATCACCGGAATGATGACGCGGTTTCTCGCTGGATCAACCGAGGCGTCATAATAAGGTTCGATTAAGTTGACCCAGTCCTGAATGCTCGAATGCTTATTGCCGCCGGGCACCGCACCGCCACCGTTTTCAATCGAGCCGATATGATATTGTGCCACCTCCGCCGGGCGGATCGACTTCCATTCGGGCTGGACGACCTGACCGACCTTTTCCTCGACCGTCATCTGTTTGAGTAGGGCGTCGATGCGCTTTTCGATTTTCGCGTCGAGGCCAATCGGTGACTTGCTTTCTGGCCATAGGTTGACATGAACGGGTGGGGCCTGATTATCGGATTTTGTTGCACCAAAGAGTCGCCCGTTGCGGGCCTCGGCCTGGAAGCAAAAAGGGTTCATTGCCAGGCTAATCCCAACCAGCAGCGCCGTCGTCGATGCGAATACATTCCTAGCTGTTGCAATCAAAGTGCCCAAGGCAATTGACACCGCCCGCAAAGATTTTTCTGCCGGCCAGGAACTCTTCCCGAACTCCACCACTTCTTTATGTTTATTCATTTCGCGCCTTTCGGCCGCCAGGTGTTTCGTAATCAGTCTTGGAGGTTTTGAACGGCAGGTTGGCCGGCTTTTTCTTTTGCTTGCTGGTTCATTTCCTGCGATTCTTCTCTCACCTTTCGCGAAGGAGCCGCACCTGTAGAAGCGCGCACCACGAACTCCGGCTCAATCGCTATCTCCCGAACGTATTCGGCTCGCCCTTCAATCTGGTCGACAATTGTTTGCGCGGCAATCTGGCCCATTCTTATCAGTGGTTGACGCACCGTTGTCAGCCCCGGATTGGCATACGCCGCGCCGGGAATATCGTCAAACCCCACCACCGAGATGTCTTCCGGCACGCGCAATCCCGCCTCCTTAATCGCCCAGATCGAACCGATCGCGGAAATATCGTTGTAAGCAAACAGCGCCGTGAAAGAATGCTTTCGCGCCAGCAGTTGTTTCGCGAAGGGATACCCGATGGCCGGTGTCGAATCCGTTCCTTCCAATTGAATCGTCAATTCTGGCCGCACCTGAATGCGCAGCTCTCGCGCTACCTCGCAAATGGCCTTCCATCGCACCGCGGAGTCCGAACTGACTGTCTGGCCTTTGATGAATGCGATGTCCTCGTGCCCCAGCTCCTTCAGATGATTCAGGGCCAGCCTTGCCGCTCGCTTGTGATCCAGCACAACGTTGGTCACTCCTTCAACTCGCTCATGACCCGCCACCGCCACTGTTGGAAGCGTCAGCGTTTCTTTGACCGACGCGTCCGTCGTGATTAACCCTTCCACTCCGCGCGTCAGCAGCATTTGCGCATAAGTCTGCAACAATTTCGGATCGTGCCGGTGAAGCACGATCAGGAAGAAGTAATTATTTTTTCGCAGGTATTCTTCGATCCCGCTGATCACCAGCGCGCCGTACGCGTCGCCGATCTCTTCGGCAATCACCCCTATCGTATACGTCCGTTTCAGCCTCAACGTGCGCGCGAAAAAATTCGGCCGGTAATTCAGTTCGCGCGCCGCGGCGATAATGCGGCTTTTGGTGTGTTCGGGGATGGACCGCGCTGCGGGCGAATTGTTCAGTGCCGCGGAGATTGTCCCTGCAGTCAGTCCTAAGTGCTCCGCAATGGTCTTGAGCGTGACCTTACCGGAAGTGCGCGAGCCCGTTTTTCGTTTCGGCGGCAGCGGAGTCATCCAGAGGGCCTCAGCGAAGCTTCAAATAATTACGATAGGGGGCAAAGACCAGCTCTTGAGGTGGGCCCCCTTGGCACCGCTTGACACGAGTTCGACGCACACCGCAATCCTATGGTTTCGCCCGTGACCAAGCGTAATTCTACGGTTTCCTAAGGAAACAGGCCCCAAACACAACCCAGACCGCGAGTGGGTTCCCACCAACCCTGCGGCGCGGGGTAGAATATCATTATTCTTTCTGTAGAATATCATTATTTCTGCTTGACAAGCTCCCCGCGATAGTTATAAATACCCCGCTAGTAGGAAAGCACTACATCCCGTAGTGCTCTGGGGCCAGGGTCGGTCTAAATTTTAGTGACGTAACGATGAAAACGAGTCCTCCGCTAGCTCAAGCTACGCAAGAGGGTTCATGCGGCTTTTCTTCGTGACGACACTTCCTCGAGGGGTAGACGAATGAAGATTCAATTTTCCAAAGCAAATAGGTCGATCGGCAGCTTACAGCTGATCGGTTCGATTCTCGTCTTGCTATCCCTCATACTCGGCACCGCTTTTGCGGCGCGCGCTCAGAACACTGCTGCTTCCTTGCGCGGCACTGTGACCGACGTGCAGGGCGCGGCCGTCGCAGGTGCCGACGTCACGATAACCGATGCGGACACCGGCTTTCAGCGGAGCCAGAAGTCGGGCCCGGACGGCTCTTACGTGTTCCCCAGCCTTCCACTCGGTCGGTACACTCTGAGCGTGACCAAGGATGGCTTCAAGGCCTTCGAGGCAAGGGACATTGTCCTTCACGTCGTCGATAGCCTGACGATGGACGCCCGGTTGGACGTCGGAAAAAAGAGCGAAACGATCGAAGTGGTCGCCAGCACGACGCAGGTGGAACTGACCAATGCTGATTTGAGCGGCACGATTTATGGTAAGCAGATTACTGAATTGCCCCTCAATGGCCGCAGTTACGCGCAATTGCTGCTGATGGTGCCCGGTGTATCAGTGGACAGTGGTTTTCAATACAATCAAAAAGGCCTTAACGGCGGCGCGGACCTCTCCATCAGCGGTGGCGCCTCGAATGCCAACACCTTCCTTGTTGATGGCGCCAATAACGTTGACGTCGGTTCGGGCCGCACGCTTCTTGTTTACCCTTCCATCGATTCCATTGAGGAGTTCAAGGTCGAGCGGAACAGCTATGGAGCCCAATACGGCGGAAATTCCGGAGGCCAGGTCACCCTCGTCACGAAGAGCGGTACCAACCAATTTCACGGCAGCGCCTATTATTTCGGGCGCAATGACGTCCTGAACGCCAACAACACCAATCTTAAGGCCAACAATCCGGGCGCCCCGACACCCAAGCTTCGCCGCAACGACTTTGGATACACCGTTGGTGGACCGATCAAGAAGGATAAAATCTTTTTCTTCTGGTCCCAGGAATGGAATCGCCAGATTACGGGAAGAGTAAACACCGGGCGTGTGCCTACGCCCCTGGAGAGGACCGGCGACTTTTCCGATCAAGCCAACGACACCGCCTTTAATTCGGCGAACACGGTCGGCTGCCTGCCCAAGGCGGGACTCACGGACCCGGGAAATGGTGTGGGCGGTGCCTTTACCGCCAGCCCCAATAATACTGCCGCCACAGGGGCGGGTTTCATAGACGTCATCCCCTCTTCCCGCATGAGTCCTGCTGGAGTGGGCGTTCTGAATACGTATCTTCTACCCACGCTTCCCCGGGGGGCGCCCGACTATGGCTGCGGCAACAACTTCTCGAAGTCCTTCAATCAGGCCAACAACTTCCGCGAAGAGAGTATCAAAGGAGACGTCAATCTCACGCCGAGTTTGAAGTTGATGTTGCGATACGTCCAGGACAACAACACCTTTGGCCCGCCCGCCACGGGAAGTTCCGGGTGGGGCGCTGATTCCGGCACGTCTCTCCTGTCGGAAGTCTGGAGCCAGCCCAGCCGCATCGCCGTGGCCCGCTTGAGCAAGACCATCGGCTCCACCGCGGTCAACGATTTCCAATTCTCCTTCTCGGACAACCGCATTAATATTACGCCGACGAATCAAGGCGCGGCAACGGCGCTCTCCAGCCTCTTTCCACAATTCATGCCCGCGGCGAACAAGGGATTCACTCCCGCCAATGGGCCTGCTACGTGGATCAACGCCGGAAACCTTCCCACCGTCTGGAACTTTGGGCCGTGGGCCAACGCTCAAAATCTCTACACCTTCCAAGATGACTTTTCGAAGGCCATCGGGCGTCACACGCTGAGGGCGGGCGTCCTCTATAGCCGGAACGAGAAAAACCAGGACCTGTTTGACACGGAAAACGGGGTACTCAATGGGGCTGTCGGTTTCGACGGCTGCAAAGGCACTGACAGCAAGCAACCCGTATTTTGTCAGGGCCTTCCCGCTAATCAGACTGGGTATGGCACGTCGGATTTGTTTCTGGCAGGCATGGCGTTCGGGTGGGGTGAGCAGGGCAATTTCTTCTCTAACCAGGGACGCTGGGAAAACCTGGAGTGGTATGTCCACGACGACTTTAAATTCACCAACCGCATAACGTTCAACATGGGCATGCGCTATTCCTATCTGCCCAATCCTTATGCGGCGAATGATAAGTACACGGTATTCAATCAGGCGGCATTCGTTCCGTCCCTCGGCAACGCGACTTGCAACGGCCTGTTCTACTCCGCCGGCCTGCTGGCGAATCCGTGCCCTCCGGGAACGGGTGGGTTGCCGGGCCCCAACAGGGCTCTTCGGAACAACTATAACCGTGGATTTGCGCCCCGGTTGGGTGTCGCTTGGGATCCTACTGGATCGGGGAAGTGGTCGCTCCGGGCAGGGTTCGGGCAATTCTACAACCGCGACGATATCAGCTTAACGGACGGCCTTGGCGGCGCGAATCCTCCGTTTGTTGGCAACTTTAAATCAAATAACGGTAATGGCCGGTTCCTCGACAATACCAACCAGCTTCCCGCCTGCGCCAATTTCGCGGATCCAACAAGTGGGAATGTAATTGGCTGCTATGGCGTAGGACTGGGAAATGCATCGGTGGGTACGGAACTGACTGCCCGGCAGCCTTATACCTTGCAGTGGAATGTCAGCGCGCAACATGAGTTCTTGAAGGATACCCGGTTGGAAGTGGGCTACGTCGCCAGCCGCACGAAAAACGCTCAAAGCAAGTACGACGCGAACGCCGTTAACCCAGCGGATCGGCTCGCCTTTGCTGAGTCAAATGGCAACTTGAATTCGCTTAAGCCGTATAATGCGATTAATTCAGGGAATATCGCGGTTTATGGCTATCATGGCAGCGCCTCTTACGATTCGCTGCAGGCAGCGTTCAACTCACGCCTCCGGCACGATCTGACTATCGCCGCGGTTTACACTTACTCCAAAACCATCTCCGATGTGGCGCTCAGGTCCAACAATGGAAATGGCAACCTCCTTTTGGATCCCTTCAATCTGGGCGCTATGCGTGGACTGGCGACCATTGACCGGCCGCATATTTTCGGAGCCAACGTGATCTACAATACCCCTGCCTTGAACGACATGAATAAGATGGTCCGATACAGTTTGGGAGATTGGCAACTCAGCACGATTGTCAACGTCTCCAGCGGTACTCCCTATACGCCGGTCATTAATAGCTTCAGTGCCGCTGGGTCGGGGGTAAATGACCTTTCCGGCATCGGCTTGGGAAATGGAGCATACCGGCCGAACATTGTAGCCGGCCAGTCCTGCCGCAACTCCAACTTCAAGAACTTCCAGTGGATCAACCCCAACCGCTATACCTTGAACGGCTTCCAGTTGGGAACCATTGGGACCACCCCCGCCGGCGATTGCTTCGGGCCGGGAGTATCCAGGGCGGACTTCTCCGTGGCGAAGAATTTCTCGATCACCGAGCGGGTAAAAATGCAATTTCGCATGGACTTCTTTAACTTGTTCAACCACCCGCAATACAACAACCCCAACAACGGGAACACCAACGGCTACGTGAATATTGGCTTCAGTGCGGTGAACACTGCCGGAAGCCCGGCGTTTCTGGACAAGACAGGAGCTCCGACAACGTCCCTTGCAAACGCCGTTTCCATTGCCAACTCCACCCCCAATGCGGTTGTAGGCCAGGTAAACGCCGACAATCAGCGAGACCGGCAAATTCAGTACTCATTAAGGTTCACCTTCTGATCGCACAGGGACAACCTGTTCCTCCAGCGTCCCGCCAGGCCCGTCGAGGGGCTTGGCGGGACTTGCTTTTCTAAATTCGTCGGCTCCTGCTTCTTTGTCTCACGAATGCTCAAATCCTTTTCAGTATAATGGGGCCTATGACAGTGAATCGGCATCGCTCGGTTGTTCTTTTCATTTCCTTGCTGGTTCTCTCCCCGCTCTTCGGTCCCCCACTATTCGCGCAAACGCAAGGACCTCAAAGTGTTCCGGTGCCTGTCCCGCCTCCGGCGAAGCACACTCCGCAAGAGAAGAAAGACCGCAGCGGCCTGCCGCCCATTCCTACATTCAAAGACGTCGCCAAGGACGTCGGCCTCACCGCTTCCCACATCGCTGCCCCCGAAGCCCGCTACGTTATTGACTCCACCAGCGGAGGCGTTGGACTTTTCGATTGCGACGATGATGGCCGCCTTGACGTCGTCCTCGTTAACGGGTCCACCGTCGAGCGCTACCGTGCAGGTGGCGACCCTCTCGTCACTCTTTACCACCAGGAACCCGACGGCACCTTCAGGGACATCACCAGGGAGGCTGGCCTCACCCGCCGCGGCTGGGGCATGGGTGTTGCCGTCGCCGACTACGACAACGACGGCAAACTTGACCTCTTCGTCACAGGCTTCGGCGGTAGTGCGCTCTATCACAGCCTCGGCAACTGCAAGTTCGAGGATGTCACCGAAAAAGCCGGCGTTGCCGGCAGTGGCTTCATGACCGGCGCCGCCTGGGGCGACTACGACCGCGACGGCTTCGTCGATCTATACGTCTCCCGCTACTCCCACCTGGATATGAACAATCTCCCCCAATTCGGCAGCAATAAGTTCTGCCGTTTCAAAGGCATTCTCGTGCAGTGCGGCCCCTGGGGTCTCGAGGGCGAAAGCGACTTTCTCTATCACAATCGTGGTGACGGCACTTTCGAAGAAGTCTCAGTCAAAGCCGGCGTCCACGATGACATCGGTTACTATGGCCTCGGCGTCATGTGGGTGGACTATGACGACGACGGCTGGCCCGATCTACTCGTCGCCAACGATTCCGTCCCCAACTATCTCTACCACAACAATCACAACGGCACGTTCACGGACATGGGCATGCTCACCGGTGTGGCCCTCAGCGGCGAAGGCACGGAGCTCGGCAACATGGGCGTCGATTGGGGCGACTACGACCACAGCGGCCGCCTCAGCTTTTTCGTCACGCACTTTGAGGAACAGCCCAACTCGCTCTATCGCAATATGGGGCAGCAAGGTTTCGACGACGTGAGTTGGACCTCTGGTGTCGGCCCGCCCAGCTATCCTTATGTCGGTTGGGGCACGGCTTTTTTCGACATGGACAACGACACTTGGCTCGATATTCTCGTCGCCAACGGCCACGTCTACCCGCAGATTGACACTCTGGATACCGGCCCCCGCTATCGCGAGCCGCTCTTGCTCCATCGCAACAATCGCGACGGCACCTTCGACGAAGTCTCCAAGGAGTCCGGCCTCGCCGCGCTTCCTCTTCACTCCCGCCGCGGCGCTGCGTTTGGCGACGTCTTTAACACCGGCAACATCGATGTCCTTCTCCTAAACGTCAACGAGCCGCCCTCTCTCTTGAAAAACATGAACGCCGACGGTTATCACCGCGTCCTCTTCAAGCTCATCGGCACAAAAAGCAATCGCGCCGCCATCGGCGCACGCGTAACCATTCGCTCCGCTGGCGTAAAGCAACTCAGCGAAGTTCGCGGCGGGGCGAGCTATCTCTCGCAGAACGACCTTCGCCTTCACTTTGGCCTCGGCGCCGCCAAGAAAATGGAATCCGTCGAGATTCGCTGGCCCAGCGGCAAGGTTGAAACGTTGGAAAACGTCGCTGCCGACGCCATCTATACGATTGTGGAAGGCTCGGGCATCCGCAACACCATACCTCTCCCGCCGCCCGCTGGTGGAGCAACCAACGGTGTCCGCTAATCTCCATTCCGCTTCCCCCCTCGCTCAAAGCAATTCTTCTCGCCCGCGATTTGCTCGCCGTGCCTTTCCGCGGCCCAATTTATTTTTGCCCCGCTTTCCGTCGCTGTGGTTTTGTTCGAAGCCCATGCTCCTCATCTTTTTTTCCGTGCTTGGCGCGGTAACAACTCGTCCCGCTGACGATCCCGCCGTTCTCCTTAGGCGTAATTTCGAATCCGCCAAATCCGCTCTTGCCTCCGGTGACCTCCCCGAAGCCGAACGCCAGTACCACCAGACCATCGCTCTCGGCCTCCGCCAGGTCGCCAATATTTCTGTCTCTGAATCCCGTTTTGACGAAGCCACTCGCGAATTGGATCAGGCTCTTAAATTCGCTCCCAGCGATCCGGATATCGCCGTCGAAGCTGCCATCGCCTGGTTTCGCGCCGGCGACCTCGAGAAAGCTCGCCAGCTTGCCCAGACCGTCGTCACCGCGCATCCGCGTCACGCTCGCGCCCAGGACGTCCTCGGCCGCATCGAGCTCTACCGCGGCGATTTTCCCGCGGCCATTCACGCTCTCCAGGCGTCCATCGCGCTGAACAGTGACTTCGAAACCTCCTACTTTCTCGGTCTTGCCTACCTGAAAGCCAAGCGCCTCACGGACGCCCAACAGTGGTTTCAACACATTCAGGGCACCCTGGAAGATTCGGCCGCGTTGCATGTTCTCATCGGTCGCGCGTATTCCATATGCCATTTCCCTGAATCCGCCGCTACCGAATTCCGCAAAGCCGTTCAGCTCGACCCAAAATATCCTCGCGCCCACGAACTGCTCGGCTACTCCATGCTCGAATTCCGGGGGGAAGAGGCCTATCCGCAGGCACGCCTCGAATTCGAACGCGAGCTGAAGCTTCATCCCGACGATTACAACGCGCTCTTGCTTCTTGGTATCTCCGCTGTCGCGCTGCGCGATTTTCCTGCTGCCGAAGCCGCTCTCCTCCACGCCAGTAAGCTGCGTCCGTTCGAATCCTTCGCTTATCTCTATCTTGGCGAAATCTATAGCGCAACAAAGCGTCTCCCACAGGCCGTCGAAGCCCTGGAACAATACATCCATCTAGTCCCCGACCCTGGGGAAGTTCCACGCGACGTGAGTCGCGCCTATTACCTGCTTGGCCAGGATTTGCGCCGCCTCGGCCGCCTCGACGACGCCCAAAAAGCGCTCGCCAATTCCCAGCGCTATCGCGAAGCGAAATTTCGCTATGACGCCCAGCACATTTTCGACGAGCCCCCCGTCCCCTCCGACGGCGACAGCCACACTTCCGACCGCATCGCCGGGCTTATCGAATCCGGCGCCAGCGACCAGCAGAAATCAGCCGAAGCGATGGTGCGGGGCGGTGTCCAGGAAAATCCCTCTCCACAGCGCCCGCCCGCTGCACAACCACCCACGGAATCCAAGGCCGCGAAAGAATACCGCGCGTTCGCTTCAGAAATCCTCGGCAGCTCCTATAACGATCTCGGTGTCATGCGCGCCAAGGATTCGAATTTCGCGGATGCCGCCGAACTCTTTAAGCAGGCTGCCGATTGGAATCCCACCCTTCCCGGTCTGGACCGCAATTGGGGTCTTGCCGCCTATCGCGCCGAGCTTTATTCTGAAGCTGTTCCTCCACTGGAGCGGCAGCTGGCGGCTCATCCCGATGATCATCTTGTCCGTCAGCTTCTCGGAATCAGCTATTTCGTCGGGGAAAATTTCTCCAAGACCGCGGAAGTCCTCCGCCCTTTTCTCAAAGCTCCGCCCGACGATCCGGGCCTGCTCTTCGCTTGGGGCACCGCTCTTGTTCGCACTCGTCAGCCCGAGCTGGCCATGGAAATGTTCCGCCGTCTTCTTCAACAAAACGCCAGCAATCCCAGCGTTCACTTGCTGCTCGGACAGGCCCATGCCCAGCAGAAGGACTACACCCCGGCGCTCACTGAACTGAAAACTGCGTTACAACTCGATCCTCAACTTCCGGAGGCGCACTATTATGAGGGTCTCGTTTACCTTCTCCAAAGCGCGTTCGAGCCCGCAGAACAGGAATTTCGCGCCGAACTTCAACTTCGGCCGGCCGACCCCCTCGCGACCTATCATCTTGGGTACGCCCTGTTGGCCCAGGGTCATCCCGAGGACGCTGTACCTCTCTTCCGCGACGTGATCAAAGCCTTGCCCGGCTACGAATCAGCCTATTTCGAACTCGGCCGGGCACTCTTACAGCAGAGCGACACTGCCGGGGCCATTGAGAGTCTGGAGACCGCCAGAAAGCTTGCTCCGGACCACGACGCCACCTATTTTCAATTGAGCCAAGCTTACCGGCGCGCGGGACGTACGCAAGAAGCGCAGCAGGCACTCGCGGCCTTTCAAAAGCTTATTGAGACGAATCGGTTAAAGAAGCGCGAAAGCCTCGAAATGGAAAAACCCTGATTGGCTTGCGCGAAGCGGCCTTGACGATCCACGCAGAGTCCCCTATCTGCCGGTTCGGAAGGACGAGTGGCACGGCGGTCAGATCAAATTCAACTCCAACGCAGCGTGGTGATCGAATCTGCGGTCAGCGCTACTTTGCAAGTCTGCCCGCTACATGCGACCGTCAGCTCCTTCGCGTCGCCCGGATTCGTCAGCACCAGCACCAACGAACCGTCCGGATTTTTCGCCGCGGTGTGAAACACACGCGAAGTCGCCGCGCTATATGGGATCCCCGTCCCATCGACTAATGGTCCAGGCGGAACGACCAGTACTCCGCTCACTGCCGGTGCGTCGCCGTTCGCGTCGTGCGAAGGGAGAATCACAGCTCCGCGGCGAATTGCCCGGGCATGTTGCACCAACGCCCAATACAAGCCCGACTGTTTGATTTCTCTTGTCACGGAATGAATCTGCACCAGTCCCCCGCAATCGAAAGGACCGATGTTGGGCCGCCCGCGCTCATCCAGAGCCAGATTCCATGTTGTGATGCTCTGTGGCCCGTTTGCCAGAATCCCGCTAAAAGTCGCGCCCCACTTGCACCAACTGGTCCAATAGTCAGGGAACTTGTAGTCGTCTCCGCCTTCGGTCCAGTGCATTTCCACGTCCGGAAATCTCTCCTTCACGTTGCGCATCATTTCCGGGCTTCCCAGATACCCGTGCCAGGCCACGGTGTTCACCCATTTCTTGAAGCGGGGATTAGAGAGTTGATCCAGCACGCGGCCCCACAAGGTGTAATTGTGGTCGAGCATCCAGATTTTCGTGCCGCTTGCTTCGAGCAAGGGGCCAAGTGCCACCACAAGGCGCTCCTCGTCCTCTTGCGGCCAGGCACACGCGGGCATTCGGCCGCCCTGGTCCGCATCGATCTCGTTTTGCGGGGTTAGGGCGCTCAGTTTGACGCCCGCCGCAGCATAGGCTTCCACGAATTTCTGAAGGTAGCGCGCATATGTGGGAATGTGTTCCGGCCTGATGTTTCCGCCCAACATCGAGTTGCTGTACTTCATCCATCCCGGAGGACTCCACGGCGAACCGAGCAAAAACAGATCCGGATTCGTCGCCAGCGCGGCGCGCAACGTCGGTAAAATGTAATCGCGGTCGTGGTCGATGCTGAAGCGCTTCAACTCAGGATCGGTCGCGCCATCGTCGTAGCTATATGCCGCGGTGCTGTAATCGCTCGCCCCAATCGAAATGCGTCCCATGCTCAGGGCATGCTGATCCTGCCCGAACATGGTGTGCAGCAGGTTCGCGCGATCGTTATCGCTGAGGCGTGAGAGCGTGAAGCACGCAGCATCGGTAAACGCCGCGCCAAATCCCAAGATCGTCTGCGCCGGCTTTGTCGGGTCCACCGTCACGTCCGCCGGCGCGGCCTTTTTTGCTGCCTTCATCCACGCAATCTCCGCACCCGCTGCCAGGCGCTTGCCGCTCCCGTCGGTTATTTCCGTCTGCGCGGGCCTCGTTGGCGCCTGAGCCTCATACACCTCGGCTTCGGCGTTTAGCGTCAGTCCTAACGCGGATGCGGCTGCCGCACCCGCTCCTAGCCCCGCATACCTCAAAACCTCTCGCCGTGTTGTCACGCTCGGCCCCCGGTTATCCTCGAATTATTCACGCCGCCTCCGACCAATGTTGTTTGCTTCGACGGACAGAATACTGCAAAACTTATTATCTGGCACCCGCCAAGTCGGTTCTCCGGACGAGTGCCGATTCCAAACACCAAGCTGTGGAACCGGATAATTTGCTAAAACAAACGCAAAGCGGATGATGGCTGCGTATTGTTTGTTGATCGTATTGTTTGTTGAGCCCCGCTCGTCAATTAGCTCCAGGGCTCACTTCGACGTCCACTCGTTGCAAACCCGGTGCGATAAGGCGTAGGAAAAGAAGCCCAAGAAGATAAGAAGCCGCCGCAATCGAGAACAAGGGAGTGTAGCTGTGATAGGACTGCAGCACCCACCCTGTAATCAATGAGAATAAGACAGCCCCTGCCGAACCGGCCATGCCACCAACCCCGACGACAGCGCCGACAGAACTGCGCGGGAACATATCCGAGGCTGTCGTGAATAGATTCGCGGACCATCCTTGATGGGCCGCGGTGGCGAGGCTCAGAATCGCCACCGCAGACCAAATCGAAGAGACCCTGCCTGAGAGTAGAATCGGCAAGATCAAGCAAGCGCAGACGAGCATCGTGGAGAGACGGGCTTTGGCCATCGGCATTCCGGCTCTGTGGAAAGCCGTGGACATCCACCCGCCGCCGATACTCCCAATCGCCGAGAAGTTGTAAACGATGATGAGCGGAAGACCGATATGGCCGAGTCCTAGATGGTACCGCTCGTCGAAAAACTTCGGCAGCCAGTAGAGATAAAAATACCAGATGGGATCGGTAAGAAATTTTGCGATGGAGTACGCCCATGTCTGCTTGTAAGCCAAGAGCTTCTGCCATGGAATTTGCTCTACCGGTTCTGCGGAATTTTCCTGAATGTACAGGAGCTCCGCCGGGCTTACTTGAGGGTGATCCTTGGGATCGTGATATTTGGTTAGCCACCAGACGATCCAGATCGCGCCAAGGATGCCGGTGGCCACAAAAGCGGCACGCCAGCCGAATCGCAGGGTAATCCAGGGAATAAGAGCCGGGGCCAAAATCGCGCCGATGTTCGCTCCCGAATTGAAGATTCCCGTGGCCATGGAGCGCTCTCGTTGTGGAAACCATTCCGCCGTCGTCTTGATGGCCGCAGGAAAGCTACCGGCCTCACCAAGCCCAAGAAAAAAACGGGCGATACCAAAACCCAGTGCGGAGGCCGCCAACGCGTGCCCCATGGAGGCCAAACTCCAGAAGCCCATGATGAGGACAAAGCCGATGCGGCTACCGATCCGATCGACCATGCGACCAGCCGCCACCAGACCAATCGCGTAAGCAAATTGAAACGCCCCGACGATGTATCCGTATTGCGCTTCCGTCCAACCTATGGAGTGCTGAAGAGTGGGTGCCAGAAGACCGAGCACCTGACGATCCACATAGTTGATCGAGGTTGCGAAGAAAAGCATGGCGCAAATGGTCCAGCGCACCCTGGTTAGGGGCGGGCCTGCAGAGTTTGGAGAAAAAGGGGAACTTCCCGAAGTATCAGGCGGCCCGTCCGATCTTGTTGAGTGCGCAGAGGGCAAACTGCCGAAGCTTTTCATCGAGAGAAGCCCGTCTTCCAGTGTGGACTATCCGCGAGCGTTTTATATCCTACAAATATCCCTAAGGCAAAGCTCCTACCGCTGCTAAAGCCTGTAAGCCTTTCGGGCCAACCCGTAGGCAAGCTGAGCATGCGAAAGATGTAGTGGTCAGGAACCACGAACAATTGCGCCGGATCCGAAAAGTGCCTGTCCTCGGCGAACCAGCAAGGGTCAGCGTGGCCGTGCGGGCTGATGATCGGCAAGTCCCGGACATTGGCGTACAGCCGTCTGGCGACGGCGCGTGTGTGGGGTTCGGAAGGGAAAAGCCTGTTTTCGTTGAGGATCGTCACAGAGCCGCCTCAGCAGATGCGCAGCATGATGGGCACCGCTGGCACGTGTCTTATACTTCAGCAACAATACCAGCATCATGCCGATGAACGGAATCAGTTCGGCCGCAATCTCAGGCGCATCAGAACAAAGAATTGGCCCCGCCCGGCGCGTTGGTAAAGTGGCCGATTAGTTTGAGGGCGATAATAGTTTCGAAGCACTCGTCAGGAAAGACGGACATGGGCGGACGTTGACAAAGGCTGGAATCGCCCGCTGATCGCGAGCTATCCTGTCAGCTGGCAACGGAACCGAAATGGGTGCCCGTTATGAGGAATAAAGATGGTCACACGACGTAAGTTTCTCGAGACGTTGACAGTGGGCGCGGCTGGGCTGGCGGTGGGACCTACGGCAAGGAGCTATGGCCGGATTCCCGGCGCCAATGGTCGGCTTAATTTTGCGGTTATCGGGCTGAATGGGCGTGGCTATGCTCATCTGTCCTCGCTCAAGGCCAACAGGAACGCTGCGCGAATTTCGCACGTCTGCGATGTGGACGACAATATTCTGCGGAAATTCGCCGACAGCGTGCAAAAGGAGATGGGCGAAGCCGCGGCGGAGGAGAAAGACTTTCGCAGGATCCTCGAGCAGAAGGACGTGGACGCAATCACTATAGCCACGCCGGACCATTGGCATACACCGATGGCCATTGCCGGGTTGCAAGCGGGCAAGCACGTCTATGTGGAAAAGCCGTGCAGCCACAATCCCGCTGAAGGGGAGATGCTGGTCCAGGCGCAAGAGAAGTATGGAAAGCTTGTGCAGATGGGTAATCAGCAGCGCTCTTCGCCGCACACCATAGAAATCGTCGAAAAGATTCACGGTGGCATTATTGGCAGGTCTTACCTCGCGAAAGCCTGGTACAGCAATGTCAGGAAGTCGATTGGCACGGGCAAAGAAGTTCCCGTGCCGTCGCAGCTTGACTGGGGGCTATGGCAAGGACCGGCGCCGCGCCGCGCTTACACGGACAATGTGCATCCGTATAACTGGCACTGGTTCAGAAACTATGGCACCGGCGAAGCGTTGAATAATGGCACGCACGAGGTGGATGTATGCCGCTGGGCGCTGGGCGTCGACTATCCGAAGCGGGTCACTTCATCGGGCGGCAGGTACCAATTCAAGGACGATTGGCAGTTTTATGACACCCTGGTGACAAGCTTCGAGTACGAAGACAAAATGCTCACGTGGGAAGGCAAGAGCTGCCAGGGAATGAAGTATTATGGACGCGATCGCGGCTCTGCAATTATGGGAACGAACGGTACGGTCGTTGTGGATCGCGATGGTTACGAGATTTACGACCTCAAGGGGAAAAAGACGGGAGAATTCAAGGTCGGCGGTGCGACATCATCTTCTGACCTCGTGGGCCGCGATTCCATGACGGATGCGCACTTTGCGAACTTCATCGCGGGAATCCTCAGAGGGGAGAAGTTGAACGCGCCTGTCTCCGCCGGGAACATCGCCGTTACGATGCTGCAGCTGTCCAATATCGCGTGGGAGGTCAACCGGGAGCTGCATCTCGATCCGAAAGACGGGCGAATTCAGAACGATCCGGAAGCCCTGAAGAAGTGGGGGCGCGAATACGAGAAGGGCTGGGCGCCACATGTCTAACCCACCCCAGGTACAATCTGCCCGCCAAAATCTGAATGATTGCGCCCCTATAAGAAACACCTTTTCCCGCCGCGAGTTCGTTTGCTCCGGTGCATGTGCTGCGGCCGCGGTTGTTTCTATGAAAGACGGCTTCGCGCTAGGGCTGCAACAGCCGCCCGCCGAGGTATCATTCCCGGTTCGTTTGGGCCTGGCCAGCTACACGTTTCGAAACTTCAGTCGCGCGCAACTGATCGGTTTCATGAAGCAGCTCAATGTGTTCGCGCTGAACCCCAAGGACGTCAAGGATCATCTCCCCGCGGATCCTCCGGGAGAGGCCCTTGCTCTCGCCGACTACGCGGCAGCGGGCATCAAACTTCACGCCGCCGGAGTCATCTATTTCGCAAAGGACGAAGATGCGGACATTCGCGGCAAGTTCGAATACAGCAAGCGTGCGGGGATTCCCGTTATCGTCGCTGGCGACCCCACCGTGCAAACTCTTCCGCGCATCGAGAAATTCGCGAAGGAATACGACATGCGTATCGCCATCCACAATCACGGTCCGGAAGACCAACTGTGGCCTTCCCCAGGCGCTATTTTGAAAGCGGTGAAGGATATGGACCCGCGCATTGGCTGCTGCATCGATGTCGGGCACACGGTTCGCGCCGGCACGGACGTCGTTCAGGCCATCCAGGAAGCCGGCCCGCGGCTATTTAACGTACACATCAAGGACCTCACGAACTTCCAGGACAAAGAGAGTCAGGTCGCTGTGGGGGACGGCAGCATCCCGGTGCGAAGGATATTTGAAGTTCTTATTGCTATGAAATACGAGGGCTTCGTCGACCTGGAGTATGAGATCCATCCCAACGATCCAATGCCCGGCGTTATCGCCAGCTTTGCTTATATGCGGGGCATCCTCTCTACGAAAACCGGCAACTCAGCCTGAAATCGGAGTTTATTCCCATGGCGACGCGATTCTCTCGCAGTGAATTTCTGAAAACTTACGGCGGTGCGTGCCTGGCGTTACCGCTACTGGCTTCGAGGGCTGCGTTTGGCGCGGGTTTCCCGATCGCATCGCCATTCCGTCTCTCGGTAATCAATGACGAAATCAGCCAGGATTTTGGCCGCGTATGCGAAGTCGTCGCGCGGGAATTTGGAATGGCGTGGATCGAGTTGCGGGGAATGTGGAATAAAAACATTCTCGATCTGGACGCGAAGGAAATCGCCGAAGCGCAACGCATCTTGGCAAAATACCAACTGCGCGTTGCCGATATTGCCAGCCCGCTCTTCAAAGTGGATTGGCCAGGGGCGCCGCCCTCTAAATTCAGCCCTAAGAGCGACAAGTTTCACGCTGGCTTCGGCTTTGCCCAGCAGGACGATGTGCTGCGCCGCGGGATCGAGCTGGCTCGCCAGTTTCAGACCGACCGCGTACGCTGCTTCGATTTCTGGCGCGTGGAAGATCAATCGCCGTATCGCAAAGCGATCAACGAAAAATTGCGCGATGCCGCGACGCTAGCGGCGAAATCCGGAATCAAGTTGGTACTGGAAAACGAAATGACCTGCAACACTGCAACCGCGGCGGAGGCGGCGCAGGTGCTTGCGGCGATTCCGGATCCAAACTTAATGCTCAACTGGGATCCGGGAAACGCGGCCGCCGCCGGTGAAACTCCGTATCCCGACGGCTACCACCTGTTGCCGAAGGGCCGCATCGGGCACTGCCACTGCAAGGATGTGACCCGCAAGCCCGACGGCGGCTACGAATGGGCGGCCATGGGCAGCGGCGTCATCGATTGGGTGGGGCAATTCCGCTCCCTGCGCGAAGATGGCTATCGCCTCGCTGCAAGCCTCGAAACGCACTGGCACGGTGGCGGGACATCGGAAGAATCAACGCGGCAAAGCTGGGCGGGCATGCAAAGGCAATTGCATGCGGCGGAAGTTTTGTAAATGCGCGATTGCGACAATTTGAAATCAAGCCGGGTGGCGCACCCTTGATGCGCTCCGACCCGACGAACTGGCATAGCGATCCAGCAATTGTCGGCGACAACGGCTCACTGGATGGTAATGGTGATGTTGCCTGTGGTCGCGGTGATGCTCGGAGACGATGCTTGCACAGCGACGCTCACAACGGCTGGCGCAGCATTGACGGTGACGCCTGTGCTGGCTGTTGCGGTACCTCCGCCACCAGTCGCGGTTATGGTGTACGTGGTGGTGCTGTTTGGACTGACCACGGTGGAGCCCTGGGTTGGAACTGAACCGACGCCCGGTGCGATCGCGAGCTGGGTTGCGTTGAGGGAGCTCCAGGTTAGCGTAGCTGAGTTTCCCGCCGTGATAGTAGCGGGGCTCGCGGAGAGCGTAACCGTCGGAGCAGGAGGTGGCGGTGGCCCTGTCGAACTCCCTCCCCCGCCGCAGGACACGGCTCCAAGAACCCCGAGAACGAGCAGGAGTCCGAAGGCGATTCTATATACCGGCAAAACGGCTGCCCTAGCGGCTCGCTGGCGGAACTCGAGCAGAAGCCAGAGGATGGCGTACAACGCAAATACTTCCACTAAATATCCCAATGGAAACGACCTCGGGAAAGTCTGTTTGGGCACCGCAAGCGCGGGCTTGGCATTCACTGCAATGGTAAGAGTGCTGCTGAGTGTGCCGTTCGCCGGCAAGGTCCCGCCAGGCGGGCTGAACGCACACGAAAGACCCGCAGGCAGGCCGGGGCAACTGAAGGTGAATTGATCCGTCAGTCCATTCTGTGAGGTGACGGACACACTGAAGGTGGCTGAGGAACCTACCGGAATGGTCGCCGTCATAGGAGATATATTTGCCGCAGCGTTCTGCACGTGCAGAATGACAGAAGAGGATTGACGAGTGATGCCATCCGCCGAGCCGCTAAATTGAATGGTGAAATCGCCGACTGGCATATTAAAGGTTGGAATGGCTATTGGAACCGTGCCGGTGGGAGTCAACCCGTTGCCCGGGCAGCTTGAGTTATTGGCCCCTGGCGGCGTAATCGTGCAAGTAAGGTTCACCAAATCCGTCCAGCCGGTTGTTCCTTGAATGGTCACAGTAAACACTGCGGACTTGCCCTGTACAATATTGAGCGAAGCGGGCGATGCGCTGAGCGAAAAATCCGCCACAGCCAGCTTCAGCGGTAACTGGGCCGATGAGGCGCCGTCGCTGGCGACTACCTGGAAAGGATAGACCCCGAGCGGAGTGCTGGCGGAGATTTGAACGGTGAGCGAATTGAGTAGCGACTGACCAGCCGGAAGAACCAGCGAAGTGGAACCGAATTGACAAGTCGCACCGGCAGGCAGCCCCTGACAAGTGAATTGAACGCCATCGGATGTGTATCCGGCCATGGAGTAAACGACGACGTTGTAATCCCGGGTGATACCCGCAGGTGGCACAACTTCGCTCTGAAAATAAGAAGACAATCGGATACCTGCGAGAGCCGTTGTAGTCTGGTACGAATAGATGGTCGCGGTCTGTCCGCTAAGAGTGGCACTTAGAGCGAATACACGAGAAGAGTTGAAGCTCGACGCAATGGTGAACGGCACATTTACACTCAAGCTGCCAGAAGGAACGGTCACGCTGGCAGGGATCGAAATGTTCGGATCACTGGCGGAGAGCTGAACGGAAACACCGCCATTTGCCGGCAGGCTCAGATTAACGACCAGCGTTCCTTTGCTGCCAATGATAGGCTGCGCAACCAATTGCAGTTGCACGGTGGGTCCCGGGACTGCCAGAACAACGTGGTAACTTGACGACCAGCCATCTACTTCGATCAGATCGGCTCGTCCGTCTCCATTCACGTCGGCGGTGGTTGAAGGAAAACCGTACTTATCAAGATTGAACGCTGCGTATGTGGGTGTGAACGTTCCGTCGCCGTTGCCCGCAAGAATTTGTATGTATGTATGCGCATTAGGGAAAGGCGTAATCTGGAATGACGCGATGTCTATGTTACCGTCTCCGTTGAAGTCCGCCAGCATTGGCGACAGTCGCTGCGAGGGCCGTCCGTTGTCGAACAGATAGTTCGTCGTGAAGGAATTTCCGTATGGGGTATAAGTCTGGTTGAGCTTGAAGCTGCCGTCGAGTTGCCCGAGATAAATGGAGAAGCTGGCGGGGACGATAAATCCGCCTTCGACGGGAACGGCGGAATACTCGACGATGTCCGGCAGGCCATCATGGTTCAGGTCGGCCATGCCAAAATTACTGAAATTGGGAAGAACCAGATTCGCAGGCCCGAAGGTTCCATCACCCTTGCCGAGGAATTCGTAGACGCCGTTGCTGGAGACGCCCACGACGTTGCTTTCGAACCACACGAGCACATCGAGGTTACCGTCGTGGTTGAAATCGTTGACGAAAACGAGCGGGAAAGTGGTTCCTTGCGCGATGGTCGGAGAATAGGGAATCGTCGGCTGTTGACGGAAGGTTCCGTCGCCATTACCTAGAAAGACGGTCAATCCCAACGCGCCGCTACCGCCAGGAAGCGGCAATGCCGAGGCCGCAACGAAATCGAGTTTGCCGTCCTTGTTGAAGTCGCCGGCTGCGATGGCACCGATGCCAGAAAAAGTATTTGCACTCAGTTGAGTCGTCTTTGGTGGGCCAAACTGTCCGTTTCCCATGTTCGGGACAAAAACCAAAGCGGGATTTGCTTCGCAGCCTCCTCCACATTCGTACACCAGCAAGTCAGGCCTTCCGGTATTGCGGAAGTCGCCCAACAAATGCCCGATGGGAATCCCCGTGCCGTCGGCCATCGGCGATTGAATGGTCGGCCCAAAGTGGCCGGTGCCATCGTTGAGCAGCGAGGTGAATTGCCAGGGATAATAGTAAGATTGCTGCTGGTCTACCAGCGCCAAATCCGGTTTACCGTCGGCATTGAGATCGGTGAAATAGAAATTCGTGTACGGCGCATTAATCGATCCGTCCTGTCCATTTAGGATGTAACCTGCGTATCCACCCGAGGGGCCCGCTAACCCTCCTGTGCCGTCGTTCAGAAAAGCGGCAGCTGTGTCGGTATCCTGGCAAGCGGTAATGACATCGGGTTTCCCGTCTCCGTTCAAATCGCCGAGCGCTAACCCGAAACAATCTGGCTCATTGCGAAAAATTTTAGGTGCAGACAAATTCCCGTGACCATCTCCTTTTATGATCGACACCAGGTTGCCCGCTTCCTGGCCAAATTCTGGAGGGACTCCGAAAAGCCCGCCAGCTATAACCACGTCCAAGTGCCCATCGCCATCCATATCCGCGAGGGCAATGGCAACGCCGCCGTCTCCACTGCCGGTGGTGGTTACATTGGGGAAGCCCGCAAAGCTTCCGTCACAACTTCCCTTGAAGACTCGCACGATAGGGAATACTTCCGTGGTGACGGCGTCGAGGCAGCCGTCGCCATCCATGTCGCCCAAAGCGATGTTGGTGACGTTGTCCCCCAACTCGGTTTCGCCCTCGTAGAAGTATTGAGCATGTTTGAAGGTACCGTCGCCGCGGCCCAGGTAGGAATGCGCCCCGTATACGACCCCGCCCTGGTCGACAACTACGAGATCAGGAATTCCATCCCCGTTCAAATCCTTGGCTACTACTGTGGTCGTCGCATAAGAACCGGTGATTAAGTCGACGAAACTCGTCAACGGTAACCCAAATTTACCGGTGCCGTCGCCGAGCAGCGTTGCTAACGGACCAGAGATATTGTCGCCGGCCTGCCCGACGACAATATCGAGATGGCCGTCGCCATTAAAGTCAGCGACGTCCAGCGAGAGTGGCGGCGCAGGTACGTAGTACTGGACTTCTGGGGCAAACGTCCCATCTCCTTTGCCGAGAAGCACACCAATCGTTTGGCTGTCCGCCTCCGCTACGACGAGATCCAGCACCCCGCTCTTGCGCAGGTCCACGGCGGCCAAACCCAGAGGCGCCGCACCCTTCAAACGAATAATTGTCGGCAGTTGCGAAGTGCCGTCACCGTTGCCGAGATAGACCCAGATATCGTTGCTGCCCGCGTCAGACACGGCCCAGTCCATCTTCCCGTCGTGATTGAAGTCTCCCATAACCGCCGCGCTCGGTATAACACCTGCTGGCAAATTTGGATGGAAAGCAAATCCGGGAAGGCTCGACGGTTGCGTAAGGGACGGCGGCGTTGCCGGTGTTGCGGAAGGAGCGGCGTTGCCCGGACCGGTCACTGTGGTTGGTTTTGTGACGGGAAGGGGAAATCCACCGTAGGGTCTGGAGAAGAACTTCAAATAATTCGCGCCCGCGGTCCGGCCATAGTTCCAGCCTAAAAACCGCATTGGGCGCAGTGGCCCCAGGCCCGCCGGCAGCTTACCATTCGCATCGACAATCTTGTTTTGCCCGACGCTCGTAACTGCCGGCTTCGCGGTTTGTGCGCTTGCCGGCGCCGTGATGGTCAGCGTGACCGCATTCGAGGTCCCGCCACCGAGAGAAGGCGTCGTTGCCGTGATCGTCGCCACGCCTGGATTAGCAATCATGCTGTAGGACACGGGGATGGTTGCTGAGTTGTTCTCGACGTTCGTACCCAAGGTTTGTTGCGCTTGCCCGTTCCAGTAAACCGTGGCCCCATACAGATTGGTTCCCGTAATCTGAAGCGGAAAACTCATGCTGCCCGCGGTCACTGTGGTTGGCGAAATAGAAGTGATCGTGGGCACACTGTAGGTAATCGTGAAAGGCAAGGCACTGGAAGTGCCGCCACCGGGCGCCGGATTAAAGACGGCAATTTGTGGAGCTTGTCCATTCCCGTAAACACCGAATGGCGCGAAAAGCTGAGCCGGCAGGAACGCTTGCAGTTGTGCCGAACTGACGAAGGTCGTTGGCATGTTCGTGCCATTCCATTGCACGACCGATCCCAGCAGGAAACCCGAACCGTTAATCCTTACCGTCAGGTCCGGACCGAATACGGGAGCGCTGCTCGGAGAAACTGACGCGAGGACCGGCGCGGGATTGGAGACGGTCGGGGGCGGGCTTTGCCACAAAAGCGATGTTTGACCACCCAGAAATTCGCGTGGGCGCGAGAAGGTCACGAAATTGGAAACTGCGTTCTGAATTGCGATGGTGGCCGCCTGGCTGTAGTCCTGGAAGGCGCAGGCGCCGCCAAAAACTGTGTCCGCATAATTGAACTGAATGTTGCTGTTGGATTCCGAAAAGACCGCTTCGAACGTAACCGTGGCGTTCGAATCGGACCGGCAGTCGAAACTTCTAACGTTGCGCCACTCCACCACCAGAGTGCGATTGGGCGCTGAGCCTGTCACGGACCAGTACACATTCTGTGCCGAACCTTTTACTGGATACAGGTCCATCCAGAATGGGGCGACCAATGTGGTGGGTGCCTGCGTGAAATCCAACGAGCTGAGAAAATCCACCTGAAAGTCCGGCAGATCGTAGTACGCATCCGTGAAGCTGATTGTGCCGTTGCTGCTGATGAAGAGTTGACTAAAGGAGCCGCCGCCGAATTGGATGGGAAAAGGAGCGGGTACCCTGGCGATCGAGTCGTCACCAAGGTTCAGATTTGTCCCGCTTATGGTTTGGTAGGAGTAAGGCACCTCCTGGTAGCCGTAGGGATTGAGCGCCGCAACGTTCACGCTGCTGCCGTCCGGAAATGCCAGCGTATAGTCCCCGGTTGCCGGTGGCGTCCATTGCGCCGTATAAATCCCGTCGCCTGCCGCCTGATCAGCGCCCGTGCCGTCGTCTGTAAGTGTTAGCGTCTGATTGCCTGGGGAAACCAGCACGGAAACATTTCCAGCCGGATTAGCACAGTTAATGTTGAGGACCGAAAGGACAATCGGAGTGCCCACCGCACCTGAGATCGTCGCTTGAATCGGCAGGAGCCTGGAGCTGATCACTGAATTTGCACAGGTCATCGAACCATAAGCATTCAGACGCTTGGAAGTTATTGTGTCACCGATGACCGGCAGGGTGTCGCCGCCCGCGAGAATCAGATTCTTGATGGCACGCCAATCGCGTGCCGGATTCTGTGCCTTGAGCAGGGCGGCAACTCCGGTGACATGCGGAGTAGCCATCGACGTTCCGCTGAAAACACTATATGTGTTGTTAGGAGTGGTGCTCAGGATTTCGTTGCCCGGAGCAGCCAAGTGGACGGTGTAGCGTCCCGTATCGGAGAACGCCACGATTGCGTCGTTGCGATCCGTTGCGGCGACGGAAATAACGTTTGGGAGGGAGATGTTCGCAGGATAGGTCGGCAACACGTCATTGTCGGAGAAGAAGTTTCCCGCGGCGGCGATCGTCAGGATACCATCCGCCATTTGCGCGGCGATGGCATCCTGCAAAGCCTGGGAAAGGAGTCCGTTGCCCCAGCTGTTGTTGGTCGCGATAATATTGCTCCCGCCGTCCTTCAGCTGTTTGATCAGGTCGAAGCAAGTGATCGCCGCGGAAATGTCCCCTGTGCCGTCAGCCTTGAAGGACTTACAGGGAAGAATTTGCACGTTCCAATTCACACCCGCGACGCCGACCCCGTTATTGCCGACCGCTCCGATAGTTCCCGACACGTGGGTTCCATGGTCATTGTCGTCCATGGGATCGCAGGTTTCGCTAACCGCGTTGAAGCCGCGGGATCCAGCCGGGCATTGCACTAAAGCGCCGGAAGGCGTTGTGACGCTGAAGGCGCTCGTAGCTTTCCAGATATTTGCCGCCAGATCCGGATGTGTGTAATCCGCTCCGGTGTCGATCACCCCGACGATGACGTTGGAGCTTCCGGTCGTCAACCCCCACGCTTGCGGTGCGTGGATGTCTGCTCCCGGCGTTCCACCGTTTTGTCCGGTGTTGTTCAGATTCCACTGTGTTGGAAATTGAGGATCGTTTGGAGTTGTGAAAACCTTCACTGTGTAATCTGGCTCAGCGTATAGGACGTCCGGGTTCTGTCTATAGACACGCAGTGCCTGTTGAACTGATGCCTCTTTTCCGAGACGCACCACTTGCAATCGCTCCACACTACGGAATTCTTTGGCTACCTCACCTTGCGCCGTTCGGTGTACTGCCTCCATCGAAGCTCGGGTAGCCCCGGCACGAAATCGCACCAGCACTCGGTCGGTCCTGTATTTGGGTTCCGTTGTGCGGTCGGCCACTCCGGAAAACAATCGCCCCCTTCCTGTACGGTTGCTTTGTGCAGCCAGGGAAAGGACGAGGAGAGCTGCAAGAATGAGCAGCATGAAGTTGAGAGGTCGAAGCAAAAAAGAGAGTCTGCGAACGTGCGACAGTCGCAATGTCCGCTTGCACGCAAACAATGGAAAAAGAGGCATGACAGGTGAGCCGTGCAGAGACTACCCCTTCCAGAATCGTTTGTCTATAACTCTGGTTACTCGCACCAGTGGTTATCTACTAGTCTTCACTGTCCCCGTTCACTGGCCCAATAACCGTGGCAACGCAGTGGTCAGCGCCGGAATATACGTGATCAGCAGAACCCCGACGGACAGAACCACAATGACGGGCAGGACGGCGCACAATACTTCGGGCACGGGTTTTCGGAAGCGATACGAGGACATCAGCAGATTCAGCCCAACCGGCGGAGTCAAGTAACCCAGCTCCATGTTGGCAAGAAAAATAATTCCCAGGCGCACCGGGTCGATTCCGTAGGCCGCCCCCAGCGGAACCAACAAGGGCACTTCCACCACGATGGCCGGGTAAATTTCCATCAGGCAGCCCACCACCAACAGAAACAGATTCAGGAGCAACAGGAAAAGGAACGGCGAGTGGATCGTTCGCGTCGTCCATTCCACGGCGCGCACTGGAACTTCCGCGTCCACTAGATAGTTGGTGAATCCCAGTGACACTCCCAGGATCAGAAGAACCCCCCCGATCAACAGGCCGCACTCTGCCATGACGTTAGGAACATCGCGAAAGATCTTCATCTCCCGGTGAAACACGGTTGCGACGACGAAAGCGTAAAGCGCAGTGGCAGCCGCTGCTTCCACCGGAGTTGCGAGACCGCTGAACAATGCTGCCGCCGCAAACACCGACGTGAATAGCTCCCATTTCGCGTCCCACAGTGCGGCAATCGCTTCGTCGGAATCGAAACTCCTTTTTACGGCTTCTGCTCCGCCTCCGCGGAAAATTCCCCAAAGCGCTGTGGCCAGAATCATCACCAACGCCGGGACAATTCCACCTAGAAACATTTTTCCTATCGGAACCTTAGCCACAATCGCATACACGATCAGCGGCAGACAGGGAGGTAGCAACAGTCCGAGCGAGCCGGCGCCTGTCAACAAGCCCAGTGCATCCTTATTTGAGAAACGCGAACCCGCCAGCACCGGCATCAACAAGCCGCCGAGCGCAAGAATCGTCACCCCGGAAGCCCCGGTAAAGGACGTGAAGAAGGCGCACACCAGCACGGTAACGATTGCCGCGCCACCCCTGAACTGTCCGAACACCGCATAAAACACGCGCACCAGCCGTTTGGGCGCTCCTCCTTCTGTCAAAAAATAGCCAGCCAAAGTAAACAGCGGTAACGTGGGCAGCGTCGGATTGGTCACCAATGCATAGTGCGCGATCGGAATAGAAGCGATGGGCTGGCCCACACTCCAGAACAGAATGAGTGCCACGCCTCCCAGCGTGACGAATGCAGGCACGCCGAGAACGGAAGCCACGAACGTCAGACTCAACGCCGTAATTACTTGATGATTTCCGCCCACCGGAAAACGCCACAGAACAACCAACAGTAGAACTGCGAACAGCAGGGTAGCCAGTCGCAGTCCCGCTTTTTCTGAGGAATGCCAGAGGATGCGTATCCCCACGAGCGCAAAACCGAACGGCAGAACCAGCTGTACGGCCCAGGTGGGTATCCCGTATGCCAATATGCTGCCCGACTCGCGCTCTGCCCAAGCAAACTGAAAAGCCGCGAACGCCAGAAAAATGCAAATCACCGCCCCAAGACCGCTGGTGAACATTCGCGCGCTGTCTTTCCACTTTCCTTTCAGCCGCGTCTCTGCCAGGTTTGAGAGCGCCAGCAGCCTGTTCTCTCTTGCGGCAATTGCGCCGCCCAGCATTCCAACAATCAGCACCATGTGTTGAACGACGGACACTGAGCCGGGAATCGAAACATGAAGTGCGCGCCGGAGGAATGCCTCCGCAAGCGGCAAAACCAGCATTATCGCCAGGGCCAGGGCCACGACTAGGTTTTCGGCCTTCGTCAAATATACGGCCCACGTCCTCATTTCGCGCGTGGAGAACTCGGGCGCGTCCGCGACGGTATTGAGTCCCACGCTCACGGGCGAGCCTTTGTTTGTTGCGCGCGATATTCCGCCACCAGGCTGAGCGCCCTATCGAAGATCTCAGCCGGAATCATGGTGCCGCGCATCCTCGGGTAAACTCCCTCGGCGAAGTGCCGCCATTCCTCCTCCAGCGCTGGAGTTACCGCGTGAACCTGCAAGCCACTGCGCTTCTTCATAGCCTCAATGGCTTCCTGACTCTCAGCGCGGCTTCGGGCCTGAATTTGCTTACCCGCCTCGACTGCGGCCTTGCGGACGACTTCGCGCTGCTCGGGACTGAGTGCTTCCCATGCTTTCTTCGTTACCACCGTCGCGCCGACTAGTGGAACGTAGTTAAGTTGAAGGAGGTGCTTGACCACCGTATCCAGTTGGCTGGCTTCTGCGTAAAACGGAGTGATTGGAACCGTATCCACCATGCCGGTTTGCAAGCTCAAGAATACGTCGGGCCACTCCAGCGGCACCGCCTGAAACCCCAGATTGTTGATCAACGTGACTTCCTCCAGGTCGTCGGCGGTCACAAACACTTTGCTCTTCTTGAAATCATCCGGGTGCAAGTACGGGTAGCGCGACATAATGGATACCCAGCCTGCGTCGGACCAGAATACGACCACGAAACCTTTCTGCTCCAGGCGATGTTCCATCTCCTCTTGCAGTTTCCCGCGGACATACTCCATTTCGTCGGAGGAGTGGTAGAGCAAGGGAATCTTCTGGATCGCCCCGACCGCAGGATCAATTTCGGAAAGCCCAGCGACGGAGAGTGTCGCGGCCTGGAGCTGGCCCAAGCGCATGCGGCTGATCATTTCTTTTTCGCTGCCCATCGTTCCGCCGGCGTAAATGGTCAGACTCAAAGCGCCATTTGTGCCGGTTCGCCATTGCTGGCCCATAGCTTCCAGAAGGTGATACTGCGAAGTGCCTTGCGGAAGCAACGTGGCCAGGCGAATGCGCGTCTGGGCCTGAACGGCGGTCGAAGAAAATAGGGACAGGAAAATGGCTACTCCCAGGAGCGAAACTCGAGCGGGTATTCGATTTTTCATTGTGATGCTCCTCCTGCCACGGGTTCCAAAAACAGTTCGTCCTCGCGAGAAAGCAGCCAGGCCGCGCGCTTCTGCATTACCGTATTGCTAAGACGCCATTCGACTCGCGCATCCGGAGAAATCGCCAGCGCTTGCCTGAGGAGAGATTCGAACTCCGCGCGGTTCTGCTTCGGGACGGAGACGTTTTCCGCATAAGACACGTACGGCGAAGCCATTTCGCCATCTGTTAACTGCACCGCACGATGAAAATGTGCTTTGCAGCGCTCGGCGAAATCGCCCTTGACGCCCTGGCGAGCCGATTCATACGAAATGAGAAACTGGTCTATCGCCCCGTGATCGTAGTCGGGATTGAGTTTGTAAGCGCGATCAATTAGAGCTTGTACCTGAAGCTGATCGGCAACAATCCCAGGGTGATCTTTGGATATTGCGATGGCTGCGCCCCAGGACGCGGCGGTCCAATAAAGCAGAGGTACATCGTTTAGCTTGGCGTCGCGAACGGCCTGCGTGGGACTCTCCCGCAACATTGCTGAAAAACCGGCATGCTTGGCGTCTAACCCACGGAGACCAAAATCACGCGCACGTAGATATAGGTTGCGGGCACGGTCGCGCATGGCACTTGATTTGCCGACGTCACTACCTTCTATTTCCTCAGCTGGAAGTTGAATGAACACGTAAGAGTACTGTGTGTATCCGCTGGCAGCGGCAAATAGAAGCCCGCGATGATTGGGGCTTTCTGCTAGTAGACTCTCAATCAATTTAAGACTGAACGGCACCGCCTGCCCGACGAGTTCCGGATCGTTATCGGAAGCGTAGCCAGTGCCGCCGTTGGCCAACGAATCGCCCAGCTTGTTGACGGCAAATTTGCGCACGGAGCATCCCGCCATCGCGATCGCTACAACCATGGACAGGATCACGGGAGCGACTATGCCCGGTTTACGAAGTGGAGGAGGGACTCGTGCGCGCATCTCGCGTTCCTTATTTCCCGCCAAAGCGGAAAACGATGTTCACGGATGCGCGAGCCGAGTGTGTGGTGTTGTTTTGAAAACGTAGCCCGATATAGTCGAACTCCGGCCGCAAAGCGATGTGATGCGAGAGGGCGAATTCTACCCCGCCACCGGTGCTCCACGAGAATCCATTAGCACTGCCCCCGCCCGCGGTAAGTCGGTCTCCGCCAACCAACGCCTGGACGAAAACCGACGTTCGCCCCTTGCGATTCGCCGAAAAGCGCGGCCCGACCAGGTACGTGTAGGTGTTCGCGCTGATGCCCGATTCCGATACATGGTAAGCGCCGAAATCCCCGGCGATCCCGAACCAATCGTTGAAGTATCCGGCACCTGACAGGTTTCCACCCTGGGCGTTCGATCCGCCGGAAAAGCCCTCGCGCAGATAGGAATAGCCAAGTGAGATATCCGCCCTCGGTGCTTGCTGGGCAGACGCCGGAACGACAAAGCTCAGAATCCCCAATGCCAACCACGTAATTCTTCTCATCGTGTTCTCCCCAAGGGTTCGAGGTGCTCCCTCCAAGCCCCTACTTGCTGATATGGAGAAACGATGTGCAGAGGGAGTCGATATTACTGAGCGTCGAATCAGGTGCCGGCTGGACGTGTTTAACATTTGCCGGACGTCTGGATTTGGCGGATATAAAGAAGTACACTTTGCCCAAAATCTACCTGCCAGCACCCTGGGTAGCCAAAATTCTGGAGGCCTTATGATACGGAGATGCTTCCGCTTGAGCGTCGCTCTTGTGGCCGCTTTGGGCGTGTGTTGCCCATCGGGGATGCCACAAAACCAACCTGCAGCCCCCGCCCAGGCTGCCAACCCCGAAACCTCCGACCCCGTCCGCAAATTGATCCAGCAGGGTGAAAGGGAGAGGTTACAGGGGAACTTGGCGGCAGCCTTGGCTCTATTCCAGACTGCCCGGCAGACCGCCGAAAAAGCGTCTGACGAACTGGGAGCCGCCGAGGCGTTGTTGAACATCGGACGTGTCGAGACCTTTCAGGGCAAGCTCCGCGAGGCGTTCGAGGCTATCGAGGCGGGTCTGAAGATCGCCAAAGCTAAAGGCGACAAGCAATTGATCGTCACCGGTCTCAAGAATCGCGGCAACGCATACAATGTTACGGGCCAATTACCTCAGGCCCTGGGGGATTACAAGCAAGCTCTGGATCTCGCCGAGTCTTTGCCAGAAAAGAAGTTGGTTCCTGCACTGCTCCGAAACATCGGCGACATATACGAGCAGACAGGTAATCACGACGAGGCTATGAGTTCCTTTCAGAGGTCGCTCACCATACTCGAGTCGGATGGGTCTGACACGCGTGGCATCGCCAGTTCGTTGGAGCGCATCGGCGTCGTCTATCAGCGCCAAGGCAATAGCGGCTCCGCCCTGGAGTATTTTCAGCGCAGCCTTGCCACTCCAGGTGCCGACCGGGATAAAGACCTAAGCCGACACGTTTTCAATGATATCGGTCAGGTCTACGAATCTTTCGGAGATTTCGAGCAAGCGTTGAATTACTACAAAAAAAGCCTCGATGGTGCGAAAGAGGCCGGAGACGAGCGGGGGCAAGGCGCCGCCTTGGAAAACATTGGGTTGGTCGAACAAGAGCAAGGCGACTACCCGGCGGCGGCTAGAGATTTTGAAAAAAGTTTGGCCATCTTCCAGAAAACGGATACGAAAGACGGGGTGATGGCATCGCTGAGCAATCTCGGAGAAGTCGAATATGCCCGAGGCAACTTCGAAAAAGCCCTCGAATACCAGCAGAAAAGCCAAGCTCTCGCCGAAGCGCTGGGCGACCAGGAGGGTCTATCAGTGGGCGAGGCGTATATGGCGCTGATTTATAACAAGCAGCACAAGTTCGAGGAAGCCCTCGCTCACGCCAAACGTGCGACCGAGATCGCCGAGCGATTGAGGTCGAAAGATGTGCTCTGGGAAGCCCAGCACTTCTCCGGCGTCGCATATCAGGGTCTCGGTCAGACCGAGCAAGCCAGGCAAAGCTTTCTGGCAGCCATTGCAACCGTGGAACAGCTGCGCACAGAAGTTGCCGGGGGCGAAGAACAACAACAAAGTTTTCTCTCCTCAAGACTCGAGCCTTACTACGGATTGGTTGATCTGCTGAATACACAACAGCGGCCTGCCGAAGCGCTCAAATATGCAGAACTGGCTAAAGGAAGGGCTCTTCTCGACGTTCTGCAAAACGGAAAAGTCCAGATCACCAAGGCAATGACTCCCGCTGAACGCGAACAAGAAAAAGAGATCCAAGCCGAGATGGTGTCGCTCAACAAACAATTAGAGCAGGAGGACGCCGAGGAAAAACCGGATCCAGTCCGCGCGGCGGGGTTGAAAACCAAGCTGCAGTCCGTTCGTTTGCGGTATGACGATTTCCACACCACTTTGTTCGCCGCCCACCCGCAACTCAAGACCCAAAGGGGCCAAGTGCAGCCTCTATCCGTCCAAGAGGCGAGCCAGTTGCTCCCAGATTCCCAGAGTGCGTTCCTTGAATTTGCTGTCGGAGACGAGAAAACCTTTCTTTTTGTCCTGAGAAACAAGTCCGAACAGGACCGGACCGTGCCGGACCTGAAAGTCTATGTGATCCCCGCCGGACAAAAAGAACTCCGGCAGAAGGCTGAACACTTTCGAGAACTTCTCAGCCATCGAGACCTGGCATTCCGGGCCTCCGCCCGCGAGTTGCACAAGCTCCTGCTGTTACCTGCGGAAGCGCAACTTGCCGGCACAGACACGCTTGTCATTGTCCCGGACGGTCCACTATGGAGTCTTCCTTTTCAAGCGCTGATCACCGGGGACGGCCGCTATCTCCTGGAGACTCACGCCATCTCCTATGCACCTTCGTTGTCTGTCCTTCGCGAGATGATCCGAATCCACGACAAGAGCCGCCAGGGGACAGGCCCGCCAGAACTTCCCACGCTCCTGGCCCTGGCCAATCCACTGTTGGCAAAGGAAACTCTCGCTCAATCGGCTGCGATGTACCGCGGCGGATCGCTCGGCCCCCTGCCCGGTGCCCAGCGCGAAGCTTTGGCCTTGCAGCAGGTCTATGGAGTGGAGCAGGCGAAGGTGTACACAGGCGCTGATGCTGGTGAAGACCGGTTTAAAGCGGACGCCGGGAAATTCCGCGTTTTGCACCTCGCCACTCACGGGATCTACAACGATGCCACCCCGATGTATTCGAGCATTTTGCTGTCCAGAGGAAGGGCGGACGCGAACGAAGATGGCCTTCTGGAGGCCTGGGAAATTTTGCAAATGGAACTCAAGGCGGACCTGGTGGTCCTTTCGGCTTGCGAGACGGCTCGAGGGCGTGTCAGCGCGGGCGAAGGCGTAATCGGTTTGACCTGGGCCTTCTTTGTCGCCGGTGTCCCGACCGCTGTCGTCAGCCAATGGAAGGTGGAATCCGAAAGCACTTCAAAATTGATGGTGGATTTTCATCGAACCCTGAAAGATGAAAACGCGAAAGCAGCGCCGGCCTTCGCCGCAGCGAAAGCGTTGCAGGCAGCGGAACTCCGGGTGCTCCGTACCGGGCAGTATGCCCATCCTTTCTACTGGGCGGCGTTCGTTCTGGTGGGTAATCCCCGCTAATCCGGAACTTGCTCAAAGCAACTTCAGGAATTAATTCGCTGACCCTCGAATTTCCTCAATCCTTTTCAGAAGATCTTGCGCTCGTTTGTAGTCCGCATCGGTCTCTGAAATCTGCCGGAACTGTTGTTCCGCTTTGCTGAGGAGCCCCGCCTGCCCGTCCAGAATTCCCAGCGCAAGATGCGCCTCAGGATGAGCCGACGCAAAAAGTGACAGCGCTTGTTCCTTTTCCCCGTCGAGCACGCGGAACCTCGCTTCGGGTTGTGGAGGAGCGGGCGCGTTGAGGGAGGAGCCATCCTGCAGATGCGCCGTGACCTGCCACTGGTAAACCTGTCCTCGTATTAAATCGCGGCTTGGCGCCCACTGCGCGTCTTGAAGCTTTCCGCTTTTTTGCACCGGGTTCAGATTGGCGTCGAAAATTGCAACTGAATAGTTGATTGCGCGGCTCATCGGCTTCCAGCGTAAAATCGGACGCACTTCCCACACGACTTCTCCTACAGGCTCCACCACTTCAAATGCGGGTGTCAGGATTGGCTTTCCTAGAAGCGTCTGGCGCTTCCCTTGCACCCCGGACAAAGAAGCGGGAACCCCGGTTTCCAACTGTGTCCGGGCCTGGAGGACCTGCTTTTGTTCTTCGGCCGTCCACGTTTCCTGCGCAAGCTGCAGCGAAGAGGAGTTGGAATTGGTCGGGTAGGAGTTGGCCGTTTGTGTCGTATCTGTTGGATGAGGACTGCGGAGAGTACGCATTCCCATCACTGCCAAAAGGATGACGGCGGCGGTGAGCGCGGCCCCAAAAATTGGCCTGGCTGTGAAAATTGGAGCCAAACGAGTGGCCCACCACGCCTTTTTCTTTTTTGCTCCAAGCGCAGCCGTGTGGCTCAGTTCGCTCTCTAAGGCGCGAAGATCGCCCAGGTCGTCGGCACACCGCCGGCACGCCGCGACGTGTAGACGGACGAGCAGCATTTCACTCGGGGAACTCTTCTCATCTACAAAGGCTTCGAGCTGCTCGTAGGAAAGGTGCTCCTCAGCTGGTTGATGGGAGGCAGCAGTCAGCTTCTGGCCGGACGAGCTCTGGTCTCCAGAAGGCGCGCGTTGCAACGTTTCCCGCAACCTGGCCGCGGAAAAAAGCCGCTCACGGCAGTCCGCACATTCGGCAATGTGCTCATCGAGGAGCCCGAGTTCTTCCGGTAAAATTTGCCGATTGCAGTACCGCGTGATCTGTTCGCGATTAAGATGGTCTTGCATAGTTAGCCGGGTCCTGCCCACCTGGTCGCTTGCTACACATTCCCAAGAAGTACGAGGCGAGGATCCCTCCTATATTACTCCCTAAGTCTTCACTTTCCTGGACGTCCAAAACTCGCTGCCATTCGGCGCGCCAACCTTTCGCGCGCCGATTTTCTCAAATTAATCACCTGCTGCCGGGTAATTTCGAGCATTTCTGCGATGGCGGCGTCTGGCAGCGGCAAGTTATTCCACAGGGCCACAAAATTTTCCCACCGCAACTCCATCACCGTCGCCATCTGGTGCAACGTGGCGATACCCACAAGCGAAAACAGGATCAATGCGTCGCTGGACTGCGCATCGCGCAAGTTGAGCAATAGCGCCACGCGCTGCTCGCGTGGGAGTTGGCAGATCTCATGCCACAGGTGCTCAAGATAAACACGCTCTTCCATATCCGTCGCGACGTTGGCCCTGGGAGCCGGCAATAGATCGCAGACATTGCCGCCTCCACCCCCTTCCTGATCAGGGTCATTGGAAACGACCTGCTCGGGATCCTTTATCCCGTGCAGCTCCGCCACCACGGCAACCAGATCCTCCAGTGGAACCGGACCTCCCCGCCACTTGAGATACTCAGCGCACAGTTCTTCGCAATTCATTCGGTCCACACTTCCGCCCGCCGGCAGTGAATTTCGGAAGTTCTCGATGCCATGCAGTGGATCCAGCGAAGAGTCCGATGCGAACTTCTCCTTTCCGGTCCATGCCGAAAAGCCGCAGAGGAACTCATTGTGGACATCCTTCCAGAGGGCGAAATCGGCTCGGTGGTTGAAGAGGTATCGCAGGCGATTCTTCAGTCGCGACCGAACAGGATATTTCTCTCGAATGTACTTGTGGAATGCGTTGTAGGTTGTTGTCGCCACGTAACCGCGAAAGTTGTCGATCAGCTCCGAGGAGCCTTCCACGCGCATGTCCCGCAGGTGGGAAATCAGGGTCAGAAAAACTTCACTGCGAATGTCCTCTTCGTCCTGGGTCTCATAACCGCGTCCGGCGCCGGGAAAGGAATGGATCTTGAAACGGACAATTTGCCCCACGATAGGAGCAACGTGCTCAGTAAGAAGCTCATCGAGTCGCTGTTGAGCTTGCTCGGAGTCTTCCGCCTGTAAGAAAAGTTGCAGAACTTGCTGCTCGCTAGCCAACCCTGTCCTCGAGCCCCGTCCAGCTCCGAGTCGTTCTCATGTATGGGGAGTGCCAAGCCCGAAGTTGGAATCTCCTACCTGATCCCTTCGAAGCTGAGCGCGTCTTGTTGGCAATAGTAAGAGCTAGTACCCGGCAAGTCAATTTACATTCGGACGAACTCAAAGTCGTATTCGAAATCCAAATAGTAATATCCGTCGCGTTCGCACATCCACTTGCATAGACCAACAAGATGCGCGCCAGTCGCATCAGTCCACGGGGCCTTTCGCCCGCAGCTTGGGTCGTCAAGAACACAAAAGGAGTATGACAATGGCTCGTAACTCAATTCGGTCTTGCAACGTATACGCCTACGCCGAACTCTTCTCGCAGAAGGACCGTTCCATTACCAAGCCCCTGCTCTCCCTGGGACTCTCCGTGCTTCTGCTCTCAGCCCCACTCCCCGGGCAGTCTGGCCCCTCGCCTGCTGTTCAAGAACCGAAGACCTCCACAGTGCTCGATTCCAATGCGGTTTCCTCCCAATCGTCTCCTGCGTCTTCCCAATTGATTCTGCTGGACAGCACCCCGATCAAACTCAGCATCAATCGCAGCGTCTCTTCTGGGAGCGCGAGTGTTGGCGAACAGGTGGACTTCTCTGTCTTGGAGGACGTGGCTATCAACGGTGTTGCGGTGATCCCGAAGGGTTCTCTCGCCATCGGAAAAGTGACCGAAGCGGTACCCAAGCGGCGGATGGGTCGAGCAGGCAAGTTGGAAATAGTTCTGGAGTACGTTCGCCTGGCGGATACAGAGAAAGCCTCCGTTAGGGCCGTGAAGGACGCCAAAGGTCAGAGTCGCAAGGGGGGCATGACGGTCGGCATTGTTGCCACCGGACTCCTGTTCTGGCCGGCGGCGCCTCTGTTCCTGCTTATGCACGGGAAAGACATCACCGTGCCCCAGGGTGCTGAGGTGACTGCATACGTCAACGGAGATCAGAAGCTGGAAGCTGCTAGGTTTGCGCCAATGAATGTTGTTGTTGAGGCCGCCGCAGCAACTCCAGTTCCCGTTCCGAATCAATCGCCGATGGCAGATGTGACCCCGGCTGCACAGCTTTCCGCCTCCATCGCCATTCAGTCCACACCTGCATCAGCGGCTGTCTACGCGGACGGCACCCTCGCCGGCAACACACCCGCGAACTTGAAATTAAGCTCTGGTGACCACCAAATTCGAATCCTGTTGGATGGCTACAAGGAGTGGTCGCAGACCCTCCACGTTCAAGGCGGAGTCGATTCCCAAATTGTGGCTAGTCTTGAGAAGGAGCCGAAGTGATCTTGCTCACGATCACAGGCGCCTCAGCTGTGATTTCATTTTCGAGCGGCGATCTGCGGCCCACAGGGTAATTTGGAGGAAGGTGCCATGGGGAGAATATGCCTGCGTTCTTTGTTTAAAGTGTTCAGCTGGTTGGTCTACTTCGCCCTGGTGGGGATTGCGCTTTCCGGTTGCGGAGGGGGAAGTTCAGCGCCACCTCCACCGCCGCCACCCACAATTACTTCGGTTACAGTCTCGCCGGGCAGCACGACCCTCTTTGCAAAAGCTACGCAGCAGTTCACTGCAAATGTGCAGGGCACAGGCAGCTTTAGCTCTGCTGTCAGCTGGTTTGTAAACGATGCGCAGGGCGGAAACGCGACCGTCGGAACGATCTCTGCCACTGGGCTATATACAGCGCCATCTGCGGTTCCGAATCCTGCCGGTATCACGATTAAGGCTCAAAGTGTTCAGGACACTTCCAAGTCGGGAGCCGCCGCCGTCACTATCAATCCGGAGAAAGTCCAAATCAGCATATCGCCGTCCTCTGGATCCGTTCAGTTGGGAGCGACCTTACAGTTCACGGCAACTGTCAACGGCACCGCCAATTCCGCGGTGTTCTGGAGCGTGAACAACTTCATAGGCGGACAAGCTGGTATTGGTTTCGTTGACCAAAACGGACTCTACACGGCTCCCGTCAACCTGCCTCCGAATACCTTGACCGTCAGTGCTGTGAGTCAGGAGGACACTACTAAGTCGGCAGCCGCAGTCTTGACCGTCCTCGCGACAGCCGGTGGGATCACCGTAACCGTGTCGCCACAGGGTCCTAACGTGGTATTTGATGGGTCACAAAGTATCCATTTTACTGCCACCGTCAGCGGCACAACTAACACTGCAGTGACATGGAGTGTGGACTCTTCTTACGCGGCAGTCGGCCAGATCTCCTCAAACGGCCTGTTCACTCCTTTCGCTTTTGGCTGTGAGAATGTTCCGCCCACAGGCGTCGTCAGGGCCGTATCTAGTGCTAACTCAGGTGCGCAAGGTGTAGCCCAGATAAACCTCGTTCCTCCGGCGCCTGGCATAACCGGACTTTTGCCAGAGCCCGCCGATGCCGAGGCAGTCGTGCAGATATCAGGAAACTTCGCAGAGGGCGCAACGTTTACGGCGCTCTATCCAGGTCCGAATGGAACCACAATACCGGGTACGATTGTCAGTACATCTAAGACCGCGATCAGTGGACCTGTGCCGTTGGGAGCTTCCAGCGGATCCCTCTCGATCCAACAGAGTTGTGTATCAGCGGAAACTGGAATGCAATACCCGGCGCAACAATCCAATTCGCTGCCGTTTCACCGACTTTCCCGTCTGAGGGTCCGCGCTAATCGACAGGTTCTAACTCCCGGTGAATCCACCCAGATGCTGGCCGCGTTCATGGGCGATCCAACGCCTCAGGCTATTACCTGGAGCGCTGCCTTCGGAACTGTTAGTCAGAGCGGAGTGTTCACCGCAACGGAAAGCACTTGGGACAAGGTCACTGGGTGCATCAGCGGAACTCAACAGTGCGACTTTTACGTCTTTTCGGTGGTTCCGGCTCGGATCGAGCCCACCGCTCCAGTGGTCCCGACGGGTGGCACGCTCCAGCTTTCTGAAATACCGAACACGCAGTCGCCGACCTGGACGATCGAGGCGGGCGGCGGAAATCTTACTTCCACCGGACTTTACTCCGCTCCGACCACGATTCCTGATAGCGGGGCAATTCCAATCAGCTCTGGCAGCGCAGCAAACGCTGTCGCCGTAGTTGGCGGGTTCCCGGGCATGGTCAATCGAATCGTCGATTATCCAGATATTTCAGCCAATTCCGGCGGCCAGACCACTATTCCAGAGAACCTCGCCGTTGACGCCAACCGAGTCTACGTGGTTTCTCACAACCTGCCGACCATCTTGACCGACGGAAATTACAAGTGGATTGAGGCCTATGACGCTTCCGACCCCGCGCATCCAGTTTGGACTGGCGCAGTCGAGGGTCTGGATCCAGATCTAGACTTTCATTCGATGCTGACCTTCGCCGGCGGAGGCTCTCTCTGGCGCGTAACCGCCCCGCAGATTACTTCACAGGCGGGTAGTGCGACGACGAATATAGCCTTCTATGCTGCCTCCAAGGGCCAACCGATTCTCACGAAGTTCTTTACTGTCCCTCGATGGTGGGTGTGTTCCTTCCAACCAGGGCTTCTGATCGGGATTCCCAGCTCGTTCACGTCGACCGGTCAATCTCTCTGGCAGTCTCCGGTTACGGCTCTAGTTTTCGATGAGCGATCGGGAACGGTAATCCCATCCCAGATCGCCCTCCCGCTGCCGAATCCCGCGGTACCTGTCTCCATTCTGGGGATCGAAATCACGTCCACCCGCATCTTCTTGCTCTTTAGCCAGCAACAGAGCGATGGATCTCAGCCGGTCTTTCTTTCTACCTATGACTTCACTCCGGCTCTGCTCCAAACAATTTCAGCGCAGCCTCTCCCGCTACAACTGCCCACTGAATCCGCCATTCGCGTGTACGGAAATACCCTCTTTGCCGGAGCAGGTGTCTACGATATTTCCAGTGGCCTTCCGCTCTTCCTCGGAGCCGTTCAGGGGAGCCAACCTGTGGATATGGATGGACCACTTGCCCTGACGGGTCCTTTTCCAGAGGGCAAATATCGCTTCGTCGATTATTCTGTCCCTGCTAATCCCTCAGTTCGAAGTTTGCTCTACAACGGCGACACGACTCAGGGCCCCGCACGTTTCGTCGGAAACCACGCTTACCTGATCGGGTCTGGTATTCAGATCCAGGACCTCAGCGCTCCCGGAGGGCCGATACCGAAGCCCCCTCTAGCCGGGAGTGGTGTTCTCGCGGTGATCTACGATCTGCTCGGAGTCTCTTCTACTCTTTTTGCAGCCGAAATCACAGACGTTGGCGGGTTCGTTACAAGCTTTGACCTAAGCCAGACACCGCCACAAAGAACTGGTTCGTTTCCCCTGTCGACCAACACCAACGAAATACCCTTCTCACTCGCAATCAGCGGTCATTTCTTGTTCGTGGGTACTTCGACCGAACTGCTTGTTCTCGACATCAGTAGTCCTTCAGCTCCAACAAAGGTGGCCTCGCTCGGACTCCCCACCAGTTCACTAGCCCTTGTTGGCAATACGCTCTACGCCGGAACCACGGATAACCACTTGGTTGTGGTCAATGTGACCAACCCCGCCTCTCCCGTAGTTGCAACTTCCATCAACCTCGCTGGCTTTCCCGTCACGATGCAAGCGAGTGGAAAGTTGCTCTTCGTTGCCGCAGACACTGCGGGGCTTCTGACCTTCTCCATCGCCAACCCGGCAGCACCCGCTCCGCTCTCGCAATTCCGGCCTTCCTCCGCTGTCGAAGGTGTGGCCATTGATGGAAACCTCGCTTTGCTTGCTGCCGCCGACGGAGGTTTCGTCATTGCGGACATAACAAATCCGGCTGCACCGGTTCTCGCAGGACAGTTGCCGTTGGACACATTGACCTGTTTCGCCGACATCGATCCCGCGGATGGCTCACCCGGCTTGGTTTCCATCTCTTTGAACAATGGAATCGCTTATCTCGGTTCCGCGAACTTTTACGGAAGGGTATTTGGGTTCGACTATCGCCAGCCTGCCCATCCGCGGGTCGTCTCGGCGGCCTTCTACGGTAATGCAATCCTGGAATCGGTGTTTGCCTTTGCTTTTTCTGGATCGAATGCATTTGCAGCCGGGGATATGTTTGATGACCAGGTGTTCGAAGCCGATGTCGCTCAGCCCCGTAACTTTATTCGCCGCATGTGTTTTCCGCCGCCGTTCGGTTCAAATGTAGGTACAGCGTTGCCGGAGTTGAAGACGACCCTTTCTGTCCCCAGTGGATGGAATCCGAAGACACGTCTCACGAAGGGTTGGCATTTGCATCCTTGAAGACCGGAAGGAAAACCTTTATGAAGGCATGCTCGCATTCTCCATTTCCGGCTTGGATGTCATTGACAACGAGACAACACGCACATCAGTCGATTGTTCACCTGTTGCTCACGGTTGCGGGAATAACCGGAATTGTGGCCCTGTTCTTGCCATTCACCTGGGGTAAGTCGCCAGTGGACGCTGTCTCGGACAAGGAATTGTGGCGATTAGCCCTCCCATTCTTCCTTGCCGTTCTCGCTTCAGCTGCCTCCATTCGGTGGGTCATCTCGGGCTCGTTTTCGAGACTTGAAAGAACAACGGCCTACGTCGTAAGTGCCTCTATGGTAGGCGTGACACTCTCCCGGTGGTTCCCTTGGGAAGACCGGCCAGCGGCCATTCTGGAATGGCTCGGGGCCGTTAGTCCGGAGCTAATCCTCGCTTTGGGGGTCTATTTTCTGATTCGGAATTCAAGAATGGGGCCGTCCAGAAATTTCAATCCAGTGATGGCGATCCAGATAGCCTATCTTGCCAATGCTGTGCTATGCCTGATCGCATTCTTTGGTGATTGGGAGCTGGGTGCGTACTGCGTCCTGGTAGCCGTGCTGGCGTTTGTGCTTCAGATCATCCTGGCATCTGCACCTGGAATGGACGTCGTCAAGCCCTGACGAGTCAACGTCAACGCATCTTCGTCTGTATGATGCGTTAAGCCATTTGAAGAACTCAAAGTGAGGGCCATTTCTTGCTATAACCGGCAACAGGTACTTAGTGCGTTCACAAATGTGGGGTCAGATGCTGGAACTTGATTCGGTCGAGTACGTCATAGACATCAGTGTTCATGAACAATCTGCACTGTATGAAATCCTGGATGAGGTATGCCAGCGTTTTCCTGACCGTTCCCGGCAAGAACATATTTCGTTCATCTCGTCGCGCCTCATGCGACGTGCACTTCGAGGTGAAATTACCTTCTTCTGGTGGGACGACCGGCCGGGAACGCGCGAAGTACCCGTAACTGACGCGCTGGCTTTACTCCAAATCCCCGAAAGCTGGGCGATCGACGACTCACAAAACCTTGCAGCTTGGGAAAACTGGAATTACGATGCGATGAGCCCGTTCACTAGATGGGTGAGGAAGTGGCGAACTAGAATTCTTCGACGATTAGGTTCGCGAACCGAATTCCTTTCAACAGTTGTTTCTGGCCGGTCATTTGCCGCGGATGGGGGGTTCCTGCTTGATTGTTGAATATAGACTCTCGTTCGAGGATTTCCTGGATGCGCGAGATGAGAAGGAGGTCGTGTCTCAAAAGCCCTTGGAATCTTTTGCCCTCGGGAGGAAGCTCATTCTGCTTTTCTCGGGAGTTGCCCTCATCGCTTGGAATCTAATCAGTACCTCAATCATGTCGTTAGGGGCTTTGCTTGTCTTGGCGGCAATTGCAGCCAGCCATTTCTCGAAGCGGCACGCCATTAATAAACGCGACACCGAACTGCGCAACGACTTTGAACTGTTCAGCGCCGGCAAATATACGTTTGAGGCCGACACGAGAGGCTGGCGCCTTTGCTCCGAACGTGATGAACAAGTCCACGACTGGGAAGAATTGTTCATGATTAAGGAATCCCCCCGAATCTTGTATCTGGTGACTTATACTGGGGCTTGCACTCTACCCAAGACCGCACTTAGCTCCGCGCAGTTATCTCAACTGAAGATGTGGTGCGAGCGATGAACGGAGAAGAACGAGATTTCCGTCCGTGCGACGAGTGTTCCACCAGTCAACGGATTACTGCGCGCTACAGGCATGTGCAGATTTTCAGTATCCGACAATCCGGCTAATCGTGGATCAAAACGGGTGGCAGGTCATCCGTCATGCTTGGTCGAACCATTCCCCGTGAGGACCGACCCCGATGACCTTGAAACACAGCCCCGCGCAATGTGAGTTGTGTTGCAGGAGCATCGCAATCCAACAGACGGTTACGTGGTCGTTTACGACCCCCTCTCCACGAAGTGGATGGTTGCGGAACATGTGAAGGGCGACGACTACGTTGCGCTAATCGCTGGGTCATCGCTGGCACAAGCACTTGATGGCATTTGATTGTGGTTTTGTGCGTTTAGAATTGAGAGACATGTTTCCAGAAACTGATTTTCCCCGTGCGACAATGACTCGCTAGAAGAAGTCTAACTCGGTAGCAGTACTCCAAATGTAGAAATGCCGCGCAGGAAGAGCCTCAAGTAATTCAGTAAGTTAGTGGTCGGGGCGCCCGGATTTGAACCGGGGGCCTCCTGCGCCCAAGGCAGGCGCGCTACCAGGCTGCGCTACGCCCCGACAGTAACTGCTCTATTCATTCTAAAGCAGTTTGCAGCCTTCGTCCTAATTGCCGCCACGCTTATGGGGCCCGTGAAGTAACCTTCCGGGATCGAGCGAATTTGATGTGGCCCACCCTGCCTAAAGGGAACGTAAGCTAGCCCCGGCCGCGGAGAACTTCTCCTTGTTTTTGTAAGATTATGAGTATAATCTAAAAACGATGAGATACCCCGTCGAGCAGAAAGCGGAAACGCACGAAAAAATCATTGATGCCGCCGCGCGGTCGTTTCGCGAACACGGCTCCGAGGGAGAAGGTGTCGCCCGGCTGATGAAAGACGTTGGGCTGACGCACGGCGGCTTCTACCGTCATTTTGAAAGCAAGGAAGACCTCTATGTGGATGCGATTGCGAGAGGTTTTCAAAACGTTGCGGATGGGATGATAGCGGCGGCAGCCAATGCTCCGCGAGGAAAGCAGCTGCGCGCGATCATCGAGCGTTATCTCAGACCGGAACATCTCGAAAATCCGGGAGCCGGGTGCGTCCTTGCCACACTCGCTGCCGAAATCGCCCGGCAGCGCCCTGCGGTCCGAGCCAGGATTAACGCCGCCATGAAGGCTTACCGGGAACGATTGCTGCCGTTTCTTCCGGGGAAAGACCCTGCCGAGAAGAGGCGCCAGTTTATGGTGCTGTTTCCGTCGATGGCCGGAGTGATGATGACCGCCCGCGCCATGAGCGACCGGGCCTCGGGCAAAGAAATGCTTTCCGCGGCCAGGCGCTTTTATATCAGCGCGTTTGCGGAGCAAAAAGCCAAGTAAAAAGTTTTGTGACATAAGATGATAAATATCATCCTATAAATTCAGGACGTACGAATCAAAAGGAGGTCGAGCATGTTACCGCAGCAAATCTTTCTGATCGACATGGCGCTGGGCTATCTGGCCTGGGCGCTATGCTTGGGGGTTTACGTGTGGCCGAGGCTGAGGGCCATGGATCGCGCCGAGGCGCACCGCGCCATTGCCACGTTTCACAGCTTCCGTTTCTTTGGCCTGGTCACTCTGCTGGCGGGGCTTGTCGGACCGAACCTGCCGGCCGCCTTCGCCGCACCTGCGGCTTACTGGGACCTCGCCACCGCGTTGCTTGCGATCCTTGCGCTGCTGACGGTGCGCCTGCGCTTCCTCTTCTGGCCGCTGGTCTGGGCGTTCAATCTCGTCGGCCTGGTCGGCCTGATTATGGATACGGCGAATGCTGTACGTCTGAACCTGCCGTCGGTGGCCGGGCAGCTCGGGGCCGCCTACGCGATTCCGATTCTTTATGTACCGGCGCTTTTCCTGACTCACCTGCTTGCGCTCTGGCTGCTGCTGCGGCCCGCGCCCGCGAAGGTGCGATCAGCGGCCACAGCTATGCCGCTCGCCACGACGGAATAACCAGGAAAGGGAAGCATCCGACGCAGAGAAATTCGTCGAGCGCCGTTTGTGCGCATTTTTCCCAAGCGGCGGCCACGTGCGGGCCGCCGCTTTGTTTGCAAACATAATTTAGGTTAGTTTTACCCTCCAGTTGATGGCCGTCCATTCGCCTTCGGCCGGACGTTACGTTACGATGTTGCTTAAGCCCAGGCTGGATTCCGGCAATGCATTCTGCGAAAGGAAATGGGAATGAAACGGGGATTTCTTGCCGTACTGCTCGGCGCCATGGTGTTGTTCGCGGTTGGTTGCAAACCAAGGAGCGATGAGAAGGAAGCGATTCGCGCGGGCGTGATCAAGCATCTTGCTGCGTTGAACATGCTCGATATGAGCAAAATGGACGTCAACGTAACGCAGGCGACGATCAACGGCAATCAGGCTCAGGCACAGGTGGAAATTCGCGCCAAGGGCGCCGATTCCGCCGGCAACGCGATGCAGATCGGCTACGCGATGGAGAAGCACGGCGCAGAGTGGGTGGTCCTGAAGAGCACCGGCATGAGCGGCGGGATGCAGCATCCGGGCCCGGGCGAAGCGCCGCCGGCGGGAACAACGCCGGGAGCGATGCCGCCAGGGCATCCCAACGTTAGAGGCGGCAGCGGGCAAACGCCAGGCACGCATCCCGATTTCAACGCGATATTGAACAGCGCGCCGAGCCAGCAATCGAATCCTCCGGTGCCGCCGCCAACCTCGACAGGCAAACCGTAATTTCGATACAAACGTTAACGCTTCATTATTTGTATTAATAATCCTGCAAATCCTCTGTTGGCAGCGCCACGCGCACGGCGTTCAAAACCGCGAAGAGGTCGATCAGTTCCTGCCCCACCGCGCCCCAGATGGGCGGCAAAAATCCAAAAGCGGCGGCCACCATGCCGATCATGCTGGCGGCCATGCCTCCCAGAGCGCTTTGCAAGGCGATGCGCCGCATGCGCCGGCCGATGTGAATCAGTTCATCGATTTTGCCGAGCGAGGTTTCGAGTACGACGGCATCGGCGGCTTCCGTGGTGATGTCGTTTTGCGAACCGAATGCCACGCCGACCGTCGCGGCCATCAGCGCGGGTGCATCGTTGATCCCGTCGCCGACGAACAAAGTACGCGCTTTCGCGGTTTCTTCCTTTACGATGGCCACTTTTTCTTCCGGACTCTTTCCCGCGCGCACTTCGGTGATGCCCACGCTTTCGGCCAGATATTTCACTTCGGACTCTCGATCGCCGGAAACCAGCATCACTTTCAGGACGCCGTGCTTGGGCTTCAAGTGCTGGACGAACGAAGCGCTCTCTTTTCGTGGAGCGTCGTGCAGTCGGATGGCTGCCGCATATTTGTCGTCAAGAAACACGAGGCATTCCAGTCCGCTGGCCAGCGGCGGAAGTTTGAGGCCGGCCTGATCTACTTTGCTGCGCCCGGTGACGAAGACGCTGTGGCCCGAAACCTGGCCGCGCAATCCTTCACCGGGGCGCTCGCTGATCTCCTCCACGGCCAACAGTTGGAGACCTTGCTGCTTGGCAGCGGTGACGATTGCGGCAGCCAGGGGGTGCTTGGAATATTGTTCGGCGCTGGCGACGAGTTGCAATATATCGTCGCGCGACACTCCTTCTTCGCACAGAAGGTCCGTCATCGTCGGCCGTCCGTACGTGAGCGTGCCGGTTTTGTCGAAGATGAGTGTCTGGCACTTTTCGATCTGTTCGAGGATGGCGGGATTTTTGATGATGATGGCGCGGCGTGCGGCCAGAGAAATTGCGCCGATGATCGCGGTTGGAATGGCCAGCAGCAGCGGGCACGGCGTCGCAATGACCACGACGGAAAGAAAACGCTCGGAGTTGCCGCTGAGAAGCGCCGCGACGATCGCTATACCCAGAGCCAGTGGCGTGTACCACGCCCCCAGTTGATCGCCCAGCCGGCGCAGTTGCGGGCGCTGCTGCTCGGTTTCGAGCATCACCTTCATGATCCGGGCGTAGCGCGAATCCTCGGCCAGCTTTTCCGCTTTAATTACAAGCAGCGCTTCACCGTTGATGGCGCCGGAAATCACCGGGGATCCGGGGACCTTGGAAACTTCATACGGCTCACCCGTAAGGTAGGCTTCGTTCATCTCGCCGTGGCCTTCGCGAACGGTGCCGTCCACGGGGCAAATTTCGTGCGGCAGAATTGTGAGTTCGTCGCCGATGCGAATGTCGGAAAGTTTGACTTCCACCAGGCGGCCGGCTTCTTTGCGGTGCGCGACGCTGGGCACGCGGCGGGCGAGGGCATCCAGCACCGACGAGGCCCGAGCGGTGGCAAACTCTTCGAGCGCTTCACCGCCGGAAAGCATCAGGATCACAATCGCAGCCACCAGATACTCGTGCAACAGAATGGCGGTAATAATGGAAACGCCGGCGAGCAGGTCAGAGCCGAACTGGCGCTTCACCAACTTCTTCAGAAGCTGCCACACCATCGGAACACCGCCGACGAGCAGCGCGGCAAACAACGGCAAGTTGTAGGTGAGAACAGGGAAGTGCAGCGCGTATTTCAGCTCGAAATGCAACGCGATTGCAACAAGCGTGAACCCGGCTATATAGGTTTCTTTGGTGGGAGCGAATCCAGGCTTCGCCGAAGCCGTCATTACTTATAACTTATCGCACCGGGTTCCCGGATTGTCAAAGATGCAATGAACTTGCGAGAAGAAAGGTTAAATTGTTTTGTCCTTGGAGTAGCAGAGCGATTCGAGGTTGCACTCGGCGCATTTGGGTTTGCGCGCGGCGCAGACGCGGCGGCCGTGCCAGATGAGCTGGTGGGAGAACTTGATCCATTTGTTTTCTGGGATCACTTTCATCAGGTCTTGCTCGATTTTCTTGGGGTCGTCGTTGCGGGTCAGATCGAGGCGGTTCGAAAGCCTGATCACGTGCGTGTCCACTACGACGCCGCTGGTGATGCCGTAAGCGGTGCCCAGCACGACGTTGCCAGTTTTTCTCGCCACCCCCGGCAGCGTGAGAATCTCCTCCATGGTGCGCGGTACTTCGCCGCCGAATCTCTCAATCAATCCCTTGCTGGCGCCCATGATGGATTTCGTCTTGTTGCGGAAAAATCCGGTTGGCCGGATTTCCTTTTCAAGCTCGGCCGGCGACGCATAAGCGAAATCTTCCGGCTTCGTATATTTCTTGAAAAGCTCGCTGGTGACCTGGTTGACTCGCACATCAGTGCACTGCGCCGAAAGAATCGTGGCAATCAGCAACTGAAACGCGTTCGAGAAGTTCAATTCGCAAGTCGCATCCGGGTACGCCGCATCAAGCCCCGCGAGGATCGCGGCCACGCGCTTTGGTTCCGTCCCTGTCGTGGCGCCCGCGGTTTTCTTCACCGCAGGTTTTTTACCTCGGGTGTGTTTCACAATTTTCTTTTTGCTGATCTTCACTTTGTTCTTCGCCGCCATCCCCGCCTCTTCTCTGTGAACTCTGTGGAACCTCTGTGCCCTCTGTGTTGAAATCTTTCTTTTCTCTTACCGCAAAACTTCCAGCAACCGCCGAAACGCCTTCCCACGGTGACTATGTATGCTCTTCTCCTCCGCCCGCAATTCCGCAAAGGTTTTTCCCAGCGGAGGAAAGTAAAACACGGGGTCGTACCCAAACCCATCCAACCCGCGCGGCGAATCCAGAATCTCCCCCTCCACCTTTTCCGAAACCACCGCCAGCGCTCGCCCATGTAGAACCGCCGCAATCACGCAAACGAAATACGCGCTTCGGTTCGCTCCTTCGAGCCCCTTCATCTCAAAAAGCAGCTTGGCAATTCTTTTTTCGTTGCTGGCTCCGGGCCCCGCATACCGCGCCGAAAGCACGCCCGGCGCCCCGCCCAACGCCGGCACCACCAACCCAGAATCATCGGCGAACACAATGGCGTCGCCCTGGCGCGAATAATAAAACGCTTTTCCGGCGGCATTCTCCGCAAACGTCGGCGCCCCTTCTTCAAACTCCGGCAGGTTCGCATAGCCAGGATGCAATTCCAGTTGCCAATTCGTGCCGGCGCGTTCCGCCAGCACCCGAAACTCTTTCAGTTTCCCCGCGTTCCCCGAAGCCAGATAAAGCGTGCGGGTTTCCTTGCAATCCGTCATGTTGTCCGATCTTTTGGATTATCCAAATAGGGTGCAACCTTTGTAGGGGCCGGGCTTGCCCGGCCCGCTCCGGCGATTCGCTTTACTCTATGGCGGAGCAAGCTCCGCCCCTACAAATAACAGTTCGCAGTCAGCGCTTGCGGCCCAGGAATTTCGAAGGCAGCACTGTGCGTTGCTCTTCGCCCAGGATGCGAATGCCAGCCGCCGCAAGCGCCAGCAAATCTTGCATCTCCGCCCCGGCAAAAGGCCGGCCCTCCGCCGTCGCTTGTATTTCCACAAAATCGCCGCTGCCGGTCATCACCACGTTCATGTCCACTTCCGCGCGCGCGTCTTCTTCGTAGCACAAATCCAGCAGCGAAATGTCGTCCACAATCCCAACGCTGGTAGCGGCAACCGAATCGATCAACGGAGAAGTCTTCAGCATTCCCGCCGCAACCATGCGCTCCATGGCCAGCGCCAGCGCCACAAACGCTCCGGTGATGGACGCCGTCCGCGTGCCGCCATCGGCTTCGATGACGTCGCAATCGATCCACACGGTGCGTTCACCCAGCGCTTCCTGATCCGTCACCGCGCGCAGCGAGCGCCCGATCAGCCGCTGAATCTCCAGCGTCCGCCCGCTCTGCTTCCCCCGCGACGCTTCGCGCGGCGTGCGCTCTTCCGTCGCGCGCGGCAGCATCCCATACTCGCTGGTCACCCAGCCTTTACCGCTGCCTTTCAAAAAACCCGGCACTCCATCCGCGACCGTCGCGGTGCTGATCACCCGCGTTTTCCCCAATTCGATCAGCACGCTGCCCTCCGCCTGGGAAATAAAATCCGGCGTGATCTTCAAGCTGCGTAACTGGTCGGCGTGCCGCCCGTCGCTCCGCATTGCAAACCTCTTTTCCATTCCGAACACAAACTCTCGAGCGCCTTGCTATCGCTTCGTCGCCTTGCGCATGGTTTCCACGGCCTTGCGGATCGGCGCCGGCAATTTCGAACCCGGCGGCGAGGGATTATCCAACTGCGTGCCCGCCGCATCCTTTGCATTCACTCGAAAAAGCTGCGTCAGGTCCACGTGGCCCGCCAGCGTATCCGCTTCCTGGCCGTGAATCAAAATCTTCAGGCGCAGCACCTGCGGCACGTTGGCTTCCAGCGTACGCAAGATCGATTCGACGGCCAGTTGCTCGCTTTGAATTCCAGAAGGAATCGAAGTTCGAATTTCATCGGAAAAATCCGCCACGCCCGTGCCGTCGGGCAAAATGTAAAACGCCATCAGCGCCGCATCCGGAGGCAGCGTGCGTGATTCCGCATCCACGGGCCCGGCCAGCAGCGTGTTCAGCACCTGCTTTGTGCGCAGAACGGGATCCCGGGACAACGGCAATTCCACCGTTACCGGAACCAGTTCGCCTTCCTGCCCGTGCGAGCCCCAGAACATGACCACCTTCACCATCGGGTCGCCGGTACTCACCGGAGCCACGGGCAGCAACTCGCGCCGCGCCTGTTCAGCGGTCTTTTCCGTCAACTCCTTGGCCTGGTTCACCCGGCGCCGCAGCGCAGGGAAGTACAGCGCCGCCGCAATCACCGCCGCCAGCAGCACACCGCCAAGCCACACCGTCCATTTCGGGGTCACGGCTGCACACTCCCGCCAGGAACCGAAATTGTGGGAACAACATACGTGGGCCGAAAGTCGGTCAGGCCGCGCGCGATTGCTTCCGCAACGCCGGGAACCATGCGGTCAAGCTCGGCGCGCTCCTTCACTGAAACACTCGAAATTTCGACGGCGATGGCCGGCGCGGCAGTGGTGCGGAGCTGGCGGACCGGCGCAGTCTGCAGCGTGTCCGGCGAACCTTTAAAACGCTTCGACAGTTCCTGCTGTACCAGCTCGCCGAGCTTGCGGCTCAGACTCAGAAACGGAGCTTGCGCCCGGTCCCAGGGAATCAGCCCGGTGATGTTGTTCGAAGCCGGCACCTCGGGCACCACATACACGCGCGCCGTGCCGGTTAATCCGGTGGAAGCAATATGAAGCGTGATGAAGACCGCGCCGCGCTGCGCGTTGGCTCGCGCCGAACGGTCGTCGAACGAAGGATTGTCATTTCCTTCGCGGGTCAGGATGACCTGGAAGCCCTGGGCTTCGAGCGCTTTTTTTGTTGCAGTGGCAAATTGCAAGACTTCGTCACTCTCGGTGATGCCCTCGGTGCCGCGCGCGCCGGGGTCCGTCCCTCCGTGCGCCGGATCCAGCACCACAACATTCAATCCCGAATGCGCGGCCGACAAGGCTGGAGCGGAAGGCGATTGCCCCGGAGCAGTAGCCGCGGCCTGCGCCACTTTCGCTGTAGGGTTGCTCCCACCGCCCGACTGCCGCGGAACAGCCCAGGCAAAGGCCACGCCAGACAACACGGCGGCAAGAATGCCCGCACCAAGAACATGCGACGAAGTGGGAAAGAATCTCACGCCCAGCAGGATACCAAATCTCAACGCCATCGTTGACTGTAAGAGGTAGTTAAGCCGTCGAAGAGGGACCTTTTGAGTGCGGAGGCGGAGCCTCCGCTTTTGAGGTTGCAGCTTAGATATGACGTTGTGAGTGTGGGGGAGGTTTAAGCCGTAAAAGCGGGAGCTTCGCTCCCGCACTCAATACGCTTAGTCCGCCGTTACGCCTTGCGGAGCGCTCTCGGAAGCAAAACGGGCTTGCAGCTTACGCGTTGCGTAATACATCGCAAATCCCGCCACCACGATGACCATGCCAAAGAGCAGGCCGTTCATGCCCAGGATGGTTTCGCGGTCGCTTTCAACCAGCGACAGCAGCAGCAATCCAAGCGGAAAGATCCCGCAGGTGATTGCCCCGGCCATGCCACCCGGCACCCGGAACTCCCGCTTCAGCTCCGGCTCGCGCACCCGCAGCACCACCAGCGTCACAAATTCCAGCATCAGCGCCGCCCCGTATAGCATAATGTCCAGCGTCACCAGTCGCTTGAAGCCCAGCCCCAGGCAAAGCGCCCAGCAGCTCGCCAGCGCCACGATGGCTACCCACGGCGTTTCGTTCTTGCGCGTCACCCTCCCGAAAATCTTCGGCATCATGCCGTCCTTGGCCATGGCCAGCGGCAGGCGCGAATAGCTCATCACCAGCGCGTTGAACATGCCGAACGCGCTCATCATCCCGCCGATGGTGACCATAAAGCGCAGCCACTCAAAGCCAAGCACCTTGCCGCCCAGTTGCCCGGCGATGGCCGCCCAGGAACCGTCTTCGGCAAACGCCGATGCCGGCGTCCCGGTAAAGTAGACCGCCAGGAACGGCAGCACATAGGTAATCGAAACAAGAATGACCGCCGCAATCATCGCCTTCGGATACGTCCGCTGCGGCCGCTCGACCTCCTGCGCGATGGTCGACGCGTTGTCCCACCCCATGTAATTCCACATCGCCACCAGAATCGCACCCAGCAGGCCGACACTCGCGCCAGTCGAAGCCGCATGTGGCTCGCCGGCAAACGCGCCAAGTTTCATCGGCGTCAGCAAAACGATCAGCCCGAACGGCAGCGACAGCAGGAAGAAAAGCCACAATGAAGTGATGCCCACCACGCGAATGCCCGCCAGATTCAGCGCCGCGCAGGAAACCACCACGAACAAGCCCGCGAGGATGCCGTGGTTCCCCTCGCCAAACCAGGGTGACATCTGCTTCAGGTAAAAAACAAACAAAGTCGGGTAAATCGCCATATCAAAGATGCTGGCGGCCAGCGAAAGCCACGCTTCCTGGAAGCCCCAGAAATTACCCAGGCCGCGGCGCACCCACGCGTAGTAGCCGCCTTCGTGCGGCAGAGCACTCGAAAGTTCGCCGATCATGAACGCCGTCGGCAGGCACCACAACACCGGCAGAAACAGCAGGACCAGAATCCCCCGGCCGTAGCCGGCGCCGGAAATAATCGCTTCGGTGCCGTACGTTCCGCCGGACACCATGAAGAACGTGGCCGCAACCAAAGGCCAGAGCGTCAATTTTGCGGCTCTCTTTTTGGAGATTGGAATTGCTTGGGAAGGAATTTGGGCGGGCAGGGATAAAGTGCTCAATTTTTTTCTCTCGTCCTCCTAAAGTGACTCTCGCTTTCCAATTTCTCGAAGCAAGCTCACCTTTCGAAGAATACAGTCTCTGTTCTCGCATGCAAGAAAAAAATGAGGTTCGGCGAAAATTCTTTCGAGTCAGCTACTCGTACTTCGGTACTAGGCGATCGGTCCCGGATGCTGCGTTGACGCGCCGGGCCGACGCGATTCGCTTCCGTCCTCCGCCGGCCGCGGACGGCCTGTGATACACTCCGCGAGGCTTTTTTCATTCTCCTTTCTACCGGAGTCATCCGCATGAAGCTTCGTTCATCACTTCTCTCCGCACTTCTTCTCCTGGCAAGTTCCATTACTACCGCGCAGCAACCCGCCGCGCCACGGCCAGTAACCGTCGACGACCTCTTCGGCGTCAAAGAGGCCCACGAACCGCGCATCAGCCCCGACGGCCAGATGATCGCCTTCACCGTGGCCTCCACTTCGCTGAAGGAAGACAAGCCGGAGTCGCGCATCTGGATGGTGCCCGCCCCCGGAGGCGAGGCCATCCCGCTTACAGCTGAAGGCGTGGACTCTTCTCACGCTCGTTGGTCGCCGGACGGGAAGTATCTGGCGTTCCTGTCTACGCGCAAGGATGCCGAAGGCAACGAGGAGAAGACCCAGGTCTACGTACTGAATCGCCAGGGCGGCGAAGCGCAGCGAGTGACAGACACGGTGCAGGATGTGGACGACTTCGAATGGGCGCCCGATGGCAAGCAACTGGTTTTGATTCTTCGTGATCCCTCGCCGGAAGAGGCCGAGGCGGCCGCAAAGAAGTCCCGCAACGCCGACGATGGCGCTACAAAGAAGTCCAAGGCACAACCTCCCTGGGTCATCGACCGGCTGCAATTCAAGAGCGATAACATCGGCTACATCGATCGCCGCCGCACCCATCTATACGTTTTCAACCTGTCCACAAAGGCCAAGCGGCAAGTGAGCTCGGGTGATTACGACGACGCGCAGCCGGCCTGGTCGCCGGACGGCAAGTCTCTGGCCTTCGCCAGCAACCGGACCAAGCCCGATCCCGATGCCACCTACAACTCTGACATCTGGGTTGTGGCCACCGACAACAGCGATCAGGGCGCCCACCCCCTGCAAGTCACCAATTTCCCCGGCCAGAAGGAACATCCCGCCTGGTCGCCCGATGGGAAGTGGATTACCTACTCGGCTTCGGTCGACTTGAAGCTCTTCTACTACGCGACCAAGCACGTCGCGGTCTCTCCCGCAGGCGGCGGCGACGCAAAAATCCTCACCAAGAGCTTCGACCGCATGGCCACCGAGCCGCGCTTCGCACCCGACGGCAAGTCCATCTACTTCATTGCCGACGATGACGGCACCCAGACGGTCGCTCAGATTTCCCTGGCCGACGGAAAAGTCACTCGTGCAATCGGCGGACGCCTCGCGGCCGATAGCTACTCGTTTTCGAATGACGGAACGCTCGCCGCCACGATCTCGACCACCGACCGGCCCTACGAGGTCTTCACCAACCCCGGCGGCAAGCTCACCCGGCTGACCCACTTGAACGACGACTGGCTCTCGCAGCACAAAGTGGTCAAAGGCGAATACGTCTCGTTCAAATCCAAGGACGGGACGCTGGTACACGGCTACCTCTATAAGCCGGTGGATTACGTTCCCGGTAAAAAGGTCCCGACGATCCTGCGCCCGCACGGCGGACCGGTGGAAGAATACGAGGACGAATTCTTTGACATCGCCCAGCTTTTCGCGGCCAACGGCTACGCGGTGCTTCTCCCCAATCCGCGTGGCTCCTCCGGATACGGACAGGATTACTGCAAGGCCATTTATGCCGATTGGGGCAATAAAGACTTTCAGGACGACATGGCGTTTGTGGACTTCGCCCTCGCGGAGGGTCTGGCGGATCCTGACAAGCTAGGCGTCGGCGGCTGGTCCTACGGGGGAATCTCAACGGACTTCATTATCGGACAGACCAACCGGTTCAAGGCCGCCATCACCGGAGCGGGCGCCGCCAACTTCACCAGCATGTGGGGCCACGACGAGTACCAGCGCGAGTACGTGCTCGAACTCGGCTATCCCTGGGAGAACCAGGCCCTCTGGGACCGCATCGCTCCCTTCTATCGTGTGAAAAACATCCTAACGCCGACTCTGTTTGTGGGAGGCAACATAGATTGCAACGTCCCGGTCCTGGGCGGCGAGCAGATGTATCTCTCCCTGAAGGAATTGGGGCGAGAGACGATGCTGATCGTCTATCCGGACGAGTATCACGAGTTCAAGACTCCCTCCCATATAAAGGACCTGCATGAACGCTACTTGGCCTGGTATGCGCACTATGTAAAAGCCGACGGCTCCCCCGCCCGCCCCGCGCCCAGCAAAGAAAAGCAACCGGCAGACTGAAACCTCAACCCTCATCCCGGCTGTCACCGGGCCCTTTTTGAATGCGGAAGCGGAGCTTCCGCTTTTGAGGGGCACACTGCGTAGACAATGTTCTGGTGTTCAATCTGTAAAAGCGGCAGCTTCGCAGCCCTACTGAATAGCCCCGCAGCCCTTCTTAACAAGAACTAATGCAATTCCCGCTTCTCTGGAACTCCTCCTGCACATCCCTTCCTGGGATTCCCGCCCTCGGGCGTGATTCGCCAGCTCAACAAACAGGGAGTGCCCGATGGCAACACCGCAGGTCATCAACGACATCCTCCAGCAAGCCGAAGCGCTCTATCGACAGGGCGAGTTCGCAGCCGCTGCGCAACTCCTCTCCGACGGAATCTCCGAAGCCCCCTCGGCCAAACTTTGGAACGACTGGGCGGCGGTGCAGGTCTCGTTGGGGCAGTTTCCGGACGCTGAGCGCGGATTTCAAGCCGCCCTGCAGCTCGATCCATGTTCCACCCAGGCCGCGGAGAATCTGGGCGCGCTTCTCTTTGCGCGGGGCTGCCATGCCGAAGCGGCACCTCTTTTACAGCAGTCGCTTTCCGCCGCCTCAGTGGATGTTCGCCCCGTAATTGAACAGATGCTGGCGCAATGCGCCGCCAACGGCCATGCTTCTGGAACCGCCGCCACCCTTGCGCCGATCGCCGAAGCCGGCAATCGCTCGCCCGCCTCAGCCGTTGCGGGTTCGCAGCCGGCTCGAAGCTGGGACAGTTCTGTCTCCTATGACGAGTGGTGTCGCACCGTCTTTCGCCACCATGTGCCCACGCCCGGAGTGCGCATCGCCGCCAGTTGGGCGGAAGACTCCGAATGGGGCTTGCGTGCGTACAACGCCCTGGCGCTCCTCGAATGTGAATACGCCACAAAACTCCTTGCCGAGATTCGCGACAAGCAAATCCCAGGCGACATCGTGGAGTTCGGAATCTTCCAGGGTTGGTGGATCAATTTCCTGTACAAAACGACGGAAGAACTTGGGTTGAACCGGCGCATCTACGGATTCGACAGCTTCGAAGGCCTCTCCGATCCGCATCCGGAGCACGACCAGGCTTACTGGAAAAAAGGCCAGTACGCTTGCTCGCTCGAGCAGGTTTCGAAAAATGTCCAGGCGGCATTACGCCCCCGGCTCAAGCTGGTGAAAGGATTTTTTGAGAAAAGCCTGCGCGGCGCGGAAGCACAGGTCGCGGAGAAATTTTCCTACGTTCGCATCGATTGCGACATCTATCTCCCCGCTCTCGATTGCCTCAACTACCTCGCTCCCCGTCTTGCCGACGGTGCCATCATCGTCTTCGACGACTGGCCGCACGTGCGCGGATTTGGGGAACAGCGCGCCTTCGAAGAGTGGTTGCCCACCGTGCCCCACCTCGAATTTGAATTCCTCTTTTACGGCGCCATCGGCCACTTCTACACCCGCGTCCACCACAAGAAATAACCGGCCCGCCGCACCAATCCGTCTTTTCCGAAACCTGAACTCCTCGGCATTTTCAGGTTGCCGCTCAAACGCATACTATATTTTGGGGCTGCACTCGCGGCACTCGGCCGGACTTGTGCGTTAGTTTCCGGCCGTCAGTATTTCGATTTAGGTGCGTTTCTATGGAAAACTACCGGCTGGACCCAATTGGGTGGATTCGTTCCGAACTCAAAAACACGAAAGACGCGCCGCGATTCTATACGGACGGAGCGCCCAACGCCCGGCTGGAGCTGGACGCGCGTCTCTCCGATGCAATGGACGGAATCAAGGTTGGCGACGACATCGTGATCATCACGTGGCTGCATCTCGCGAACCGCGAGACCTTGAAAGTCCATCCGCGCGGCGATCTCAGTCGCCCCAAAAGAGGCGTGTTTTCGACCCGCTCGCCGCATCGCCCCAACCCCATTGGCCTTCACCGGGCAAAGGTTCTGGCAATCGAGCACAATGTCGTCTCCATCGGCCCCATCGAGGCCATCGACGGAACCCCCGTGGTGGACATCAAGTGCGTTGTGAAACCATTGGCTGACGACTAGAAGCCATCTAGCCATCTCATAAATGCGGGCTCGGGGGTCGGAGCTTTAGCTCCGACATCAAGGGCCAAGAAAAAATGGGCTTTAGCCCCTGAGGAAGTATTTCTCTCTGTATCCTTCACATTTGCGAGATAAGTTCTTGCTGAACCGCCCTGCTGCAACGATTGATCTTGCCCCGGCTGAGCTTTCATAAGGGCCGGAGATCCCGCAATCAATTTCGCATTGCGCTTTGCCAGCGGCCGAAGCTCGCGCTATCCTCCTTACGTTCCTGGAGGAAATGAATGCGAGTTTCGCTCAAGGTTGTTGGTGTGCTTTCCCTATTGCTGGTTGTGTTCCCGGCTTTTTCCGTCCGCGCGCAGCAATACGATTCCAACCTTTATTCGGAGATGCGCTGGCGTTGCATCGGCCCATTTCGCGGCGGCCGCACCGTGGCGATCGCCGGCGTCCCGCTGCAACCCAACGTTTTTTACATGGCCGCGGTGAACGGCGGCGTGTGGAAGACCACCGACTTCGGCAATACCTGGTTCCCGATATTTGACGATCAATCCTCCGGCTCCATCGGCGCCCTGGCGGTTGCGCCTTCCGATCCCAACATTCTTTATGCCGGCAGCGGCGAAGGCCTTCAGCGGCCGGATCTGGCGGTCGGCGATGGCTTTTACAAATCAACCGACGCGGGGAAAACCTGGACGCATCTCGGCTTGCGCGACGCGCAACAGATCACGGCCATCGTGATTGATCCGCGAAATCCAGACCGCGTTTTAGTTTCTGTGCAAGGCCATCCTTACGGGCCGAACACGGAACGCGGCATTTTCCGCTCCCTCGACGGCGGTAAAACATTCGAAAAAGTTCTCTACAAAGATGAAAACACCGGCGGCGCCGACCTTGTGATGGACCCCGGCAACCCGCAAATTCTTTTTGCTTCTCTGTGGGCGGCGCGCGTTGCTCCCTGGGAGATTCGCAGCGGCGAATCCTTTGTGATTCCGGGGGGCGGCCTTTACAAGTCCACCGATGGCGGTGGCACCTGGAAACAAATCACCAAGGGCCTTCCTGCCGCCGACGATGTCGTTGGCCGCATCGGCATCGCCATCGCGCCCGGCAATCCCAAGCGCATGTATCTGACCGCGGAGGCGAAGAAGGAGCCGGGTATTTACCGCTCCGACGACGCCGGCGAAAGCTGGCAGCGCGTCAACGAAGACCACCGCATCGGTGGCCGCGGCCCAGGCGCGATGGGCATCGCCGTCTCGCCGGACAACGCCGACATGATTTACGTCGCAAACACGACCACATGGAAATCCACCGACGCCGGGAAAACATTCACCGGATTCAAAGGAGCTCCGGGCGGCGACGACTATCAGCGCATTTGGGTCAATCCGAACAACGCGCAGACCATCGCGCTTTCCAGTGATCAGGGCGCAGTCGTCAGCGTGAACGGCGGCCAGACCTGGAGCAGTTGGTACAACCAGCCGACCGCCCAGTTTTATCACGTCACCACCGACAACCGGTTTCCCTATTGGGTCTATGGAGCGCAGCAGGAGAGCGGCAGTGCCGCCGTGATGAGCCGCAGCGACGTCGGCGAACTGACCTTTCGCGAATGGAGTCTGCCCGGCGTCGAAGAGTACGGCTACATCGCCGTGGACCCGCGCGATTCGAACATCCTTTACGGCGGGCGAATCACGCGCACGAATCAGGCGCTCAGCGAATTTGCGAACGTGGCGCCAGAGCCGATCCGTACCGGTCAGTATCGCTACAACCGCTCGTTGCCGATCGTGTTTTCGCCGTTCGATCCCGCCACGCTCTATTTCGCCGCGAGTGTTTTGTTCAAAACCACGGATGGCGGCCGCTCATGGCAGGTGATCAGTCCCGATTTGACCCGCGAGTCGCCGGAAATTCCCGCGAATCTCGGCGCCTTTTCCGCCGGCGACCCGGAAAAAGGGAAGCACCGCGGCACGATTTATGCCGTCGCGCCCTCGTTTAAGGAAGCGGGCACGCTGTGGGCCGGCACCGACGACGGATTGATCCAGATCACGCGCGACGGCGGAACAAGCTGGAAAAATGTCACTCCGCCTCAACTGACTTCCTGGAGCAAGGTTTCCATTCTGGAGGCTTCCCACTTCGACGCGGGGACGGCTTACGCCGCCGTCAATCGATTCCGCCTCGACGACCTGAAACCGCACATCTACCGCACCCGCGATTTCGGCGCCCACTGGCAGGAAATCGTCGCCGGGCTAGCCGACAACGCTCCGATCAATGCCGTTCGCGAAGATCCCGCGCGCAAGGGCCTGCTCTTTGCCGGCTCCGAAACTTCGGTCTACGTTTCCTTCAACGACGGCGATTCTTGGCAGCCGTTGCAATTAAACCTGCCGCATACCTCCATGCGCGATCTCGCCGTTCATGGCGACGACCTGATTGTCGCCACTCACGGCCGTTCGTTCTGGATACTGGACGACCTCACGCCGCTTCGCCAGCTCAACGATCAGATTGCAAAGTCTCACGCATATCTGTTCCAGCCGCAGGAAGCTTTGCGCTGGCGCTGGAATCGTAATCCCGATACACCGCTGCCGCCCGAAACTCCCGCGGGAAAGAATCCGCCGGATGGGGCCATCATCGACTACTACCTGGCCGCCGCGGCGGGCAGTCCGGTCACGCTGGAAATTTTGGACGCCGCGGGAGCATCCGTGCGGCGTTACACGAGCGCGGACTCACCCTTGGCCATGGACAAAATTCCCGGCGAGCATCCCATCCCGATGTACTGGGTACGGCCCTCGCGAATTCTTCCCGCCTCAGCCGGCATGCACCGCTTCGTCTGGGACTTGCACGGTGAAACGCCGAAATCGCTCAACAAGGAATTTCCAATCTCCGCGATTCCGCACGACACCCCGCTGCTGCCTCTGGGTGCCTGGGCCCTGCCTGGAACCTACACTTTGAAACTGACCGTGGACGGCAAGCAATTCACTCAGCCACTCACTGTAAAAATGGACCCGCGCATCAAGACGCCCCTCTCCGACCTGCAAGCGCAAGCCGCCCTGCAGGCCGGCGCCGTCGCCGGAATGAATCAGAGCTACGACGCCCTCAGCCAGGTGCAATCCGTGCGCGCCCAACTGAAGGAGTCCCTCGCCAAGGCGAAAGGGAAGTTGGCCGAATCGCTGCAGGATCTCGACAACCAGTGCGCCGCTCTGGCGGGCGCAACCACCAGCACATTTTTCGGAACTCCACCCAGCGGCAAGCAGCCCGAGAATTTCTCCACCCTCAACCAGCACCTCGGTCAACTGCTAGGCATCGCTGATTCTGCCGATGCCGCCCCAACGACCCAAGCTAGCAAGGTCTACGCTGAACTGGCCAAAGATTTGGGCTCCCTGACAACGCGCTGGAGCGACCTCAAGCAAAACGTCATTCCCAAACTCAGCAGTGAACTCCAAAAGGCGAGTCTGTCGGCAATCGATGTGAAGAGACCGCTGGGTCATGAGCTGGGTGAAGCCGATGGCGGCGACGACGACGAACCGTAGACTAGAGAGATCCTTCTGACAGTAAGAAGCTGATAATAAAGGGATAATTAAACATATGGACCATGGTCAGACTATAATCCGACTATGGTTTGACTATGGTCCAAGATTGTGATACGCTCTCGTTTGTTAGGAGTAGTTCCATGGAAGAAATCGCCATCTCGAAATTCAAAGCCACCTGCCTCGCCGTCCTCGAAAAGGTTAAGAAAACCGGCCAGCCCATCCTCGTTACTCGCTTCGGCCACCCGGTGGCACAGATCACGCCCCCGGTTCCCGCTAAGCGGGCTCCAAAACTGGGCACAGGGGTGGGTTCGATAACCATTCTCGGGGACATCGTCGGCCCTATCTCAGACATTTCTGACTGGGAAGCTGCTCGCGACCCGGAGGACGAAAAATGATGCGGTTGCTGCTCGACACCCATATCTGGCTGTGGATGTTTCGAGAACCGCACAAACTGAGTTCACTCGTTCACCAGGCCGTAACCGAGTCCTCCAACGATTGCTACCTCTCGCCCATCAGCATTTGGGAGGTAATGATTCTTTTGGAAAAGAAAAGAATCTCATTCCAGGAGGACTTCGCGGTTTGGTTTGCCCGGACAACTCAGGATTTGGAATTGGAAGAGGCGAACTTAAACTGGCAAGTGGTACATGAGATGCGTTACATTCTGCCGAATCACAAGGACCCGGCCGACCGATTTCTTGCGGCCACGGCTGTTGCCTATGATTTGATTCTCGTGACTGCCGACCAGAAGTTGATCGGCGTCCCCGGCCTGAAGGTGCTTGCCAACGTCTGAAGTTCCCCGCGTGGCCTCGAATCCCTCAGTGCAGGTATTTTTGAAAAAAGGATGAGATTCTCTGGCCGGCGTCCGCCGCGGCTTCCGGCCGATATCCTTGCTTGTTGGTGGGATTCTGAAACGCGTGGCCCGCCCCGTCATAAATCTTGATGTCGGTGACTTTTCCATCCGCTTTCATCGCAGCCTCAAATGCTTTCACGTCTTTCGGCGGGATGCCTTGATCGTCCGCTCCGAAATTCCCTTGCATAGGCGCTTTGATTTTCGCGACCAGCGCCGGATCCGATGGCAGCCACCCATAGTTCACCACGCACGCCGCCAGCTTCGGCTGATCCACCGCCAACTTGATCGACCAGCTTCCGCCCATGCACCATCCCACCGAGCCAATCTTTCCAGCATTCACATCCGCCCGCAAAGACAAATACGCAAACGCCGCCTCCAGGTCGCGCATTCCGCGGTCATCCGGCAGCCCACGCATCAGGATGTGCGCTTCATCGGAATTCGTCGCCACCTTGCCGCGATACAAATCCACGGCCAGCGCCACATAGCCCTGCGCCGCATATTTCTGCGCCTGCTCTTTCACCCAGTCGTTCAATCCCCACCATTCATGGATCACAACAATTGCCGGGTGCTTGCCCGCTCCATCCGGTAGCGCCAGGTAGCCGCTCACCGTTTCGTCGCCGCTCTTGTAGTTCACGGTCTCCGATTTCGGCGCGCCAGCGCGGAGCGCCAGCCCGAAGGCCAGAATCCCCAGCCCCAGTATCGGCAGAAAAAGTTTGCGCTTCATCTTCGATCCCTCCCAAGAAAAAAAGCTCCGAAACTTTAACGTATCCTGCACCCCGAAGCCATTGCCAGTTTTGGCCTCGCTCAGCTTCCCGCCTTTTGCAAGTCCTCTAGGGCCGCCAGCACCTCGTCGCTGTGCCTTTTCACCTCCACGCTGGTCCACACCTTGCGCACGACGCCGTTCGGATCGATCAGGTATGTGTGCCGTGCCGACAGCTTCGCGACTCCCAGATTCATCACCGAATCATATTTCGCCGATACTTCCTTGTTCGTGTCCGCCAGCAGCTTGAAGGTCAGGCTCTCTTTCGCGCAAAATTCCTGGTGCGATTTTTCGTCCTGCATGCTGACGCCGAGGATCACGGCGCTCTTCGCGTCATACTTGGCCAGGTCCCGCTGGAAGTTGTGCGCCTCGATCGTGCAGCCGCTGGTCATATCCTTCGGATAAAAATACAGCACCACCCATTTGCCCTTGAAATCATGCAGGCTGACCGGCTTGCCTTCCTGCGAATTTAATGTGAAGTCCGGCGCCGATGCGCCCACGGCCGGCGCTTTGTCGCCGCCGCGCAGATTCCCGCTGATGACGGCAAGCAGTGCAGCCGCCGCAACGATCGCTCCGATTGCCATCCACATTGGTTTTTTCCTCACGGTTGTCCCCTGCCTGAAAATACCAAAAACGGGCGCAATCCGCCCAGCGGAAAGTTGCGGGGAATCGGGCCAACGGGTACAGCAATAACAGATGTTTCTATATCAGGGTGGGACGCTGCTATTTCTTTGTGGCGGGTCCTTTTGCTGCAGGCACGGCTGCGCTTGGGCTGGAGGCCACCCGTTTCGCTTCCGGGCTGCGCGTGCTCCAGTCCGTGGGCGGAAACGAGACGCGCCAAAATCGGGGATTGGGCTGCGCAAACTCCACACCAATTTCTGCAAGCTCGCTCGCGCCGGGATTCAGGTCCACCACTTTGCAAACCGTTTCTTCACCGGTAACTACGTTCCGTAAAGTCAGCGGTTGGCCTTGCAGGACAGGTTCCTGCAACTGAAGCAGGGCGCCGTGCGCGCTCACGATCAGCGTCTTGGTGTGCTCCACAAAAGCAGTTCCGTTCACGCGTTTTCCAGAAACACGCAGCGGGACCGACAAAAGGATCCTCTGGCTGCGGCGCTGGTTGCCCGTGAGTGTGGGTCGAATATTGGGCGTGCTCATGGCAGTGCTTCCCTTTCTCTATGGTTGTCGGCATGCATGAAGGGAACCATTAGGAAGGGTCGAGAAAATAGTCCTGCATTGTTCACTTTTCGAACCAGCGCACAACGCCGGCTTTGCGGGCTCCAGGCTGCACTTTCCCCATTGGAAATCGGGGGTATCCCTCAGAAAATGAGTATAGTTAGCGCAATACCCGCGTTCACTTCGACTTTGCCACCCATCGCCCCACTACCTGATAAATGCTTGCGCACCAAGACGGATTATTTTACCGACCTGTTCGCATAAAGGAGGTGTTCGAAACCGCTGCAAACTGTTCCAGTCTGGAACCGGGCCGCCCCTCATCCATTGCCCCACTCTTCTCGAGTGCCACGCAACGCCGAGTAAACCAGACAATGAACCTTCTCCGCCGGGGCCGCGCAAATGAATCCGGAGCAATTAGTCGGCTGATTTTCCCGTGGCATCCTCTACAATGGAATACTGAATCGTCCGCCGGCATTTTCGCCCGCGCGATATTCCGAACCCTTGATGGATTTCTCCATTCCGGCATGGCTCTCCGAGCCAACCATCACGATTCTGCTCGCGCTCGCATTCCTGCTCCCGGCACTCTTTCTTCCGCGCGTGTCGGAACGTTTTCTCGGCCGCATCGAAAGCGCCTTCTCGCGTTTCGCCGCTCATAAAGTTCTGACCGTCCTTCTCCTGTTCCTATTCGTGATTGGACTGCGCCTGGCCCTGCTCAGCCAGCTTCCCGTTCCCAATCCCGGCATTCACGACGAGTTCAGCTACCTTCTGATGGGAGACACGTTCGCCCACGGCCGCCTTGCGAATCCAACGCATCCCCTCTGGCGCAGCTTCGAAACCTTTCACGTTCTCTGGTTCCCAACCTACGCCTCCAAATATCCCCCCGCGCAGGGAATTGTGCTGGCAGTCGGGCAACTGCTCGGTAATCCGTGGACCGGCGTGCTGCTCAGCGCCGCTGCAATGGCTGCGGCCTTCGTCTGGATGCTGCAGGCGTGGATGCCCGCAAGATGGGCCTTACTCACGGGAGTTCTCGCGGCTCTCCGGCTGTGCGTCGCTTCGTACTGGATCAACAGCTACTGGGGCGGAGCGGTCGCCGCCGTCGGAGGAGCGCTGGTTCTCGGCGCGTTCGGACGCATCAAGCGCCGCCCTTCTCTAGGCATGGGCATCGCGCTCGGCCTGGGCGTCGCCATCCTGTTCAACAGCCGCCCGTACGAAAGCGTTTTCTTCTGTATCCCCGTCGCGATTGCCGCGTTGCTTTGGCTTTGGGGCGAGTGCAAGAAGCCGGAGACACGCCGCGCCGCGCTCCGCCTGGTGATCTTGCCGGCAAACATCCTCTTGCTTGCTACCGTTTGCCTGATGGCTCGCTACAACTGGCGCGTCACCGGCCACGCCACACTGCCGCCCTATGCGTACGACGCTCGCCTTCACGACAGGGCCGCGCTCTTCGTCTGGCAAACGCCAAAACCCGCAATTCATTTCCACAACGCGGAAATGGAGAATTTTTACAATCGATACGAACGGCTCGCCTACGACCGCACCTGGCCAACTTTCAAAGCCGTCTTCCAAGACAAGTGGCGGCATTGTTCGCTCGCCTTTCTCTGGCCGGCCTGCTGGTTGCTGCTCCCCGGCGCCTTCTTCCTCTTCCGCGATTCCCGATTGCGTCTGCCGCTCCTTGCTCTGCTTGCGGTCGTCTTCGGCTATTGCCTCGTCGTGTGGCCCGGGCCGCACTACCTCGCCCCGGCCGCCGGAGCACTCTTTGCGGTTCTCGCTCAGTCGATTCGCCACTTGCGCACCATCCGCATTTTCCGTCGCCCCATCGGCGCCGCACTTTCTCGCGCCATTCTCCTGGCGCTGGTGCTTGACGTCTCCCTGCTGGTTTCGCAGCGGCTCGGCGATTCGCAGGGCTGGGGCGGTTGGGGACTCTCCGACCGCGCCGATCTTTTGCACGAACTCGAATCCAAGCCGGGGAAGCATGTCGTCCTCGTCCGCTACGGTCCGGCTCACAGGGTCCACGAAGAATGGGTGTTCAACGCCGCCGATATCGATGCCTCCAAAGTCATCTGGGCACGCGATCTCCCGGGCGACCTGAACAATCAACTGTTTCGCTACTATCCCGACCGCACCATCTGGCTGGCCACGCCGGACACCGGCGATGTCTCCGTGCTACGCGCGCCACTCGATTCGCGATAGACCAGTGCCGGCGCGCTCACGTCCGCACCGTAAATCCGCAGACTTGTCGCCGCCTTGGCCCGCACCCTATACTCACTCTTACCTTCCGCTTCAGGAGACATGCCTTGCCAAAACGCCTTTCCCCCCTCTTCATGGCCATAGCACTTCTTTCCACGGCCGCCGCCGCACAAAAAAAGCCCGCGGAGCAGAACGACCGCATCGTCCTGGAACAAATTCTGACCCAGACTTATCAACCCTCCCAGGTCGGCAAACAAATGATGGGCATCGGCGGAGAGACCGACATTCGCCGCGCCGGCACGATCGTGGTAATCCAGCGCCCGGGCCTTTACGGCTCGCTGCTCCACGCGGAACCCGCCTCCAGCGCCATCGACGGACTGCAGTACAAACTCTTTCGCGGCCACCAGGATTATGAAGTGCCCGCCGGAGAACGCTACTACGTTACCGCCGTTGCCGTCGGCTCGGACACCATTCTTGTCGCCATGATTTCCGCCCGCAGCATTTCCGCCCAAGCCGGCACAGGCCGCATGTGGACCACTCTTTCTTTCAAATTTCCCGCCAACGTTCTTGCCACCGCCGACAAGGAAACAGTCTTCCGCGAATTTGACCAATGGCTGATGCCCGAGGGCCGCGCAACCTCGGCCGCTCCGGTTGCGGCACCCCCCGCACCTGCGATGACCACCTATCCGGCGGCTGCGCCAGTGGCCGCCCCTGCGCCGCAGCCCGCTGCCGCGCCTCGGCCAGTCGCCATTACCGAGTCCTCACTCACTCCGGGCATGACCCGCGAACAGATTCTGCAGTCCATGGGAAATCCCGTCCGCGAAATTCAATTCGATCAGCGGCAGTGGATGATTTATCCCGGATTCGTGGCGATCTTGAAAGACAATAAACTCGAATCATTCGAAATGTCGGGGAGTGGCGCGACGAAAGTCACCGTTCAGTCGGACCCCGCCGGCGCGGAGATCTATCTCGATGAACAGTTCGTCGGCTCCACACCCTCGATTCTTGCGGTCGCTCCGGGCAAACACGCATTCCGCCTGCACGCCGCCGGACGCGCCGACTGGTCGCGCCAGCTGAATGTGCTCGCCGGCAGCGACCTCACCCTGGCAGCAACGCTCGACAAAAACTGACCTGCGTTCCGTGCCGAACTTGTTTTGCTTTCTCTGACGCGAGCGAACGGACATACTGGCGGCACCGGCTATGAGCGAACACTATCGCTTCCCCGATTTGCGCGAACTGCTCGCGAAAGCGAACGAGGAAAAATCCGGCGACCAGCTTGCCGGAATCGCCGCCGCCTCCGAACGCGAGCGCGTCGCCGCGAAAAGCGCCCTCGCCGATCTTCCACTAATCGACCTGCTGAAAAATCCGTTGATCCCTCCAGAGACAGACGAAGTCTCGCGCCTCATCCTCGATTCTCACGATTCCAATGCGTTTGTGCCGCTCCGCAGCATGACCGTCGGTGATTTTCGCGAATTTCTCCTCGATAACCAAACGACCGGCGCGGACTTGCAGTCCCTGAAATGGGGAATTACGCCGGAGATGGCGGCGGCCGTCGCAAAGTTGATGAGCAACAAGGATCTGGTTCTCGCGGCTTCCAAAATCCGCAACGTCACGCGTTGTCGAAATACGCTCGGCGAGCGCGGCGTCCTCGGCATTCGCCTCCAGCCCAATCACCCATCCGACGACGTGGGCGGAATTTTGCTCTCGGCGTTTGATGGCCTGATGTACGGCTGCGGCGACGCGGTCATCGGCGTGAACCCCGCAACGGACTCCGTCGAAGGCGTCACGGGAATCCTGAACGCGCTCGACCGCCTCATCTCCGCGTTCGCGATTCCAACGCAAGCCTGCTGCCTCGCCCACGTCACCACCCAATTGGCCTGCCTCGAGCGCGGCGCCCCGGTGGACCTGCTTTTCCAGTCCGTAGCAGGCACGCAAGCGGCGAACACAAGTTTCGGCATCTCTCTCTCTATGCTGAAGGAGGGCCGCGAACGCGTTTTAGAGCATCACCGCGTGCGCAACGTCGCCTGGGTTGGCAACAGCGTAATGTATTTCGAAACCGGGCAGGGAAGCGCGCTCTCCGCCGAAGCCCATCACGGCGTCGATCAACTCACTCTTGAAGCCCGCGCCTACGGTGTCGCTCGCGCGTTCGACCCATTCCTCGTCAACACCGTCGTCGGTTTCATCGGCCCCGAATATCTTTACGACGAGCGCCAGATTATCCGCGCAGGCCTCGAAGATCACTTCATGGGCAAGTTGCTTGGCCTCCCGATGGGTTGCGACGTCTGCTACACCAATCACGCCGTAGCCGACCAAAACTCCGCCGACAACCTCATGCTTCTGCTTGCCGCCGCCGGCTGCAATTACTTCATGGGCGTGCCCGGCGCCGACGACGTCATGCTCAACTACCAGTCCACCAGCTTCCATGACGCGCTGGCCGTCCGCAAAATCTTCGGCCTCCGCCCAGCCCCAGAATTCCTCGCCTGGCTTCAGCAAAATGGCATTTACCGCAACGGCCAACCGGTCGCTCTCGAAGCGGGCAAACGGCAAAAACTTCTGCGGGGACTCGAAGGCGTCCTCACGACGCCCGGCTCGCCGGCATGAATTGCCCGCATGGGTTGCCCGCATGGATTAAATGATGGATGACGATCAGAAACTTACCGCACCCGCCTCGTGGCCCGAAATCGTCCGCAAAATCCGCGAACGCACCCCCGCGCGCATCTTCGTCGAGCGGGGCCTCGCCTATTCCACGAAAATGTCACTCGAACTGCGCGGCGCCCACGCCGCAGCCGTCGACGCGGTCTGGAACGAGTTCGACCTCCAAAAAGATTTTCCGTCCGAGTTCACCGCGAATTGGAACCTCTTCCAGGTTTCCAGCCAAGCCGAATCAAAATCGCAATTCTTGCTGCGCCCGGACCTGGGCCGTGCCCTCAGCAATGCCGCAAGAGAGTTGATCCTCCAGCGCTGCCCGAAAGCTCCCGACATACAGATCGTCATCGGCGACGGCCTCTCCAGCGCCGCGGTCTCCGCACAAGTACCGCATCTGTTCCCGTTGCTCCAGCATCAGTTCCGAAATCGTGGTTGGTCCGTCGGCCAATCCTTTGTCGTCCGCTACTCCCGCGTCGGCATCCTCAACACCATCGGCGATCTTCTCTCCCCCCGCGTGCTCGTGCTTCTGATCGGCGAGCGCCCCGGCCTCGCCACCGCCGAAAGCCTTTCGGCCTACATGGCCTATTCACCCCGTTCGGGACACACGGACGCGCATCGCAACCTCATCTCCAACATTCATGCACGTGGTGTTCGCATCGAAGACGCTGCCACTCGCATAACAAATCTCGCCGCCCAAATGCTTGCCCTGAAACGCAGTGGCACAACCCTGAAGGAGGAAAATCCGCAATTGCCCAGGTGAGCATCTCACCCGGATTTTTACAAGGAATCCTCTGGTTTGCAGAGGAGTTTCTTCAAAAATGCCTTGGCCCCGGGTGGCCCTGTCACGGATAGCATCACGGGACCCATGTTCGGCTCCGCCGTCAACTCAAACCGCGTGAATGGACAACACTCCCGTTCCGCCACCATCAATTCCGCCAGAAGTGTTATCCAGTCCTTTTCTCCCGACGCAAGAAACGCAAATCCATCCGGAAGTTCAGTCGTTTCGGCGACCGCCTCCTTGAACCGCGCCAGCAGCAGAGTTTCCCGTTCCCGGAATGCTGCATCGGTCAGATTGCATGCCACTGGAATGAACTCCGCCATCGGTGACTCCTTCCTCATGGCCGGCTGGCCGGCGGCACGATCCCGTTCATCCGCAGATATTCCACCATTTGTCCGTAATGGTTAAACGCGTGAATCAACGCCTCCACTGTCAGCCCCAGGCGCGTCGTAGCCTTCGCCGGCAGCGGTGAGATTGGTGAAGGTTTCACCATCACGCTTTTTTCCCCGATAGCATCGATCGCTTTTCCAAGATGGGCAAACGACTCATTCAAATATTTAAGAATTTCCGGTTTGCTCCGCACGGATTCCGGCCCTGCCTCGTCCCCCGCGTCGGCCGGGGGATCTTCTCCCAGCGCAGCGGCTGCCAACATGTGATTCGTCGCCGCCAGGTGTTTCGCCTGCTGGCCAAAGGTGCGCACCCCCTTGAATTCACCCTCCTCTGGCGCAAAACCGTATTTGACGGCGGGCATCGCGTTTGCCGCGGAGACGATCTGTTTCTCCACGGATTTCATGAAAATCTGCAAAGCGTGCTTTTCAGCCATTGCCTCAAGCATTGCCCCGTGATTGTCCACACCCTCGGGATTCCCGGGCATGCCGGCCTGCGCAACCACGGCATGGGTGTCCGGATCTTGCGTTTGTGCGCTCGTGCTCCCGCCGCCCATCAGCCCGGCCCAGATAGCAACATACAGACGAATTTTTCTCATCGCAGCTCTCCTGAAGCGGCAAGCTTGCTGCTCCGCCTCTCATCTCTCAACGCTACAACTTAAAGTCCACTTTAAGAGAAGCTGTATTTTGTAAATTATTCGTCACTTCAGGTAGAAATCAAGGCTGCTGGCTCCTAGAATAGGGCCATGCCGCAATTCACTATTTCCGAGGTGGCGCGGCGGGTCGGCCTGCAACCCTCCGCCATTCGCTATTACGAGAAAATTGGCGTGCTACTTCCGGGCCTGCGAATCAGCGGTCGTCGGCGTTATGACGCCACGGTGTTCTACCGGCTGGCCGTCATCCAGCGCGCCCGCCAGAGCGGTTTCACGCTTGAGGAGATCCGCCAGCTCTTTTTCGGTTTTCGCGACGGAACACGAGCATCCAAGCGCTGGCAAAAGATGTCTCGTAAGAAGCTGAAAGAGTTGGACACGTTAGTGGCTGGAATCGAATCGATGCGGAACCTGCTGAAGAAGATGATGCAAGTCTGCCACTGCACTACCCTGGACCAATGCGGAAGGGGAATCTTTCATCGCGAGTACGGGGAATTGCCGGGGAAATCGTTATCGCAGAGCAATCATTGAAACCCGCGATCGTTCCATCGCGGGTTTCTCAATCTGGTGGAGGCGGGGGGAGTCGAACCCCCGTCCGAAAAGCGCTACGCCACGGAGCCTACATGCTTATCTCAGTTCCGTTTTTTTCGCCCTCCGCGCTTAGAACGAGCAAGAAACGCAGCTGGCTAGTCCGATGGTTCTCGCCTAAGCCTTACGGACCGAAAGGCTCGGGCCAGCTCACTGTTTGACGCTTCTTGCCGGGCCCATGAGCAAAGCCCGGGGAAGCGTGCGCTTAATTAATTAAGCAGCAAGTGCCAAGTTGTTGTTGGCAGT
>Ga0210407_10000164_pt1 | contig 81273 bp, 64 predicted proteins | sample IncBWC27MmetaG_FD_150860 | JGI IMG/M metagenome (GOLD analysis project Ga0210407, IMG submission 150860) | Forest soil microbial communities from Barre Woods Harvard Forest LTER site, Petersham, Massachusetts, United States - Inc-BW-C-27-M | ecosystem: Environmental > Terrestrial > Soil >...
CGGTGTAGCCGGGGAGTTCGATGACCTCCATGCGGTCGCGCAGAGGCTCCGGAATCGGATCCATCCAGTTGGCCGTGGCGATGAAGGTGACCTTCGAGAGATCGAAGGGCACATCCAGATAGTGATCGCGGAACGTAGAATTCTGCTCCGGGTCGAGAACTTCCATCAACGCGGAGGAGGGATCGCCGCGGAAATCGCGGCCGAGCTTGTCGACTTCATCGAGCATCATGACGGGGTCGTTTGTTTCCCCACGCTTCAGGCCCTGAATGATCTGGCCTGGCAGGGCGCCGATGTACGTGCGGCGGTGTCCGCGGATTTCGGCTTCATCGTGCATGCCGCCCAGGGCGATGCGCACGAATTTGCGGCCGAGCGCACGGGCAATGGATTTGCCTAGCGAAGTTTTGCCAACGCCTGGAGGCCCGACGAAGCAGAGGATGGGACCCTTCATGCCCGGCTGCAATTTCTTGACGGCCAGGTAATCGAGGATGCGTTCCTTTACTTTTTGCAGATCGTAATGATCTTCGTTGAGGATGTCCTGGGCTTTCGGAATGTCGATTTCCGCGCTGCCGGAAGATTTGGACCAGGGCAGCGAGGTCATCCATTCGAGATAGGTGCGCGACACCATGTACTCCGCGGAAGCGGGAGTCATTTTGGCGAGGCGCTTCAGTTCGCGGTCGCACTCCTTTTTGGCTTCCGCGGTCATGCCGGCTTCGTCGACTTTCTTGCGCAGCTCATCGATTTCGGCTTGGGCATCGTCGATTTCGCCGAGTTCCTTCTGAATGGCCTTCATCTGTTCGCGCAAGAGGTATTCGCGCTGGTTCTGGCTGACCTGCTCCTGAACCTGCTCGTTGATTTTGCTGCGGAGCTCCAGAACTTCGAGTTCTTTGGAGAGCTCGCGAATGAGCATTTCGAGGCGCTTGCGCACGTTGGAAGTTTCGATCAGTTCCTGACGGAGCAGGGTTGAAAGGCTCGGCAGCGTGCCCGCGATGAAGTCGGCGAGACGGCCGGGATCGTCGATGTTCATTGCCGCGTTTTGCAGATCGTCGGAGAGTTGCGGCGAATGTGCCACGACATCACGGAAGAGGTCCTGGGCATTGCGCTGCAAGGCTTCGAGTTCGGCGTCTTTGTCGCCCGTGAAGTCCGGCTCGGAAGCGACCGCGGCGCGAAGGTACGGACGGAGGCTCAAGAGTTCATTGATACGGATGCGCTGCAAGCCTTCGAGGAAGACGACCACGTTGCCGTTGGGCATCTTAACGGTCTTATGTACTTTGGCGAGCGTGCCGACTTTGTGGAGGTCCGCAGCGGCAGGATCTTCGATCCGCGGATCCAGTTGGGCAACAACACCCAAGAGCTTATCGTCGCCCGAGAGAGAATTGACCAGGGCGAGCGAGCTCTCACGGCCAACGGTGAGAGGGAGAACTGCCCCCGGGAAGAGAACGGTGTCCCTAACGGGCAAGATTGCGAGAGTATCTGGAACAAAATGTTTTTTGTCAGCCATGTTTTCCCCTAACGCGAAGCGGGAGAAAAGCCCGCTTTGGAAGGATTAGATGCAAGGACCGGGAAAAGGGTGCCGGACAATGCGAAATCCTTCGTCAGAAAATATTAGTCAATAACACTCACATCCTAACATAACCTGTCTCAGTCTGCAACATTCCCCCAAGTCACTGATATAAAAATAGTTAAAATCGGACTAAGGAAATAAGGCTCAAGGGTCTTAACGACCAACTTGCCGGAGAGGATAGTGTCTCCGAACAAATTCGAGGGCTTGGTCCCGGGTCTGGACGGCCTCCTCGAGTTGGGCGTCTTCGAGGGTGGCCAGCATCTTCTGAAATTCTGGGCCCGGTGTATAGCCTAAATCTTTGAGGTCGTCACCCGAAAGTAATCGTGGGGGCCGGACTTGGGCGGGAGGGGTTTGGGCCAGGAAGGCGCGGACGGTGTTGTAGGCGTCGAGTTTGCCGTGGCTGGACTGGCAATCGAGGCGGTGTAGTTCGAGGTGTTCGTCGAACTGGGGGAGACGGACGAAGCGCTTGAGGGTGGCCTGGCGCATTTGGGAAACGTCCTTGAACTTCATGTGATTGGCGACGAGAGCTTTGATCTGGTCGGTGTCGTCGTTGGAAAAGCGGAGACGACGGCAGAGATCGTCGGCCATGCGGACGCCAACTTCGACATGGCCGTCGAAGCGGATACGGTCTCCGGTTTCAGAAGCGGGGCGGAAGGTGGGAGGCTTGCCGATGTCATGAAGCAGGACGCCCCAGGCAAGTGTGGAAGAAACTCCCGCAGAAAGATTTTCGAGCATTAGGAGGGTGTGGATCCAGACGTCACCCTCGGGATGAAATTGCGGCGGTTGCGGGACGCCTTTCATGGCGGCGATTTCGGGAAGCACTTCAGCGAGGAGGCCTAATTCGTCCAGAAGTTCGAAGGCTCGCCGGGCCGAGCCTTCCGTGAGCAACTTGGTGAGTTCTTCGCGAATGCGTTCGGAGGAAACGGCGCGAATTTCGCCGGCGTGTTTGCGGATGGCAGCGAAGGTTGCGGGTTCGATGGTGTAGCTGAAGCGCGCGGCGAAGCGGACGGCGCGCAGCATGCGGAGTTTGTCTTCGGCGAAACGGCGGGAAGGTTCGCCGATGGCGCGGATGATTTTGGCAGAGAGATCGGCGCGGCCGCCGACGAAGTCGAGGACTTGGCCGGTGTCGTGGCGCATGAGGAGGCCGTTGATGGTGAAATCGCGGCGCTGGACGTCTTCCTCGGGCGTTTGGGAATAGACGACCTGGTCGGGATGGCGGCCATCGGAGTAGCCGAGGTCGGAGCGAAACGTGGCGACCTCGACTTTAAGGGATTCGTCGCGGACTAGGATTACGCCGAATTGTGCGCCGACATCGAGGCCGTGGGGAAAGAGCCGCAGGACGTCCTGCGGCGTTGCGCCTGTAGCAACGTCATAATCCGCGGGCTCGCGATGGAGAAGGATGTCGCGAACGCAACCGCCGACGAGGAAGGCCTGGTGGCCGTGGCGTTGAAGCGTGAGGCAGATCGAGTTGGCGAGTTCGCGGGAATTCACGGAATGATTATGCGCCTGGGAGGGGAGGTAAATGAAGTAGAGGAGGTAAAGGAAGTAAGGGATGGGTTGTGGCGGCGGAGTCGTTCAGAGTCAGGATCAGGAGCAGCGGAGGACGAGGCAGGTGATGTCGTCGGATTGGCGGGTTGCGCCGACGAAATCTTCGACGGACTTCATGAGGAACTGCAGGGTTTGCTGCGCGTTCAGGTCGGGAAGCCCTCGGATAATGTTGAGCCAGCGATTGTCGGAAAATTCTTCGCCGGCGGCATTGAAGGCTTCGATGACGCCGTCGGTGAAAAGGACGAGCGTGTCGCCCGGCTGCAGCGTGACTTCAGCGGAAGGGAATGTGGCTTCAGGCGTGATGCCGAGCGGAAGGGCGGCAGATTCGAGGCGCTCCGTGGAAGCGTTTGCGCGACGAATGACCGGGGAATTGTGCCCTGCGTTGACGTAGGCGAGGCGGCGGGTGGGGGGATCGAATTCGGCTAGGACGGCGGTGGTGAAGCGTTGGCCGCCAAGGCTGTGGGCGCATGCGTAGTGATTCAGGCGGATGGCGAGTTCGCTGAGGGGCAGGCCTTCGGAGGCGATGGTGCGTAGGCTGGCTTGCAGAGTGGCCATGAGGAGGGCGGCGGGGACGCTTTTGCCGGCGACGTCGGCCATGACGAGCATGAGTTTGCCGCCAGCGTCGGCGTCATCGGTGGGATAGAACGCGTCGTAATAATCGCCGGCGACGGAATTTTGCGCGCGAGTATAGAAGGCGACTTCGGCATTTGGAATCACCGGCGGAGTGGAGGGAACGAGCCAAGCCTGGATTTCGCGGGCGATTTCGAGGTCGCGCTTCATTGTGATTTTGTCGGCGAGCTCGAGGGAGAGGAGAAGGAGAAAGAGAAGCGCAGCGAAGAATTGGTATTGGAATTCGACAGTATTGTTGTGGACGACCTCGAAACGGAAACCAGAGGCAGCGAGCAGGCCAAAGGCAATGAGGAGCAGCACGCGGCGGGCCGGGGTGAGTTTGTTCATCATGGCCCAGAAAAGTTGCTTGACTATGGGAAAAGGGCGCCGCCAGCGAGGGAGTTTGTTTACTTCGTCCCAATCGACATCCTTGCCGTAGAAGCCGTAGCTGGAGCGGGCGTCGGCGGCGAACTGCGACCAGAGGTCGTCGATGCGACGGCCATCGCTGACGCGTTGCCAAAAGTTGCCAAATCGAGAAGTGGTAGCCGGCCGTGGTTCGGAAGTGCCGGTCGAAGGTGCTGGAGATGAAGCCATTGGGAGAGTATAGGCGAAAGAGCGGAATAATCAGAAGCACCGGCGTTCCGAGGCCAAGCGAAAACAAGGCACGAGTGACGGCCCGCCTCAATGAGCGGCGCGGAAGAATGAATTAGAAGGTTTTTAGAATCGACTACAAATTGGGGTCATGGCCCGCAGAATGTGCTTGTCAGTATCGGACCGCCCATCTAATGTTGAATTCCCTTCGTAATTTTCCCCCTTATAGGAATGTGCGCTAATCCTGTCCCCAGCGCCAGGAGTGCGGCATGAACTCGATCACGCAAGCAGGCAGCACGTCGCAGCGTCCCGATCGCAAGCCCACGCTACGAATCCAGCCGCGCTATCGTCCGACTAAGCAAAGCCACAGATCTGAACGAGGGAGGGTAAAATGCAACGACGCGGTTTGATCGTGGATGACGAGGCGGCGGTGTGCGAGATGGTGGGGAGACTGATGAGCGCCGTGGGTATGGAAGCGTTGAAAATCACGAGGAGCGCAGAGGCTCTGAGCCTGCTGAATCAAGGAAAGTTCGATGTGGTGCTGCTGGATTTGCACATGGAAGCACCTGACGGAATTGAGTTGGCGCGCCAGGTGCGTATTTCGCGATGGAACCGAACCACACCAGTCATTCTGATCAGCGATGACCAACGCCCGAGTGCGATGGGAATTGGATTTGAGGCAGGCGCGAATTTTTTCCTATACAAACCGTTCGACAAAGAGCGGCTGATGAAACTTTTACGGGCCACACAGGGACAAGTGGAGCAGGAGCGTCGGCGGACGCGGCGTTTGGCGGTTCGTGCGAAAGTAAAACTGCAATGCGGAGCCGAGGAACTGGAGGGGGAGACGGTGAACCTGAGCCTGACCGGAGTGCTGGTGCGCGCACATCGTGTTTTCCCAACGGGATCAGCGGTGAAAATTTCGCTAAGTATCCCGCAGCAAACGAAACCCATTTCGGGGATGGGATCCGTGGTGCGGGTAGCCGGTGAGAACCAGATGGGAATACAACTCGGCAAATTGACCCCTCAAGAAAGCGAGAGGCTGCAGGAATTCCTGTTGCCGCTGATTCCCGCGGAAGACTAGGCCGGGATCGGTGGGGGGAAGGAAGGGGTTCAGCGGCAGTTACGCTATCGTTCCTGGAATCCCGTTTCCAATTGGGTGGTGAATCTGGGTAGCGGGCGGGACATTCGATTCATTTTTTGTTCAGGGCCTGGATTTGGGTGACCAGATGCTCGATTTCCTCCGCGGTTAATTTTCCAGCGAACTTGGGCATATGGCCTTTGCCATTGGCGATAAGATCGCGCAGTTCGTCGGCGGAAGCAGCGGCGGTTTTTGCGGAGATGAGGGCTGGCCCTCCGAAATGGCGGCCTTCGGCGGTTTTTCCATGACATTTGGCGCAGTCTTTGACGTAGAAGGGGTTCGCAAGCAGGCCGCTCTCCGCGGGCGGAGTCTGGGCGGGGGCCGAGGCGAAGACAAGAAGTGAGGCAGAGATAGCGGCGGTGAGCGCGAGTGTTTTCATGTGAGTCCTCATTCGACGGGTTCGAACTGAAGAGTATAGATGAGATCGGCGGCGACAGAGTCGTCTTTAGCCTGCTTTTAGCCTGAAAAAGAAAGATTTGACACAGAATTTACAGAGTTGGGAGTGCGCTCAGGTAAAACCGCCTATTGGGAAGCAGAGGGCACCGAGAAGAGCGAAAGATCCCACTATTGGCGAAAAACGCTCGGGGCAAACAGAACGCCGGCGCTACTGGGGTTCGTCGTCGCGGCGGAGGGAGCCGCCGAACTGGACGGAGGTGAATCCGAATTTATCGCGGAGGTGGTCGGCGGCCTTGGTGAGCTTTTCGAGTTTTTCGCGACGGCCGGATTCTAGAAGGTCGAGTTGCTGGGCGCCGTGGCAGAGGGCGGAGAGGGCTACGCCGAGGAGGCGGACTTTGCGCTTACTGTCGCGATGCTGTCGGAAGAGATTGAGGAAGGCGGCGAAGATGTCGGTGTCGAGTTGCGCGGGTTCGGTGAGCGTTTTGGAGCGAGTATAGGTTTCGAATCCGGCGTAGCGGATAGTCAGCGTCAGGGTGCGAGTGGAGAGGCCTGCTTCGCGGAGGCGCTTGCAGGCTTTCTGGGAAAGGTGGCTTAACAAGGTTTCCATTTCGGCGACGTTGGAAGTGTCTTCGCCGAAGGTGTGATTGTGAGAGATGGATTTGGGCTCGGCGTCGATGAGGAATTCGTAGGCGTCGCCTCCGCGGGCCTTGCGATATAGGGCGGTGCCCCACTGGCCGAAGATTTTTTCAAGTTTTTCCTGGGAGTGAGAAGCGAGTTGCTCAACGGTTTCGATGCTGAGGGCGCGAAGGGCTCGTTCGGTGACTTCGCCAATGCCGGGAATTTTGCGGATGGGAAGCGGAGCGAGGAATCGCGCTTCCATCCCGGGAGCGACCCAGACGAGACCGCGAGGCTTGCCTTGATCCGAGGCGACTTTGGCGGTGAGGCGCGTGGCGGCGAGTCCGCCGGAGCAGGGAAGGCCGGTTTGTCTGGTGATGGCGCGAAGAAGTTTGTCGGCGGCGGCGAGTGGCGGGCCGTGGAGGCGCTCGGTGCCAGAGAGATCGAGATAGGCTTCGTCGACGGAAACCATTTCGACGATGGGAGAGAATTTGGAGAGGATGGAGGCGATGCGATCGCTCCATTCCGAATATTTTTCGTGGTGGCCATCGAGAAAGACAGCGTGGGGGCAGAGGCGGCCGGCGGTGCGGAGGGGCATGGCCGAATGGATGCCGAATTTGCGGGCCTCGTAACTTGCGGCGGAGACGACGCCGCGCTGGTCGGGACGGCCGCCTACGACAACGGGCTTGCCTCGGAGGTCGGGGCGGTCGAGGAGCTCGACGGAGACGAAGAAGGCGTCCATGTCGACATGGAGGATGGAGGAGACGGATGGGGATTCCGCGGCGTCGGGGGCGTCGTGTTTGGCTCGGAAGCGCGCCAGGTCCGGCATGGGATAAGCGTACGACTACGCAGGGGTGTAGGCAATGGCCGTAAATGGGTTGGCCGCGTGGGCTGGATCAAGAGTTTGATGGCTGGGCTTACTCTGCAAAAGCGGAACCTTTGCTTCTGCACTCAAAAACGGCCCGCCTTCGGAAGGCGGACCCTACAGGCGCTAATGCATTTTGATTTGAAGGCGGAAGCGTTCGTGGAATGATGGGGCGGAATTATTGAGGGCGAGAATGAAGAATGTATGGAGTGTGATTCGTTGTTGCATCTGGCGGATGATTTCGAGCGGTTGTTTAGTTTTGGCGGCGGCTTCCTTCCAGTCTGCGCAGGAGATCCCATTGCAGGCGCTGGTTACTCCGTCGACGGTGATCGTTAAGAACGGCGAGCCGGTGAAATTTGCGATTCATGGATTCATTGAGTTCAAGTCGCTGGGAGAAGTGGCTTCGTACGTCGAGGTGCAAACGGCACGGTGGAACGCGAAGATCACGGAGGAGGAAAAACGGGAACTTGCGCGTCAGCTAATGCGCGAGGGGATTGAGAGTCGGGTGGTTTCGATGGAAGATGAGCGGCCACTGCAGGCGTTGGTGACGCACACGAGTGCGGAATTGCGCGAAGCGATTGGGAATGTGAGGGAGCCAGTGCCGCCTGGGTATGCGGAGGCGTTTTTGGCGGTGCAGGAAAAATGGAAGCACTCGGTGAACTGCTGGAGCGCTTCGCCGGTGATTTCAGGGCGGGTGCTTTCGAACTGGTATCCGATTGAGGAGGGAATACGGCTGCATGGGGCGGTTTATGACTCAACGGAGCATTTCTGGCAGGCGGTGAAGTATCACCCGGAGACCACGATTGCCGAATTGAAGGAACTGATTGGCTTGCTCGAGAGCAAGGATTGGAATGCCTGGCTAAGGCGGCTAGATGATGATCCAAAGATTTACCTGGCGAATGCGTATGCCGTGGAATTCCTGCGCTACAACCTGCGACCCGAGCGATTGAAATGGTTTGGGGAAGAGTTAGGGAAGCATGGGTTGAAGGACGTGGATCACGCGCGATTGGTACAGCAGCGTGGGGAAAATGCGCTCCGGTTCAGTGCGCTTGAGGAGAAGATTTTGTGGGGAGATCTGGCGGATTTTTTGCATATGGTTTATCTGTTTTCGCCGGCTAATGATCCGGTACGGAAAGCCCTTGCCGGGCATCATTTTGATGGGGTTTATCTGGACAACAAAAAACTGGGATTTATCAGTGAGGAGTTCCGGGCGGAGATGCTAGAGATCTGGAAGGTGAAGTTTTTGGAAATGCCGCGATTCCGCGAAGTGATTGCCGGGATACCGTTGGAAACTCGGTTGGAGCATTTTTTGAATGACGGGGATTCGCCGGATATTCCACTTTCGATCTACGTCCCGTATCTGAATCAGATGCGGGAAATGGCAAGAACTGCAAAATAGAGATTTGAAAACAGAAATTAGGTGCGTTCGGCGGAGAGGACGCGTGGGATTCCTGCGAGGTCGTTGGTGACGTGGACGTTGGTCCACTTAGGAGTATCGAGGAGGGGGCGGACGGCGGGGAGACTGTCGTGGCCGAGTTCGAGGACGAGGAGGCCGCCGGATCTGAGATGGCGCGCCGCCTGGAGAATGAGCTGGCAGTAGAGTTCGTAGCCTTCTTCGCCGCCGTAGAGGGCGGTGGCGGGTTCGTGGTCGCGGACTTCGATGGGGAGGGTGCTGGTTTCTTTGCGGCCGATGTAGGGGGGGTTGGAAATCACCAGGTCGAAAAGAAGTGGCGAGTGGCGAGTGGCGAGTGGCGAGAAAGAGTCCAGCAAACTGGATTTGAGGAAAGCGATGTGATCGGAGAAGCCGATGCGGGTGGCGTTGCGTTGGGCTACGGCTAGGGCGGCGGGGGAGATGTCGGTGGCGTAGATTATGGCGGCGGGAAGTTCTTTGGCCAGGGCGGCGGCGATGCAGCCGGAGCCGGTGCCGATGTCGGCGATGGTGAGGCCTTCGCCGGTGAGTTTGGGGTCGCGGCCGTGGCGGAGTTCGCGGACGGCGAGGCGATCGAGGGCGACTTCGATTAGGTGTTCGGTTTCGGGGCGGGGGATGAGGACGTCGGGCGTGACTTCGAATTCGAGGCCCCAGAATTCCTGCTTGCCGGTGAGATGTTGCGTGGGTTCTCCAGCGGCGCGGCGACGGAGAAGTGAGAAATAAGATTCGATCGTTTGGGGATCGAGGATTTCCTCGGGGTGGGCGTAGAGCCAGGTTCGGTCGCGATGGGTTACGTGGAGGAGGAGGAGTTCGGCGGCGAGAGTGTCAGAGGGGACGTGGGCTTCGCGAAGGAGATGGATGCCTTGTTTCAGGGCGGTTCGGACGTCAGCGGATTTGGATTGTTGGGCCGGCATGGATTTGTTCACAACAGAAGAGTTTAACGCAGAGACGCTGAGGGCGCGGAGAAGAAGGCGGCATAAAGCCGCCCCTACGTGGCGGCCTACGCTTCGGCAAGTTCTTGCTTCAGGCGGGCGGCTTCGTAGTGTTCGACCAGGCCGTCGACTAGCGGGGCTAGTTTGCCGTCCATTACTTCGGTTAGCTGGTGGATGGTTAGGCCGATGCGATGGTCGGTGACGCGATTTTGGGGATAGTTGTAGGTGCGGATTTTTTCGGAACGGTCGCCGGTCTTAATTTGGCCACGGCGCTCGGCGCCAATGGCGGCTTGCTGCTTTTCCAATTCCATTTCGTAGAGGCGGGAGCGAAGCACGCGCATGGCCTTGGCGCGATTCTTGATTTGGGATTTTTCATCCTGCTGAGAGACAACGAGCCCAGAGGGCAAGTGGGTGATGCGCACGGCGGAGTACGTGGTGTTGACGGACTGACCGCCGGGGCCGGACGAACAGAAGGTGTCGATGCGCAGATCCTTGGCTTCGATTTTGATGTCAATTTCGTCGGCCTCGGGAATGACGGCGACGGTGGCGGCGGAGGTGTGAATGCGGCCCTGGGTTTCGGTGGCGGGGACGCGTTGCACGCGGTGAACGCCGCTTTCGTATTTCAGCTTGGAGTAAACTTTTTTGCCTTGAATGGCCGCGACGATTTCTTTTACTCCACCCATTTGAGCGGGGGAGCTTTCCATCACTTCGAGTTTCCAACCCTGAGATTCGGCGTAGCGGGAGTACATGCGGAAGAGGTCGCCGGCGAAAATACCGGCTTCGTCGCCGCCGGTGCCGGCGCGGATTTCCAGGATGATGTTTTTGTCGTCGATGGGATCGTGAGGAAGAAGAAGAAGTTTCAACTCGCGCTCGGTTTGTTCTTTGCGAATGGCCAGAAGCTTTTCTTCTTCCTGGGCCATGTGACGCATTTCAGCGTCTTCAGATTCGACAACCATCTGATGGGCGCCGGCGAGGTCCTTTTCAATTTGCTTGAACTCGCGGTGTTTGTTGACAATGGCTTCGAGATCGGCGTGCTGCTTGGCGAGTTTCTGGAAGCGAGCGGAGTCGGTGACGACTTCAGGAGTGGAAAGCTCCTGGGTCATCTCCTGGTAGCGGGCATCGAGCTGGTCGAGTTTCTCGGAAAGCGTAAGAGCGGCCATTGGGATTCCTTGTCTCCATGAGATTTGCGTCACTGGAGATGGTGACTGGTTAATTGTGAGTGGTGAAATGCCGACGGCGCCCTGGCGGGCGCGAAGCGGGAGGTAACTAATGGAAGAAGGTGCACATTTTCTGCAAACATTATAGCAAACCTGACTGGAGGTTTGATGCGGGAGGCCGGGTCCGGGTTTTGAGGTTAATGTTTGAGTCTGGTACCGGACCGCGACCGCAAAAGCGGCAGCTTTGCTGTCGCACTCCAAAGTGGATTGCCCACGAATAGCGGGTGTACTACGATGCGATTTGGAGTTGGCTGGCAAGGCTAAGGTTTGCGTGCTGGGCCACCTGAAGGTGGCCGCTACAATGGCAGAGGGTGGCGGAATGAGTGAAGCGGTACGGGCGGCGCTGGAAAACTCGGTGGAGGGGCTGGCGGAGAGCGCGCCAAAGGCGGACGCGGGATTTTTGTGGGACTTCTGGTATCCGGCGCTGCGGAGCGAAGAGATTTACGGAAAGAATCTGGCGAAGGCGATGCTGCTGGAAGTGCCGCTGGTGTTGGGACGGACGAGTGAGGGTAAGGCGTTCGCAATGCGAGATGCGTGTCCGCACCGGGGGATTCCTCTTTCGTACGGACACTTTGACGGGATGAATCTGCAATGCAGCTACCACGGATGGGAGTTTGAAGCGTGCAGCGGGCGGTGCGTGGAGATTCCGTCGTTGACAGGCCACGACAAGCTGAAGGTGGAGCGGATCAACGCTGCGCATTATCCGTGCGAGGAACGCGACGGGTACGTCTGGGTGTATATGAACGCGCCGGGGACACGATTGCCAGAGAAGATGCCTGCCCCGCCGGAGTTGGAGAAATACAGCGCGAAGTTCAAGATCACGCGGCTGGAGTGCGAACTGCCGTCGCACATCGATCACGGGATCATCGGATTGATGGACCCGGCGCACGGGCCGTTTGTGCACCAATCGTGGTTTTGGCGAAGCAAGACCAGCATTCACGAAAAGGCGAAGCAGTTTGAGCCGATCCCGAACGGGTTCCGGATGAGCCCGCATCAGCCGAGCGCGAACAGCGCGCCATATAAGCTGCTGGCGAAGATGACGGGCGAGACGGTGACGACGACGATTGATTTTGTGCTGCCGAATATCCGGACGGAGATCGACCGAAGCGGGAAGCTGTGGTTTTCGAGCCGTGCGACGGTGACGCCGGTGCGGCGGGATTTGTGCCGCATCGATTTTGTGGCGGCGTGGAATTTGCCGTTTCCGGTTTCGATCTTTCGTATATTCGCAAAGATATTCCTGCGGCAGGACCAGGAAACGATGATTCAGCAGTCGGAAGGATTGAAGCACAATCCACGATTGATGCTGATTGATGACGCGGACCGCCCGGCGAAGTGGTATTTTGCGCTGAAACAGAATCTGATCGAAGCCAGGCGCAGCGGGTTGCCGATGGAACATCCCATGGATGGGCCGGTGACACTGCACTGGAGAAGCTGACCGGTAAATTCCCCCTCAACAGTCAAACTTTCTACCACTTTCAGGTGTATACTCGCGGCAATTCCTCGGGAACACGCATTTCGGACCAAAACGGAGGTAATAGCCTTGAGTTCATTTCCGCACTTGTTGTGTGTCCGTGTTTTCATTCCAATTTTCCTGGCAGCTTTTATCTCTCAATCGAGCATCGCACAGCTCAAATCTCCCGTAGCCAACCTTGCGACGGACGCCATTGTGTTTCGCGCTCTCGCATCACCGGAGCGCCTGGAGCGCGGGCGATATCTGGTGGAAGGCGTGGCGCACTGTTTCGAATGCCACGGCAAGCAGGACTTCAAGCGCAACTTTGGACAGCCAAAGCCGGGAACGAAGGGTGCCGGGGAAATCGTCAAGAATGAGGAGTTCGATGGAGTGCCATTTCCGGACGGCCTGGTGCATCCGAACATCACGCCGGACAAAAAGACGGGAGCGGGGACTTGGACCGACGCGCAGTTTGAGCAAGCTATACGCCACGGGATAGGGCACGACGGGAGGGAACTCCTTGACTTCATGCCGTACGCCTTTTTCAGGAGCATGACGGAGGAAGATGTCGCTTCGGTAATTGTCTATATTCGTTCGCTGCCCGCGGTGAAGAACCCGCTGCCCAAAAGAAACCTCCCTTTCCTCGTGAAAGTGAATTTACATCCGGAGATGGAACCGCCGCTGCCGCCGGATGCGAGTGAGCAGGTGAAATATGGCTGGTACCTGGTGCGTATCGCGCAGTGCAACGATTGCCACACGCCGGGCGACGACAAGGGCAATGCGCGGACAGATATGATGTTTGGCGGTGGGGCGCGTATGAAAGGCCCGTGGGGCGACGTGGTGACTCCGAATATCACACCCGACCCATCCGGAATCAGCCACTACGACGAAGTGATGTTCATCAAGACGATTCGAACGGGACGCGCCTCAGGAGGGGTCCGGCAGCTAAATCCGCTGATGCCGTACAGCTATTTCAAGAACATGACCGACGAAGACCTGAAAGCGATTTTCGCGTATTTGCGGACAGTGAAACCCGTGAGGCACCACGTAGATAACTCAGAGCCGCCAGTTTACTGCAAGCTTTGCCGGCAAAAGCACGGATTTGGAGATAAGGATTAGCGGAATGAGGTGAGATCGAAGTCCACGACGACGGGGTCTCCTTCGGGTGGGTCGGTCTCGACGGTGGCACTATTTTCCGTGAATGCATCCGCAGGATATTCGAAAGTAAGCGTGGCGCCAGTCACATCGCAGCCATCATCGCCACATCTTAGACTTGGCTCGCCATAAGCATTCCTCGGGACAATGAACCGATCGTTCTGAAAGACGCGCACTCGAAATTGGCGCCAAAAATCATAGGGACGGACCTCGAAGCCTTTGGGGGAATTCGACCGGAAACCCACCGGGTGAACGATGAATTGGCCATAGGAAGCCGTAAAGCATATCTGGACAACAACGCGGACGATTTCAGGCTGTTTGAGGTGATCGAGTTGCGCCTGCTGTGCGCTATAGGAAAGAGGATGCTGGTTGGAGTTCAAAGCGGTGAGCGCGTAGGGGGTGTAGAAAGAAACGGACGCGATGTACGGACCGCTTTTGGGTTCGCGAAGACCGATGGAATATTTTCGGAGGAGATCGGCGAATACCTCGTCGTGATGCTGGCCGAGGAAATAAGCTTCGCGGACGGCGGTATCGGATAGTGGAGTGTCGAAGGCAGACAGGGGTTGCACAAGCAGAAATAAGGCAGAGGCAAACGAGCCGACGGCGCGAACTGTGGAGCGCATACAGTCCTCCCTGGGCCAAACACAATCAAACCACGGACACCCAGCTACTTTTTAGCACGAGATGTGCTGAAAGCATACTTGCTCATCAGAAGTTGGGCTTCGTCTGGATCCAAAGCTTTTAACTTCATTCCCGGTGGCTCCTGTTCCTGCATCGCGTGGTTCCGCACTACGAAAAAATAGATGCCGCCGGGGTCGGCAATAAACTGAGCCGCGGCTGATTTCTGGCCGGTCGTCAGGCCGACGAAGGATTGCCACCCCGCGCAAAGGTGATGTTCCCCGGGGTCGACGGAGACATAAAAATAGGAGTTGCTGTGAGTGGCGCCGATCCAGGAGCCGTCGAGGCCGAAGCGCGTGGTGGGTCTGGGGTTCGAGAGAAAATTGGTGTCGTCCTGAAGGAAATAAACCAGCGCTTTGCCAGCGTCGGGCTTGACGAAAGGATGCTGGGACTTGTCAGTCTTGACGTCGAACTTGATTTCGTCCTTGCCGCAGCCAGGGGCCGCGGCTTGTTCAATGGTCGGAGTCTGGGCAAGCGCAACGGTCGCGAAGCCGAAGAGCAAAATCACCAGTGAAGTTCTCATGTTCCAGGCTCTAAATCGTGCGGGACTCGTTTCCAGATCGGAGACGTATACCGTCTGCTATATATGACGTTCGGATTCGACAAACCGTTTCAGAACAAAAAGATGCCGATAATCGCTTAAGGCCAACTGGGAAAAGACTAGATTCGTCGGGGGGTGTTGGGGAAGTCCAGCCAGACTTTTACGCCGCAGAAGTGGGAGCCTTCGGTGCAGATAGGGGTGGTGATACCCGAGCGGAGGTGGCAGGGCGGACCGATGTAGCGGGAGAGTTGCGGGTGGACTTCGCGGAGCTGGGTGATTTCGTCCATGGAAGCGGCGTAGATTTCTTCCTGGGCGTTGAAGCAGGTGCGCATGGTCCATTTATGGAGGAGATGGAGGAGCGAGCCGGTTTCGACGAGGCGGATGGATTTGGAATTAGGGAGTAAATAAAGGGCGATTTCTGGAGGGACTCCACGGTCGAGGAGTTCGTTTTTGGCTGACCAGGCTTCGTGCATGGCGCGCTGGAAAAGTTCACGAGCGCGGGGATTTTCCTGGAGGAGCTTGGGAGTGATGTAGTCGGGTTCGCGGGTGTCGGCCAGTGTGAGCAACGGACGCGAACCGGGGACCATGCGGTGGCGCTGATCCTGGCTGTCAGCGGTGTGGCTGATTTTTTTTGAGAAGGTGTAATTGGCGTGTTGCAGGGCGCGCATCATGGGCGCGTGGACGCCGATGTTTAGAGTTTCGAGGCGGTAGAGATTGCGCGCGGGATTGAGCAGGCGGTCGATAGCTTCGGCATCGCTGCAAGCGGATTCGGGAAGGCCGACGACGGCGCGGTAGGATTCGGCCATCACGCGGGGGGCGTTCGGGGAATAATCCACGAGGCGAGAAGTCTTGCCATTGAGTTTCGCGTCGAATTCGTTGGCGAATGAATCGGCTTCTGATTTTGTTGGCGCCGCATCTTTCCATTCGGGCAACTCTTCCAGGGGAGAGAGGCCAAAGCGATCGAAAAACTGGGGATCGAGTTGGCGGACCTGCGCAACCATATCGCTGATGATGGAGCGGGCTTCGCTTGGCGTGTCGGAGGCGGAGCACATGCGCCAGAGGCGATGGAGGACGATGCCCGAGACGGTGTGAACCATGGTGGTAAAGGCTGCGACGGGCAAGACATAGCGGGCGATTTCGATGGAGCGCTTTTCGGCGGAGCGCTCAATTTTCTGGATGCGCTTCGGGTGAGACATCGGGCCGATATGCCAGATGTCGCCAAGAATGTTGCGGGCGTCGGGAGTGAGCAGTGCTGAGAGTTCGCGATAGAAGGCCCAGGCACGGGCCAACGCGTTTGCATAGATGTTGCGAGAGGCTTCGTCAAAGAAAAGAGAGACTGGCGGGATGTAGGCTTGGGCGCGGTCGAGACGAACGTAGCGCTGGCTTTGCTGTTCAGAATTGTAGAAAGGATGCGCGTGAAGAAACGACCAGACAAACTGGCGGCTGACATTCTCTAGGCCGAACTCGAAATGGGCGTGCTGGAAGACGGTATGGTGGCCGCTATAAAAGGTGGCGGCGCCGATGTTGAGGCGCTGCTTGTCCGTGATTTCGTCGTGATTGATGAGATGCGAGGAATAGCAAGTGCGCGCAGCCGCGATTGCGGAGTCAAATGGATGCAGGAAAGCATTGCGGAGGGTGACGCGGGGCGCGCCTGTTTCCACCAAGCCGGCGTCCGGTGCGCCATCGAACATGCGGGATTGCGTTGCCACGTTGGGAGTTGATTCTACACGGAGAATCGGAAGCGAACAAAAGGATAGAAAGAAAAAGCGGACCGGCATGATGTCGGTCCGCCACCAGGGAATTGGATTTCGGCTGATAAACTACTTTTTGGCGGCAGCGGCAGGAACGTTGGCGTATTTCTTGTTGAAGCGCTCAACGCGGCCCGCGGTGTCCACAAGCTTCTGCTTGCCCGTAAAGAAGGGGTGGCAGCTGGAGCAGATTTCGACGCGGAGCATATCACCCTTAATCGTCGAACGCGTCTGGAAGGTGCTCCCGCAGGCGCAATGGACGGTAACGGGATGGTAGTCAGGATGAATACCGGGTTTCATGGATCTCCAATCTAGTGTGGCCGGTCTGCACGGCTTCCCCTGGAGGGAGCTACAGCCGCGTCGCTAGGTCACAGGCAATCTCCGATTATACGGAAATCGTCTGGAAATTCAAAATCAGCATTCGGCGGTATTTGGATCAAGGAGTCGGAATAACGGCGGTCGCCTGGTTCGAGAAGGAACTTTCATCTCCGACGGAGTCAACCGCGGTAACGGCGTAGTGATACGTGGCCCCGGAAACGACGGTGGCGTCTGTATAGGTAAGGCTCGCGATTACTGAAGTAAGAGGGAGGAAGCCGGAGCCGTCGTCGCGGTAGACACGGTAACCTGTGACTGAACTCGCGCTGGGACCCCAAGCGAGCGCCACGCTGTGCTGGACGGGTGGTGTAGAGCTTGTTCCGGAAGTTATGCCGGCTCCAGAGACGGCAATGGTTTCCGGCGCCGAAAGGTTTGAACTGAGAATCGAGATGTGCCCGGAAGCGGAGCCGCTGGCCTGCGGGCGGAACCAAATCTGAAACGTCAGGCTCTGATTCGGTGTGATGGTGGAACCGGGCGCGAGGCTGGAGAAACCGAAGCCCGCGCCAGCGGCGGTCACGCCGGTGATGGTGATGTTAATGTCGCCTGTGTTTTTGAGGGTGACGTTTTGCGTGGAGGTGGCCTGCAGTTTTTGATTGCCGAAACTGATCGAGGATGGCGTCACCTGCAGGGCAGCAAAAGCCTTTTCCGCGACACCTGCGAGCGAGACAGCGGCCGGGCTGCTTGAGGCATTGCTGGCGATTTGGATTGCCGCCGTGGCATTTCCAGCAACACTCGGTTCAAACGTCAGTGTGTAGTCCACTTTCTGAGCCGGCAGGATCGTGCGGGGAACGGAAGGGCCGGTGAGAGAAAATTGGGAACTCTTGAGTGTTACGGACTCGAGAGTGAGAGGAGCAGCGCCGGTGTTGGCGATGTGGAGAGTCTGCGTGGCGGACTTGCCGATTGCGACCGTATTGAAGTTGAAACTTGTGGCTGAGAGCGAAAGAACGGCCTCGCTGGTTGCCGAATGAGGCGAATAACTGGTGCAGCCTGCGAAGGTGGAGGCGACAGCCAGCAGGAAAGCAACGGCAAAAATGCTTTCGATGGACCGGCAATTGAAGTGACGCGAGACCACCTCGGCTGCGAACCCCCTCAGATTCGGAAATTTCAAGTTACTGTTTGAGGAACAGTAACCGCAACCTGTCCAGGGTACAGTTGTAGGACAGGTCTTACAGAGTGGAGACCTGTCCTAAAGAACAGGTGAGATAAATAGCGGAGAAATTTGAGATGTGGAGGGTGTGCGGCGCGACACTACTCGAGGTGAAACGGGAGAAGATTCCAATTACGGGCGGGAGGCTGGAGGGTTGGCGCGGACGCTGGGTAGTTTGGGGCAATCAAGAGACGAAGTGGCAGCCAAAACGGAAGGCGCCTTCGGCGGTGCGCCGGGACCAGACTGGGCGGAGATAGACGCGAACGGGCGGAAGAATCGGCACATGGAGAATTGCCAGAAGGCTCTCCGGGAGTTCCTCCTGTTGCTCAAACTCGAGGGCGACGCCGCCAAAGCCAAGGTCGAGGACGCGGGCGCGGCGGCTGCCTTGGTCACCAATGATGGCGTAAGCGTTAGTGCCGGCCATGGAGACGCGCTCCGCCTTGCGTTGAATTGCGAAAGACGCCTCGACAACCGGTGCATGAGTCTTTTCTGACAAGGCCCCCGCGGCAGCGGACGATGCAGCTGCAAAATCTGCTGACACTTTCTCGGCGACGCGTCCAGCCGAAATGGAAATGGGTGACTGGGAGACGGGCTGCGGTGGGGGCGGCGTAGCCGCAGCGCGTGAAGGATCGCTGGTTGTTCGAACCTGATTGGCGTGCTTGAAACGGTAGAGCCGCTCGTCGGCGACGCGAATCAGTTGATCCGACTGATCGCCGTCCTGGGGAAAAGTGGCGACGCCGTGATCCATGGTTACGGAGAAGCTGAGCTGAAGCGGGCGGAGAGTTTCGGCAAATACGGTCTCAATACGGCGGCCCAGGGCGATCGCCTGGGCGGCATCGGTTTGCGGCAGAAGCAGGGCAAATTCATCGCCGCCGATGCGAAACGCGGAGTCTGACGTGCGAAGCGCTTTCTGCAACGTGGTTGCGGCGGCACGAAGAACTTCGTCGCCCCGCGGATGGCCGTATGTGTCGTTGACTTCTTTAAAGCGATGAAGATCCAAGATCACGATGCCCAGCGGGAGACCGTAACGACGCGCGCGATTTAGTTCCTTTTCAAAGGATTCAGCGAAGAGCCGGCGATTGTATAGACCTGTAAGCGAATCTGTAACCGCATTCAGCTGAATCTTTTTCAGCTCGTCATACTCGAGGATTACAGGGACGCGCACTAGGCCGGAGGAAGAAAGCACATCCATGAGCACCGTCTTGAGAGAGACTTTGCGGCCGAGCGTGTCCGTGAGTTCGCGCCGGCGAGTCAGTACCTCGTCCCAGAGCTGCAGAGACTGAGACTCGCGGAGGTCCAGGTGAGTTGTGGCGCGAAAATATTGCTGGAGAAACTGACCGCGGGCAGACTGCTCCAATCCCTCGAGAGTGTCGGCCAAAAGCTCGAGGTAGGCATCCTCCAAAGGCGTACGCGGGGCCACTGGGGCACCGGGGCTGGGCATAGCTGGGTTTTTCCCACAATCTGCCTGTCCCCGCGGGGTTGGGGGAAAGCACAGTCCGAGAACCGTAGGACTAGGGAGCAACTCGGTGGCCATTCCTGTCGTTGGAACAGGGAGGCGAAGCCAGCCCTAATTGGTTCTCTGTTGTGGTCTATCCTATTACAAAAAGAAAGGATATGCCAAATTTCTTCCATGGGAAAAACAGTGACCAAAGTAGGTGGGAGGAAGTATGTCTGAATGGTACTAGAAAGAATGCTTACTCTAGAGATCGAAGAAATTCCAGTCCGAAAAGGCGTTGGTCTCCAAGATTTTCCAGGCGGCGAACTCTTGCCTGAATCGGAGGAGTCTCACTGGGGATAAGGCTTGAGGAGGACGGGGAGGGAGCCGGAATGGTTAACAGGACCGGCTGATCCGGCCGGAGCATATGGGTTGACGTGATACACGCGCCAGTAGCGCTGATATTGAGGGTCCGGGTGAGTTCGATGAATTCGGTCCCCGAGGCGTCAGAGGCTCGCAGGAAGACGGGAACTTGCAGGCGGATTCGAGGCGAACGGCGTGCCCGTTGCGAATCCACGCGAACTCCCTCCTTCAGTTGGTCGGTGCGCAAGTCCATGGGGTCCGGATAATAGTACTCAGGAACTAGTACATCTGTAGCAGGTCGTTTGCCAGTGTTCCGATTCCAAAACCAAAATTAACATGCTTTTTTATATAGAGATAGAAGCCTGAGGGGTGCAGGAGAGCACGGCACAAAGAAGTTGATGCTCTGATTGAGTAGGGCTTTTCCCAAATTGTGCAAATGGAACGCTTTTACCATTGACAGTCCGGGGGGCGTTTGAAAGGATGAACTCCACTAGGGGAAAATTTTTACCACTCTGGACAGGAGCCAGCCAGTCTATATGGGAAGTGGAATCACAACATCTACGGGCAAATTTGTGCCAAGTGGAACTAATTTTCCCGCGGAGCATGTCCGGGCTTTATTGGATACGGTCGAAAAGGGCGTCATCGTAGCGAGCCGCGAAGGCCGAGTTCTGATGGTGAATGCCCGGGCGAAAAAGTGCCTCGACGAGCACGGCAAATTTGACGTTTACTCCCTGAATATATTTGAAGAACTGCTGAAAATCGAACCGCGAGAAATCTCGAAACGAATTGAAAGTGGCGAACACGAAATTCAGCTAACCGGAAAAACCGGGTTCAAGGGTTTTCACGCGCGCTTACGGTGGATACCGGAAACCGATTGGGTAGCGATACAGTTTGCGAATGATGCGGAGGCCTTGGACGGGAACGGTGCGCCGCAGCCGACAGTGCAGGAATTGTTGCAGGAGCGCGAGATCACCTACCGTAACCTGCTGGCTGCGTACCTGAAGCTGCAAGAAGTGAACCGGCAGAAAACAGTTTTCCTGGCGTCGGCCGCGCATGAATTGAAAACTCCCCTGGCTGTGATCAAAGGCTATTACGATCTGCTGCTCACCAATTCACTGGGAAAATTGACAGACAAGCAAAAGGACATTTTGGAGGAGTCGAAGGAAAGCTGCGAGAGGCTGGTGCGGCTTGTTTCCATGTTTTTGAATTACTCGGCACTGGAGAGCGGGAAATTAGTGCTGCAGTTGCGGGAAAACGATCTGCGGGACTGCCTGGTGGAAATGACAGCGCGGTGGTCCGAAGCGTTTCAGAGGAAAGGCGTGAAACTCGAGAGTCAGATCGACCCGTCAATTCCGACCTTCAAGTTTGACTACCAGAAAGTGCAACAGGCAGCGGCAAACCTGCTGGACAACGCGCTGAAACATACGCCTTCGGGCGGGACGGTTACGCTGCGTGCTAAACCCCATTTTTGGGAGAGGCGAGTAGCGGAAGTCGCTCCGGTGGAAGAACGGCGCCGATTCCGGCTGCCAAGGCCGAACAGCGTGGAGGTCAGCGTTACGGATTCCGGGACAGGCATAGCGCCGGAACATCACCAGGAGATTTTCGAGGACTTCGTGCGTGTAGACCGCAATACGTCTGGAATGGGCCTAGGCCTGGCGATCGCAAAGCGATTGATTCAGGCGCACCGGGGAAAAATATGGGTGGAAAGCGAATCACAACGAGGAAGCACGTTCGCATTTTTGTTGCCGATGGATCAAACCTGAGAATTCTAGTTTTAGCGGGAAAGAGGGGGAAGAGACATGCCGGTTAAAGAAAAAATCCTGGTGGTAGACGACGAGCCGAGTATCCGGAAGTATTTGCAGACCCTTCTGGAAGTGGAGGGGTTCGACGTCGAGGCGGTCAGCAACGGGAAGGATGCAATTCATCGCGTCAGTGAAGGCGAACGGCCGGACTTTATCATCTTGGATGTATTGATGCCAGAGCTTGGCGGCCTGGAGACTCTGCAAGAACTCATGCAGTTGGACCGTAGCCTGAACGTCATCATGTTGTCGTGCTCGAATGAGGTCGGAACCGTGGTTGAGGCAATCCGCCTGGGGGCGCACGATTACCTGACCAAACCTTTTGAAAAAACCGAACTGGAAGCTGCGATGCTAAAGTCGCGGCAAAAGAAGCAGTTGACGCAGGAGAACAAGGCACTGCGCGACTACTGCGACCAGGTGACCGAGGATTTGAGTTTTCTTGCGGCCAGCCCGCAGATGGTGCGCATTCGCCAGCAGATTCTGCAGATAGCCCCGGTGGACGTGCCGGTGTTCGTATGCGGAGAAAGCGGCGTTGGCAAGGAAGTTGTGGCGCGGATGATCCATCTGCGGTCGAAAAGACGGAATCAGGCGTTTATCAAAGTGAATTGCGCGGCGCTGCCAGGCGAATTGTTGGAGTCTGAACTTTTTGGATTTGAACAGGGAGCGTTTACCGGGGCGGTTCGCGCCAAACCCGGAAAGTTCGAACTGGCTAACAAGGGCACAATTTTTCTCGATGAAATAGCGGAAATGTCGGTGCACCTGCAAGCCAAGCTGCTGCATGTGTTGCAGGATCACCAGTATTCGCGGCTTGGCGGCAGACATCTGGTGGAGACCGACGTGCGCGTGCTTGCGGCAACGAACGTGGATGTGCACGAAGCGATGAAGACGGGCCGGTTCCGCGAGGATCTGTATTACCGGTTGAACGTGCTCTCGATCAATGTGCCGCCATTGCGGGAAAGAACGTCGGAAATTCCGCTGTTGTTCAAGCATTTCCTCGAGAAATACAGCGAGAAATTCGGCAAAACCATGCAGACGCCTTCGAAACACCTGATAGATGCGGCCATCAATTATCCGTGGCCGGGAAATTTGCGCGAACTGGAAAACTTCGTGAAGAGGTATGTGATTCTGGAAGATGACGAAGGCAGCCTGCGCGAGCTGATCGAGATGTCCGCGACGCGTAAGAGAACTTCTCCCCGCGAGGAGGCCCCTGTGGCGCGAGAGCAGGGGTTGAAAGCGCTGGTCCGCGGATTGAAAGACGAAGCGGAAATGGAAGCGATAGCTGATGCCCTGGAAAAAACCCGCTGGTGCCGCAAGGACGCCGCGAAAATGCTGGGGATCAGCTACAAGGCGTTGCTGTACAAAATGCGGCAGTTTAATCTGGACACTCCGCGTACGCGACGGAGTTCGGCGGTCAAAGCCGAGGAAAATACACCTGCTGCCGTGGGTGCAAAACAGGAAGGGTAGCAGGGTCTAGTACTGCGTTGGCGTCAAGCGACACTCTTCTGAAAAAGAGAACTTGCGAGTTCGTTCCGCGCAAGGTATCTTGCGCAGCGATCATCGGCGTCGGCTTTGAAGTGCGATGCGTGAACCATCTCGGGACATTACCGACAAGAAGTGATTCAAAGAGTGGGGTTCCTTGGGGACGGATGTGATTCATCTGAAACTGAGCCTTTGGAATTCCTGTATCCAGCGAACTGTGTGCAATTTCACATTGTAGAAGGCTTGCGAAGCCTTGGACGGAGTATAGGATGTCATTAATGACTGAGCGCCGGCTGGCACGGCGTTACGATTTGACTCTTCCGGTGAGCATACGATTCTCGCCGGAAACTTTGGTGTTGCGCCAGGAAGGGAAAACGCGAGACATCTCCACCAAGGGATTGTATTTCGTTATTGAGCGCGATCTGGAAGCAGGCAGCGCGCTGGATCTCACGCTGACGCTCCCCGGGGAGATTACCCATGGGTCCGATGTCTTTGTGCGAGCGCAGGGCAAAGTTGTGCGTGTGGAACGGCGACTGGAAGATGGCGAGCAAAGAATGGGGGTCGCCGCTGTGATTGAGCGGTATGACATTGTGCGCGGAGACGGAGCGCGAGCTTAGAGGATTTTCCTGAAGATCGGGCCTACCCAATTGGCCAAAGGCGTATTTTCCCATTGCAATCAGGTATCGGCGAGTCTAGGATGTGGATAAATCCTGTCCCCCGGAGGGTCCAATGAGAGTGGCGGATCTAATCGGGTCCCGCAAAGAAGTGTTTTCCATCCTGGAAAGCAAGAGCGTTCTTGACGCCGCGAAATACCTGCGAGAAAAACAGGTTCGCTCGGTGGGGGTTGTGGATTCGAGCGGGAAGTTGATCGGAGTGGTGTCGCAGAGCGACATTTCCGACAAGATTGCCGCGGAGAATAAGTGCCCGGCCTGGTCGAACGTCACGGAGATTATGACCCGGGAGTTGGTAACGGTGACACCGGAAGTGACGTTTGAAGAGAGCCTGCGCTTGATGGAGCAGCATGGCGTTTACCACCTTCTGGTCCTGGGAGAAGGGGGCAAGTATCTGGGCATGATGTCAGTAAGCGATCTTCTGAAGGTGATGGTCTCGAGTGAAAAGGCACGAGCGGACATGCTCGAATCTTATGTGTTCCCGAGTCGCTAGGGTCGAAACGGAACTGACCGCGAACCATTAAATCACACTCGAAATTTCCCAAGAAGAGAACTATCGTTCCTCGTCCAGAGATTTGATTTTCCCGATTCCGCCGCAAGAATCATCCCACTCGTGCTGTTAGGTACCATTACTTATATACCCAGCCTTGTAACAAATCGCTTATTTTGTGTTGCTTAGAAGTTTTTGACGTAATTCCAAGAGTTGACTAAGGCCCTCTTGTTTGGTTGACCATGTGCTGCTAGCCCGTATTGGGGGAACATGTCAGCAGAAGGTGCAAACAGCGGGGCAGTTCTGGGGAGGCCGGGAGCTGTGCCTCCCGATAACGTCCTCTTCGGGCAGTCGTCTGTGATGACTGAGATCCAGACGCGAGCCAGACGGATTTGTCGCACAAATGTTCCTCTACTCCTTTGTGGCGAGGGAGGAACCGGGAAGGAAGCCCTGGCCCGGTGGATTCATAGTAATTCCGAATACGCGAATGGCGAATTTGTGAAGGTGAATTGCGCGGCCATTCCGGGGACTTTGCTGGAAAGCGAACTGTTCGGGTATGAAAAAGGGGCATTCACCGGGGCCAACAACGTGAAGCCAGGCCGGGTGGAGCTAGCGCACCGGGGAACATTGTTTCTGGATGAGATCGCGGACCTAGACCTGAATCTGCAGAGCAAGCTGCTTCATTTCCTTCAGGACGGAACTTTTTCGAGGATTGGCGATCAGTGCGAAAGAAAAGTGGACGCCCGGCTGATATGCGCCACCAACAAAGATCTGGAAGCGGAAACGATTGCAGGCCGGTTCCGGCAAGACTTGTTTTACAGGATTCACGTATTCCGCCTGCGGATGCCGCCGCTGCGCGAGCGGCGGGACGATATTCCGCTGCTTGCCGAATATTTCCGGAAGCAATTTGAAAAGCAATTTGAGATGAAGGCAGAAGCATTTCCGTCAGAAATGCTGGAGTACCTGAAGAATCTTGCCTGGGCCGGCAACATTCGCGAGTTGTCGAACGGAGTCGCGCGCTATGTGCTGCTTGGGCCGGAAGCGGCCATCCACCAGGAGATCCCGACGCGCCGGGCCAAGAGAGTGGTCACGGGTGCAGAAAATGGGGGACCGCAGGTCACATTGAAGCGCCTCTCCAAGGACGCGATCCGGGAAATGGAAAAAAACGTAATCCTGGAAACCCTTCGTGCTAACCAGTGGAACCGGCGGAAAACCGCGCTGGCACTGAAGATTAGTTACCGCGCACTGATATACAAAATACAGGATGCGGGCCTGGTTTCGCGGCGGGCGCCCATACGGCCAGCCGAAAACGATGGGCGGATCGGCCTCGCCCGAAACTGACTCCAGTCCAGATCGAAAAAATCTTTTGTTTGCTCCTCCCGTTCTGCGAATTCACGATATGCTCCATTCATGAGAAATGCTCAAGCAGGCGGTTTGCTTGTGGGGCTTTTTCCAGTCGCCGGAAAGAACCCTTGCTGTGATCGCAAGGTGTGCCTGCATTTTCGCAACTGGTGAAGGGAATGATGGAAATTCATCAGACAGAGTTAAAAGGAGTGGTGGTAATCGAACCAGAAATATTTTCCGATGCGCGGGGATATTTCTTGGAAACGTACAATGTTGGGGCATTCGCGGAAGCCGGAATCGGCGACCTGTTCGTGCAGGATAATCAGTCGATGTCAAAACGGGGCGTGCTGCGCGGGCTCCATTATCAGCGAGAGAAAGCGCAGGGGAAGCTGATCCGGGTGCTGGCGGGAGAAATCTTTGATGTGGTTGTCGATCTTCGGCCGCATTCGAACACATTCGGGAAGTGGTCTGGGTTCAACCTCTCTGCCAGAGAACAAAAGATGGTCTGGATCCCGAAGGGATTCGCTCACGGATTCTACACGCTGTCGGAAACTGCTCAGGTCAGTTATAAGGTGACGGAATTTTACGCACCGAAAGACGAGCAGGTGCTTTTGTGGAATGATCCAATCCTGGCGATTCGCTGGCCGCTGCGGGGGGAGCCGATTCTGTCGGAGAAAGACAAAAAGGGGCACTTATTGCGGGAATTTTCAAAACCGGGCGGATGAATTCCGTCGTAGTCTGGCAGGATCTCCGCCCTCTATAGAATTTGGAATTCGGAAGGATGTGCGGCGAGCTTCCTAGGGCCACTCTAGGCCTCAGTTTGTGGTGTCACTAACAAAACACGCTGGAACGACTGCTCGCCGACGAGTCAATTCCCGAAGTAGTTGAGCATGGACTGAGTGGGCCTTTGCACTGTCCTCGATGAGTTACTGTCCTTGCTTTGCCCTCGGGCTCGACTCGCGCTCCCCCTCGCACCATCAGTCCGGAACTCATATCGCCTGTATGTAATTAAATTATAAGCAGTTAAACGGAATCATTGGGCTTGCCGGACCCTCTGGAAACCCACTCACCCTGCCATACTGGCCCCTCGTGCACGAAAGGGCAGGGAGAATCCTGTCTTGCGGACAGTGTAATCGGCTGTCCCGAATTTGTTCCTCTCGCCAGTAGTTTTAATAGTCCTAGTACCTATACCCTCGCTGTGTGGACAAGATCGCGGAGGGTAAGACGATGGGAACTAGGGGAACTGCTGTGGCCAAGGGGACGTGGACCAGGCAGCGACTTGCTAGTGCCCGGCGGAAGTTTGAGGCGACCCTTATAACCACCGCGATTCTGTGCGCTGGCTTTGTGGGTGGATGTGCGGGTCTGGTGAGCGGCAGCAAAACGACTACTGGTCTTGCCGCCTTCCAGGTAAATCCGACGGCATTGAATTTCGGGAGCGTGGGGGTAGGAAAGAAAGCCACCCAGACGATCGCGGTGGCGAACACCGGCACCATGCCGGTTTCGATCACGCGAGCCACGCTTTCCAATCCGCAATTCAGCTTGACCGGTGTGACTCTTCCAATGTCGATTGGCACTGGCCAGTCGGGAAACTTTACAGTTGGCGTGACGCCATCCACGGCCGGGGCTTTGACCGCGACACTTACTGTCCAGGGCAGCGACGGAGCAGCGCCTGCGACGGTGAATCTCTCCGCAACGGCAGTGGCCCCCGCGCCGCAGATTTCCTTGAGCAGCACGTCAGTTCAGTTTGGAACAGTTGGTCTCGGGTCCACCAGCAACTTGAACGTGACGATATCGAACACCGGCACTGCGGACCTGACGATCTCCGTCGTTTCGCTGATCGGTGCGGAATTTAGTGTGAGTGGAATCACAACTCCCAAGACCTTTACTGCCGGCCAGTCGGCGCCGGTGACGTTAACCTTCAAACCGATAGTAGGTGGAGCGGCGGCAGCGACCTTGACTATCACGAGCAACGATGCGGTGAATCCGACCACGAGTGTCGCTTTGACTGGGACGGGATCAAACGCAGCGTTTGGGCAGTTGCAGGCAAACCCAGCCTCAGTGAGTTTTGGCAGCGTGAGCAGGGGGAGTAACGCGACCCAGCAGGTTACGGTGAGCAACACCGGAACAGACGCTGTTCACATTTCCGGCATTGCTGTAACAGGGGCCGGCTTTAGCGCGAATGGGATAGCCACTCCCTTTACATTGAACGCTGCGGCAACAGCGATCCTAAATGTAGCTTTTGCTCCAACTGCCGGGGGCAGTGCATCGGGGAGCGTAACAGTCACGAGCGACGCAACCAATTCACCTCTGACCTTTTCGCTGGCGGGAACGGGCGCACAGCCGGGAGTGAGTGTTACGCCGGGGAACTTCGCGTTTGGAAATGTTGTGGATGGACAAACAAAATCGCAGACCTTGACGTTGACGAATACGGGCAGCGCTGCCCTCACGATATCGCAGGTGAGCGTAAGCGGGGCGGGTTACAGCCTAAGCGGACTGGTGACGCCGAGTACCGTAGCAGCAGGAGCCAGCACGACTTTTAGCGCCACATTTGCCCCAACCACTGCAGCAAGCCTGCCAGGAACTATAACGATAACCAGCAACGCGCCGACATCTCCTTCGACGGTGGCACTGACCGGCACAGGCGTCGCAGGGACAGTGATACTCTCTGCAAATCCAACGAGCTTGACGTTTGGCAATGTCAACTCGGGAGTGGCTAGCTCCAAGAGCGTGACACTGACCAACAGCGGCACGGGGAATGTGACCATTTCGCAGATCACGGTGAACGCGAAAGACACAACCACCAGTGGAGTAACACTTCCGGTGACCCTGACACCGGGGCAAATCCAGACGATGATTGTGGCGTTTCAACCAATGGCCCAGGAGAGTGTTTCAGGCAATATAACCGTAACGAACTCACAGGGGACCAATACCGTGGTTGCTGTCAGCGGTACCGGCGTGCAGGCGGGAATTAGCTTGACGCCTTCCAGCACAGATTTCGGCAGCGTCACCGTAGGCGCAACGAATTCCCAGACGATTCAGATCCGGAACACCGGGAATGGCGTCCTGACCATCACCCAGGCAAACGTTACGGGGACAGGGTTCAGCGTGGCGGGCTTGACGCTGCCGCTGTCGATCAATCCTGGGCTCACGAGCGGTTTCAACGCCCAATATCAGCCCGCAAGCGCGGGTTCGGCGAGCGGAAGCATTTCGATTGTGAGCAACGCTGCGGTTTCACCGAGCGTAGTAACGCTGACAGGAACCGGCGTGACACCCACCGAGATTCTGTCGCTGAGCACAACGTCCATAAGTTTCGGAAGCATTGACACCGGGACGAGTTCGACGCAGACGGTATCCGTTACAAACACCGGCAATGCGAATGTACAGATCTCCCAAATCGCAGTCATCGGAACGGGGTATTCACTGAGCGGAGCGAGCACTCCTATCACGCTGACTCCTTCGCAGAAGCTGACCTTCAGCGTTATTTTCAATCCGACAGTAACGGGGAGTGCGAGCGGAACCGTGACGATCACCAGCAATGCAACCGGTTCACCAACAACGATGACGCTTTCGGGCAGTGGTGTGACGCCCGTGCCTCACACTGTCGGCCTGTCCTGGACCGCGAGCACGTCGTCAGTCTCCGGTTATAACGTCTACCGGAGCACAACCAGCGGCACAGGTTACACGAAATTGAACGGTGGACTTGTCGCGACCGAGAGTTACACCGACTCGACCGTGGCCAATGGAACGACCTACTACTACGTGACAACCGCTGTGGACGGGAGTGGAAACGAGAGCACCGACTCGAACGAAGCGGTTGCGATAATCCCGTAGCGAGCGGATACAACTGTTATCACCATGGAACGCTTTTCTTCAACTCTGGCGACTGCACTGAATTCCGGTGCAGCTTCGCGTAACACCAGACAAATGCTTGAGCGAGGAGCGCCCCCGTCGAATCGATCAAGACATCGCGGACTCTGGCCTCCCGCATCGGCACAATTGACTGATGCCACTCGTCAAGGCCGGCATAGCTGACTGCAACGATCAGTGTAATGAGGGCCCATTTCCATCGCCACCCGTGGCGCTCACCTCGAACCCCGTGGAACACGGCAATGCTGAGGACGCCGAATTCCGTCACATGGGCAAGTTTTCGAATTGCGGTGTGCATCCTGCTAAGCGTGTGAAAGCTTGCGGCCGGAAAGACCCAATGCAGGATTGGCGTCAGAATTTTGGAAGTTTCCTCACTGCTGAAGTAGTGGGTTGAGAAGGTGGAAATGAGGGCAGCCACGCAGATGGCCGGAATCCAGTATGTGAGGCGCTTTGCCATGGGGAATTATCTGACAAGTGAGGGAGAAAGCCCTAGCTAAGTTTTCCTTTCCTTCGCAGTTCGGTGAGGTAATTATCGAGCGCTTTTTGCCAGTTGGGCAGGACGATGCCACAATCGGCCAAGGATTTCGAAGATAAAACGGAGTATATAGGGCGTGTGGCGGGACGGCCGGCTTGTTCGGAGGTAATCGGAGAAATCGGGGTGTTGCGTCCAGCCCGTTGCAGAGTTTCCTTTGCAAATTCGAACCAGGAACATGTTCCCGAGTTTGTGACGTGCAAGATGCCGTGCGCGTCCGCTCGAACAAGTCCGCGGACGGCGTCGGCGAGATCTTTCGTGTACGTTGGCGAGCCGATCTGGTCCGCCACAACTTTCAATTCGGGCTGGGTGTCGGCCGCATGCAGGATTTTTTCCGGGAAACAGGATCTGTTCGCTCCAAAAAGCCAGGAGGTGCGTGCGATCAGCCAAGGGCCGGCCTCTTCCTGGACTGCTTTTTCTCCGGCGGCTTTGGATGCGCCGTAGATGTTTAGAGGATTGACCGGGTCTTCCGGTTCATACGGACGAGTCGACGAACCGTCAAACACGTAGTCTGTGCTCAGATAGCAAAGTTTCGCACCTAGTTCACGCGCTACAACCGAGGCGTTCCGGGTGCCGTCTCGATTCACGGCGAACGCCAGGCCTGGGTTCCGTTCGCTGCCATCCACATCGGTGTAGCCGGCGGACAGGATGATCCAGTCTGGGCGGTGCCTGGATGCTAGCCCGCGCACCTGTTCGAGATCGCGAATGTCCGCGTCGCGCGAACTCGCCGGAATGATTGTGTCTCCCGTCCAGTCCTCAACGAGGTCGCTTCCGAGGAGGCCATTGGACCCAATGATCAGAATTCGCATGAATGGTTTGTTGCAGCGAAAGCCGGTACAGCCGCCACCGAATGACGTGGTGGGCCGCTTAGAGCTGCCACGCTACGAGTCAACATGAGAACGAAAGGTTTCCGCGCGGCGATCGTAGTGCCGCTGATAGTAGTTCCGATATTCTCCGGAACGCGCGTGAGCGAGCCACTCGGAATTGACCTGATACCACTCGATCGTTTTGCGGAGGCCCTCCTCAAAGCCGAGCAGCGGGCCCCAGCCGAGTTCGCGCCGAATTTTCGAGCTGTCAAGCGCGTAGCGACGATCATGGCCCGGGCGATCCTGAACGTACTGAATCAATGAGTCGGACTTGCCGAGAAATCGCAGAATTGTGCGTACAATTTTAACGTTGGGTTGAGACTCACCGGAAGATACGTTGTAGACAGAACCCGGGGCGGCTTTCTCCAGCGCCAGAGCGATGGCACGGCAATAGTCCTCCACGAACAGCCAGTCGCGCTCCTGCATGCCGTCACCGTAGATCGGCAGGGGCTTGTCCTCGCTTGCGTTTGCGATCATCAGCGGAATTAATTTTTCTGGAAATTGAAAAGGTCCAAAATTGTTGGTGCAGCGCAGAATTACCGAGGAAACGCCGTATGTGTTGGCGTAGGCGGTGACAAGGTGCTCCGCGGAGGCCTTGCTTGCAGCATAGGGGCTGCGAGGGTCGAGCGGTGCCGCTTCCGTGAAAGCCAGTCCAGCGGGGGCGCTGCCATAAACTTCATCCGTGCTGATGTGGATAAACCGGATGCTGGGAAAAAGACGGGCCGCTTCCAACAAGGAGTGGGTGCCAATAATGTTGGTGTTGAGAAAAGGAGAAGCATCCTCAATGCTGCGGTCCACGTGGGTCTCCGCGGCAAAGTGGACCACGGCGTCAAATACCTGCCGGAAAAGCTCGGTGACGGCAGTCCGGTCGGTGATGTCGCCGCGAACGAAATGGTACCGCTGGTCCCGCGCGACATCGGCCAGATTCTCTGGGTTGCCTGCGTAGGTTAACTTGTCGAAATTGAAGATTTCGAGGTCGCGGCGAGAATTCAACAGAAAGCGAACGAAATTAGCGCCGATAAAACCCGCACCACCCGTGACTAGAACTTTCAATCACCGCCCTCCTTTCTCAAAATCAGAACTTTTCCCCCGAACGATAATTCCGCTCCCGTTATTTTGAATTTTCGGAAGGTCGTGGCGGTTTTCCTCGTCCGGGCAGCTTATTGGTGCCCGTTTCAGCGGCAAGATTTGTCACCCGTAGAAGGGATTCGAACGTTCCCGCGTCGCTCCACCAGCCTTCCAGGATGCTATGAGTGAGAGTCTTTTCTTTCAGGTACATATTGTTGACGTCGGTGATTTCCAGTTCGTTCCGCCAGCTTGGCCTGGTCTTGCCGATTTTCTCGAAGACCGTCGAATCATAGAAATAGATTCCGGTCACAGCATAGCTGGACTTGGGTTTTTTCGGCTTTTCTTCAATCCGCAGAATTTTGTCGCCGGAAAGTTCGGGGCAACCGAAGCGCTCCGGGTCGGGGACTTCTTTGAGAATGATGTGGGCGCCGCGCTTTTGCTTTTCAAAGATGTTTTTCGCCGCGACTATATTATTTTCGATGATGTTATCGCCCAGGACGACGCAAATCTTCTCATTTTCCACGAAGGGCTGCGCCAACCGAAGGGCGTCTGCAATTCCACCCTCTCCCTCCTGGTAAGTGTAATGAATGCGCTGGAGACCGAACTCCTTGCCGTTCGAGAGCAGGCGGATGAAATCGCCCGAGTTTTGTCCGCCGGTGACGACAATGACGTCGCGGATGCCCGCGTCCACCAGCGTCTGGATGGGATAAAAAATCATCGGCCGGTCATAGACGGGAAGCAAATGCTTGTTGGTAACGCGGGTCAGAGGGTACAGGCGCGACCCCTTCCCACCGGCAAGCACAACACCCTTCATGGACGAGTTTCTCCTGGTCGCAAGTTTCCCACATTAAACTATTCGAAGTGCATGATTTTAGCGCCCGCACGAAAACCCCGAAGCCTAACGCTTGAACTGCCCAATCCCACGTGATTCTCCGCCTATTTTTTGGCTGAGAAGTTCAGTTGGGGCCAGAAATTGGACGGGCTAATTCAAGTTGGATCACGCCAATCAGAATCAGCCGCCGGAGAGTTGAGAAAGCGCGCTTCGCACCTGGTCTGCGAGCCGGGATTTGGGATCCAAATTGATAGCCTTCTCGAATTCAACCTTTGCTTTGGCAGGGTCATTGAGCTTTTGGTATGTGAGGCCAAGGTGATAGCGGTAAGTTTGATTATTGGGAGTGGCCTTCACCGCGTCTTCCAGGAGCGGTGCGGCAACAGTGTAGCCGCCGTTATTGTAGTAGGCCCATCCGAGGGTGTCCTTGGCGTTGGGAAGATTGGGAAGTCCCTTTCGGGCGGTCTGGGCCAGAGTCAGAGCAACAGTCGGGCTGCCACCATGCTCCAGTAGCAGATAAGCGAGATTGTTCGAGGCAAGAGGGTTTTCCGAATCGATCGTCAGAACCTTCTGATAGGTCGATTGGGCTTGCTGCCAGTTTCCAACCCGTTCATACAGGGCACCGAGCGAGATTTGCAGCCGGACATCCCTCGGGGAGAGTTCGATCGCCCGCTGGTAAAGCGCGATTGCTTTGTCTGGGGAACCATCCGCAGTGACCAATTGGGCGAGGAGGACCATGGCGGGAACACTGTTTTTGTCCAACGCGAGCACCTGGCTAGCCGAGTCCTCTGCGGGCTTCAGTTGCTTTGCCTGAACCTGAAGTTCGGCAAGCAACAGAAACAGGGCGGGCGCGTTGGGATTCCGTTTAATCTGCTCCTGAACAAAAGCCATTGCGTCGGCAGGCCTGTTTTTAGCTTCATCAACTTGAACAATGCCGCGGATCGCTTCTAGCGAATTTGGATCGCGAGCTAGTGCCTGGCGGAACATTGCCTCGGCGTCCGCCGTGCGTTTTTGCGCCAGCCGCAATTCTCCCATTTTCAGGAAATAGAGCGGATTCTGCGAACCCAACTTCTGCAGGTTCATCAAATCCGCCTCGGCGCCAATCGCATCTCCCTGATTCATTCGAGCGGTCGCGTGATAGAGATATCCGTCCGGGGAGTTCGGAGCGTGCTTCTTCAGTTGAGTGCTCAAGTCCTCCAGACTCTTCATATCTCCCTTGAGGGCGGCGTTTCTTGTCAGCGCGAGCCACGCTTCTGCAAAGTTTGGCCGGAGGCGCACGGCCTCTCGCCATTCACTCTCCGCTTGCTGAGGATTGCTTTTTTCGGCGAACGCCAGGCCCAATTGATAGTGACCTACCGCATTGTCGGGAGCTTGCTTGACGGCTGCCTGCAGCGTCGTTAGAGCTTCATCCGGCTTGTGCTGGCGCATCAGGATTTGGCCTTTGAGGATAAGGGCTTCCGCGTCCTGAGGAGATTTCTTCAAAATAGCTTCCGTGCGCGGGGAAGCATCGTCCAGCCGATTGTTGAGGATCAAAAGCTGGATATAAGTTCTTTGAACGGAAAGGTCTTCGGGATATTTCGCGGAAAGGGCCGCGAATTCGGCGGCTGCCTTTTCAAACTGGCCACGCGAAAGATAGGAGTCGCCTAGCATCCGATAGGCAATTGGGTTGGAACTCAACTGATTCTTGGCGTCCGTCAGGACCTGCTCCGCCTGTTCCACGTGCCCTTGGGAGTAGTAAAGCGAGGCAAGTGTAGAGCGCGGTGAAATATCCTGAGGAGCGGCAGCAATGGCCGCCTGAAACTGTTTTTCGGCATCAGAGTCCCGTTTCAGCTGATGGTAGAGGGCGCCGAGCATCATGTAGGAGGCAACGGCTTTCGGCTCCAAGCTCTGTGCTTTCAGCAAATTGGACTCGGCGTCCTCCGGCTTGCCGGCACGCATCTGGAGTTGGGCCAGATTCAAATAAGTTGCTGCACGGTCCGGGGCCATCTTGACGGCATCATTGGCAACTTGAAAAGCATCCGCGGAATTACCAAGCGCCGCCTCGGCGTCGGAAAGAAGGAGTTGTGCCTCAACGTTATTGGGATTGGATTTGAGTACAAGTTGAGCGCGATCCTTCGCTTCCTGTCTCTTCCCCGCAGCAAGTTGTAACTGTCCAAGTTCGACCTGCGCTTCCAAATTCTCTGGCTGGAGTTCCACAGTTCGCTGAAGTTCGGCGAATGCCGCGGACCAGCTTTTCAGTTTGAGTTGGGTTTGCGCGAGTTTGAAGTGTGCTTCCGCGTAGCGAGGATCAAGTTGGATGGCGCGGCCGTAATAGATCAGGGCTTCAGGGTATTTTCCCTGGTCAAAACTCACGTTGCCCTTCGCAAGAAATTTCTTGGGATCGCGATTGCAGCCGGCACAGAAAATCAGGAGAAGCAAAAACAGGGCAGCGGGAATTCGGTGGAAAGCCCGCATCGGAAAATAGGAGACTCCGAAGTGGAATACTCTGGATTTCATGTTCGCTGGCAAAAGCAATTTTGCACCCCTATCCCGTCCGGTCGCAAGCGGCGTCCTGGGTCAGCGTTAAATTTAAGAGAATCTGTCGGATAAGACACAGGATATTGGGTAAGTTGGAGTGTATCAGTAATGTCGGGGGAGGAGGGTGGTTGCGGCACGGGAAGAGGGGAATCGAGGGGATAATAGGGATATTTTTTTTCCACTTTCCGAGGCCTAAGCGGGTGTTGTGCAGTCGAGTTTAGGTATTACCTTCCGTGGAAAACTGTAACTTATTGATATTGCGTTGGTTGTCCGCCTGTGGGAAAATCAACAAGGATATTGGACTATTTCTGCGTGGTTATCCTCGTGCATCTTTCTTTCCTCGGGGGCGATGCTTGTTTAGTCTGCCCCGGACCAAGTCTTAGGGCGGCTCGATAGCGAGGTCGTTGGAAATGGTACGCAACGGAGAAATTTCGGTAGCGGATGTGAAGCGAATCCTTCGCCGCTACTGGTGGATTCCTGCTTTCATAACGGTGACGCTGGGTGTCATTGGATTGGCTGCCTCGCTCGTTCTCCCGAAGAAATACACTTCGTCCACGCTCGTACTCGTCGAACAGCCGACTGTTCCCAAAGAACTAATCAGGCCGGTAATCACTGATGACCTGAATCAGCGCATGGCTTCCATGAAGGCGCAGATTCTGAGTCGGTCGAGGTTGGAAACGATCATCAACAAATTTAACTTGTATCCGCAAGAACGCCAGACGACCCACATGGAAGATTTGGTGGAGAAGTTGAAGGCCGCGATCGATGTGGAACTGATCCAGCCGATGGCCGGATCATCCAATCACGAGGCCCCGGGATTCAATGTGAGTGTCACATTTGATAACGCTCAATTGGCGCAGCAAATTTGCCAGGAAATTACCTCGATGTTTATGGAGCAGAACGCGACGGCGCGCGTCGCTCAATCGAACAAAACGACGCAATTCCTGACGGAACAGATGAACGAGGCAAAGGCCAAACTGGAGGAGCAGGACAAGAACCTCGCGCAGTTCAAGAGCCAATATCTTGTTTCGTTGCCGGAACAGGAGCAGACCAACATTACTCTCCTAAATGGGATGAATACGCAACTGGACGCTACCACCCAGGCGCTAACGCGTGCGCAAGAGGACAAGACGTTGAACGAGACCCTGCTCTCACAACAGGAAGCAAGTTGGAAAGCATCATTGGTCGGACAGCAAAACCCGGAGTCGCAGGAACAAGAATTTTCGACTCTTCAGCAGCAGCTTGCAGTCTTGCTTGCTAAATACACGCCCGAGCACCCTGATGTTATCAAGTTGAAAGCACAAATCGAAGACCTGAAGCGCAGGATGGCCGATGCACCTGAGGTCAAGACACCTGCGCAGAGCAGTCGGGCATCACTTCATGAGCCGCCGGCTATTCAGCAATTGCGAACAAGAATCAAGCAAGATGAGTTTAATATCGCCGACCTGGCCAAGCGACAGACGAAAAGTCAGGAGCAGATTCGAAGCCTGCAGAGCCGGTTGCAAGCGAGCCCTGTGATCGAACAACAATTGAAAGAGCTCACACGGAGTTACCAGACCGCTTCAGATATTTACAATGATTTGTTGAAGAAGCGTGAAAATTCAGCCATGGCGACCGATCTAGAACATGAGCAACAGGGAGAGAACTTTAAAGTACTGGATGCACCTAGCCTGCCCTCCAGCCCATCCTTCCCTAAAAAGACTGTATTCGTTGGCGGGAGTCTTGGTGGGGGCCTTGCCTTGTCCCTTGGTATCCTGTATTTGCTGGCCCTGAGTGACAAAGCACTGTACTCGCAGCGAGACGTCGAGCTTTATCTGAAGCTTCCCGTCCTGACGACAGTGCCCAGTTTTGATGCCCCCCTTCACGAGCACGGCCCGAACACTAAAGTGGTCGCGAACTATGAAGGGGAACTCATCTCCAAGTCCTAATATCGTGAAGAAGCGTTATTTAATGAGAACAAAAAGATGAGCCGGATCCACGAAGCGCTAAAGAAGGCTGCAGAAGAACGAAATGCCCAAAGTGTGAATCGACCAGTGTCAGACCTTGTGGAACTACCAGACAAGTCAACTTTGGGCGAAATCGAGTCTGTCGAGGCAGTGGCGCGACCGGGGATTGGGACACGCCCGAAGCTGGAGCAGGGCGTAATAAAGTTCGAGGAGTTCAGGAAACGCTGCACGCCAGTGACCTGGAGAATCGATCCCTCCGCGAGCGTCTTTTCCGCGCACATGAATCATCAGGTGGGCGCCGAGAAATTCCGGACCCTGCGGTCGAGACTCTATCAAATTGCAGCCGCGCAGCCGCTTAAGAAACTCTTGATTACCAGCAGCACGCCAGCGGAGGGAAAAACGTTTGTGACCGCGAATCTTGCGCACTCGTTTGTCCGTCAGACAGGCCGCCGAGTGCTGCTCATCGATTCGGACTTGAGGGCCTCTCGGCTGCACTTGCATTTGGGGGCGCCTGAAAAGCCGGGATTGGCAGAATACCTGCTCGGCGATTGCGACGAATTCCAGGTGACACAAGTAGGGAGCGATGGAAACTTATGCCTGATTCCAGGAGGACGCGAAGTTTCGAACCCGAGCGAGTTGCTGCATAGCGAGCGGATGAAGCTCATGCTTGACCGCATGTCCCTGATGTTCGATTGGATCATTCTGGATTCGCCTCCAGCTCTGGCTGTGCATGATGCCAGCATACTTGCGGACATGTGTGACGGTGTACTCTTCGTGGTGCGGGCGGGTGCGACGGATTTTGAGCTGGCGGAGAAGGCCTCGGCGGAGTTTCGTGACAAGAATCTATTAGGCGTGGTGCTCAACCGCGTTGAGAAAAGCGATAGTTACGGCGACTATTATTATTATGGGTACGGGTCCGAGCGAGAAGCCGATTCAAAGATGAACTCCTAGCTCCGGAATTCAAGAGCCCCACAAATAGTATTGTGTTCAAGACGCGAGCTATCCTTGAGCAGTGTGATAAGTCGCCACTGGTGACACTTCACCCTTGCGCAGTAACCAATAAACGGGCAAGAGCAAGCCTAATCCGATAAGGAAGAAAACGATACCACCCTGATGGTGTAGGCGTCCCGTCAGAAACGCAGGGTTGACGTAGTTCGCCAGTAAAGTAAGCGTGGCGATGCGGATCCCATTTTTCACGAGCATCATGCTAAGCCCCGCGGCCACAAATGCCAGCTTTTTCCAGAATGGCCGGAAGGAGAAGTGGGCGACAAGTAAAGCCAGGATCAGGAGCGCCAAACTCGAACGGATCCCGCTGCATTCCTGAGCCACTTCAATAGACATCACCGGCAGACGAAAGACAAAGCCCTGTCGTAAGACAGGGGCACCGCTGAGATTAAAGAAAAGTTCCGCAATTTCCGCCGAACCGGCCTGAAGTGCGTAGATAATTTTGCTGAGAAATACATCCGGAATGGGAATTGCAAAAAGCAGGAATGCGAGCGCGAACGCCGAGGATTTGGCGGCGGCCGAGCCGAAAGCGAATATGAATCCGGCCACCACAAGTAGCAAGAGAGCGAGAATATAGCCACTCAGGCGAGTCCTCGGCGCGCAGGCCGGGCAGTTCAGAGAAACCATAGCTGTCACCAGCGAAGGCACCAAGAAAAGCATCGCCGGCCGGATAGCAAGTGGTACGCCAGGGCCCAAGAAATTTCTTTCCGTGTAAATCAGCCAAGCACTAATAAAGGGAATCAGCAGGATGTGGGACGCAGTTTCATCGTGGTTAGCCAGTTGAACCAGCTCGTATACCGGTTTTGCAAAGAGCAAAAGCGAAAGAAAAACCCAAAGTCCAAAGAGAAGCCAGCGATTTGGAATTTGGAGGAGAGCGCTGGTCAAGACCGAATCCTTCCCGCGAGACCCAATGTTAGAGTGTGTCGCACGCTCACCTTTGGGATTCCCGGTTTTTCCTCAAAGTCAAAGTAACTCCGGGTGCTACCCATGAATGGCATGCATAGTATTTCAGATATTTAGCGGAACACATAGAAGGCGATCTGAAGCGATGCCGCATAAGGAATCAGTCTTGAAAGGAGTAAAAACTTCAACCTGTTGTATAATTGGACAGCTATCCTTGCCAGGTTAACTTGCCAATGTACCTGTTTATCGCTTATCCTCAATTCATATGACGAGGAAGAGCCTGGAAGCCTCTGTAATCGAACTGACCCAAGCCCTAGGGTTATTGGTGCGCCGCATCCGTGCGGCGGCCGCCTCTCATGAGCTATCCCTCACCGAGGCCGCTGTCATGGCCCGCATCGATCGAGACGGCCCGGCGACCACTGCTGAATTAGCACGCGCCGAACGAATGAAACCTCAATCCATGGGAACCACCATTGCCGCACTCGAAGAACTGGGCATGGTGGAACGCAAGCCGCATCCCACCGACGGGCGCCAGGTGAATATTGGACTCACCCCGAAAGGTCTCTCCATCCGAAACACTTCCAAGGACGCAAAACGAACCTGGCTGGCGCAAGCCATCAGCCAACTGAATGAGGACGAGCGCGAAACACTATTCAATGCCGGCGACATCCTTAAGCGCCTAGCGGAAAAGTGACCACCACCGGGGGACAACCGCCAACCTTGAACAAGGGCCAACTCACTCTGGAAACTCATCAAGATTCCCGCGCTGGCGGCTCCATGTCGCATGCGTGGCGCGCAGTACGCCACCGCAACTTTAAGCTCTTTTTCTTTGGCCAGAGCATTTCGATGATCGGTACCTGGATGACGCGGTTGGCCATCAGTTGGCTGGTTTACCGGCTAACCCATTCGGTTTTGCTGCTTGGCATGGTTAGTTTCGCGGGACAGATCGTCGCCTTTGCGGCGGGGCCGTTTGCCGGAGTGTGGGTGGAGCGCCTGAACCGCCGCAAATTGCTGGTGTGGACACAGGCCGCCGCAGGTGCCCAGTCGCTCGCCCTGGCAGTCCTTACCTTGGCCCACATGATCGCGCTTTGGGAAATCATCGTTCTCGCTGCGTTTCAGGGATTGATCAATGCTTTCGACATGCCCGCTCGGCAATCCTTCCTCGTGCAAATGGTCGAGGATCGCAGCGACTTGAGCAATGCGATCGCGATCAATTCCTCCATGGCTAATGGTGCGCGGCTAGTTGGCCCTGCCATCGGCGGTATGTTGATCGCTGCCTTCGGTGAAGGCTGGTGCTTTCTGATCGATGGCATCAGCTACTTTGCGGTAATTACCTCTCTGCTTTTGATGCGAATCCAATACACCGAAATGCGTAGCAGGACCCGCAGCATGTTTGGGCAGATTCGTGAGAGCTGGTACTACGTACGCACGTTTCGTCCCATCCGCGCAATCCTGGTGCTCTTTGCGCTGACCAGCCTGATGGGCTTTCCCTACGGTGTATTGCTGCCGGTCTTCGCCGGACAGGTGCTGCATGGTGGCGCGCATACCCTTGGATGGCTCACTGGTGCTTCGGGATTGGGAGCGCTGGCTTCGGCAATTTCGTTGGCAGTACGCAAATCGGTCGTCGGGTTGACGCAAATGCTTCAGCTGGCCACCGCTGTCTTGGGCGTGGCGCTGATCCTCTTCGGCATGTCGCACACCTTATGGCTTTCCCTGCTCTTGATGGTCTTTGCCGGATTTGGCTTGGTCCAGAACGCTTCCGTGAGCAACACGATCATTCAGTCCCTGGTGGCCGAAGATCAACGCGCCCGAGTGTTGAGTTACTACACCATGGCGTTCTTCGGCGCGGCGCCACTCGGCAGTTTGCTGGCAGGGACACTCGCGCAACAGATTGGAGCGCCCTACACCGTAATCCTGACGGGCGCATGTTGTGTGGCCGGTTCCATCTGGTTCGGCCTTGAACTGCCGAAAGTCCGCGCGGTCATGCGGCCGATCTACCAGGAAATGGGCATTCTTCCCCGCAGTGGTGTTCCTCTTACACGGCCCGCGCAGGAAACGTCAAAGTAATTGTTCGGGTAAATCAAACCCCTCAAATTCGAGTGCCTTTTCTGAAAAGCACTAATTCTACGGGCTGGTCAGTGGGCATAACTGATGAATGCGTCGCCTTCGAAGTGCATAACTATGCCTCTAGGTTCTTCCAAAAAATTGCAGCCGAACCTGAAGTGAAATCGACATGAGGGCGAAACACTGTGGTCACCGGCCAAATCGCCTTCGGCTCAGGGACCGCTTGGCGTGCTATTGCTTTAACGGAGACTGCTGATTTGATTTGTAGCTTTGCGCCAAACCACATGTCAGCCGTCCGCTGCTGTCAAGCTTGGATCGACCAGACCGAGCTTTTTACCCAATTCTCACAGGGCGTTTAACACCCACCAACCGCCAATGATCCGTTCTTAGATTTCTCCGAGAAACTTCTGTTATTTCCTCTGATCCCGTCCTGGTAACCCTACGGCGACTTCCCAAACTTTCTTCTCAGTCTCAGCAAATTCCCAAAAAGAACTGTGTGCTAACTTCCTTAATCCGAACTTTTTTTCTAGCCCCTCACTCGCAGAAGCTTTCTTTTGAATTAAACCTTGTTTGATCCACCTTGCTTCGACCTCTTGTGTAATTCTCGCTATCTCCTCGGCCAATCTCTTTGGATATGGTCTCTCTCGTACGGCAGCGGGCATTCTTTTGTTCCGTTTCTAATACCCAAATGTCCATTTAGCGTGCTACTACCGATGATGGAGACTATCGAGTCCGACAAGTCGAACTTCGCGAACGCGCCAAAGAAATCCTCCTTGTTCACCTCCGCGTTCTACGCAGCGATGTGGTTACTCGTCTCTGACACCCAAAAATTTCGCTACCCACGGTCGACCGCCATGAGGTAGGCCACCAGCTTTCTTGCTACGGCCAGCGTTGCGCGATTGGCGTTGCCTCTCTGTTTTCCTTTCACAGAACATGCCAGTCCCGGACTGTTCCGCGGCGCCATTTTCCTGCTTCGATCTGCGCGGTCTATAAATCTTTGTTTCGCTGTTTTGAAAGCCGTGTGCGCTGCATGGTGTTCGCCGCACTCTTCTCTGCGCTGAATACTGTGATGGTTATCCGTCGAGCGGCAGCAGAGTTTCTTCCTGGCTTTCCGATTTTGTGCTCTTGCCCGTCTCGAGTTTAGGGGAGTGGGGTCTGAACCCCACAAGGATTCCCTCTTCTTACCGGCCCCGGTGCCTGTTAGAGGCTTGCCGCGCCTCTGGAGGGACATTTAGGAGGGTGTAGGGATTGTTCGGTCTCAGCCATCAAAAGAGCCAGCAAATACTACACCCGACACGAGTTAACTACACGAGGCACTGATGTAACCCCATTGTTTCCATAACATTAAGTTTGCATTGATGCTGCGTAGGAACACGTTGAGGAACCCGATTGCAACATTAGAGCATAGCTTTTCTCATTGTCGGCCGGTCCTAACTTTTGAGAATCGGTGCCAGTGAAACCACATCTCGTAACTAATGTAGATTCAATAAGTTAGAAAACTGACAGAGTTGGAAGGGGGCGTTCTACCCGACAGGCAACTGGCAGGGTAATTGCCCTTAGGGAAGTGACGGTCTGCTGGGACTGTAACGGCGATAGCCTACCGAAGAGGGAGCCTGGATAGGAAATGGACGAAAGCACGTCAATTAATTCAAGGTCCAAAGCTTCTTGGTACGCCCTCCAGGTGCGCTCTCGCAAGGAGGGGTACGTCGCATCCCAGATCCAAGGGCAGGGGTACGAGTGCCTGTTGCCGACCTACAAGAGCGTTAGAAAGTGGTCGGACCGGGTAAAAGAGGTCGAGCAGCCTCTCTTTCCAGGCTACCTTTTTTGCCGATTTGATTTTCAGAATCGTCGCTCCGTGATTACGACCCCGGGTGTGCTGCAGATTGTCGGGTATGGCCGTACGGCCATCTCTGTTTCTGACGAAGAGATCCAGTCGCTGCAACTTGCAGTGTCTTCCGGGATGCCCAAGCAGCCCTGGCCGTACCTGGAAGTCGGCCAGCGTGTCCGCGTGAATTACGGGACATTGAGCGGTCTCGAAGGAATTCTGGTCAACGTGAAGGGTAACCACCGGGTAATTCTCTCGGTGACGCTCTTGCAGAGATCGGTAGCAATGGAAGTGGAAACCTCGTGGCTCTCCGTTGTGAAGGAAGAACCTCGGGAAAGCATGGCACAACGGATACTTCGCCCGATCCAAGTGCCGACGGGACTATAAATTCAATCGGACAGGAATCGGAGCAAGACAGATGAGTCCAATGGAAGCGCTAGCGCGGCGAGAAAATGAAAGGCCCAAGGTGGAGGTTCGCACCCATTTGTCGGTGCCGAACATGGGCAACACACCGCCAAGGATGTTGCTGCATGAGGACGCGTTCGTCTCCATGCTGTATCTGGAACGCCGCCGCGCGGAGCGTGCTCAAAACCGGTTCGTGCTGATCCTGGTGGATGTGCAGAAAATCATGGAAGGGATTTCCGGCAAAGACCGCATGGTCCAACTGCTGGCGAAATCGCTGTCTGAGGCCACCCGGGAGACGGACATCATCGGTTGGTATCTTGAGAACAGCCTAATGGCGGTGATCGGAACTGAACTCGGAAAAGCCAGCAACGAAGTCGTGCAGAAAAGGTTTCTGGAAAAACTGCGCGGCATTTTCGAATCGACGCTCGGAAAAGAGAAGAGCGCTTCCATCTTCGTTTCATTCCACTTTTTCCCCGAAGAATACGGGAGCGGATCAAACGACCACTCCGCGAATATCAAGTTGTATCCGGAAATTCAGAAGCGTGAGGACGCGAGGAAAGTTCCCCTGGCGATCAAGCGGGCCATTGATTTGGCCGGTAGCGTCGCGGCGCTCGCCTTTCTTTCTCCGGTATTTGCGGCCGTGGCCTTGGCGATCAAATTGACTTCCAAGGGACCCGTGCTTTTCAAGCAGGAGCGCCTTGGTCAGCATGGAAAGACTTTTACCGTTTTGAAGTTCCGCTCGATGAGGACTGACTGTGATGCAACGATTCACCAGCAATACGTCAAGCAGTTCATCGCCGGTCAGGCGGTTGGAGATTCGGGAGAAATTGCAAAGACTGTCTTCAAGATACAAAAAGATCCCCGGATAACTTCGATTGGACGTTTTATCCGTAAGTCGAGCTTGGATGAACTTCCTCAGTTCTGGAATGTGCTCCGCGGTGAAATGTCTCTGGTCGGTCCGCGCCCTCCGCTCGCGTATGAATTTCGAGCTTATGAGGTGTGGCACCGGCGTCGCGTACTGGAAATCAAGCCGGGCATTACCGGACTCTGGCAAGTCGAGGGTCGAAGCCGAACTCGGTTTGATGATATGGTGAGGTTGGACTTGAAATATGCTCGAGCCTGGTCAATTTGGCTTGATTTGAAGATTCTGGCTCAGACGCCTGCAGCCGTGATACAGGGTGAGGGCGCACACTAAGTGCCAGCAATATGGAGTCAAGGCCCGCTCCGGCATCTTGAAAAACAGAACTTCAGTCATTGCGGAATGGTCTTCACGAAGCACTTTCCTGTGTAGTCGCTCCAGCAAGCGCCCGCGTCCCCGCGCGCCGCGCAGTTAAAACTAAGTCCTAAGGAGTTCCAGCATGCGTATAGGTGTGATTGGTTATGGCTACTGGGGTCCGAACATCGTTCGTAATTTTCATTCCAATGAGAATTGCGAAGTGGTTTTGGTGGCGGATCGCAACCCAAAATGTGAGGAGCGGCTGAAAAAAGTGTTTCCGTCAATCGCATTCACGACGGATGAAAACCAGATCTTGAGTTCAAAGGAAATCGATGTCGTTGCCGTTGTGACCCCAGTCTGGACGCACTACGAACTGGCCAAGAAAGCTCTTGAGAACGGTAAACACGTATTTGTGGAAAAACCGTTTACCTACAGCGTGGCCCAGGGCGAAGAACTGATCGAACTGGCGGATCGAAAGAATCTTAAGATCATGGTGGACCATACGTTCCTTTTTACCGGCGCTGTACGCAAAATCAAGGAGCTTGTGGACAAAAAAGAACTGGGCGATCTCTATTATTACGATTCTTTGCGGGTAAACCTGGGCTTGTTCCAGCATGATGTGAACGTGATCTGGGATCTAGCTCCGCATGACCTCTCCATCATGGATTATGTGATTGGCGAGAAGCCAGAGACGGTGGTCGCAACCGGACAGAAGCACCTGAACGGAGTGGAAGACGTTGCGTTCATCACGGTCTATTTCCCGAAGCGGATCATCGCTCATGTCAACGTGAACTGGCTGTCTCCCGTGAAAGTTCGGACCACCCTGATCGGGGGCGAAAAGAAAATGCTGGTATGGAATGATCTTGAGGCCGATGAAAAACTCAGGATCTACGACAAGGGCGTGAGCATGTCGACCAATCCGAACAATTTGCACCAGTTGTTAGTGAGCTATCGCTCGGGAGACATGTGGGCACCGCAGGTGGAGCAGATTGAGGCCTTGCGCGCCGAGACGGCATATTTCCTGAAGTGTATTGAAGGAAATTCGAAGCCATTTAACGACGGTGAAGCTGGCCTTCGCGTGGTACGAATTCTGGAAGCCGCAGACCGTTCCATTCGCAGCCGAGGGGAGGCAATTACTCTGTGAACGAATATGTGTGCATTGCTCCCAGCGTGAAGCTGGGCAAAGACGTGAAGCTCTCGAAATTCATCAATCTCTACGGTTGCCAAATCGGAGACGAGACAAAAATCGGAGCATTCGTTGAAATCCAGAAAAATGCTACGGTGGGTCGGTTTTGCAAAATTTCCAGTCATACATTTATCTGTGAGGGTGTGCACATCGAAGACGACGTGTTTGTTGGTCATAGCGTGACCTTCATCAACGACGTGTATCCCCGTGCGACGGTCGCCGGAGGCGGGCTGCAGACAGAGGCGGACTGGAAAGTGGAAACGACCAAAGTGTGCAAGGGAGCTTCGATTGGTTCTGGATCTACCATTTTGTGTAACGTGACTATTGGTGAAAACGCGATAGTGGGTGCGGGAAGCGTGGTGACGAAAGATGTGCCGGCAAGCGCAATCGTCGCAGGAAATCCCGCTAAATTCTTGAGATTTGTAAACGAGGAGAAAAAGTAGCCATGGCTAATCCGACGAAAGTAGCATTCCTTGATCTGGTAACACCCCACCAAGAGCTCGAAGCCGAGCTTCTGGCTGTGGTCAAGAAGGCATTCAGCAACGCAGGGTTTATCGGCGGCCCGATGGTGGAAGAATTTGAAAAGGAGTTCGCCGCGTTTTGTGGAGCCAAGTTTTGCGTTGGTGTGAACAGCGGTACCGACGCGCTGAGGTTTGCATTCATGGCCTCGGGCGTAAAGCAGGGTGAAATTATCGTCACGGTGCCGCACACGTTTATCGCCACCACAGAAGCGATTTCACAAACCGGCGCGCAAATTAGCTTTGTGGATATCAACGAGCAAACCTACACGATGGATCCTGTGAAACTTGCCGAGTATTTCGAAACGCGTTGCGAGTGGGACAGCAAACGCCGGGAATTAATCGAGCTCAGCTCAAAACGTCGCGTTGCGGGAATTGTTCCCGTCCATCTGTACGGCCAGACGGCGGAGATGGACCCAATCCTGGAACTTGCAGCGAAATATAATCTTTTCGTCATCGAAGACGCCTGCCAGGCGCACGGTGCGGAATATTTTTCGAAAAAAGAGAATGCCTGGAGACGCGCGGGCTCGATGGGCAAGGCGGCCGCGTTCAGCTTCTATCCCGGGAAGAATCTGGGAGCTTGCGGAGAGGCCGGAGCGATTACCACGAACGACGAAGCCCTGGCTGCCCGGATGAAAATGATTCGGGACCACGGCCAAGCCAAGAAGTATTATCACGATATCGAGGGATACAATGGCCGCCTGGACTCCATTCAGGCCGGTTGGCTGTCTGTGAAACTTCGCCACCTTACCAAGTGGAACGAATCGCGACGCATTCTGGCACACCGTTATCACCAGTTGTTCGCCGAGGTGAAGGATTCCATGGTCATCCCCGTGGAAGCTTCCTGGACCAAGGGCGTCTATCACCTTTACGTAGTGCGCGTGCAAGACCGGGAAGCCCTGCAGGCCCGCTTAGCGGAGGCTGGAATCGCCACGGGAATCCACTACCCGATTCCGCTCCATCAGCAGAAGGCGTATGAACAGCTCGGTTACAAAACGGGAGCTTTTCCGGTGACGGAGCGCGTTGCCCGGGAAATCGTGTCGTTGCCGATGTTCCCGCAACTTTTGCCAGCTCAACAGGACGAAGTGGCCGCGGCGGTGAAAGAATTTGTCGGAGCAAAAGTAGCAGCGACAGGCTAAGCATACCCGACAGGTTCTGAATCCCGAATTCCCACGCCGGCATTGAATAAACCGTTTTCTTCGTTTTTCGATGCCGGCGATTTTAATTGTGAAGTTCATTCGATCTGGTTTTGGCAAACAAAAGCAGTTCCCACGCGTCTCTTCCCCAGTCTCCAATTGCAGGGTTGCTTCACTTCTTCCAGACACAGAAAAGGTCTATGCTTCTTCGCGCATTCCAGATGCCACGGGTGGACCGGCTAGCTACTCTGTACGTGTGTCATCCACTGGCCATGCTTACCGGCTGGTCATCGAGGCATCGCGTGCCGATTTTGATGTACCACAGCATTTCCGATAATCTCTTCGGAAAAGTACATCCCTACCACCAAATCAATACTTCGGCTGCCATTTTTGCCGGGCAAATGAAATGGCTGAGGCAGGCGGGCTATAGGACTATCGATCTTTCGGAGTTGCTGAACGGACTGGAAAGCGCCCAGGATCTGTCCAAAACCGTTGTACTCACGTTTGACGACGGCTACCAGGATTTTTACACTGATGCATTTCCGATACTCAAACAGTGTGATTTCAGAGCGACTGTGTTCCTGGCCAGCGATCGAATTCGAGACGCCTCCGTACGCATGGAAGGCGCGGACTACCTGACATGGAATGAAGTGCGAGAGTTGCATTCCGGAGGAATTACCTTCGGTTCTCATTCCGTAACCCACGCAGACCTACGCTCACTCGGGCCCGAGCAGATCGATTACGAGCTGGGTTATTCCAAGGAAACGATCGAGCAGAAAATCGGCGCGCCAGTCGAATCGTTTTCCTATCCCTTCGCACTGCCAGAGGAAGATCGTGACTTCACCCGGTATCTGGCGGACACTTTGGAGAACCTGGGCTATACAAACGGGGTTTCCTCGGCAATTGGCCGTGCCAGACCGAACGGCACGCGTTATTTTCTGCCGCGACTACGAGTGAATTCCTGGGATGACTCGGATCTTCTCAAGGCAAAGGTTGAGGGAGGCTACGATTGGCTTCATTGGCCGCAATGGTTTTATAAGTTTGCGCATCACAATGTAGCCTTGATTACCGGCCGGCCGTTTAATCAAGTAGGTAGCCGCGAACTTAGACCATAGCAGCAACCGGTTGTGGCGTTGGGATTTACGCCCGGACGGGCGGGCCAGAATACCATGGTCAATTGTTGGTAAATTTTTTCCACCCCGCACCGATTTTGATCTCGATCAATCTTGCCAGATCAACCCCATCCCGCCCGATGGTCGCGTAAAGCATTAAATTTAAATACCTTAGCGTTGTGTTCGCCGTGGTGGACTATCCGATGTGTTCAGGCATTATGGTCGTCAGATTGCCCTATACTGATTGCTAGGAACGTTGGCCTTAGAATCTGTAACTAATTGATTCTAATTTGATTAAAGATCGTCGACGCTAGAAGCGAGCTCATGCCGGCGTGAGTTCAATGGCGGTAGCACATCGAGCCAGCTAGCCAGGGCGATTCACCGGAATCTCCGGTAGCCGATGCAAGAGTTTGATTTTAAGTTGATTTGTTCAAGGAGGCGGTGTCGTATGGCGGACCTACAAAAGCAAAAAATTGTGGTTGTCGGCATGGGTGAAGTGGGAAAGCCCCTCTATGAACTCGCATCCCGTTATCACAATGTCGTGGGAATCGACATCGAGCCTCCCAAGGAGCGCATCGAAAGTGTGGATGTGCTGCATATTTGCTTCCCGTTTGAGATCAAAGACTTCATCGGAGAGAGCGCCCGGTACATCGAACTCTTCAAGCCTGCGGTGACAATCATCAACAGCACAGTGGGTATTGGAACGACGCGAGCGATCGCTGAGCGCACCGGCACACCAGTCGTAAATAGTCCCGTGCGGGGCAAGCACGTGAAAATGCTGGAGGAACTCCAACACTACACAAAGTTCGTGGGCGCGCTTGACCTTGCCTCTGCCGACCTGGCCGCAAAGCACTTTGAATCCCTGGGCATGAAAACCAGGGTTCTCTCTGCTCCCGAGGCGACCGAGTTAGCGAAGCTGACCGAAACCACCTACTTTGGTTTGATGATCGCCTGGGCTCAAGAACTGGAGCGCTACTGCGATCGGGTCAATCAGGATTACGCCGAGGTCACTTCGTTTTACGACGAAATCAAGTTCTTCCCTCCTGTGAAATATTTTCCGGGACCCATCGGCGGGCACTGCGTTATGCCCAACATTGATATCCTTTCCCGGTTTGAAGATTCACCTATGCTTAAGGCCATCATGACATCGAATCAGAAAAAGCTTGATCGAGATGCGGCCAAGAATCTGAAAGCAGAGAACAAGAACAAAGTGATGGCTGGAGCAATCCGCTAGGAATTCCCTGCCTCCCTCAAAGTTGGAACCGGCTTCTCGCCCGAAGTCCCCATGATGGACAATTCTCCCAGTAGCCGACAGGCAGGCGCTTCCACGCCCGCCCATGCGCTGGCTGCCTCCAGCGAGCCGCTTCGGGGGAAGCGCGTGGCCATGGTTACCTATTCCCCTTTCCCTGAGGATGAGCGGCCGCGGCGTGCCATTGACGCATTCAGGGACGCGGGGATGACAATTGACCTGATCTGTCTCGGTCAAGTCAACTCCGCAAAGCGCGAAACCTCTGATGGCCTCACCGTTCTGCGCATACCCATGAAGCACCGCCGCGGCGGCAAGCTTGCTTATGCCTTCCAATACGGAAGCTTTATTTTCATTTCGTCGCTGATATTCGCATTGCGCGCCCTAACGCGCCGCTACGACCTGGTCTATGTCCACAACATGCCAGATATTCTTGTGTTGAGCGCGTTGGTACCGAAAGCTCTGGGGGCGCGAGTCATTCTGGATTTACACGATCCGATGCCCGAGTTAATGACAACGATCTATGATCTGGGTAAGGACAGTTTCAGCGTTCGCTGCATTCGCAGCTTAGAAAAATGGAGCATTGGGCGGACGAATCTGGTGATCACCGTGAACCAGGCGTGCAAACGTATTTTCGCATCGCGGAGCTGCAAGCCAGAAAAAATCATCGTGGTGATGAACACTCCGGATTCCCGGATCTTTCCGTTTCATGCGGCTCAGGAAAAACCCACGGGGCGAATAGATCGCGCCCTGCCGTTCGTGATGATGTATCACGGCACGCTTGTCGAGCGAAACGGCCTGGACCTTGCCGTCGAGGCTTTAGAAATGGTGCGCGAAAAGATGCCGGCCGCAGAATTGCGTGTCTATGGCCCGAGTACGCCGTTTCTGGATCGGGTGTTGGAAATGGTTCGGGCCAAGGGCATGAAGGACATGGTCCACTATCTTGGAGCGAGGCGCCTGGAGGATCTGCCAGATGAGATCAAGGAGTGCGATGTGGGCATTATTCCGAATCAGCGGAATGCCTTCACCGATATCAACACGCCCGTGCGAATTTTTGATTTCCTGGCCAACGGAAAACCGGCAATTGTGCCGTCTACGACGGGCATTAAAGACTATTTCAATGAGGATTCTCTAGTGTTTTTCGAGTCAGGCAACGCCGCGGACCTTGCGAAACAGATGGAGTATACGTATTTGCACCGCGACGAACTAACAGAAATTGTCCGCAGAGGCCAACAGATTTACCTCGCCCATACCTGGGAGCAAGAGAGGCAAACGCTGCTGGACGGCGTGGCCCAGCTCCTCAGTGGCGCAAATCCGGCTCTGTTGAGCTGAAATGGGGCCGGGACGACTCACGTTCAGGCTTACTGAAACCATAATTTTAAACAAACCTACATGAGCACAAATCCTTCAGAAGTCGGCGATCCGGTCAACAAGCGAAAGGTACTCATTGTTGTTGAGAACCTTTCTGTTCCGTTTGACCGCCGTGTTTGGCGCGAGTGCCATGCATTGCGCGACGCAGGCTATCAGGTTTCTGCTATATCCCCGATGGGAGTGGAGAGAGATACAAGCCGGCAGGAGACAATTGACGGAATTTCGATCTACCGGTACCCAATTCTGCAATCCAATGGCAGCTTTCTTTCCTATGCCGCCGAGTACGGCATAGCATCCTTGATGTCGTTCTGTCTGATGTGGGTAGTTCTCTTCCGTGAGGGGTTCGACGTAATTCAGATCTGCAATCCTCCCGATCTCCTGATCCTCATCGCCCTACCGTTCAAGTTGTTTGGAAAGAAAATAATTTTCGATCAACACGATCTTTCCCCAGAGATCTATGAGGTACAAAAAGGGAAGGGGCGAAAACAAAATCTCGTCATCGGAGCTCTCCTGTTTTTTGAGAAGCTTACCTATGTTTTCTCGGACGTAGTGATGGTGGTGAATGATTCCTGCAAACGAATCGCCCTGGGGAGGGGCGCCAAGCGCGATCATGACGTTTTCGTTGTGCGCAATGGTCCCTCCTTGCAGAACATCAAGGGCGCGCAGCCCAACCCTGCTTTGAAGCAGGGGATGAAGTTTCTTCTCAGCTATGTTGGAATGATGGGCCCTCAGGAAGGAATCGACTTGCTGTTGCGTGCGGTTCGTGAGCTCGTCGTTGCGCACCGGCGCAGTGATTTCCACGTGCACATCATGGGCGGGGGAACAGTGCTTGAAGGCATGAAAAAGTATTCCGCCGAACTTGGTCTCGAGCAGATAGTAACGTTCACCGGAAGCGTGGACTACCCCCATGTCATGGAAGGCATTGCTTCGGCGGACCTTTGCCTGTGCCCGGACCCGAAGACTCCGTTGAGTGACAAATGCTCGCTGGTGAAGGCAGTCGAATATATGAGTCTCGGGCGAACCTTTGTCGCGTTCGATCTGGAAGAAGTGCATTTGTTCGCGGCAGACGCCGCCGTATACGCCCAACCGAATGATGAAGGGGATTTCGCGGCAAAGATAAACGAACTGCTCAACAACGACGAACTGCGGGCTTCCATGGGCCAGGTCGGCAAGGAGCGAGTCATTCAGAGGCTGACCTGGGAACATTCCAAGGAGGCTTTGTACGCCGCCTACGATAAGGCCTTCGAGAAAAGAGTCGGAGCGATGGTTGAGGCAACGAAATGAGGATCGTGTTCCTTTCCGTTGACGACGAATTTGCGGGGAGTATGCAGAAATATCTGTACGAGCGGCATCCTGAATGGGTGGTCGGTTCGGTGATTTCTACCTGCGCGATCTACAAGAAATCCAAATTGGGTGCGATGTTCTTCGTGATTAAAAAATCGGGGTTTCGGTACGGAGCGGAGATGTTTCGGATGAAAGTTATCCGGAAGTTGACGGATTCAAGAACCCAGATCACGCCATCCCAGCTTGCCAACCGGCATAGCGTCGAGACGTTTTACAGCAAGAACATCAATGATCCGGAAAGCCTCGCGAGGCTCAAAGCCTGGTCGCCTGACCTGATCATCTCGACGAATTTCAGCCACTATGTGGGCGATCGCGTTCGGGCGATCGGCCGGGTTGGCACGTGGAATCTTCACAAGTCCTATCTGCCCTACTATCGCGGCATAGCCCCGAGTTTCTACGCTCTGCTGAACGGAGAGAAACGGGTCGGCGTAACGCTGCACCAGATCGCGAAGGGATTCGATACTGGCGATATCATCCGGCAGACAGAAGTTCCGATTTCTCCGGGCGACAGCGTATACACGCTCAATCAGAAAACCTCTGACGCGGGAGGACGCATGATGGCGCAGGTGTTGGAAGAGGCCGAGCAGAAGTGGCCCGTGCCAACGCCGCAACCGGCGGGGGATTGGGCAAATTATACTTACCCGAGTCGGGCGCACATCCACGCTTTTCGCGAGAGGGGATTGCGATTTTAGCTCTTCCATAATCCATGGTTGTCTTTCATGCATGGATGCAAAGCGCGGCTTCAAGCTGCTGCAAGTAACCCGATCCCATAGAAAATGCTCACTAACTTTCTCGAACATACTCGTTGCCCCGAAGGTATAGTCAATCCTCTTCTGGAACGCCTTGAGGCAGCTTCAAGCGCCAAATCTGGCGAGCCAAAGTCACCTTCAAACGGCAAGGCGTCTGCCGGAATTGACTCCGCATTCAGCCCGGTAAATCTGTTGGAGGAGCTAGAGCGTTCCGTTGGCGGTGGTCAGCAGACGATAAAAAGTCTGTCGGCCTTCGACGATGCCATCGGGGTGCTTCGGTTGGAGCAGTATGTTGACAACTCACATTCGAGCATCAATCCGGGAGGGCTGAAGTCCCTGGTGAGACAGTGCTACTACTGGCTGCGGCCCCTGTTCCCCGTCTCTTTCCGGAAGTACCTGCAACGGATCGCATTGCGCAACTGGGATTCGATCCCATTCCCCAAATGGCCAGTGGACTTCACGACGGAAAAGATTATGGATGCGGTGTGGCAGCAATTGCTTGTGTCACAAAACGGCGAGGAACTGCCCTTTATCTGGTTTTGGCCCGAGGGCCAATCAAGCTGCTGCATAATGACTCATGATGTGGAGACGGCCGTCGGGCGCGATTTCTGCAAGACCATGATGGAGATGGAAAAGCGGCACGGGATTACCTCCGCCTTCGAAGTTGTCCCGGAAGAGCGGTACCCGGTGCCGGAAAAGTTTCTTCAGGAAATACGCGATGGCGGCTGCGAAGTGTGCCTACACGGTCTAAATCATGATGGCCATCTCTTCAGTTCGGAAGCCATCTTCCAGGAGCGCGCACCGAAAATTAACGCATACGCAAAAAGCTGGGCAGCCGTCGGATTTCGATCTCCCGTTATGTATCGAAATCTCGCGTGGATCCATGCTTTCGAATTTTCATATGACATGTCCGTACCCAACGTCGCGCACCTCGACCCCCAGCGAGGTGGTTGCTGCACGGTTATGCCCTACTTCATCGGCGATATCCTGGAGTTACCTCTGACGACGACTCAGGACTACTCCCTGTTCCACATCCTGCAGCGGCGATCACTGGATCTCTGGAAGAAGCAGATCGCGATAATTCAAGAACGCCATGGATTGATCAGCTTCATCATCCATCCCGATTATGTGAACGAGAAATGGTCAAGCAACCTGTACGACGCTTTGCTGGGCTATCTGGCTGAGCTGCGGGCAGAGCATGCCGTCTGGATAGCTTTGCCAAAAGCGGTTGATAGCTGGTGGAGAGCCCGGCGGGAGATGCAGCTGGTTCAAGAGAACGGAACGTGGAGAATCTCGGGGCCGCATGCGGACCGCGCGCGAGTCGGCTACGCTTCGATCAAAGATGGCCGAGTGGTGTATCGCGTGGATACTGCGAAGGCTGTCGCGAGCGTTGCTTAGCGGAGTTGGCAAGATCGAAGCGCAGACTATTTCAATTTGAGAAAGAGAAATTCGAATTCCAATGGGGAAAATCGCACTGGTAACCGGGGCAGAGGGATTCATAGGTTCTCACCTAGTGCAATTTCTCCATGCGCGCGACTGGGAAGTGACCGGTTCTTATCTGGCGCAAGGTACATTTAAGTTGCCGAAACTTCCGAATTTGCGCCTGGTTCAATGCGATCTTCGGAACGGCCAGAAGGCAACGCAACTGGTTGCTCAGGTTCAGCCGACCCATATCTTTCACCTTGGTGCGCAGAGTCTGCCGACGGCTTCCTGGGCCGACCCAGTGAATACATTTGAAGCGAATATCATGGGTTCCCTGCACCTGTTTGAGGCAGTCCGCTATATGCGGCGGCCGCCGGTGGTTGTTTCCGCGTGTTCCAGCGCGGAATACGGCCATGTGGCGGACGCCGACATGCCAGTCAAGGAAGATCACCCGCTTCGGCCACTGCATCCGTACGGAATCAGCAAGGTGTGCCTGGATCTTTTGGCGCGCGAATATTTTCTGGACTACAAGATTCCCGCGGTGAACATTCGTCTGTTCAACACCACCGGCCCCGGCAAAACCAGCGATGCGCCATCGGACTTCGTTCGGCAGTTGGTGCGAATCAAGAAAGGTCTGCAGGCTCCGGTCATTGAGGTGGGAAATCTGAAGCCACGGCGCGCTTTCCTGGATGTTCAGGACACTGTGCGGGGTTTCTACCTTGCCGCAATGAAAGGGAAACGGGGTGAGGCGTACAACCTTTGCGCGAATCGCACGTACCCGATGAACGAGGTCTTGCGCATTGCGATCCGTCTGTCTGGCGTAAAAGCGGAGATTCGGCCCGTGCAGCGGTTGATGCGCCCCTCCGACGAGAAGATAATCTTTGGCAGCTCGCGGAAAATGCGCAGGGATACGGGCTGGAAACCCTTGAACTCCGTCGAGCAGACATTGAAGTCCATGTTGGACTACTGGCAGGCAGCCCTTTAAGACCACCTGCTGCGAGACTATGCCCCGCGGGCGAGAGAGAGCGCCGAGCTAGAGTGAAGGAAGCCGACAACACACCTGTCCGAAGAGATTCCAGTCTGGAAGAGATTCCAGTCCTGTTGTTGGTCGGTGGTATGGGGACGCGCCTACGGCCTGTGTTGTCCTCCAAACCAAAGCCACTTGCCCCTGTTGGTGACATCCCCTTCCTTGAGCTGGTTGTTCTGCAGTTGCGATCGCAGGGAATTCGCCGCCTGGTGATGTGTACTGGCCATCAGGCAGACCAGATCAAAGAGGAGTTCAGCGACGGGCGTAGATGGGATGTCTCGATCGAGTATTCGAATGAGCCCAAGCCACTTGGAACTGCCGGCGCGATAAAATTTGCCGAGCGCTTTCTTACCCAGGCTTCCGACTTTCTGGTAATGAACGGCGACTCTCTGCTGGAGCTCGATTTTCGCAAGTTCATGCAATTTCACCTGGAACATGGAGGATGGGCGAGCATCGCTGTTCGCAGGGTGCCGGAGACGGCACGATACGGCACGGTCCAGGTTGATGAGCTAAATCGAGTTGTTCGTTTCAGTGAGAAAATGGGGATAAAAGAGCCGGGAATCGTGAATGGCGGCGTGTATGCTTTCAAGCGAGAGATTCTGCAGCAGATTCCCGAAGGAGCCGCGAGTCTTGAAAAAGATGTGCTGCCGGGGATTCTCGAACACGGAGCATTTGCGTTCGAGGAGCACGGAATGTTTATTGATATCGGAACGCCCGAGGACTATGCGCGTGCCCAAGCCCTCTACCAAACTCTTTCTGAGGCGGCCCTTTCCCACTCGCGTACCAGGTCCCGGGAGCAGCTCGGCCATTAGTGCCCGTGTGTTGAACGGAAAACTCTGGACCCGAGGGACATATCTTTCGATTGGGGAATTTGATCACTGGCGCTTCTCAAACGAGGCCAGATGAAGACGCGGGCCATATTTCTGGATCGCGACGGCGTAATCAATCGCAAAGCACCCTATGGGCAGTACATAACGCGCTGGGAAGATTTCCATTTCCTGCCGGGAGTTATCGAAGGCATTGCCCACTTAAACCGGGCAGGGATTCGCGTTATCGTGGTTACGAACCAACGATGTGTCGCGAAGGGCCTGCTGACCGAATTGGATCTGAAGAAGCTGCACGGAAAGATGTATGAAGTTCTTGCACAGTCAGGCGCAATTATCGATGCAATTTATTACTGCCCCCACTCGCTCGAAGCCGCTTGCGAGTGCCGGAAACCTGCTCCAGGAATGTTGCTTGAGGCGGCTAGGGAGCACAATCTTGACCTTTCGGATTCGTGGATGATTGGCGATTCTGGCAGCGACATACAAGCCGGCAAAAGCGCGGGCTGCAGAACGGCTCGAGTGTCGGAGAACAAGCCTGCGGAGAAAGAGAAACAAAACAAATCTGTTTTGCCGGTTGAGGCCGATATTGTCGTGGCATCCCTTCTCGATGCCGTTCACCAAATCCTTCAGCCATGCAGTTCGTGAAAAGGAAACCTAACGTATGATTATCACCCGTACGCCGATGCGCATATCCTTCTTTGGCGGAGGCACCGACTATCCAATCTGGTTCCGCGAGTTCGGTGGAGCCGTTTTGTCGACAGCGATTGACAAGTGCTGTTACATTACCTGCCGGCGACTTCCGCCCTTTTTCGAATACCACAGCCGCATCTCTTACTCCAAAGTCGAGAACGTGAACCAGAATGGCGTGATCGAACATCCATCGGTCCGCGCTTGCTTGGAGTTTCTAGGTGTTGACGAAGGGGTTGAGATTCAGCACGTCGCGGATCTCCCCGCACGCACGGGGTTGGGCACGAGTTCGGCATTTACCGTGGGTCTTTTGCTGGCCTTGTACGCACTCCGGGAGCAGACCCGGAACAAGCACGCACTCGCCACGGATGCCATCCACGTGGAGCAAAAAGTGATTGGAGAGGCTGTTGGGTCGCAGGATCAGATCAGCGCAGCGTATGGCGGCTTCAATCGGATCAATTTTCATACTGACGGGAGTTTCGAAGTCAAGAAGGTGATCGCTCCTGCGGCCAGACTGACGGCTCTCGAGCAGCATTGCGCTCTCTTTTTCACAGGGTTTTCCCGGACGGCCTCGGAAATAGCCAAAGAACAGATTAAGGCAACGCCGCAACGCAAACACGAATTGGATTCCATGCGCCAGATGGTCGATGAAGCGGAAGATATCGTCACAAACCCAAATCGCTCCATTGAGGAGTTCGGGAAATTGCTCCATGAATCCTGGAAAATCAAGAGAACGCTGACACAAAACATCACGAACAACAACCTAGATGAAATCTACGAGGCGGGCCGAAGCGCCGGTGCGGTCGGGGGCAAGCTTCTAGGAGCCGGGGGTGGTGGCTTTATGCTGTTTTTTGTGCCGCCAGAACGCCGCAAGGAACTGAGGGCGCGACTCAAGAATCTGTTGTGCGTACCGTTTTCGTTTTCTAATCGAGGCAGCCACGTCGTCGTGCACGAACCTGATGAAGTCTATGACAAATCTCTGACTACGGAGCGCAGTGAAGTGTACGCTCCGCAACCGCCCACCCATGCGCGTTAGCACCGCCAGCACAGTAGCGGAAGAGGCCGAGATGGAACAAAAGAAATTCCTTCCCCCTTACGTCCTGGTCACGCCGGCTCGAAACGAAGAGGCGTTTATCGGGAAAACGATCGAGTCGGTGGTCCATCAAACGTATCTACCGGTCAAATGGGTGATTGTGAACGACGGATCGACGGATGCCATGGCCAGCCGGATCGAACCGTACCTCGCGAAATACAATTGGATCGAACTGGTGAATCTTCCAGTGCGCACGGAGCGGAATTTTGCTGCCAAGGTTTACGCGTTCAATGCAGGCCAGGAGAGGGTAAAGGCCCTGGAGTATGAGGTCATCGGGAATCTGGACTCCGACGTTTCTCTGGACCCAGACCATTTTGAGTTTCTGTTGAACAAGTTCGCTGAGGATCCCCGACTTGGGGTCGCGGGAACCGTGTTCCGGGAAGAAGGCTATAATTCAGAGACGGATAGCCTGGAAGGGCAGTTGCATGTTTCCGGTCAGTGTCAGATGTTTCGCCGACGGTGCTTCGGGGATATCGGCGGCTATTTCGCAAATAAGGCTGGTGGGATTGATTGGATCGCCGTTACGACCGCCAGGATGATGGGCTGGAAGACGCGCTCCTATCGAGAGAAGTCGTTCTTTCATTACAGGCATTTGGGAACAGCGGAGAGAAGCGTTTTTGCTGCGGCCTTTTCGTACGGAGAGAAAGATTATTACCTCGGTGGGCATCCGGTATGGGAACTTTTCCGGGTTGCGTTTCGAATGGTCAAGCCACCGTATATCGTTGAAGGGTTCGCACTAGGTTTGGGCTATGCATGGGCGGCGCTAAGGAGATTGCCGCGGCCCATCTCCAAGGAGCTTATGAAGTTTCACCGCCGGGAACAGATGAGAAAGCTGAAAGTGATTCTGAAGTCCGTGCTGACCTTAAAATCGATTGACAAGTTTACACTTCTCTCCGAATAGTGAGGACTTGTCCTCTGAGCAAACCGCTATGATGAACGAAGCACAACGAATCGAAGTCGAACCAGCGGTAAGCCGATTTACGCGCTGGCTCGATGGCTACGGTGAAACGTCGTACGATCACCAGAGCTATTTCGCAAGCGACTTCGGGCGAACCGCAAAAGCGCTGTACTACCGCAAGCCCCTGCTGGGCATACTGGCTGTTTCTCCCATGATTCTTTCGGAGGCTTTCCTCCCGTCCGCGCGACGCCTGTTCTGGAAACCACAGCGGTTTCCCATCGCGGATGCTCACTATGCAATGGGTTTCGCGTTTCTTGCCGAGACCCAAAAGCAAGAGTCACACTTGAAGCGTGCAGTTCATTTTCTGGAAGTGCTCGAAACGACCCGCTGCAAGGGCTTTCGCAATTATTGTTGGGGCTACCCTTTCAACTGGGAAACGCGGACCGGAACCTATCATGAGGGAACACCCATGATTACCTCCGTGCCCTATATGTACGAGGCGTTTCGGCAGGTTCATCAGTTGGACGGCAATTCTCACTGGCTGGAGGTTATGCAATCCATCGCCCGGCATGCCCTTGAGGACTATCAGGATTATGAAATCTCGCCCGGCGCTTCGAGTTGCTCCTACGCTCCCGGGAAGGAGAACACCAAGGGAGTCATCAATGCCAGCGCCTACCGGGCGTTTGTTCTCACGAGAGCCGCAATCGATTTTTCAAATGAAGAATACGGGAAAGTAGCGGAGCGCAATCTCAACTTTGTGCTCGAATCACAGAATGCGAACGGTTCCTGGTACTATTCGACGGACAATGTCCGGGATTTTGTGGATCATTTTCACACCTGCTTCGTCCTGAAGGCCTTGACAAAAATACAGCAGTTAACGGGCTCTGCACAATGCCGGAGCGCCATCGAGCGGGGCGTCGACTACTACGTCAAGAACTTGTTCGATTCGGATGGACTTCCAAAGCCTTTTTCCAAAGCGCCGCGTCTCACTGTGTATCGCCGGGAACTCTACGACTATGCGGAATGCATCAATGTGGGCGTGTTGCTGAGCGGCCGATTCCCCGAGTTGGACAGAATCGTGTCGCTGGTAATTGCGGATGTGCTTCGGCGCTGGCAGAAAACCGATGGGTCGTTTCGCGCGCGCGAACTTTTGATCGGCTGGGATAACGTCCCCATGCATCGTTGGGCCCAGGCGCAAATGTTTCGGAGCCTTTGTTTCTTTCTTGCAAAAACGCAGCCGAATTCACAAGCCGGGGTTTCCAGAGACTCGCTGGTCTCACATTCGTCAGGGGTCTCACACTAACTAAATCCTATGTGCGGAATCTGCGGACAATTTAACTTTCAAAATCAGGCGCCCGTTCGAAGGGCGGACATCGAAGCGATGACCACGTCCATCAGCCATCGAGGTCCGGATGACGAAGGGTATTTTATCGCCGGCTCTCTTGGATTCGGATTCCGGAGGCTGTCGATCATCGATCTCGCCGGCGGGCATCAACCCATGTCGGATCAGGAAGAATCCGTCTGGATCGTGTTCAATGGCGAGATCTATAACTTTCCTGAACTCAAACGGGAATTGCAGAGCCACGGACACGTCTTTCGCACGAATTCCGATACCGAAGTCATCATTCACGGGTATAAGCAGTGGGGTGACGAAGTACTGGATCGCCTGAATGGAATGTTTGGCTTGGCCATCTGGGACACTCGCCAAAAGCGTCTGGTGGTGGCTCGCGATCCGTTTGGGATCAAGCTGATCTACTACCGAATCGACGGCAATACCCTGTACTTCGGATCAGAAATGCGCGCCATCCGGGCGACGATGCCCGGCCAGTTGGAAATCGATACTACTTCCCTGGATCTTTTCCTGCGTTATCGGTTTACCCCCTCCCCACATACAATTCTCAAGGGGGTAAAAAAGCTCGCACCGGGCACCAAGTTGACGGTCCAGGACGGTGTCTGTCAGGTCAGCCGCTGGTACCGGTTCAAGCCCGAACCCTTCGCCCCACCAAAGTCTCCCGCACAGGCCAAGGATGAGCTGCTTTCTCTCTATAAAGATGCGGTAAAGCGCCAACTCATCAGTGACGTACCAGTGGGCTTGCTCCTGAGCGGCGGCATCGATTCCGGCATGCTGCTCGCGTTGATGAACCTGAACGGGAAATCCTGGCCAACCTATTCGATAGGTTACGGGTCGTCGTATGCCGATGACGAGCTGGCAGACGCCGCTGAAACTGCTCGCGTTCTGGGATCCAACCACACGAGCATTACCATAACGAAATCGACGTTCGAGGAGAACCTTCCCAAAATCGTTGCCACCCTGGAAGAGCCGATTGCGGCCTCCTCGATAGTTCCGATGTATTTCGTCTGCCAACGTGCCCGCCAGGACGTCAAAGTCGCTTTGGTCGGACAGGGCCCAGATGAATTGTTTGGCGGCTACAAGCGTCACTTGGGCGTCCGGTATGGTTCGTTGTGGGCGGGTTTGCCGAGTTGGGTGCGGACACCGATCACCTCTACGGTTGCAGCGCTGCCTAGAAACGAGATGCTCAAGCGCGGCGTTCATTCCCTAGCAAATCCTGACCGCTTGCGCCGCTACCAGCATGTTCTTTCGCTCTTGCCGGGAGACCAGGTGGAAGGATTGTTCCAAGAGGGGCTTCTGCCAACTGACGCGGGAGATACCATTCTCGACTCCTGGCGGGATATGAATGAACTGATGGGCGGAACCGATGAGTTGGGCGGGCTGCAGTTCCTAGAAGTGCGCTCCACTTTGCCGGATGAACTTTTGATGTATGCCGACAAACTTTCGATGGCGCATGGGCTAGAACTTCGCGTGCCGTTTGTAGACAAAGAGATCGTGGAATACGTTGAACGATTGCCGGCTAATCTGAAAGTACGAAACGGCTCTCGCAAATGGATTCATCGCCAGGTGTGCGGCACTTTTCTCCCGGAGTCGATATTGAAGAGGCCCAAACGGGGGTTTGCAGTGAATGTTGTGGATGAGTGGTTCAAAGGCGCCATCGATAACAAAATGGCGGATACCCTGCGGGATAGCGAATCGAAGATTTACCGGTACCTCCGCCCATCCGCGGTGAAGGAACTCTTCGAACAGCATGCTTCTGGCAGGCACGACAATCATAAGATTCTTTTTAGCCTTGTCCTTTTTGAAGAATGGCTGCGGGTACACGAAGAGCCCGTCGCAGCATTGAGCTAGGAATCCTGAGGATGATAGGTGTCATTGCAGATCCTGCGGAACACGATGTCGTCCGTGAGTTCTTTGAACTATTCAAGACTCCTTGGGAGTTTTTTCGCGAGGATGGGAAATACGATGTGGTGCTTTGTGCTGGCAACCATCCGTTCAGCCCATTGGCAAGACTCGTTGTCGTCTACGCCGGGAAGAGAATTGAACTCGATGAGACCCGGCATATCGCCATCGGAAATCAGCGGAACACACCTTGCATTCTCGATTATGAGAACAACGCCTTCCCAATCTACGGCGAATCGACATCTTTTGTCTGCAGAGAGAATATCCTGCTGAAAGATGTTTCTACGAATGAATATATCGCTTTCCTGGATAGTTCGGCAGATCAGCATTGGGCTCGTATCGGCTTCGACCTATTCAACGAGATTCGAACGTTACTTTCTGAAGGTCAACCTGCCGTGAATGCGGCATCACCTACGCTGGACCTGCACATCTCGTTCCTGAGGAAATTAATCACAGAGGCGGGCGTTGAGCTGGTTGAGATTCCACCGGTGCCGGATGGCTACAGATTCATCGCCTGCTTGACTCATGATGTGGATCACCCGTCCATCAAGGTACACAAATGGGACCATACGATATTTGGATTTTTGTACCGGGCCACCATCGGATCATTGCTGAAATTAGTCCGCGGGCAATTTTCGTTGGGCGATTTGGTCGAGAATTGGAGAGCGGCCTTTAAACTGCCCTTCGTTTACCTGGGTCTTGCGCAGGACTTTTGGCGAGATTTCGCCGACCGCTATCTGAGACTCGAACAAGGATTACCCGGGACATTTTTCGTCATTCCCTTCAAGAACCGCCCGGGGAAAACTGCTGATGGCTCAGCCCCCAAATTTCGCGGAGCCGGTTATGGAGCGCAGGATATCGCGGACCTCATCCGGAAGCTTGTTTCTGCGGGGCAGGAAGTCTGCCTGCACGGAATTGACGCCTGGAGTGACAGTGCCAACGGACGACGCGAGTTGCAGGAGATTCGAGGCTTGACTGGAACTACGGATTCCGGCGTTCGAATGCACTGGCTGTACTATGATCAAAACTCCCCCGCGGTTCTGGAAAACGCCGGGGCATCTTACGACTCAACAATTGGATATAACCAAACCGTGGGATATCGAGCGGGAACAACGCAAGTTTACAAGCCGCTTTCCGCGAATCAGCTGCTTGAGCTGCCGCTTCATGTGATGGACACGGCACTCTTCTATCCGGGATACCTGAATCACTCGCGGCAGCAGGCGGGGATTCTGTGCGCCAAACTGATGGACAACGCCGTGCAGTTTGGCGGAGCCTTCACGGTGAACTGGCATGATCGGAGCCTCGCTCCCGAACGGTTGTGGGGAGGAAGCTACCGCGACCTGATTCAGGGGCTGAAGGATCGGGACGCGTGGTTCGCCACGGCCGGGCAGGCGGTCGAGTGGTTCCGCAAGCGCCGTTCGGCGGAGTTCGTGACGGATCCGGCTGATCCGTTGGTCGGCGGCGTCAAACTCGCGCCTTCCCACGGCAGCAGCCTTCCGGGCCTGCGCCTGCGAATCCACAAGGCCCAGCAGGGGGGCGATCTTTCCACGCAAGGACCCGACTGCCATGTGGACATGCCCATCGAGGAGATGGGCAACGCAAATGTTGCCTCCGAGGTTGGCCGATGAAGGCCGGTAGTTCGGGATTTCCCCGCAATCAGAACGCTTGGCCGCTCTACCACTAAACGAATGCCTCCCACACTAGCGCTCGTTCTCTGGGCTGTCCTGCTGCTGGCACTTCTGCGCTTCGATCCCGCCAAAGAGCCGGGGACCTCCGTCGCTTTGTGGATTCCGCTCATCTGGTTGTTCATCATGGGATCCCGCCTCCCATCGCAATGGCTTGGCACAGGGCCCAGGATTGCGGCACAAGCCCTTGAAGAAGGGAATCCTCTGGACCGCAGTATTTTTTCTGGGCTGATTCTGCTTGCGCTGGTCGTTCTGACTCTGCGCTCCTTTAGTTGGGGAGGCTTTATCTCTCGCAACCTCTTCCTCATTGCGTTCCTCTTGTTTGCCTTTGCCAGCGTCTTCTGGTCAGACTTTCCGTTCGTGTCGCTTAAGCGTTGGTTTCGCGACCTTGGAAACTACCTGATTATTCTTGTCGTTCTCTCCGATCCTCACCCGATGGGGGCCGTGCGCACATTGTTCCGGCGGCTTGCTTATCTGCTAATTCCGCTCTGCATTGTGCTGGACAAGTATTTTCCCAATCTCAGCAAGCAGTACGATGGGTGGTCGGGCATTGCAATGTACGTGGGAGCCACGACGGGGAAAAATCTACTTGGACTTCTGGCCCTGCTCAGCGGACTTTTCTTTATCTGGGACACGGTGACACGCTGGTCTGCACGGAAGGATCGAGCGACCAAGCGAATCATCCAAGTAAACCTCGCTTTTATCGTGATGTCGCTCTGGCTGTTGATTACTGCGAATAGCGCGACCTGCCGTGTCTGCATGCTGATTGGGTGCACTGTGGTCCTTGCAGTTCATAGTGCTTGGGGAAAGCGTCACCGGACGTTGATCCGGGTCCTGATTCCAGCAACCTTCTGCTTGTACTTGATTGTGGCGTTCGGGCTCGGGGCGAGCGGGCAGTTAGCCGCAGCCGTCGGGAAGGACCCCACGCTTACAGACAGGACCAAGATATGGTCATTCGTTCTGAGCATGCACACCAATCCCCTCGTGGGTACCGGGTATGAGAGCTTCTGGCTTGGGCCTCGCTTGGAATACTTCTGGCAAATCTCCGGCCTCGGGGGATTAAACGAGGCCCACAACGGTTACCTTGAGGTTTACCTGAACCTGGGAATCATCGGCCTTTTGCTGATCTGCGCATTCCTGCTCGCCAGCTACCGCAACATATCGAAGCAGTTCGCCACGCATCCTGATCTTGCTTCCCTCAACTTGGCGCTCTGGGCCATCATGCTCTTTTACAATGTCACGGAAGCGGGATTCAGGGGCGGCCTAATGTGGCTTGTCTTCTTGTTGGGGGGCGTTGCCGTTCGGGGACGCTCTGCGGATCAAGGGCACGGTACGCTCGTTAGCAAGGACTCACGGGGCGGACATCGATTGCCGAGTCCTCGTTTAGGAGTGCCGTTGGGGCGCAGCCTTTTCAGTTCCCGCCCGACCACAATTGGCCGAATACGGTAGTCCGAGCCAACGGTTTAGAAAGAAAGGAAGGTAAACTTTGGAAGTTTGCGGCAAGGACCTCCGAGTCGAGGGGCGGCTAATCCGAATCGCTTTCATCGATGGAGAGGGATACCAGTTTCTCGAAGACCCGGAAGCGGCACTAGGAGCGTTGAGGAAATCCGGACCTCGGGTTGACCTTTTCACATTTATTCAGCAGCTCTCTGATACCTCGCCAAGGTATAGCTACCCCATGGAACTGGACAACATGGCGGCACTTCCCATTTCAACCTTTGATGACTGGATGACAAGGCAAATTGATTTCAAGGTCAGGAACAAGGTACGGAAGGCTGCGAAGAACGGCGTAGTCGTCCAAGAAATGCCCTTCGATGATGCATACGTGCGGGGGATACACGCCATCTACAACGAATCGCCTATCCGTCAAGGGAAGCCCTTCTGGCACTATGGCAAAGACCTTGAAACGGTCCGCAAAATGAACGCAACATTCATGGAGCGTAGCATCTTTATCGGAGCTTCCTTTGAGACCAAGCTCATTGGATTTGTCAAACTAGTCTTCAATGAAGACCGCACTCAGGCCGGCCTGATGCAGGTTGTCTCAATGATGGGACATCAGGATAAGGCACCCACAAATGCCTTGATCGCCCAAGCCGTTCGGTCCTGTGCCGAGCGTGGTATCCCCTACCTCTGGTACGCAAACATGTCGTACGGGAAAAAGCAGACTGACGGCCTAGCAGAGTTCAAGAAGCACAACGGATTCCAAAGAATTGAGGTGCCGAGATACTTTGTTCCGTTAACGATCGCAGGCCGGCTGGCCCTCCGATTGGGGCTACATCACGGCATGACCGATTTGATTCCCGAGCCAGTCGTCGCCTCGTACCGTAAGATACGGAGGCAATGGTATGAGAAAAAGTTTGCGGGCCAGAGAAAAATTGAGCACAAAGTAGGTTCGCGGGCTACACCTCAATCCCACGGACGCGCCTGAGCAGCCGAGAATACCGCAGGCACACCGAGAGAATTAGGACAAGGACGTAAAGCATCAAACCGCGCCGATGATAGGCGGCGCGCTGCGAATCCCGCAAAGTCGCGTAGCCCTGAATAAAATCTCAATGCCAGGAATTCTAGGTCTAATCAGCCGGAAGCCACGGGAAGAGGCAGAGGGCGAGCTTCGCCAGATGATTGCGTGCCTGCGTCACGAAGATTTCTACGTGACCGGAACCTGGATCGATGAGTCTTTGGGCATTTACATCGGCTGGGTTGCGCGAAAGGGGTCCTTCGCAGACGGAATGCCGGTGCGGAATGAGCGGGGCGATGTTGTCCTCACTTTCGCAGGCGAGGAGTTCCCGGAACCCGGGACGGTTCGCCGCCTGAAAGATATAGGCCACGACGTTGAGACGGATGGCCCCTCCTATCTCGCTCATCTTTACGAAGAAGATGCGGCTTTCCCTGCTGGATTGAACGGCAGATTTCACGGCTTCGTAGCGGACCTGCGGCGTGGGAGCGCAACGCTGTTCAACGACCGGTATGGCATGGATCGCCTTTACTACCACGAGGCGAAGGACGGGTTCTATTTCGCGGCCGAGGCCAAAGCCATCCTGGCCGTGCGTCCCGAGTTGAGAAAGCTGGATCCGCGCGGCGTGGGAGAGCTTATCGCTTGCGGCGCGGTCTTGGAAAATCGCTCCCTGTTCCAGGGCATTGCGGTGCTTCCGCCGGCCTCGGCCTGGACGTTCCGCAACGGCTCCCTCGAAAAAAAATCCAGCTATTTCGATCCGAAAGAGTGGGAAGACCAGGAACCGCTGGACGCGGAATCTTTTTATCGGGAGTTGCGCGAAGCGTTCACGCGAAATCTTCCGCGGTATTTCGGAGGCCGGGAGCGGGTCGCCATGTCCCTGACAGGCGGATTGGACACCCGGATGATTATGGCCTGGCAAAAGGCCGAACCCGGAAACCTGCCGTGCTACACCTTCGGCAGCATGCTGCGCGAAAACCACGATGTCCGCGTGGCGCGGCGCGTGGCCCAGGCCTGCAGTCAACCGTTTGAGGTCATTCCCGCCGGCCAGGAATTTTTATCCCGGTTTCCCTATTACGCCGAGCGGGCAGTGTATCTCACCGATGGATGCATTGAGGTGAACCGGTCCCCGGACCTCTACCTGAGCGAGAAGGCCCGAGAAATAGCACCTGTGAGGATGACGGGGGACTATGGAGGAGAGGTCCTCCGTGGAGTCGGACGTCTAAAGCCTGTTTCCCCTTCGCCGGGATTGTTCCATCGTGAATTCTTTTCCTATTTCCGCCAGGCGAGCGATACGCACGCGGAACTGGTTGGCGGTCACCCACTTTCCTTTACCGTTTTCAAGCAAGCACCGTGGGATTATCGCGGAGTAGTTGCACTGGAGCAGACTCAACTCTCACAGCGATCTCCCTTCCTCGACAACGATTTAATCCGTACCGTGTTTCGAGCGCCCGCGTCGGCTATCACTGGCAGCGGGGATTGTCTGCGATTGATTTCTGATGGCAAGAGGGAACTCTTACGGATTCCCACTGACCGTGGCCTGGCAGGAAATAAGGGGCGCCTGTTGAGCGCGGCATCCCGCAGCTTCCTTGAATTCCAGTTTAAAGCTGAGTACGCCTATGACATGGGCATGCCTCAGTGGGTCGCAAAAACGGACCATGTTTTTTCAGCACTCCACTTGGAACGACTGTTCCTGGGAAGGCACAAGGTCTTCCATTTCCGCACTTGGTATCGGGATGCCCTTGCGGGGTATGTCCGGGAAATGCTGCTCGATCCGCGAAGCCTAGGCAGGCCTTATGTTGATCGAAAAGGGCTAGAGGCTGCAGTCCGAAGCCACCTCAAAGGCGACCGGAACTACACCACCGAGTTTCACAAGTTGTTAGCCCTTGAACTCATTCACCGTGTTTTTCTGGACCCAAATTGATCCGCAAAAACTGCCTATGATGAATGCCATGGCAAACCATCGTATGCTTGAGGTCACCCTGATGCTTCCGCGGAGGAAGTGCGAATGAACACCCAACACAGTTCGCCGAGTGTCAAAAACTCGCTTCTGGGTTTCCTCAAGCGGGCGGGACTTTACGAGCGCACGAAGTCTTCTTGGATTTACGATTTCTACTGGAGATTGGTGGATAGGCGAATTATCGATGACCGGGAACGGGAGCTTGATTTTTACCGGAATCTCCTGCAGGGATTTCACAAGGGCGACCTGGTTTTCGATATTGGCGCTAATCAGGGCTACAAATCCGGGATTTTCTTACGGCTTGGCGCCAAGGTGGTAGCGGTGGAACCCGATGAGGCGAGCCAGGAGACGCTAAGTCAAAAATTCCTGAAACTCCGCTTGAAGAAGAAGCCATTGGCAATTGTCCGGAAGGCGGTAAGCGAGAACAGCTCAAAAGTAAACATGTGGATCGATGCACCCGGGGGCGCAAAGAACACCCTCAGCCAGAAATGGGCTGAAAGGCTCAGAGAGGATGAGACCCGGTTTGGAGAGAAGCTAAATTTTGGGCAGTTGAAAGAAGTAGAGACTATTTCGATCGAGCAACTGATTGCCGCGCACGGATCCCCTTACTTTATCAAGATTGATGTGGAGGGCCACGAAATCAGCGCTTTGCGCGGCCTGCAGCGACCTGTGCCGTACCTCTCTTTTGAGGTCAATTTGCCTGAATTCCGGCAAGAGGGATTGGAGTGTATCCGGCTGCTGGGAGCCCTCGCCCCAGATGGTGTGTTTAACTACACACCCGATTGCCGGAGGGGTCTCGCGCTTGAGAAATGGATCAGTAGAGAAGAGATCGCGGCTGTTCTGGATTCATGCAATCATGAGAGTATCGAGATCTTCTGGAAAACTCCTCATGAGAGCAAAGATAACTGACGTTCCATCAGTCTTGATGAATCACTGGACGACAGCAGCTAGATTGCTCGGAGCGGCTACGTTGCTTCCCGAGCCAGAGCCTTGGATGAGAGGGTGCGGATAGGTATAAGGAGTGTAGATTGCCGTCCACGTGTTCGTAAAAGTGCAGACGTAGAGCGTGTTTTTATCGGTAGCCCAATAGCCTACACCGTAGGAACCGGTTGGGCTCGTATAGTAAGTCCCTCCTGGCCCTGCTGTGCAACTAGAAGGACGCGCGGAGAGTAAGCCGCTACCGATTCCGGAGGTGCCTGTGAATCCAGACGAACAGGTGGAATTACTCGAGCCGCACTGAAAATAGTAGTCTCGGTTGTTCACTATGTTGTTTCCCGCACTACTAGCCGAAACCAAAGTTCCGGTGTTGCATCCGGGGCAGCTATATGTTTCATTCCAAATATAAATTGGCTCAAGAGATTGATTTGTCCAACGCCCTGAAAAAATATTCTTAGCACAGTCGCCTGCCGTGGAATCACAAACGTTTGGAAATGAGCCGATAATTAAATCGTTCTTCCCACGCCCGGGCTGGTCAAGGCATGGAGCGCCATTCGAGCTATTTAGATTCTGATTTCCGTCCCATGGGCTTGTCAGCCCCGCCTGAAAAGTTCCGCAGTAACCCCAGCCGGTCGGAGGTGGCGTTTGACTATAATTGGTCTGCACCTCATCTCGAATGTTGTGCATGTAAACATCGTGGCTCATTCCAGTTACGGTATTGCCCCAATGCACGCCCGTTCCGGAAAAGTGCTGCCCGAACGCAAATGCCCCTCCGCTGAACGTGCTTGTGGCCACGTTCCCATAAACTTCCCAACTTCTTCCGCCACGCCAGGGATATTCGCCACCGGTCGGAGTAAAGGAACCTGTGCCGTGTTCCTGAATGCTGGGTTCATTTCCGCCTACCCCAGTTAGCGTATTGTACCGGACAACATATCTGCATCCCCACTCGCAATCATTCGCAAATCCATTGTGTATCGTATTGTTCTCAATGAATATGAAATAGCCAGTTCCCAATTGACTGCCTTGTGTAAAAGAAACTTCGCCTCGGCTTCCGGCACCGTTGAATATTTGGAAGGTGTTTGATGATCCCGAAGGGGCATCAACAAGATTATGGTCAATCACTCCGTACCCAGACCATATTCTGACTGCTGGATTTAAACCTACGAAATGGTTGTGATCAATCCTAATACCGCCTGGACCGCTTGCTGTGCCGTCTGAGCACATGGATATTTCGTACGTGGTCTGTGCTGTTTGCTTAATCGTCAGCCCGGTAATTCTGAGTTTTTGGGAAGGACCGCCTGAACCATTGCCACAGATATTAAACAATGGGTTGTAGTTGGTCCCGCCATCCGTGATCGTCGTATTGTCGCTATAAGTCGCTGGATTGCCTTGGGAATTCGTGGTTGCAACGGCGCCTTGTCCTTGGATTGTGACGCTGAATGAAGCGTGGAGCGACACCTGACTCGTCCAGACGCAGTTGCCGGAGGGAATATTTACCGTGGTTCCGTTTGTTGCCACCTTGTTTAACGCTGCCTGCACATCGGAGCTACTACAGGTAGCCGCACTGATGGTCTGAGCTTGCGCCGCTTTGCCGAGCATGAGGGCGCTAAGAAGAACTGCGAATAACACTGATTTTACGATCTTTATCATTGGCCACTTTCCTAAATCATATCCAAAGCGCGCAGTAAGCGCCCCCACAAACCTATGGTGGCCAGATACGGCATTTAAATCTACTGTACTGTTGTTCAGTCTTAGCACAGGGTACCCCCTCGTTCCCTCCGTGCAGGTAGTGTCCATCCCGTCACTGACCTTTCGGAGAAGTGGATGCCAGTCGGAAAAGTTTTGTGTTTTACTGGGAATAAGCCCCAGCGGAGCCAATAATTTAGAGCCGATGGAACGGATCGGTCGAGCGGGCTGACGGCGGTTGCACCCGAAACTTTCCTCTATGACTACGAAACCACTAGTCTCGATACTGATCCCGGCGTACAACTCGGAGGAGTGGATAACCGATACGCTACGCTCGGCGTTGGCGCAGACCTGGGAGCGCAAAGAGATTATCGTTGTGGACGACGGCTCGCGCGACCGGACGGCGGAGGTGGCGCGGCAATTCGCCTCGAACCAGGTGAAGGTGGTGACCAAGGAAAACGGAGGAGCGGCGGCGGCCCGCAACCACGCGTTGCAACTCAGCCAGGGGGACTACGTCCAGTGGCTGGACGCGGACGACCTGTTGGCGCCGGACAAAATTGAGCGGCAGCTTGCAGCGATGGGGGAAGGCGAGGACAAGAGGATATTGCTGTCCGCGCCGTGGGGCTACTTCAACTACCGTCCGGAGCGGGCCCGGTTTGTGGCGACGTCGTTGTGGCACGATCTTGCTCCCGTGGAGTGGCTGCTTAGGAAGTTGAGCGAAAACCTGCACCAGCAGACCGCAACCTGGCTGACGAGCAGGGAACTGGCCGACGCCGCGGGTCCCTGGGACACGCGGATGATCAGTGATGACGACGGCGAATACTACTGCCGCGTGCTGCTGGCGTCGAAAGGGACCCGCTTTGTGCGGGAGTCAAAAGTATATTACCGGGTTACGTCGTCGAGCCGCTGGAGCTTCATCGGCACGTCGGACAAGAAAAAGAATGCGATGCTGCTTTCGATGAAGCTGCATGTGGGGTACCTGCGGTCGCTGGAAGAGAGCGAACGGGTACGAAAGGCTTGTCTAACGTACCTGCAGAATTGGTTTCACAACTTTTATCCGGATCGGCCGGATATTGTTTCCGAATTGCAGGCATTGGCCGCGGAACTGGGCGGCCACCTGGAAATCCCGCGGCTGCGCTGGAAATATGCGTGGATGGAGCCCATCTTCGGACTAGACGCGGCGAAACACGCGCAGATGGTCCTGCCGCAGATGAAGGCGTCCGTGATCAGGTCGTGGGACAAGGTCATGTACAAGCTTGAAGCGCGCAAGGTGGCTGCCGGCCCGGCAATCGAGGCTGGAAGCGTCAGCCGGACGAAATAGGACAGGAGAGCACGGGAGTGGCGAAGCCAACCGAACAAGTGGACAGGATTAAAGCGATCTGGAGCGAGCACCTGGAAATTGCCAAGGCGCTTCCGAGCCTTGCGCCAGGAGTTTCGCAGGCGATTGATATGATTTACTCCGCGCTCGCTGCTGGCGGCCAGCTTCTGATTGCAGGGAACGGGGGATCGGCCGCGGATGCTCAGCACATTGCGGCGGAGCTTACCGGCCGCTTTATGCGGGAGCGCCAACCTTTCCGGGCGCTCGCGCTGCACGTCAACACGTCGTCGCTGACCGCAATCGGAAACGACTACGGGTATGAGCATGTGTTTGCGCGGGAGCTGTCTGCGCATGCCCGGCCGGGGGATGTGTTGCTGGCGATTACCACCAGCGGAAATAGTGCGAATATTCTGCGCGCGATTGAAGCAGCTCGTAAGGGCAAAGTATCCGTTATCGGGCTTACCGGGGAATCCGGGGGAAAGATGCGCGCAGCATGCGACCTTTGTTTGTGTGTACCCTCCAAATCCACGGCGAGGATTCAGGAAATGCACATCACTATGGGCCACGCAATATGCGAACTTTTGGAAGAGAGATTGGCCGAGGGATGAAAGAGAATTCACAGAAGTGCGGGGTAGAACTTACCGGCCCGGACGAAGCCCAAGTTGCTGGGATGGGTCGGACAACGTCTTCAGAGCTACCCGACTCGAAATTGCAAGCCGTATCCTGTGGGGTCAGCGTGGCGTTGCTCACAGGCGGGAGCGACAAACCCTATGTCATAGGCCTGACTGCGGAACTCCTGTCGAGGGGCGCATGCATAGACCTGATCGGCAGCAATGAGCTGGATTGCCCGGAACTGCACGGCAAGCCCGGTATCAATTTTTTCAACCTGCGCGGTGACCAGCGTAGCGATGCCGACCTGCTGACCAAGACTTCGAGAATTTTAGCGTATTACGCGAAGCTTATCGGCTATGCCGCGACTGCCAAACCCAAAATATTTCATATCCTGTGGAACAACAAATTCGAGGTCTTTGACCGGACTCTACTTATGCTTTATTATCGGCTGTTGGGCAAAAGCGTCCTTCTGACAGCGCATAACGTAAACGCGGCTAAGCGCGACTCTCAAGATACTTTCCTAAATCGAGTTACACTTCGAATCCAATATCACCTTGCCAAACATATTTTCGTCCATACACCAAAGATGAAGCTCGAACTCGTCCAGGAATTTGGAGTCGAGGAGTCACGGGTCATCGTTATTCCGTTCGGCATCAACGATACGGTTCCAAAATCGAATCTTTTGCCCTTGGAGGCCAGGCAGCGCCTAGGCATCGGAGCCGATGAGAAAGCAATTTTGTTTTTCGGCAGAATTCGACCTTCCAAAGGGCTCGAATATCTCGTCGCCGCATTTCACCGGCTTTCGAATAAGCATAGCGCGTATAGATTGATAATCACGGGCAGACCAGACAACTGCGAGGATTATTGGAGCACAATCGAAAATTCAATTAGCGAGGACGTGCAATCGGGACGAATATTGGTGAGGTCTGAATTTATCCCTGATGAGGAAACTGAGATATATTTTAAGGCCGCTGATGTTCTGGTTTTGCCCTACCGGAGCATCTACCAGAGCGGCGTATTGTTCCTGGCGTACAGCTTCGGTTTGCCAGTCCTCGCGTCCGATGTCGGCGGCCTTAAAGACGAGATAATCGCGGGCAAGACAGGATTTTCCTTCAAACCAGAAGATTCACTGGAATTGGCGAAAACCATTGAGGCATTTTTTGCCAGTGAACTATCCGCAGACCTGGTTGGCATGCGGAAAGAGATAAGTGATTATGCGAAGGATAGGTATTCCTGGAACAAGGTAGGCAAAATCACGATGACCGTTTATGAGGGTTAATCCAAAATACTTCCTGTTGCCACGTGTTCAGCGAGTGTGGACAGACTACCCGAGGCGGTTTATGGGTTGGGCCTCTTGTTTACAAACTCTGGGTGGAACTGACCGGCCGTTTCATCAGCAATGATTACCTATGCCATCCAGTTCACCTGACAATCAACTTTCGACGGTTCTTCTACCCGAAAACTTGGCGGAAATGCCACAGCCGGCGGCTCCTGAAGAGCATTCGTACGGCCAAATTCTGAAGTCTTCGGCATTGGTCGGCGGCTCCTCGGCGGTCAACATCGTGCTCGGAATCGTTCGCACCAAGGCGATGGCCTTATTGCTGGGTCCAGCTGGCTTTGGCTTGTTTGGTCTCTACGGTTCCGTCGCCAACCTTGCGCAAAGTGTCGCCGGCATGGGCGTTAACAGCAGCGGGGTACGTCAGATTGCCGAAGCGGTGGCTTCAGACAACGCTGAACGGATTGCTGTAACTACCATCGTCCTGCGAAGAACATCCATTCTGCTTGGATTGCTGGGAGCTATCTTTCTTGTAGTGTTTTCCAAACAAGTATCGACCCTGACTTTTGGCACCAGCCAACATGCTGCCGCCATTTCCCTGTTGTCTCTAGTTGTTTTCTTTCAATTGGTTTCCGCTGGCCAGAGCGCCTTGATTCAAGGCATGCGGCGCATCTATGACCTCGCCAAGTTAGGGGTGTTGGGTGCGCTTTTCGGGACCCTAAGCAGCATACTCCTCGTATATTTTTTTCGTGAGCGGGGCGTGGTGCCCTCGCTCGTAGCGGTTGCCCTGATGTCCCTGGCACTTTCTTGGTGGTACAGCCGGACGGTCCGCGTTCAGTCACAGTCCATTTCGGCTGGCCAGTTGTGGGCGGAATCACTCCCCCTCTTGAAGCTGGGCTTTGCCTTCATGGCAGGCACATTCATGACAACCGGCATTGCCTACGCGGTCCGTATCATTTTGCTTCGCAAGGTGGGTTTTGAGGCAACCGGGTTTTATCAGTCTGCGTGGACTCTCGGCGGACTTTATGTGGGATTCATTCTGCAGGCCATGGGAGCGGATTTTTATCCGCGTTTGACTGCCAACGCCGCGGACAATGCAGCATGCAACCGGCTGGTCAATGAACAAGCGCGAGTGGGCTTGTTGCTGGCGGGGCCGGGCTTGATAGCAACCCTGACATTCGCGCCAATCGTCATCACTCTTTTCTACACTGCAAAATTCGGGGCCGCCGTCCCGGTCCTGCGCTGGATATGCCTGGGAACAACGCTTCAGGTGATTACCTGGCCGATGGGCTTCATCATAGTCGCAAAAGCAAAACAGGCTATCTTCTTCACCACCGAACTCGCCTGGGCTTTGGTCAGTTTGGCCCTTGCATGGATCTGCGTTATCTCGTTTGGCCTGAACGGGGCTGGAATTGCCTTCTTTGGATCCTACGTTTTTTATGGCTTCTTGCTCTACCCCATCGTTCACCGGATCAGTGGATTTCGTTGGTCCATAGATAACAAACGGACAGGGCTGATCTTCTTATTTTTGATTACCGTGGTTTTTTGCAGCTTCTATCTGCTGCCGCTCATTTGGGCTGCCTTGTTGGGAACGCTGGCGGCTTTGGTAAGCGGAATATACTCAGTGCGGGTTCTAGTGACACTGGTCTCCGCGAACAGGATCCCTGCTCCTCTGCGGCGATTACTCATCAGATTCGGCTGGGTTTCTGGAATCACTGAGTAGGCACTCTCACTCGCAGATCGCTTTCAGGTTGAACGGGCGACACAGTGGTCGTGGATGTCCGAGTAACGATGCGGGAGTCTCTTAGAGGAGCGCTTCCTGTGATCTTGGAAACACTTCAGGACACATTTTCTCAAAATGTTATGTAGCCTGGTACCTACGGCTAGGATAATAGAACCAGCCTTAAGCCAACGCTTACCGACCTTGCCCATCTCACCACATTCTCTTGGATGAGAGGACTTGAATGGCTTCCGTTACTAAAGATCTTGCGGTCCACAATTTGAGTGATGAAGCGGGCACGAAGGCCACTCCAACGGTCAGTTTCGTCGTGTTGTGCTACAAGCTGGCTCATTTGCTGCCTGAATGTGTCAACTCCATCCTTTCGCAAACTTATAGCGACTTTGAGCTGCTCATCATGGACGATTGTTCGCCGGACAACACCCAAGAAGTGGCGAAATCGTTCCAGGATCCTCGGGTGAAATATGTTCGCAACGAGAAAAATCTCGGGGTCCTTCGCAACGAAAATGAGGGTGTCCACCAGAGCCGTGGAAAATATGTGTGGATCATTTCCGCTGATGACTACCTGCGGAAGCCTTACATTACGCAGCGCTATGTCGAATTGATGGAGAAACACCCTCGCGTGGGATATGTAATCTGTGCTGGAGTTGCTGTACGCGATGGCCGGGAAACCGGCGTTTTGCCCCATTCGAAATATCGCAATCGAGACGCAATTGTCCAAGGTCATGATTTCTTGAAAAAACTTCTTTACTCGAACGTGGTGCTGGCTCCTTCCGCCATGGCGCGCCGGGAATGCTACGAAAAAATAAGCATGTATCCCTTAAATGCGACGTTTGGCGGGAAAAAGATCGATATGGTCTGGGCCTCCGACTGGTATGTGTGGTGCGCATTCGCCCTCTGGTTTGACGTCGCGTACTTTGCGGAGCCCATGGTCTGTTACCGGGAACACGATCTCAGCATAACGAGCATGATTACGAAAAAAGAGACCATCGATCAGTGCGCGGCAGCAGACATCGCGGTGCCCTGGTTGATCAGGCGGAAAGCGGACGAGGCAGGGCTCAAGGAGATATCTAGAGAATGTCTGCACGCGGCTGCGCATGAGTACGCCTTGCATGGTGGTGCAAAACGGTATCGAGGAGCTGAGTCTTGTATGAGCTTCGAGGACTTCGAAGACTCGCTTTGCCGAAGCACCGAAAGTGAAAGCGAACAGAATTGGATTCGTGCGCGTTTTTATGCGGCCAGGGGAAATGCAAGCTTCACCAAGGAAGATTTGGCGGAAGCGAAGGAATTGTATCTTCGGAGCCTGCAAAAGGATCCCCTTCAGTTAGCCGTCTATTCGAGACTTTTTCTTTCTCTCGGTAAATATGGGATCTATCTGCGTCGAGCCCTCCGCCCAATTCGCAATTTATTTCGACGAATTATTGAATGAGCGTCTGATTTTTTACGAATTAGCATGCGAGTCCATTCCTCCCCTTTGCGGGAAAAAACCATAATCTGAGGTAAAGAGTGTGGCCCACGGTTGTGTTAAGGAAACAAATCTGCCATTCGGCTTAAGGCACCCGGGAAATGATTTTCACATACTCGGCAAAGTCTTTTCTCCACTTTTGGCTAAAACGTAATGAAAACAAAGGGATTAAGCGTTGGAATGCTGATTGCTTGAATTTAGAAGTGGTTCTGTCTGTCGATATTGGTTCTGTCGGCCTTCGGGCTTCGGAGTGAATTCAGATAAGCGCATGCAAAAACTTGATTGGGTGAGTTTGGCTAAGTTGTCCTTTCAGCCCGCGCTCCGTGGCGTGGAAGTTTGTTTGATTGGGCTGATTTTTTTCTTCGCTGGGCAACAGCGCGCAATGGCACAGGCAAACGTGCAAGGTCAATGGAACACGTTGACGACGCAAATGTCGATCAATCCCATTCATATTTCCTTGATGCACAATGGCAAGGTTTTCCTGGCCAGCGGTACTGGTAACAACGCGAACAACCCAAACTCCATGGCTGGCGTTTGGGATCCGATCACTCAAACCCTCACTACCATGCCGGTCAATCGAGATCTGTTTTGCAACGCAATGATTGTGTTGCCCGACGGCCGCCCCTTCGTGATTAGCGGCACAATATTGTACAACCCGGGATTTACAGGGGACCCAAAGACATCTGCCTATGATCCCGCTACTGGAATTTTCTCCGACCTGCAACCGATGGCCCACGGCCGGTGGTATCCAACGGCGACGACACTCAGCGATGGCAGAATCATGGTGTTTTCCGGTCTCGACGAGGATGGCAACACGAATACCGCCGTTGAAATATATAAGGTTGGAGTGGGGTGGAGCCAGCAATATCTGGCTGGCTGGACGCCTCCGCTTTACCCGCGCATGCACTTGCTGCCAAATGGAAAGGTTTTTTATTCCGGTTGGACGCCGAACTCGGCCCTCTTCGATCCCTCCACGAACCTCTGGCAGACGGGATATGCGAACACCAATTACGCTGGGACTCGCACCTATGGCACCTCGGTACTCTTGCCTCTTACTCCCGCGAACCACTACAAACCGGTAGTGGTTATCATGGGCGGAGGAAACCCCGCGACAAACACCACCGAGCTTATCGATCTTTCTGTTGCCACACCCCAGTGGGTGTACGGGCCGTCCATGTCTCAGCCTCGCATTGAGATGGATGGCGTCATGCTCCCGAATGGCAAGATTCTAGCCGTCAATGGCTCGCTGAATGACGAAGATGCTACGACTGCAAGTTTGAATGCGGATCTTTACGATCCTACTACGAACACCTTTAGTTCAGCTGGTGCGAACGCTTTCCCACGACTCTACCACTCCGGCGCTCTACTTCTCCCGGACGCAACCGTCATGGTCGTCGGCGGTAACCCGATGCAGGGAACATACAATAGCTTCGTAGAGCTTTATTCGCCCTCGTACTTGTTTAACAGCGACGGAAGCTTGGCTATCCGGCCCACAATTACAAGCGTTACGCCCGGGGTGATCGGATACGGCGCGGCGTTCCAGGTGCAGACGCCAGATGCCGCCAATATTTCTTCAGCCGTGTTGGTGCGCGCCGGCTCTGTGACCCATGCGTTTGATATGGATCAGCGCCTTGTGGGGCTCAGTTTTACCGTCGGCAGTGGACAACTAAATCTGACTTCGCCCCCGAATAGCAGCATCGCACCTCCTGGGTACTACCTGCTCTTTCTTTTGAACTCTGCGGGTGTTCCTTCGAAGGCCGCTTTTGTTCAGCTCTCGCTTCAGCCGACAGATCAGCCGCCAAACGCAGTCATCACCAGCCCCTCGTCAAACGTTACAATTGGAGCCGGCCAGTCCGTGAATTTTTCGGGTATGGGAACCGACGCTGACGGCACGGTTACGAGTTACTCGTGGGTTTTTCCAGGCGGCACTCCTAGTTCGAGTTCGGTCGCAAGCCCTGGTAATGTCACTTACTCAACACCGGGCACTTACATCGCTTCGCTGACGGTGACGGACAATGCTGGGGTCACAGATCCCAGCCCGGCCACGGTGACCATCACCGTCACGCCCGGTTTCACTTTGTCTGCAGCGCCGGCGGGGCAGACCGTGGCGACAGGAGCAAACACGAGCTTTACGGTCACCGTGAACCCAGGTTCTGAATCGGCGAGTGCAGTCGGCTTCAGCGTCAGCGGTCTTCCGACAGGGGCTACGGCCACGTTCAATCCGACCACCGTCAACTCCACTGGCGGTTCGACCACTATGACCGTCGTTACGAGCAGCGCGGCCGCTGGTGTCTACCCACTGACCGTTACAGGAACAAGTAGCGGGCTGACGGCAACGGCCAACATTACGCTCGGATTGGGTGTTGTGCCAGCACCCATTATTTCGCCGGTGCCGGATACCTATATTCAGCCAGTTTCGATGTCTATAGCAGATCCGGCTAGCGGGACGACTATCTACTACACGACAGATGATAGCAACCCAATTGTTACAGCCGGCGAACTATATTCCGGGTCGAGAACCTTGTCCGCTTCTACAATCGTGAAAGCGATTGCTGTCAAGACTGGTTTTGCGAGCAGCCCCATATCTATGGCCACCTTCACGATTCAGACCGGCGTCTCACAGTGTCCCTGCACGATCTGGCCGAGCACAGCGGTACCCGGGATCCAAGATTCGAATCAAACTCTTCCACTGGAATTGGGAGTAAGGTTCTCTTCCTCGTTCAACGGTTTCATCACCGGGATTCGGTTCTACAAAGGTGTGCGCAATACCGGGACCCACGTTGGGCACCTCTGGAGCAACACGGGGACGTTGCTAGCGAGCGCGACGTTCACGGGAGAGACGGCCACTGGTTGGCAGCAGGTGAATTTTTCCAGTCCAGTGGCAATTACGGCGAACACCGTCTATGTAGCTTCATACTATAGCCCGACGGGAGATTTTGCGCTTGACCGGCCCTATTTTTCGACCACGGGAGTGAACAATCCTCCGTTAACTGCGCCAGCCGATGGGGGTGCGGGAGCCGCGAACGGGATTTACGCGTATGGAAGTACGAGCCAGTTCCCGACGAGTTCGTATCAGAGCTCGAACTACTGGGTGGATGTGGTGTACAACAGCGCGGCGGGAGCTCCGCTGTCGGTTGCAACGACATCTCCTCTGCCGGGTGGGACGCAAGGAGTTGCGTACAGCCAGACATTGGCAGCGGGTGGAGGGACTTCGCCCTATAGCTGGACGTTGGTATCGGGCTCGAGCTTACCGGCGGGGCTAACGCTATCGACGGGGGGATTGATCTCGGGGACGCCAACGGGCACGGGGACGACGAGTTTCACAGTTCAGGTGACGGACTCGAGTAGTCCGGTACAGACGGCGCAAGCAACACTGAGCATCACGGCAACGGTAATCACTTGTCCCTGCACGATCTGGCCGAGTACGGCGGTGCCGGGAACACTGGATACGAATCAGACTCTGCCCCTCGAATTGGGAGTTAGGTTCACAGCGAATAGCAATGGATTTATCTCTGGGGTTCGCTTCTACAAGGGTGTGAATAATACGGGTACCCATATTGGGCATCTGTGGAGTAACACGGGGACGCTGCTAGCGAGCGCGACGTTCACGGGAGAGACGGCCACGGGCTGGCAGCAGGTGAATTTTTCCAGTCCAGTGGC
>Ga0210407_10000166_pt1 | contig 80543 bp, 76 predicted proteins | sample IncBWC27MmetaG_FD_150860 | JGI IMG/M metagenome (GOLD analysis project Ga0210407, IMG submission 150860) | Forest soil microbial communities from Barre Woods Harvard Forest LTER site, Petersham, Massachusetts, United States - Inc-BW-C-27-M | ecosystem: Environmental > Terrestrial > Soil >...
TGACGCTCGTTCGCCTGTGTTCCGATCTGATACAGGTCCGCTTTTCTGCGGTTCTCATCCAGTTTGATCTTGATCCGTTCGCGCGTTCTATGGATCGATCAAGTTGGCACGAAAATCCGCAAGTGAGCGCAGCCCTTCCAACTCGCCTGGTCCGTCGTGAACGCAACTATTACTTCGTGGGAACATCTCGACGCGAAGTGATTTATTCCGTCTCCGCCGATTCGATGGACGAAGCCCTGCAGAAATTCCGCTCCAGCGTCCATGCCGCAATCGAAATTATGTTCGTAATCAAAACAGAAACCGAGATTTACCTTGCTCAAGAAAATTGATTTGTTGCGATTTGGAAGTTGCCTATGTAGCGGCCACCTTCAGGTGGGCAGCTGGTTTAGACTAATGCCATTCGATCGCAAAAATATTCGCCTCCCCTCAACCCAATACCTCGGCCAGCGTTGGCATTTCGTCACCATCTGTTGCGAATCGCGCCGCCACATTTTCGCCAACCCCAATCATGCTCGCTCTCTCATCGAGGAATTGCGCCGAGTAGCTTCCGCCAAGACATTCGCGGTCTTTGCGTATTGCGCGATGCCCGATCATTTCCATCTGCTGGTCCAGGGCTTGGCGGCCAGCAGCAACCTGCTCGCCTTCGTGAAGACTTTGAAACAAAAGACCGCATTTGAGTTTGAGAGGAAATTTCATCGCGACCTATGGCAAAACAAATTCTACGATCACATCCTGCGTCCGAATGATTCTGTGGAAGCTGTAGCCGCCTACATCTGGCTGAACCCGGTCCGGAAGGGGTTATGCGACACCGCCCAAGACTATCCTTTCTCAGGTTCATTTGCCGTCGATTGGAAACAGATTGTCCCGCCCAGCGAGCCGTGGCTGCCATCGTGGAAAAAGAAGCTGCCCGCCTGAAGGCGGCCGCTACATAGGCCACTGCTTTACCCCGAGAGGCTCACTGCGCGAGCCTCGAAGGGCCCGCTTGACACAATTCACCATTCGATCAACGATCCCCATTGATCAACATTAATCCGTCAACCGTGCCCAAATCCTCTCCTAACCTAAATCCTCCCGTACCCGTCGCGCAACAATTGCCCGCGCCCGTCTTCGAAGACAAGAAACACCTCATCAAGATTTTCCAGGGCGACTGCCTCGATATCCTCGCAAAATTGCCCGAAAACACTTTCGACCTCATCTTCGCCGACCCGCCCTACTTCCTCTCCAACAACGGCATCACCTGCCACGCCGGCCGCATGGTCAGCGTCAACAAAGGCACCTGGGACAAATTACCCGGCCCCGACACTGACCCTGCAAGGGTCAGGTTTGACAAAGTTCACGATTTCAACCGCGCCTGGCTCGCCGCATGCCAGCGCGTCCTCAAACCCAACGGCTCCATCTGGGTCAGCGGCACCGCGCACGTGATCCATTCCGTCGGCTTCGCCATGCAGCAGCTCGATTTCAAGCTCTTGAACGACATCTCCTGGGTCAAGCCCAACCCTCCTCCCAATCTTTCCTGCCGCTATTTCACCCATGCCACCGAAACCATCATCTGGGCCGCCAAGGACAAAAAGTCCCGCCACAAATTCAACTACCGCCACATGAAGGAGCTCGCCGGCGGCAAGCAAATGAAGTCCGTCTGGACCATCCCTCCTCCCGAATCCTGGGAGAAAAAATTCGGCAAGCATCCCACCCAGAAGCCTCTCGCCCTCCTCGAACGCATCCTCCTCGCCTCCTCCGACGAAGGCGACCTCGTCCTCGACCCCTTCCTCGGCTCCGGAACCTCCGCCCTCGCCGCCCTCCGAAAGAAGCGCCGATTTGTGGGAATCGAGGTCGATCCCCGATGGAACGACGTGACGATGGAAAGAATTCGCGCCGAACGCGAAGGCACCACGAGTGGCAACGGCACAAGGCCCCTATTCAAGGTAGCCGGAGCTTGACGAAATGGCGGGTGGCGCAAAGGCAGTATCGGGCGGTGATGATCTTGTAAAGCAAGTTTGCGCGCTTGGCCGAAAGCTAGGTCTTGAAGCGAGGGAACAGTACAAAGTTGCCCGCAGGATCTGGGGTTCGGTTCGAAATATCGACGTCGTTTTGCGCAAGCCTGACACTGGAAAGACCCTCGGTATCGAGTGTAAGTACCAAGAGGTCGGCGGCACAGCCGAAGAGAAAATCCCCACGACAATTCAGGACATAAAAGCATGGCCGATCGACGGTATTGTCGTTTTTTCTGGCATTGGGTTCACCGAGAACATGAAGGCGTTCCTCATTTCCACCGGTAAGGCTGTTGAGTTCAATGACCTTGAGCCTTGGCTGCGACTCTACTTCGGCTTGCCACTCGGGGACAGATAAGAAGACATTCAGATGGGTAACGTTGAAAATCAGAGGAAGGTGTTCGAATTTCTTTGTGATCACCTAGACTCTCAAGAATCTTTTACCAAAGCTGACGTCGCCACTATTACGACGTGGAAGAGAAAAACATTTCCGACGTACTGGTCCAAACAGTTTGCCCCATTCGTTGTAGAGGCTTCGAACGGCAAATACCGCGTTAGCGAATCCTTTAGGCCGTATGCCGATTGGAGGAAATTTCGACAGCATGTTACTCAAGTTCGCCGCATTTCGTCCGACTACCGCTCTCGAACGTACGACAATGTCCTCACCTTTGAATTTTTCATGCCACTTACAAACGAGGCTTACCTAAGGACCACCCTGGACTCGCTTTTCTATAAAGACACGATAGTCGCCAAACTCAAAGCTAAGGACGAGCAAGTCCTATTTCACCACTTTCCGAAGCTCCCAGATGAAAACAAGAAGAGTTACCTCGAACGACTTTGTGCCTGGCTCGCACCACGATTTGTCGGCTACTCCATAAGCCATGTCAACGGGCGCTTTCGCGCGGAAGAATTGTCTACGCGGGAAGAGGTCGCGCATCCCTCATACCGTAAGCGCTACCTCGTGGACGAGACGACTGCCGTCACTAGGTTCATATTTCCATGCGAGGATCAAGAGGATGCAGAGCGAATTCGGTGGTTTTTTGAAATTCTTTTCGTGGATAGCATCATTGAAGTGGTGAACGGTGAAGACGAAATATGGATGATCGAAAGCGGACTGAGGAACCGCGTATACATTTGGCGGATTGAGCGAAATGAGACAAATTGATGCAGTCAAAGGAAACAGCTCGAGATTGGCTCCGCGCGAACGGATATGAAGAAACCGCCGCCGTGATCGACGAAATCATGGCCGAATGGAAGGCCGAAGGAAAGGCCACGAGAAGAAACTGGTGGGAAGTGCTCGCCGGTGACAGCCGCGGAAATCCTCGGAAGATAGCCGGCCGGGTCTTCCCAATCATACGAGCAGTTCGGAAAAGACAGGGCTTGCCCGACATTGAAGACGCACAATGTAATGCTCCTCGCGAAGTGGCTCCCAAAATAATTCCAAGCGCCCGTTGGCCTACCCGCCGCAAGCGCAAGACGCGACCTAAAGCTGCAATAAGTGGCAACCGCGGACATGCGTAGAGTCCTGAGGAGTCTAAAGGCATGGCAAACAGAATCTGCAATCATGGAAGCGCCGCCCCGGCCGAGGTGTTAAGGGATCTGCACGCCTCGCAGGCTGGTCAAAGAGATGGGGTCGAGATCTGGCGCCACAAATGCTGCAACTGCGCCTTCGCTCGAGGCGAGGAACTTGGCAGAACGGTGGAACAACCGCCAGGCGGAAACGCGGAATGCAAGCGTACAGGTCGGCGTGCGCCGATTGATTTGATGGATGCTCTGCCAAAAGCACAAGCCGGCCTCGGCCGCCATACATGTGCTATCTGCGCTTTCCACGAAGGATTTGCAAAAGGCAGACCACAAGCCGTCCGGTAGTTGGCTCTCGGTGGGTCACTCAGCCATTACCTTCCTCAACTCGGAGGATGAGTCCCTGTTCCTGTCGCTGGCGCATGGGGGGACGGTGAGGAAGGCGCAGGAGCGGAGGGTGTAGTAGTGGAAGGTGCCGGCACAGGTATCCCGTACGCCCTCGCGACCGTGCTTCCAGCGGCAACTAAGAAAGTGACTAGGCTGTCCTTAAAGTTGCTGTTTCCCTTCTGCATCAAGAGTGTTATGAGCGCCGATGCCGCGTCTTTATCCTGCTGCGACGATGAAGTAGTGATCCCCAACGCTTGATTCGCAATATTCGTTGCGGTCGATTTGTCCAGCCCGAGCTTCGGATTTTGAGCCTTGAGTATATTGATCAACGGAAGCGCGTTCACTCGAACCACGCTCAATGTGAATTGCGCGATTGTTGGGGCGCTCGGCAAGTCATGATCAATCACACTAAGCGTAAGCGTGCCGGTTGCTGTCGGTGTGCCACCGGTCGTGGCGGCTTCATTAAGACTCTTCGTAATGCCCTGGGCTGTAGCAGTCCCAATTGAGGCTGCAGCCACCTCAAGATCAGTGGGAATGACAACATCATACTCCCAAGTGGCGGCACCAGACGTATGAGCCGACTTTGCTGGGAGACTTACTCCGGAAGGAAACTGTAATACCAATTGCTTCACCTCGCGAGTAAGTCCGAATTTGACCTCGACCCCGTCTGTTCGGCTAGTTAGATTGATGGGGGTGGAAAGCTGAGGCATCGTGTTTTTGTATACGAAGTAAGTCTTGTTCTGCTGCGCCAAGACCGCGTTTCCGGATGCTGATCCTCCTATGAAATGATATCGGTAATACTTACCCTCCTGGAGGACTGCCGTGTGAACCGGGGCGGCCAGCTTTCTTGTTGTGGGTGGCGCCCCGGGATTGGTATCAAATGTAGCTGCCAAGCCTGGAATCGCGTCGTCGAACACCATGGTTAGGGTCCCTGGCTCGCTCACGCTGAAGCTTGGTGTCCAGTCATCTTCCGTCGCCACCACGCTAACAGCGTCCGGTTCTGGGCTCAATGAGTAACTCGTTTCATGGACCACTGCTGCACCATCGATAGCAGCCTGAGCCGCCGTGCCAGCAGGATTCAGAAACTGAGGAATGCAAGAGGTATCGTATTTGTCCGGAGGATGCGGAGGAACGAACTGCGCTGTCAGGGTAATCAGTACCTTCTGGCCCTTAGGTACCCAAGATTCCCCGGTCGCAAGTTGCACACCACCAGTAGAGACCGTGCACGAGACCCAAGCGCCATCTGAAGCAGTAACCAATAGCGCGTAGCCCAATGCCGATTTCTGGAGTGCCAGAATCTGCGCCGATTGACTTGGCTCGACCGTTCCTCCACCCCCACGGAAATCTGGAGGTTGCACCATGAAGGCGACATGTGGAGGGTGGGGCCCAGGTCCGTTAGGCATTTGACCCCAGGTTGCTGTCACCGCGAGAAGAACTGTCCCGATTAAGTACATAACGGTCTTCACATAACCCCCAGTCTGAATTCAAATTGCGGCAATACTAGGCCATTTAAATACCCAGTCAAGTTATTTTTGATTTATATAGTCATCCAGTTCGTTTATAACTCCATTTTGGGTGTTCCATTGGTTGGGTGCCCCCCTTCGAATTTTGAAGGGGTGGGATGCTATTTATTCTTCATCACCACTCACCAATCACCCCTCACGAATCACGGCAAGAGCTTCTTCACCACCGCAACAATCTGTTCCGCCAGCCGCCCGGTTCCCGCCACCGCCGCGAGTTTCCGGTAGATGTCCTCGGCGTCCCCTTGCTTCCGCACCCCCGCCTCCTCTGTGCCCTCCCCTCGTTCTCTGGGCTCTCTGTGTTAAGTCTTTTTCCGTTTTTCCGCCGACTTTCCGCAACCGCCACCACCCGCTTCTCAGATTACGCGCACATCCGCCGACGCGCTTGCGACCACGCAGATATCCTTGAAGACTCTTGCGTTGTAAATGGATTTTGCACCTGCCCGGCGCAAAGTCCTCGGCAGGCTCTTCCGGACATCTCGATAGACTCTCCACATCTGCTGAATTGTTGGTTTCCGCCGCGACCGCACGAAAGCGTTGCATAACTCACGAAACACCCCCGCCACAGTCTCCCGGTGGATGTTCGGATCCGTCCCATTCAGGTCACTCAACGATTTCGCCAGCCGGCGGTCCATGGATTCAAAGACAAACCACTCATGTTTCCCGCCGCCCGTCGCCGCCCATGCCACACACATGCCCAGCTCGAATGGCATGTTGAACCGTGGCGTCCGCGGCCGCGTTCGATCCAGCTCCACGCGGGAGAGGTCGTGCACGGAATATGCGCAGCTCTGTATGAGATGGAAGATGCGGTCCAGCCGCCTCATGCTGCCGGGAATTTCCAATGTCGCACGGGGATTTAGGCCAAATGCGCTGACGCCAGAGACGTACGCCAGGCAAAGATTCTCAAATTTGTTGTCGTAGGGGATGTTCAGGAAAACGTCTTCGAGTGGTTTATCCGGCTTTCGCGGCACAAGCCTACTTCTTTCGCGAGGTGGAAGCCTTCTTTGACCCTTTCACACGGGATCGGCCGTTTTTTCCTGTGCCATTGGCAATGTCCGTCACCAGCTTGATCAACCACTTGGCTCGCGCGGGTGGTACACCTAGCCGGCGAGCCGTTTCCATCGGCGTGGGAAACCGCGACGTGATTTTTGTCCTTCTTCTCATTGGTGTACGACCTCATGTTACTCCGCAGCCGCGCCTTTTCCAAGTTCTGCTTCGCCCAGTGTCCCTGCTCGTCGAGTTTTGAAGGAGTGGGAGGCTTTGAGGGGGAAGGGCGGGGTTTTAACCCCGCCGATAAAGGACGCGAATGGCTCCCCACCGATTGCGCTTCTTCACCCGCGCAAGCCTTCGCCATTGCCTGTTTTTCCCATTTTGGGAATTATTTACCAGTTGACAAACTAACCCGAATATGCTACCTTCGGTCGTTTTCATATGGCGACGCAGATCCCACTATCGGACACGGCTTCCCCTTCACCGCCTCCTCCTGCCTTTCCACTAGTCACTAGCAACTCGCCACTAGTCACTGCCGTTCTAATCGCAACACACCAGGAAACCGGATTCCTCGTAACCCCTACAAAACAAACGACGGTAGTACTTTCTAATCGCAACAAAAAGACACCCCCCGGGGGAGTAGCTTTCTGGTTACCCCCTGGCCCCGGACTCCACCCTCTAACCGGTACACACTCAAAAACCGGAATCGCCGTAAACCCCGCCCGGTCAACAACATGTTTTTTTCTAACCGGTACAAAAAGCCCTCCCCCCGGGGGGTGGCGAGATGGTTATCCCCAGGGCATTGGAGGAAGGAGGCGGCCCTCCTCCGCCCGGGGGACGGGCAACGGCACGACCCGCCATGAAGAGGCGGGCGGGTGTGAGACCCGCCCCTACGAATATTCTAAAACAGGATGACAACGTTGAAAGGCATCTGCAGCAGAACAATTTGAGAAAAGCGAAGCGGCGATGACAGGCTTGAGCGGGAGTGCTAGATTCGTGCGCCATGACTCGGCCATTGGTGATCACCGTGGTGGTCGCGCTGCTGGTCGCGATTGCGCTGGCGGCGGTGTTCAAGCCGGCGAGCTATCCGGCTTACAACGAAGGGAAATATTACTTCGGTGTGGCGCGCGGCGATTCCAGCCGAGTTTACAGCTACTACGGCGCGCGGGTGTCGCATCCGCTGTTCGTGAGGAGTGTGGCGGCGGTGGCGGGGATGCCACTCGATGCGCGCGTGTTTCTGGGCGTTTCGATCGCGTCGCTGATTGCTTTGTTCGTGCTTCTCGGCGTGTACTTCGGAATCGAGTTTGCGGATCATCCGTTGAGTGGGGCGTGGAATTGGGCTTGGATTTGGGTGCTGCTGCCGGCCACGGCGACGGTGATCGACCAGTACCGCAACTATTACTGGCACGACCTGTTCTATGCGGCGCTGTGCGCGCTGTTTTTTCTGGCGCTGCGAGCGGACTGGCGGCTGAGCCTGCCGGTGCTGTTGGCGCTGTACCTGACGCGTGAATCCACATTCGTGCTGGTGCTGGCGTTGGTCGCGGTGGCGGCGCTGCGCCGGCGATGGGTGCTGGCTGCTTCGGCGTTGCTTGTGGGAATCGCCGGGATGGCGGTTGATGCGCGGCTGATGGCGCACACTCTGCCGAACCACGAGGGGCTTCCGATATTTCTGCTCGATGCGCTGAAAATTCCGTACAACTTCGCGTTGAATTTTTGCGGCCTGGAATTGTGGACCAATGCGAATGCGGCTACGGTCGGGACGCCGCGGTGGGTGGCTGATGTTCCCGCGTGGCTGCACCTCGGCAATATCCGGCAGATTGGGTTCATCGGATTTACATGGGTACGGCCGCTGCAATTGCTGGTGGTGGTGTGCAGCGCGTTCGGCACTCTTCCGGCGTTGCTCGGCAGGTTGATGGCCAAGGGCTGGGGCCGCGATCTCTTCAAGCGTTTCGATTTGACCGTGGCGTTCGGGTACGGCGCGATGATGTTTTTGCTGGCGCCGCTGACGGGCACCACACCGTTGCGCTATGAACTGTACGCTTGGCCGGTGTTCTGGCTGTTCGGCGTCGCCGTGCTGAATGCTGCCGTGAGTGATACGCGGCGACGCATCGAGTTGGTGCTGCTGTGCGGGGTTGCCTCATGGGTGCCGGCGATTGTGCGGTTTGCCTCCGGCCCGCGGCCTGTTGGGCCGGAAAGCATCAACGCTGTTTCCACTGCGGGTGTGCTGCTGAGCCTTTTGATCCTTGCGCCGATTTATGTGCGCTCATGGCGGCTCTTGAGAACAGTTGGTCACTCAAGCTGGTCGTAGATCGCGCGGACATAAATTCACAGTGACAAAGACTAAAGTCGAAGGCACAGAGATTTGGTTCGGCTACGCTCACCACAGGGAAATCTGTGCTACCGGGGCAGCGGGCGGGTCTGAGACCCGCCCCTACGGATTTATTGGGGCGATTGGCCCCGACGATCAGGTCGTGACGAGATCTCTAAGGCGGGCGGCCCCGACAAACACGTCGGGGCAGGTTCATCAGGGCAAACGGCCGCCGGGGGTGACCGGGGTGGGTTCTTTGGCTGCTTCTTTTGCGGCGGCTTCTTTGGCGTGGGCGTCGCGCAGAGCGGCCTGGCGCGCGGCTTCTTTTGCGGCGGCGTTGCGCGAGCCGCGGCCGGAGTCGAGATTGAACTGGCGCATCTTGTAGAGCAGCGCTTTGTAGCTGATGCCCAGCATTTTGGCGGCGTCTTTGCGGCACCAGTTGGTTTTGTCGAGGGCGTCGGCGATGGCTTCCATTTCGGCTTCGTCCTTCAGGCCGCGGACGAGCGCTTTCAGGCCCTGCTCCTTGGGCACTACGGGCTCTTCGCGCGGAGCGGTGCGCGACTGCTGGCCAGTCATTTCCAGCAATTCGCGGAAGCTGCCTTCGTCGTCTTCGAGGATGACGTAACGCTTGACGAAATTTTCCAGCTCGCGGAGGTTGCCAGGCCAGGGATAACGTAGCGCGGCTTCCAGGAGATGCTTCGAGGGCTCCATGGCGGGCTTCTGATATTTTTCGGCGTACTTCACCAGGAAGTGGCGGAAGAGGAGCGGAATTTCCGTGGTGCGCTCGCGCAGCGGTGGAATGTGCAGCGAGAGAACGTTCAGCCGGTAATAAAGGTCTTCTCGGAAGCGGCCGGTGCGCATGGCTTCTTTCACGTTCATGTTGGTGGCAGCCAGGACGCGGACGTCGACGTTGACGACGGCGCGGCCGCCCAGGCGCGAATACTGGCCGTCCTGAAGAACGTGCAGGAGCTTGGCCTGGAGGTGCGGGCTCATCTCGGCGATTTCGTCGAGGAAGATGGTGCCCTTGGTGGCCAGCTCGAATTTGCCGGGCTTGGCGCGGACCGCGCCGGTGAAGGCGCCCTGCTCGTAGCCGAAAAGTTCGGATTCGAGCAACTCACCCGGGAGCGCGGCGCAATTCACTTTGACGAAAGCCTGCTGGCGGCGGTTGGAACGAAGATGAATCATGCGCGCGACAACTTCCTTGCCCACGCCGCTTTCGCCGCTGATAAACACGGGCACGTCCACCGGAGCGATCTGCAAAATCTGCTGGCGGATTTTGAGCATCTGCGGGCTGGCGGCGAGGAAGGATAGATCTTCGGTGAGCTGCTCGCAATATTCGCGCAAGGCCTGATTCTCCGCGCGCAGCTCATGTTTCTGGCGGGCTTTGAGCAGCGCGGCGTCGAGCTCGGGCTTTTCGAAAGGTTTGGTGAGGTAGTCCACGGCGCCGAGGCGGATGGCTTCGACGACAGTGGTCACTTCGTTCGAGCAGGAGAGCATGAGGACGTCAAGCGTGCGGTCCACCTGCATCATCTGGCGCAGCGTTTCGAGCCCGTCCATCTCGGGCATCAGCACGTCGAGGATGATGAAGTCGGGGCGCTCGGCGGTACCCACGCGTTCGAGAGCTTCTTTGCCACTGGAGACGGTAATGACATCGAAGCCGTCCACTTCCAGGAGCGTCTGGAGGTATTTGCGAATACTGGGTTCGTCGTCGACTACGAGAATCTTTTCTTTGTCGGTCATCTTCATCCTGTGGGAGCGAATGCGTGCCGCTCCGCTATCAAACTGTCAGTTTACTCCACCTGTATGGGCAGGAGAAATGAGAACGAGCTGCCGCGTCCCACTTCGCTATCCACCCACACTTTGCCACGATGCGCCTGAATCAGACGTTTGGTGATGGCCAGGCCGAGGCCCATGCCGGAAGACGAGGGATCCACGCGAACAAATTCCTCGAAAATTTCCTGGTGAAATTCGGCGGCGATGCCCGCGCCGGTGTCTTTCACTGAAATCAGAATGCTGTTGGGGCGGCCGCCGGTGTCGCGGCGTCGCTCAGAGGAAGGCGAGGCTTCCGTGGTGCGGCGTTCCCAGAAATGCGGCGCGGCGATGAGCGTGATGGTGCCGCCCGCGGGAGTATGCTTCAGCGCGTTGTCCAGCAGGTTGGCGACACACTGCTGCACTTTCTGGTAATCGAATTTGAAGGGCGCGAGGTCGGGATGGAGCTGCACGTCGAGGTGCACGTTGGAGCGTTTGAAGGCATCGAGCCAGCGGCAGGTAACGTCCTTGATGCAATCGCGCAGATCGTTGTCGCGCAACTGCAGAACCAGCTTGCCGCTTTCGAGCGCGGAATAATTGAGGAACATGGACACCAGTCGAACCAGGCGGTCGCAGCTTTCTTTCGACTCGGTGAGGATGTCGCGCTGGCGGTCGCTAAGTTTTCCGAGCGAGCCGGAAAGCAGCAGATCGTAGTAGCCCTTCATCACCGCGAGCGGCGTTTTCAGTTCGTGCGCGGCGGAAGCCAGGAAAACCGTTTTCTGACGGTTCACCTCCTGGAGACGCAAATAGGCGGCGAGAAGATTTCGATAAGTGATCTCGCGCTCCTGCATCAACTCCTGAACGGTCTTGCGCATTTCCGCTTCCTCAGCGGTTGCTTCCGGGGGAGTCGGCTCGATGTAAACGACCAGCCAGTCGGGCTCGGGGAGCCAGCGAATTCTGGCGCGGGTATTGCCGTCGGTGTCTGGAAGCGGCAAGCCCATTTCTTGTTCGCCACTCTCCAGGCGGCTGAAGATTTCCTTGCGGTCAGTACGAAGCACGTCGTTGAATAAGTTCAGGTCGGGCTTGGTATCGATGCCGCCGGAGCGCAGCTTGTCCTGGGCGTGGAGATTGGAGAAGAGGATGCGGCCGGAGCGATCGCCCACTAACAAGGGGCGGTCCACGGCGTCCAATAGGCTGCTGACCAGGTGGAGAACCGCCTGGGTTCCCGTCTGCGTATCCAATGTGATTCCTTGCGCCAACCAGCCCTCCGTTGTGGGACCGCCTTAAGGCGTAAACACACCCTGCGCTGAAACTTGCGCGGTGTAGACGGGGAATACTGTCGAGGAAATCTATGCTCGCAAAGGGCTAAAAAAGTGTCAATGGTAAATGCGTCCTACTTTGCACTTAAGATGAAAAGCTGTGGAGTGTTGTGGCACATTTGACCAGTGACGGGCGACCTGTGTCTCTCCAAACACGCTGTAACATGATGAAATTAATGGACCTGAATTAAGCTTGGTTGTTGCATTCCAGTTGCTAAGTAATTCCGCGGAAAGCTAGTACTAAAACTGAGGTACCGATGGGCATTCGCGAAACTGCCACCCACCACAAATTTGCCATGGCATCTTCGTATGATGAACGGCGTAGGTTTCAGCGGATTCATCTGCAAATCCCGCTGTTTATCCGCGGTAAAGACGCCTATGGGGAGCAGTTTCTGGAACTGGCTAAGACCTTAGATATCAGCGGGATTGGGGCCTTTCTGACCAGTCCGCGGCCACTGGCAATCAACGAAGTTGTCACCCTGACCATTCCTGCGCCCTCCATAACTTCCTCTGCGTTGGTCCCCGCCGGCATGCCGCCGATCCAAGCCCGCGTCAAGCGAAAGCAGGACGCCGGCGATGTACACCTCGTCGGCGTCGAATTCCTGAAGCCCATTGGCTGAGACTGTCCCCTTCCCGAATCCTGTAAATCGCATCTGGCTGGCACTAAAGTGGAATCGTTTTCTCAGGTGGAACCAGTTCGACAGAATTTCACTCCCAGAAAGTCCCGGCGACGGCGTAATCCGCAGCATGGCAATGAGTTAGGTTGCATCGAGAAGCAGGCACTCCGGACTTGGATTGGACTATCCCTTGCTATACAATGCCTGCCCCCGCAGTCTCCCCTGTTTCAGGGTAGACCTAGGACCACTTCGGAAACTATTGATGCCCCAGCCCGGCGAAGCCTTTCAGCCGCAGCCCTCGGCCGAAGACTCCTTCCTGGATCTCCTCATCGAGACCCTGGAGGGGCTCGACGAATCTGTCCGTGGACAATTCCTCCGGCAATATTTCCGCACCATTGCGCAAATTGACCTGACCGAAACGCAGGCCAATGAATATTGGGACCGCATCCTGACGCGGCGCACAGAGCTGTCAGACATGATGGGCAAGCGCGTGTCGCTGAAAACGGCCATGGTGGATGTGCTGGCTTCGACGAATTTTCTGCGCGTGCCGATCTTGATGGAGTACGACGAGTTCAAGAAACTGCGGATCAACGCCGCGACCGACGCGTTGACCGGTCTCTACAATCGCCGCCTGTTCGACGAATACTGCGACAAGGAATTGAATCGCGCGAAACGCTACGGCCACCAGCTGGCGGTGGTCATCCTGGACCTGCACAAACTGAAGGAAGTGAACGACCGGCACGGGCATTTGCAGGGCGACCGCGTGCTGCAAATTGCAGCTTCGACGCTCAGCAAGACGCTGCGCGCTTCGGACTTCGCGTTCCGCATCGGCGGGGATGAATTTGCGCTGCTGCTGCCGCAGACTGAGCCGGAGCAGGCAAACACACTGTGCAAGCGCGTTCGCACGCAGTACGAATCGGAAGTGCGGGCGCTGAAGCTGGACATCAGCCTGACGCTCGATTACGGCGTGGCGGTCTTTCCCGTGGATGGCGAGCACAAAGGCGCACTGCTGGGGCTTGCCGACGAAAGGCTCTATCATCTGAAGCACGCCGGCCACATGCCCTCGCGTGTGATTCCACTTGAACCAGCGGCTCAACGGGAAACGGCGGCGGCGCCTGCTCCTGTGGTGACGCCGCCGGTGGAGACGAGGCCCAGAGTTGCGCCTCCTCCGGTTGCGGCGAAACCTACGCCAGCACCCTCTCATCCGGAGCAGCGCAAATGGGAGCGGGTTTCATTGGCGGGGACGAAGGCGTATGCGGTGCTGAGCGAACTGGGACAAAAATCAGCGACGGTGCTGGATCTGAGTTATGGCGGGGTGGCAATGGCGCTTGACCAGGCGGACGGGCTACCCGCTCAATTCAACGCCGTGCTGCATGTGCCCATCCTTCCGCCCGTGCGCGTGGTGCTGCGTAAGGTGTATGCGAATCGCCTGGAAACCGGGCGGACGCGCGTGGGCTGCGCGTTTGTTTCTTAGTTGACGGATTTCGTTCAGGTCAGCCGGCCAGCTCTTTCTGCAGCACTTTTGCCTTCCGAAACCAGGGTCTCTCCACCCGCTGCATGTACCTCGGCAGCGTGCGCTTCTTGGCCGCCAACTTTGTGATCCATTCGCGGGCTTCCTCCGTTTTTCCCGTCAATTTTAAATAGTTCGCATAGTTGTAGAGCGTTTCCGGAGTTGTAGAGAATTGCACGGCGGTGGCGAAGGGTATCGCAGCTTTCTCCAAATCTCCGGTCCGCGCATAGGCATCGCCCAACAAACCGCTGGCGCGATAATGGTCGAATTTAGGGTTCTTTCCGACCACATACTCGAGGTCCGGGATGGCTCCAGCGTAGTCGCCCATCCCCAGGGCTGAGCGTGCGCGCAGATAAAACGCATGCAGCGAATCGCTTCTCCGTGCAATCGCGCGATCGAGCATGTCTCGTGCCTGCTTGTATTTCTCCTGCTCAAAATACAGTTCCGCCAATTCCTCCAGATTTCCAGCGGAGGGATTGTCCAGAATCTGCGTTTCCAAAGCCGTGATCCGTGAGCTGAGACCGTAGCGGTGGAAGACTCCCGGGAGCAACCCGAAGTCCGGAATCACTTCGGCCACCAGATACACGCCGGCTCCCAAGCCTCCTCCGAAAATAATGATGTAAAGCCAGTAGGTGTCCGGACGGCGCTTCACGAAATGCACCAGGGCAATGCCCTGCACGATCAAGCCCCACGGATAGAAGAGGGAAGTCAGCGCCCCCATGCTTAGCCACCTCGCCCCAAGGCTACGGAAAACCTCTACATTCAATTCTGCCAAGAACCATGGTGCGTGTCTCGCGGTAAGATGGAATACATTTTTTTCAGTAAATTTGCATGCGAGCATGTCGCATCAAGCCGACTTTGGGGTATTAGAAATTTTGCGTGGAAATCCGACCGGGCAGGTCTTGCGTCGCGGGTTGATGACCTTTCGCTCCCCAATGGAGTAAACTTTGGGCACAAAACGAGGACGGCCCCTGGAAGGACGCCACCGTAGCAGGAGGGATGAGCGATGTTTGAATTGGATCAGTTCATCGCCGAATGTCGCACAGCCCTGAAGCAGGATGCCAGTCATAAATTTGTCCGCGAAGTGGTGGCTCGCGCAGTTTCCAACCCTGCTGCCGTGCTCAAGGGTCTGGGCGAACCCAGGCGGGCCGAAATTCAAACGTTGCACCGCTCGAGCGACCTCACCGTTCTCAACGTGATTTGGGGACCGCACATGACGCTGCTTCCCCACAACCACCAGATGTGGGCGGTGATTGGTATCTACTCGGGCCGGGAGGACAATATCTTCTGGCGTCGTGTGCCCGGCAGCCAGGACGGCAAACTGGAAGCTGCTGGTGCCCGCGCGTTTGGTGAGAAGGATGCCGAACCGCTGGGACGCGACATTATTCATTCCGTGACAAACCCGATCGCCCGCCTGACCGGTGCCATTCACGTTTACGGCGGGGATTTCTTCGCCGTTCCGCGCAGCGAGTGGGATCCGGAATCGCTCCTCGAGCAGCGCTACGATGTGGAGAGAAACCTGCGCCGGTTTGAAGAATCAAACGCACTTTACGCCAAGACCGGCCAACCCACCGGGACGCGATAGACATTTCCTATCTGCCGCACGGCCGGTTTGAGAACATCCACCAACCGGCGTCCATTGGAGAAATTTGTCAAGCTGCGGTATAATAGGGGTTTCCTCGCTGGCCTAGCGACGCAACTGTGTGGGCGATAAAAGCTGTTGCGCAGACCGGCCGGCGGACAGGAGCCTTCCATGAAAGAGGGAATTCACCCCGATTATCACGGCGTGACGGTGCACTGCGCCTGCGGAAGTCAATTCGAGACGCGGTCCACCATCAAGGGCAATATGATCCGCGTGGAAATCTGCTCGAGTTGCCACCCGTTTTTTACCGGCAAGCAGAAGCTGATTGACACGGCTGGGCGCGTCGAGCGTTTCCAGAAGAAATACGCGGACAAAGCGGCTTCGCTCAAGAAGTAGCCACCCTTCCGTCGGAATCGAATGGCGACCATGAGCGTCAACTTGCGGGGACGGGTGTGACTGGGCAGCTATTCGATGATTTCGCGGCAGCAATCGAAAGCCGTCGGAGGAGCTTCACCGGCTGAAGCCGGTTTGATCTTGCTGCGTTTATGTCGCGGTTGAAACCGCGACCCACAAAGATTCTCGCGTCATCGCCCAGACTCCGAAGCGCCAACTCGCTGAGCGCAAGACGGTGTAGAATGCCAGCCGGACATGGCCACGCAATTGTCTTCCTTGCCCGATGCGCCCGAAGGATCACCGGTAGAAACAGCGGCACCACGGGTGACGCTGCGCAATTCATTTTCGCAGCCGTACGATTCGGCCATTGCCGCGGCGCGCACCTGCTATTCCCCGCGATTGATCGGCGCGAAAGAAATCACCGACAAGCAGCGGCTGACCATCGGGTCGGCCACCTACTACGGCGGGCATCACACCGTCTATCAACACGCGCATTTCGAATTCGGCCTGGAGAACATCAGCCGGCAATTCGTGTGGTCCTTCCTGCACGCGCATCCTTTCTATAATTCCGAGCAGCAGAGCCAGCGCTACGTGCGGCTGGACCGCGCGCAGGCGTACGTCCCGCCGGCGGGGCCCGGGTTCGGCGCGGGGGAACGCGCGATTTACGAGCGAGCCGTTGCGCGCGCCTGGGAGCATTACCGCGAGCTGAACCAGGTGCTGGAGCCGGGCGCCCGCGAGATTCTGGGAGATATCTGGCACGTGGGCCCGATGTCGCATGCGAAGCGCGTGCAGAAGGTGGCGCGGCAGTCGGAAAAACGCGCCATTGAAGTGGCCCGGTACGTTTTGCCGGTGGCGGCGTTCACCACCATGGTGCACACGCTATCGGGAATTGTGCTGCACCGGTTGTGGCGCATGCAGGCGGCCAGCGACACGCCGAGCGAAGCGCGGCTGGTGATTGGCGAGATGGTGGCGCGCGTGCGCGAGGTGGATGCGCAGTTTTTCGACCGCTTCGACAACGTGCCGATGGAGGATCCGCCGGAATGGCAGCAGCCGGCGCGCGACGGTGAAGCGTTTGCGCGCGAATTCGATGCGCGCCTCGCGGGTTTGACTTCGCGGCTGATCGATTTTTCACCCGGCGCGATTGGCGCGATGGGGGAAGCGTATCGAGCGGTTGCCGGATTGACGGCGGCGGAATGTCCCGACGGCGAAGCCATTGACCGCATGCTGAATCCGGCGCGGAATCCATATCGGCGCGAGACGCTGGATATCGGCGTGCATGCTCCCATGATGCGCCCGCTGCAACACGCGAATTTTACCTTTGCAAAGAAAATCAGCCACAGCGCCGACAGTCAGGACCAGCGCCATCGCATGGTGCCGGGTTCGCGCCCGCTGCTGACGCTTGCGGACACGCGCGCGCCCGACTACGTGGTGCCCATGCTGATTCGCGACAATCCGCGCGGGATGGAAATCTACGAGCAGGCCATGCAGGAAGCGTGGACGGCGAAAAATGAGCTGATCGAGCGCGGTGTGCCGCTGGAATTTGCGCTTTACCTGCTGCCGAATGCCAAGGCCATCCGCCTGGTCGAGTCCGGCTCGCTGCTGCACCTGCTGCACAAATGGACCATGCGCACGTGTTTCAACGCGCAGGAGGAAATCTATCAGTCGTCCATCGAGGAAGTGGAGCAGGTGCGCGCGGCGTTTCCGCAACTGGGCCACTACATAGGGCCGCCGTGTTACCTGCGCGCGGGGATTTCGACGCCCATCTGCACGGAAGGCTCGCATTTCTGCGGCGTGAAAGTGTGGGTCGATTTCCCGAACATCCAGCGCCGGATATGAATTGGAAAGCGAATGAGGGAACCCCGATATCTTCTGTTCTGTCTCTTCTCGTTGGTCGTGGGCTGCCCGGTTGGGGCGGTTTGGTTTGAGTTGGCACTGGCTGCAAAAAAGCCTGAGTACCCGCCATTTGGTTTGTTTCAGCTTACGATTTTCGATTCGTTCCTGTTCGGCTGGTTTCCTGCGCTGCTCTTTGGCGCGCTGCTCCACTATCTAATGCAGCGTTTGCATTGGGAGAAGTTGTGGCAGTGGGCGGTTGGCGGCGGATTTCTTGCCTGGGGTCTCTTCGTCGCGGGAGCGCAGGTCGCCAAGCTTAATGTCGGATTGTTCTCCTTCCTGCTTCTGGGAGTCGCGCTCCTGGAGAACATCTCGGGACATACATGGCCTGCGGCGATCTGCGGGGCTGTCGTCTCCACTGTTCTGTACTTCGTCGCAACTAAATTTGCGCCCATCGCCACTCCCACGGCTACCTCGTGACCCGGCGCGGGAGCTTGATTTACTACCTTACCGGCTGGGTGTTCGGCTGCGTGCCGGTGAGCTTCACCATGTGGCTGAATGTGTTCGTAATTTCCCGCCGAAACGGAACCATCCAATCGGATTCAATCGCGCTGCTACTGGCCTATTCGTTCTACGGACTTCTGTTGGGAGCATTTCCTGCGTTCCTGTGCGCGTTCATCGTGCGGCGCCTGATGACCGGACTGAAATTGATGAAAGTGTGGCAATGGTCGCTGGGGACCATGTTTGTTGCGCCGCTTGTTCTGGTCGTGCTGGGGTTTGTGGCCCGGAAGATCAACAATCCGATGCTGCCGAATCTGAATCCCGCGGCGCTGCTGACCTACGGAGCGGAATTTCTGCTGGAGAGCGGGATGGTGTGGCTGGCGCTGCCAACCGGCGCGATAACCGGGTGCCTGTTGTTCACTGTGCAGCGCGCATTCGCGCCGCAGCCACAGGCTCAGCCTACGACTTGAGGATGCGCGTGGCCGTGGGCGAGACCAGCTCGTAGCGGATGCCGCGCCAGCGGATGCGCTTCGAGAGCAGCGACGAAATAAAATTCCGGGAAAATAGAAAAGGAACGAGCGGAGCGAGGGCAAACCACACCCAGCCCCATTCGCGCAGCTTGTCTTTGCACTCCGGCAACAATTCCGATACGGCGATGGTGCGCATCGCGCCTTTCATGGCAGCGAGCAAAGGAACGGCGAGCGCCACCAGAACGAGCTGGCCCCAGGGATCGCCTTCGATCATCGTTGCCAGAATCACCATGGCGGCGAAAATTCCGGTGAGGGAGTAGCTCAAGTGCGCGATGGCGCCCATCCTCCAGCGGCGCGGCGAATACACGCGCGTGATCTGGATCTGGCGATTCGTGAATTCGAGCAATTCCGCACCGGTCCAGGGATGCAGCGTGGCGGCGAGACATTCGGGGCAGAAGATGATGGGCTTACCATTTTCTTCGAGAGCGCGGGTCATGGCAAAGTCGTCGCTGGCGGCACCCTGCCAGGCTTCCAGCACTTTCGCGTCGTCGAATGTTTTGCGGCGAATGGCGGTGCCGCCGCCCCAGCAGAAATTTTCTTTCGGGCGGCCGAGCATAGTGGCAACAGCCGCGTTCCAAGCGGAGGCCATGGCGCTGGCAAAACCGCCGGAGCCGATCTGCCCGCTGGGGATGAGCCAGCGATAGGCGGTGGTGGCGCCGATGCGCGGGTCTTGCAGGGGCGCGATGAGTTTGGTGAGCCAGCCTCGCGGCAAACGCACGTCGGAATCGGTGAACACCATGACTTCGAATTTGTCGGGCAGCGCAGCCACGGCGCGGCGCAGGTTGTACACCTTCTCGCTGCAATCCTCGGGCGGGCCGGCGATAACGATGTGTACTGGCCGCTGGCTCGCGGCTTTGACGCGCTCGATAATTTTCAGCGCGGGGTCGAGGCTGGTGGCCAGCGAAAAATAGAGTTCGTAATTCGGGTATTCAAATTTTGTGAGCGCCGTGAGGTTTTCTTCCAGGCCGCGTTCGCTTCCTTTGCAGGGACAAATCACGGCCGCGAGCGGTGCGTAGAAGCCGGCGTGAGAAGAAAGGCGCCGGCGCACCATCTGGAACCATTCGAAGCCCGTCCACAGGGAATAGAGTCCCAGGAAGATTTGAGCGATGACCAGGATGTAAAAAACGAGCAGCACTGGCGCGAGGATAGCAGACCTGTGCCGGAACGGGACATCGGCCGGGACTGACGTGCGCGGAACGTAAACACGGACTGGTTCTGTTGACGTCGCCTTTGTGGCGCGGTCGCAAGAGAGAACTCGGAGCAGCGGAAGGCGCTGCTCATCGCTGGCGAGTCGAGCCTCGCCTTAACAAAGCGGCGTCAAGCCGCCGCACTCCAAACAGGCGAGTCGTGATCGACATCGCCATGCTAAATGAGCGACATGCGATTGAGCGTCAGTTGGCGCGGCGGCTGGAAAAAACTTTTCGCAGGACGCGATCGGCGGTGGAATCGAGCTCCAATTGAAATTTTCCGGCGGCGCGGCGGGCCTGCTCCATCAGCGAGGGATCGAGAAGCAGGGCCGTGCGGTCCGCAAACGGGCCGGAAACAGATGCGCGGCGGAGGCGCGTGGCAGTGCGGCTGGGGTCGCGGGCGGAGAGTTTTTCGTACACCTCCAGATCGCGCCAGAAGGCGGCGGCGTCTTCATGATTCCAACGCATAGCTTGGCCGAGGGCGACGAAGAATTCCTCGCGGAAAAGATCGAGGAGTGGGATGGCCAGCTCGAGACCGGCCTTGCGAGTTGGGCGCGGCCTCTTCCCTTTTTTCTTTTCTTTGAATTTTTTCCGGGCGCGCGTGCGGAGGCTGCGCACGGTCACGCTGACTTTCAAGCGGCTGGGAAGCGCCGATTGCAGGCGCAGGACCATGGCCAGGATGGCCTCGCGGCGGATGGTTTCCAGTTGTTCGCGGTAGTGTGAAGGCTGGTCGGCGCGGCCGGGGCGGCGATTTTCGGCAGCGTAGATATCGAGGAAGCGCTGGACCATCTCATCGTGGTCGAGGGCATTGAGCAGCAGCGCGGCGGCTTCGCGCGCGCGGACGACGAGTTCCCTGGGACGGTAGGGCATCGAGAATTTCTAGCTGTACGCGAATACGCCGCGCGCCGCAACTGGAAAGGTTTTTTGTGCGCGAAAAAGAAAAGGCCCGGGGATTTCTCCCCGGGCCTTTCGAGCTGGGCTAACTGGTTATCGGCCGGCGGTTTCAGTTGTGGCCGGCGCAGTGATTAGTGGATCGGACCGGTGATCGGCCGGACGTCGCCCTGACGGCCGGTTGGAATCGGACGAACGGGCTTTTCGAATTTGCCCAGGGCAATTTCGAGCGCCTGCTCGGCGGTGCGCACGAAGTGAACCTGCATGCCTTCGAGCATGTGCGCCGGCAGATCTTCGTTCACGTTGGGCTCGTTCTCCGACGGCAGAATCACTTCCTGGATTCCCGCGCGCTTGGCGCCGAGAACTTTTTCCTTGATACCGCCGACCGGCAGGACGATGCCGGAGAGTGAAATTTCTCCGGTCATGGCCACACGCGGCCGGATCGGACGACCCGTCAGCAGGCTGACAAGCGCCGTAACCATGGCGACGCCTGCCGAAGGTCCGTCCTTCGGCACGGCGCCCGATGGCACGTGGATGTGCAGGTCCAGCTTGCGGAAGAAATCCGGATCGATGCCGTAGCGGTCGGAATTCGCACGCACCCAGGTGAGTGCGGCGCGCACGGATTCCTGCATCACGTCGCCGAGATGGCCGGTGATGGTGAACTGCTTACCACCGCGCATCTTGCTGGCTTCGATGAAAACGATGTCGCCGCCCACGGGCGTCCAGACCAGTCCGACGGAAACGCCGGGCTTCTTGACGCGCTCTTCCACTTCCTTCTCCAGGCGGATTTTCGGAATGCCCAGCGCCTCGCGGATTACTTCGGGCGTGACGATCAGCTTGTCCGTCTGACCTTCGGCAAATCGCCGCGCCTGTTTGCGCACCAGCGTTCCGATTTCGCGTTCCAGACTGCGCACGCCGGCTTCGCGCGTGTAGTGGCGAATCAGGTCCTGCAAGGCCTCGTCGGTGAATTCGATTTGCTCGCCGAGTTTGAGGCCGTGTTCGGTGGTCTGTCGCGCGATCAGGAATCTCTTGGCGATGTGGACCTTTTCCTCCTCGGTGTAACCGGGGAGTTCAATGATCTCCATGCGGTCGCGCAGCGGCTCCGGAATGGGATCGAGCCAGTTGGCGGTGGCGATGAAGAGCACCTTGGAGAGATCAAACGGCACGTCGAGATAATGATCGCGGAACGTGGCGTTCTGCTCCGGGTCCAGCACTTCCATGAGCGCCGCGGAAGGATCGCCGCGGAAGTCACGGCCGAGCTTGTCCACTTCGTCGAGCATGAGCACCGGGTCCATGGTTTCGGCGCGGCGCAAGCCTTGAATGATCTGGCCCGGCAACGCGCCGATATAGGTGCGGCGATGGCCGCGGATTTCCGCCTCGTCATGCATGCCGCCGAGCGAGATGCGATGGAACTTGCGTCCCAGCGCCCGCGCGATGGATTTGCCCAGCGAGGTCTTGCCCACGCCAGGAGGTCCGACGAAGCAAAGAATCGGTCCCTTCATGCCTGGTTGCAGTTTCTTCACCGCGAGGTAGTCGAGAATGCGCTCTTTCACTTTCTCGAGGTCGTAGTGGTCCTCGTCGAGAATCTTCTGCGACCCCGGGATGTCGATGTCTTCCGTGCCGGAAGTTTTGTTCCAGGGCAGCGAAGTCATCCATTCCAGGTAAGTGCGCGAAACCATGTATTCGGCGGAAGCGGGAGTCATCTTGGCCAGCCGTTTCAGCTCGCGGTCGGATTCCTTGCGGGCTTCGGCGGACATGCCGGACTCTTCCACCTTTTTGCGCAGCTCATCGAGTTCGGTCTGGGAATCGTCCGACTCGCCAAGCTCCTTCTGAATGGCCTTCATCTGCTCGCGCAGCAGGAATTCACGCTGGCTCTGATTCACCTGCTCCTGCACCTGTTCGTGAATCTTGTTGCGGAGCTCGAGGACTTCGCGCTCCTTGGTCAGCTCGTTGATCAGGGTTTCCAGGCGCTTGCGCACGCTGAAAGTTTCCAGCAGTTCCTGGCGCACCATGGTGGTGAGCGACGGGAGGGTGGCGGCGACGAAATCCGACAAGCGCCCGGCGTGATCAATGTTCATAACTTCGGCTTGCAAGTCGTCGGAAAGCTGAGGCGAACGCGCCACAACTTCGCGGAACACTTCCTGGGTGTTCTGGACGAGAGCGGTCAGCTCGGCGTCGGGCTGATCATCCAGGTCCGGCTGCGCTTCTACGCGTGCCCGGAGAAAAGGCTTGATACCGATTACCTCCGTCACGCGAATCCGCTCCAGACCTTCGAGAAAAGCCACCACGTTGCCGTTGGGCATGCGCACTAGTTTGTGAACGCGTGCGAACGTGCCCACGCCGTGCAAGTCGGTCCCTGCAGGATCTTCCACGCGCGGATCAAGCTGGGCGACAACGCCGAGGAGCTTTTCCGTGCCTTCTAGAGTATTCAGCAGCGCCAGCGAGCTTTCGCGGCCCACCGACAGCGGGATCACCGCGCCCGGGAAGAGCACGGTATCGCGTACCGGCAGAACGGCAACCTCGGGCGGAACGGCTACCTTTTTAGTCTTCGTCACCTTGGCCCCCTAACTAAAAGAACGAGTAAGAGTCCTTCAAGCAGCTAATCGGCAGTACACGGGATTAGATGCAGGAAAGAGCTGAAGGACTGCACTACATATATTCATCGCTAGAAGAATATATGAGTCCCCCACGCTAACATATTGTCGAAAGGAATTCAACCTGATTTTTACCCGCCTATCAGCTATTCCAATATGAAGAATATAAATAACTTAATTAGATTCCTGCGGGCTGCCATAGGCATCACGAACCAGGCGAAGGGCCTCCTCGTGGGTGTGGATTGCGCCCTCCAATTGGGCTTCTTCGACGGCTCCGAGGATCTCCTTGAATTGGGGGCCGGGGAGAAAACCCAAGCTCAACAGGTCGTCGCCGGTCAGGAGCCGTGGTGGGCGGACCTGCTCGGGAGGGGTCTCGGCGATAAAGCGGCGGACGAAATCGTAAGCCTCGAGGTTACGGTGGCTGGAAAGGCAATCGAGTCGGTGCAATTCGAGATGCTCGTCGAAACGCGGCAGGCGGACGAAGCGCTTCAGAGTTGAGAGCTTCATGCGGTGCACGTCTTTGAAGCGCAGATGATTGGCAACCAGCGCGGCGACCTGCTCGGTGTCGTCATTTGAAAACCGCAGCCGGCGGCAAATCTTATCGGCCATGACCGTCCCCACTTCCACGTGCTCGTCGAAACGAATCCGGCCACCGGGCCCGGAAGGCGGCGCGAAAGTGGACGGCTTGCCAACGTCGTGCAGCAGGACGCCCCAGGCAAGCGTCGCGGGGGCCCCGGCCGGCAGCTGCTCGACCATCATCATGGTGTGAGTCCACACATCGCCTTCGGGATGAAATTGCGGCGGCTGCTCGACACCTTTCATGGCCACGATTTCGGGGAGCAACTGGGCGAGCAGGCGCGATTCGTCGAGCAATTCGAAGCCCCGACGGGCGGCGCCTTCGATGAGCAATTTCGTGAGCTCGTCGCGAATGCGCTCCGCGGAAACCTGGGAAACGTCCGGAGCAAGTTTGAAGATGGCGCTGAAAGTTGCAGCGTGGACGGCGTAGCGAAAACGGGCCGCGAATCGCACCGCGCGAATCATGCGCAACTTGTCTTCGCGGAAGCGCTCTTCCGGTTTACCGATGGCGCGGATGATGCCGGCGCGGAGATCGTCGCGGCCGCCGACGAAATCGAGCACTTCGCCGGATTCGGGATCGAGCAGCAGCGCATTGATGGTGAAGTCGCGGCGCTGGACGTCTTCCTGCGCAGAAGACGCGTAGACGACATGGTCGGGATGGCGGCCGTCGGAATAGCCGACGTCGGAGCGATAGGTGGCGACTTCAACCTGCTGGTCGCCGTCAACCACGATGATGACGCCGAACTGCGCGCCGACCGCGAGGCTTTGCGGGAAAAGGGACTGAACGCGATCGGGAGTCGCGTCGGTGGCCACGTCGTAGTCCGCGGGCTCGCGTTTCAGAAGGATGTCGCGCGCACACCCGCCCACGAGATAGGCCTGATGCCCCGAGCGGCGCAAGGTGAGGCAGATGCTCTCGGCCAGTTGGCGCGCGTCCATACGCGGATTATGAGGGAAAACAGGAAACGTTGGTAGCTGCGGGTCATTCGTCGCGGTCGCGATGAGTGAGCGAGCCGCCGAATTGCACCTTGGAAAATCCGAAGCGGTCGCGCAACTTGTCCGTAGCGCGCGCCAGGCGCTCGAGTTTTTCGCGGCGCGCGGCGTCGAGGAGGTCGAGTTGCGCGGCGCCCGCGGAAAATGACGCCAGGTGCACGCCGACCAGGCGCAGCATGGCCCGGCCGTCCCAGGAGGCGGTGAAGAGGTCATGAAGCGGCTTCAGAAAAACGGCATCGAGATCAGACGGCTCCTGGAGTGTGCGGCTGCGCGTGATGGTGGTGAAGTCAGCGTAGCGCAGTGTGAGCGTGACGGTGCGGGCGTACAGTCCGGCGTCGCGCAGGCGCTTGGCCGCTTTCTGGCACAGATAGCTGATGGTGGATTCAAGCAGGTTGCGATCGCGCGTGTCCGCGCCAAATGTTTGATTGTGCGAGAGCGATTTCGGCTCGGCGTCCACGAAGAATTCGTAGGAGTCACCGCCATGCGCTTTGCGGTAGAGCGCCGTGCCCCAGCGGCCGAACACTACTTCGAGTTTCTCGAGCGGAACTTTCTGCAGGTCGCCGACCGTCACGATATTCAAAGATTTGAGGCCCGCTTCCGTGACGCGGCCGATGCCGGGAATGCGCCGCACGGAGAGCGGCGCGAGGAAGGAGGCTTCGCTGCCGGGCGCGACCCACACCAGGCCTCGCGGCTTGGCCTGGTCGCTGGCAACTTTTGCGACCAGGCGCGTGGAAGCGAGGCCTCCGGAACATGGCAGGCTGGTGGTGGAAGTAATTTCACGCAGCAACGCGTCGGCGGCGGCGAGTGGCGGGCCGAAGATGCGCTCGGTGCCGGCGAGGTCGAGGTAGGCTTCGTCAATCGAAGCCATCTCCACGATGGGGGAATATTTTCCGAGGATGTCCGCGACGCGATCGCTCCAGCGGCCGTAGAGATCGTGATGGCCGTCAAGAAAAATGGCGTGCGGGCAAAGTTTGGCGGCGGTGCGCAGCGCCATGGCGGAGTGAATGCCGAAGCGCCGCGCTTCGTAACTGGCGGAGGAAACCACTCCGCGCTGGTCGGCCTGGCCGCCGACGACCACGGGCAAGCCGCGGAGTTCCGGGCGCGCGAGAAGTTCGACGGAGACGAAGAATGCGTCCATATCAATGTGCAGGATGGAGGCGGATGAATCCGCAGTGGGGCCGCAGGGGGCATCGTGGCGGGCGCGGAATTGGGCCAGCTTGAGCATGCAATGGCTCGTAACGGGAATATACCGCAGGCGAAGAAAATACGAAACCGTTAGAGTTGGGTGCCGGGCGGGTCGTCATCCTAATATAGAAACGGACGCAGATTGAGCGCGTCGAATCCGGCATAGGCGCGCGGACAACGGAGCAATAGAGGCGACCATGAACGCTGAAGCGGAGTCATCTTCCACGCAGAAATCCGCAGCGCAGCCGGCGATTCTTACCGCGGGGCTCGTGTGCGGCGCGCTGGATATCACCGCGGCGCTGGTGGTGTCCGGCCAGTTCGGGTTGAAGCCGCAGCCGCTGCTGCAAGGGATTGCCGCGGGATTGTTGGGGGAGAGCGCATTCGAGGGCGGATACCTGACGGCGGCGCTGGGGCTGGCGTGCCATTTCATCATTGCGTTTTCGGCAGCGGCTGTTTTTTACGCGGTCAGCCGCAAGTGGAGCTTTCTGGTCGAGCACGCATTCATTTCAGGCCCGCTGTACGGCGTGGTCGTGCACTTCTTCATGCAGCTTGTAGTACTGCCGCTTTCAAACGCGGTGCGATACCCGTTCACAATCCAGGGGATGATCATCGGAGTGGTGATCCACATTATCTGCGTGGGCCTGCCGATTGCGTTTGTGGTGCGGAGGTTTTCAACTCGGTGATGGCGGTGCCGAAGTTAGCCGCGCTCGGCGGAAATGACGCGGGGGATTCCGGCGAGATCGTTGGTTATGCGGACGTCTGTCCAGTCGGAGCTGGTGGAGAGATGGGCGCCGACGTGAGCGGCGGAATCGTGGCCAAGTTCGAGGACGAGAATTCCACTGGGCCGAAGGAGTTCGGCAGATTGCCGGATGATGCGGGCATAGAACTCAGCTCCCGTGGGTCCGCCGAAGAGGGCGGCGTCGGGTTCGTGGTCGCGGACTTCGCGGGGCAAATTGGCGGCTTCGTCGCGGGCGATGTAAGGGGGATTGCTGGCGATGAGGTCGAAAAGCAGTGGCGAGTGACTAGTGGCTAGTGGCTGGTGAAAAGACTCAAGCAGATCCGATTGTAGAAAATTGATGCGATCGGTAACGCCGTGGCGGGCGGCGTTGCGCTTGGCGACTTCGAGTGCTGCCGCTGAAATATCCGTGGCGATGATTTCTGCGTGCGGCAGTTCGTGGGCCAGCGCGACGGCGATGCAGCCGGAGCCGGTGCCGACGTCGGCGATGCGCAATTGGGGTGAAGGCGCGCCGTTCAAGAGGTTGATCTTGATGCCGCGAGCGCCGAGGCGTTCGAGCGCGACTTCGACAACGTGTTCGGTTTCCGGGCGCGGGATGAGCACGGCGGGAGTGACCTCAAAATCGAGTCCCCAGAATTCCTGATGGCCGGTCAGATATTGCGTCGGTTCGCCCGCGGCGCGGCGCGCGACCAGCGCGAAATATTTTTCTGCGACGGTGGGATCGAGCTCGGCTTCCGGATGCGTGTAGAGCCAAGTGCGGTCGCGGCCGAGCGAGTGCATGAGAAGCAATTCGGCAGCGAGCGTGTGCGACGGGACTGTTGCGTCGCGGAGGCGAGTGATGGTTTCTTTCAGTGCGGCGCGGATGTCCATCGGATGAGCAAAAGGCACACAGACAGGATTGTCTGTGCCACCACTGCTGATGCTTCTTAAGCCTCCACCAGTTCCTGCTTCAAACGCTCGGCTTCGTAGTGCATGACCAGCGCGTCCACCAGCGGCCCGAGCTTGCCCTCCATCACTTGGTCGAGCTGATGCACGGTGAAATTGATGCGGTGGTCGGTCACGCGGTTCTGCGGAAAATTGTAGGTGCGGATTTTTTCCGAGCGGTCGCCGGTCTTGATCTGCCCGCGGCGCTCAGCGGCAATCTGGGCGTGCTGCTTTTCCTGCTCCATTTCGTAGAGCCGGGCGCGGAGAACGCGCATGGCCTTGGCGCGATTCTTGATTTGCGATTTTTCGTCCTGCTGCGACACCACCAGGCCGCTGGGGATGTGCGTGATGCGCACTGCGGAATAGGTGGTGTTCACGGACTGGCCGCCCGGACCCGAGGAGCAAAAAGTGTCTACGCGCAGATCCTTCGCTTCGATCTTGATGTCGATTTCGTCCGCTTCGGGAAGCACGGCCACGGTGGCCGCGGAAGTGTGGATGCGGCCCTGCTGCTCGGTGGCCGGAACGCGCTGGACGCGGTGCACGCCGCTCTCGTATTTCAGCCTGGAATAGACTCGGTTGCCCTGAATGGCGGCGACAACTTCCTTCATGCCGCCGATGGAAGAGGCCGAGCTCTCGAGAATTTCCACTTTCCAGCCCTGTGATTCGGCGTAGCGGGAATACATGCGGAAAAGCTCGCCGGCGAAGAGCGAGGCTTCGTCGCCGCCGGTGCCGGCGCGGATTTCGACGATGACGTTTTTCTCGTCGTTGGGATCTTTGGGAATCAGCAGCAGCTTCAGCTCGCGTTCGACGGTTTCGCGGCGGGCTTCCAGGGCGCGCTCTTCCTCCTGTGCCATTTGTTTCATTTCGGGATCGTCCGTTTCGGCGAGCAACTGCTTCGCGCCTTGCAGGCCCTTCTCGATTTCTTTCCACTCGCGGTATTTTGCGACCATCTCGCCCAGCTCGGAATGCGATCTGGCGAGTTTCTGGTAGCGCGCGGAATCCGAGTGCACATCCGGCGAGGAAAGCTCTTGGGTCATCTCGTCGTAGCGGGATTCAATCTGATTCAGTTTTTCGTACAGCGTTAAATTCGCCATGGCACCACCCGGTACAGCAGAAAATGGAAATGGGAAATTGGAAGAGGGACAAACTGCCGCGAATGCGGCGCCCCGGAACGGGGCGGGAGAGAAAGCGCTAATAAAACGCAGCGAACATTGCGGTCATTACTGGGTTTAAGGATAGCGGCAAACTTGGCGCCAGTCAAACACCGGTATGGTCTAGCGCAGTTCGTCGAGCGGGAAACCGACGTCCACTTTTTCGCCCTCCGGCGGGATCACTTCCACCGTGGCGGCTGCGTCTTTGACTTCTTCAGCATCGTAGTCCGCCACAATCCACGCTCCGCTCAGATACGAAGCACCCCCATCATCCGAGCTGGTGTAGATGGGGTCGCCATGGAGCGCTTTGAGAGAAATTTCGCGGCCCTGGATCAGCTTTATTTTGAACTCCTTCCAGAAATCGCCGGGGCGCAGGCGGATGGTGCCGGGCGTGGAGGCCATGTTCCAGCCATAGGATTCCGTTAGATCGATGCGAATGCGCACGCGGAAGATTCCCGGCTTGTCGGTAAATTCCTTCTCGGCGTCCTGGGCGTAATAATTGGCGATGGACCGCGCAGAGCGGTCCACGATGACGACGAATGGCGTCTCGAGTTGGACGAGAGCGACTTGCGGGCCTGTCGCCGGCGCCGGCAGGAACCGGGTGTACTGGCTGAGAAATTTCTCGCGCCGCTGCTGGCCGGCACGGCCAAGGAAATAGGCATCGCGGATGGAGGTGGAGGAGAGCGGGTATTCGAAAGCCAGCGCGGGGAGGGCGACGGCTGCAATCAAAAGAAGGGCGCCGAAACGGAATCTGGGCCCAGAGTTTCTAGGCATGGAGTTAATTCCTCTTGCACTATTTGACGCACCGGATGGACGGCCGGTTCCATTGGCGCGTTCCGTTCGCGGCTCAGTCCGTGATGCTGCTGAGGAACGGGAAGTGATCGGCGGCGCCCATAAAGAAGAGCATGGGGAAGGAAAACCAGAATCCGACGCGCGAGGCGATGAAACCCCAGCGCGCCATGCGCTCGGCTTCCGGCGGCATGGGCGTCCCGTGCTCAGCAAATAGACGCGTCCATTCGATCAGGCGCTTCTGCACGCGCCACACCACGCCCCAGGTGTTGAGCAGCATCAGCAAGCCGAGCCCGCCGCCGACGCTGATGGATAGATGGCTGTTCGACGATTGCGGGCTGTTGTTCAACGCCAGCACCACCCACGACGCGGCGATCACCACGGCAGCGATGGAGATGGAGCGCACCCAAACGTTGTTCAGAATCCCTTTGCTCGGCAATTGCAACGGGTACAGCAGCCCATAGGCCACAAACCACACCAGCAGCCATTCGCCAAACCACGTGTAGGTGAGCGGCGGCTTGCCGGCATTGTGCGCGTCGGCGGCCAGCACCATCCAGAAATAGCGCATGCCCACCAGCACGGTGACGAACGCGGACCAGCGGAACCAACTCATCGCGCGCGACATCATCACCGGATACACTTTTCCGCGCACCGGCGGCTCGAGCTGCTTCATCGTGGGAAAGGCCACCAGATTGAAGAAATAGAGCAGTCCGATCCAGATGAAGCCGAAGACGAAGTGAAGCCAGCGCAGGGCCATCTGCTCGATGGCCGCGCCGCTCGAGGGAAACAGAATCTCGGGCGGGCTGATGAGGGATGCAATCGAATGCAAGGGGACGAGCATATGACCTCCCTGCCGGACGTGCTCAGCCAAATTACAGGAAATCAAACGGGAAGGTCAATGAACGGCCCTTGCAGAGCGAGCCGCGCGAGAGCCCAGCGCGCATGCTCGGCGATGAGCGCGTCGTCTGCATCCGCGAGCAGACTGAGCAGCAGCGTGACGCGGCGATAGACCTGGGAATCGCGCGCGAGCTTCGAATTGCCGAGCGCCACGCAGGCGTTGCGCACCAGTCCGCGCCACTTGGTGCGTTTGATGGCGCTGCCGCGGAAATATTCGCTGAACTGTTTCTGCGTTAGGCTGGCGAGCCATTCGAGGTCCGGCGACAGGAGCGAATGTACCGCGGGACTCTGTCCCACCCCATTTTCTATTTTTCCTTTTCCGTTTTCCGCCGCCGCAATCTCTCGCGGTTGAAATGCGGCCATCCGCGTCACCGGCGCCTTGCGATTCCAGGGGCACACATCCTGGCAAATGTCGCAGCCAAAGACGGCGCTGCCCATGGCCGGGCGAAGGTCTTCCGGAATGGCTTCGCGCAATTCGATGGTGAGATAGGAAATGCAGCGACGCGCGTCGAGCACGTAGGGCTGGGGAAATGCCTGCGTGGGGCAGGCATCAAGGCACAGCCGGCAATTGCCGCAGAGATCGGCAGCGGGCGGCTCACCGGGAGCGAGCGTCGGCGCGAGTTCGAGTGTGGTGACGATGACGCCGAGGAACAGCCAGGACCCGAGCTGCTCGTTGATCAGGCAAGTGTTTTTCGCCAGCCAGCCGAGCCCGGCGTGCTTGGCGGCGACGCGCTCGACGATCGGGCCGGTATCTACGTAAGCGCGCGCTTCGAACGGTTCGGAGAATTGAGCGCGCATGGCGGCGAGCAGCATGGCAAGCTTCTCGCCGAGGACTTCGTGGTAATCGTCGCCCCAGGCGTAGCGCGAAACCCAGCCACTCGGCGTTTCGCCGTCGGCGATTAGTGGAAGCTCGGTGGAGTAAGGCTGCTCGGTGTTGTAGTTGAGCGCGACGACGATGAGGCTGCACGCGCCTTCGAGAATCAGCCGCGGGTCAGCGCGCCGTGGGTCGTGCAGGTAAACCATTTCACCTGCATAGCCGCGCTCGAGCCACTCGGGCAGCCGTGCAAGTTCATCGAGCGTATCCACGGGCACTACGCCCGCGAGGTCGAAGCCGACCGCGCGCGCCCGGTCGCAGATCCATCTGGTTCGCTCAGCGGAATTCATGCTTTCAGCCGGGCATCATCCTACTTCGCCCGGCTCGCCCGGCCAAATTCACAAAGTCGACGAAGCCGGGAAAATCCGACCATGCTAGAGTTGCAGCCGCCCATGCCTCTCTTCTGGTTTCATGTCGATATGCCAGATCCTCCGCAAGCGGTCATCGCGCACATACAGTCGATCGTCGGCACACCTCCCAGTTGGATCGAGTCCATGTGGCGGGTGTGGAGGCGAAAAGATGATTCCGCCCCGCCATTCGTTGGTTCCGTGAACGACTCCTCATTCAAGATTCGAAGGGACATTCGCTATCGTAACTCGTTCCTGCCGATCATCAGGGGACGCGTTATAGCCTCGGGTTTGGGATCGCGATTGGCAGTGCTCATGCACATTCATCCATTTAGTGCCCTCTTTATGGGCTTCTGGTTTTATTTGGTTTTACGCACTCACCCTGTACTCAAGAACCCTTCCGCTGCCGACTTCAGGGTCCGGGGTTTGTTTTTCATTTTCGGGGTGTTATTGGTCGCAGGCGGATTCTTCCCAGAGGCCTGGAAAGCAAAGCGACTGATTTCCTCCGCTGTTCAAAAAACCGGTGAAGAGCAGCACTCCCCACCTCAGCCCCTTTAAGCAGATTCAATCAGTTTCGAGTTTAACCAGTCCAAGAACAGGCGATTCCTTGGCCTTGTGCTCCGGCGGCTGCTACAATGCTGCGCCATGGCTGACTGGCGGCAAATCCAGGCGCGCATCCGCAAGGCGAAAAACGCCGCCGATGCGCCTGCCAAACTGTACGAGCTGTACCAGCGCACACGCGACGCGATGGTGGCGTGGGAGCTTGCGCTGATCGAAGAGAAGGCGGAGCGAAGCTCCGAGGCGATACGCTGGTACACCGTGGCGGCGCAGCGTTTTCGCCGCGCCGACTGGAAGAAGAAAGCGGAAGCCGCGCTGACAAGGCTTGGCGCGCCGCTGCCGGCGCCGGGCGACGAGCCCGCCGTCGAGCCTCGCGGCATGGCTCCGGAAGCAGAGGAGCAGCCGGCTGCACCTCCGGTACTCGGAGAAATTATTGATATCACACCATCTGCTGCCGCACGGGCGGAAACGGGCGAAGAGCCGGAGCACGAATCTACGGACGCCGCTACCGACGCTGCCGACAAGCGCGGCAAGAAGCGGCGCCGCGGCCGCCGCGGAGGCCGGGGACGTCGTCGCAAAGGCGCTGCGCCATCTTCATTGCCCGCGCAAGCCTTCGTCGAATCAAAGCCACAACCCCGGGAGCCGCAACCACGCGAGCCGCAGCCGCGCGAGCCGATGCCGCGCGCTCCAATCCCGCGGCCCGAGGCAGCACCCGCCGCGCCGGAACCGCGCGCGCGCTTCGTCGAGGAAGCGCCCGAGCCGATGCTTCCATCAGAGCGCACCGCGCACGGCCGCGCCGGCGACCCGGCGCTGGCTTCGCGCTTGGTGCATCTGGAATCGAAGCTGCGCCGGCTGGTGTCGAGCCCGTTGCATCGCCTGGACGAAGCCGACGAAGCGCCCGCCGGCCCCGGCGTGTTTCTTCTTTCCGACTCAGACCAGATCAGCACGTACTATGTGGAATCCTGCCAGACGCTGCGCGTAGGCCTGGGAAATCTGTCACGCGGTGGCCGCGCGGGAAAGAGCGGACGAGGCGGCTACCTGGGCGAGACGGGACTGAAAGCGAAACTGGCCGAACATCTGGGGATCAGCGAAGCCAAGGTGAACCAATATCTGAAGGACCACTGCGTGGTCCGCTGGATACAATTGGATGATGACGCTCCCCTGGTGGCACACTTTGCCATCGCCGTCCTGCGAACCCCGCTGAACATGGACTAGCGGGCCGGATAGACTGCCTCCAGGGTCCCACGAGTACCATCCAAAGTGGCATTCCGGCGGGTCAGCAGCCTCCCCGTTAAGTGCTTCCCGGCGCCATTCAACCCCATAATTGTACGTTTGGGCGCAGGGTCCTAGACGCCGGGCTGGAATCCCTTCAAACTTTGGTACTGTAACGAGTTACGGGTGTCCGGCGTATTCGACGCAGCACCCGCGGGGTCAGTCTCTCGGGGGATTCCGCAGTTCGACTAAATAAGGAGAGGTGCAGGGTTATGCCTATTACGGTCAAGAATCGGATCTGGAAATCGTTCGACTGGGCGCTGTGCAAGTCTGCCAGCGTCACCTTCGACACGATTCAATTCTTCAACAAGCACAATCCAAATCCATCCTTTACACCGAAATGGTCGGACAAGCCGCTCCTGAAGTCGTGGGAGAAGTCCAAGCCCACGCTGGGCTGGCCGCGCACCACCGATTCTCTGTGCCCCGGCTGCGTGAAAGACGCCCGCGACGCCATCATCAACGGCACCAAAGACTGGACCGATCTGGTGCACGAGAAAGTCGGCGAAATCAAGGCGCAGATTATCGAGCGCGACGGCCAGGTCTGGATGGTGAAGGAATGCCCCATCCACGGAAAATATGAAGACCTGATGGCCGTGGATGCAAAATTCCTGCAGTGGATCGAGAGCCAGTTCCCCGGCCGCGACATCCCGGCGCACAACGACGAAGATCTCCACCGCCATGGTTCCAGCACGGTGCGTTACGGCCGCGGCTCGGTGCTGACCGTGGACCTGACCAACCGCTGCAACATGATGTGCGACCCCTGCTTCATGGACGCCAACCAGGTGGGCTACGTCCACGAGCTGAGCTGGGAAGAAATCCAGGAGATTCTCGACAACGCGCTGAAAATCAAGCCGCGCCGCCAGATGTCCGTGCAATTCTCCGGCGGCGAACCGACCATGCATCCTTATTTCGTGGATGCGGTGCGCTATGCGCGCAAGATCGGCTACAACAGCGTGCAGGCGGCCACCAACGGAATTGAGTTCGCCAAGAGCAAGGAATTCTGCAAGAAAGCCTTCGAAGCCGGCATGCGCTATGCCTACCTGCAATTCGACGGCATCGGCAACGACGCCAACAGCCACCGGCAAGTGGGCAACCTGTTCGACGTGAAGCTGCGGGCCATCGAGAACATGCACGAAGCGGGCATCGACATCGTGCTGGTCACCACCATCGTCAACAACGTGAACAACGACCAGGTGGGCCCCATCGTAAAATTCGCAATGGACAACCCCAAGAAAATTTCTTTCGTGTCCTTCCAGCCGGTTTCCTTCACCGGACGCGACGAGGACATCACGCCCGAGCGCCGCTTGCGCCAGCGCTACACGCTCTCGCACCTGGCCCAGGACGTGAGCGCGCAAGTGGGCAAAGTGGAGCCCACGCGCGACTGGTTCCCGATTTCGTTCATCGCCACGTTCGCCGGCTTCTCCGATTTGTCGCACGGCCCGGATTCGCAGTGGGGCTCGCTTTCCTGCGGCTGCCACCCGAATTGCGGCGTCGGCACTGCGCTGATGATCAACAAGGAAACCAAGGAATGGGCGCCGGTTCCGCGCTTCCTCGATGGGCCTAAGCTCACAAAAGACGTGGCGGCCATCACCGACGCGGCCCGCGGCAAGAGTTTCTCGAATTTCATGATGGCCCTGGCGCTGCTGAAAAATTACAAGCCCTTCCAGGCGCCGCCCAGCTTGAAGCTCAAGGACCTGTGGATGAAATTCGACAAGACCTGGGCGCTGACGAAAAACGCGGACAAGAAATACGGCCGCGTCAGCGGCGACCGCACTTTTGAAGACGCCATGAAGCGCCGCAAGGAAGATCCGTGGAACTTCCTGTTCATCGCCGGCATGTGGTTCCAGGATCTGTTCAACTACGATTTCCGCCGCACGGAAATGTGCATCATTCCCTACGCCACGCAACAGGGTGAAATTTCCTTCTGCGCCTACAACACCGGCGTCGGCTGGCGCAAAATCATCGAGAACATGTACAAGAACGCGACCGTCGCGCAATGGTACAAGACCCACGGCAAGCACGAGATTTACGCCAAGGGCAGGCCGGTGGATCTGGCGAATTACGAGCACTCACTGAGGATTGACGCCGAAGACGCCTCCCGCGTGCGTCACCTGGAGCACGACATTCCCCAGACCGCGGCTGAAGAAAACCGCGCACGCCGCAAGCAGGCCTTCGAAGAGGCGGCCAAGGTGCGCAGGATTTACGAAGAGCTGGTGCTGAAGAAGCCCACTGAAACCGTGGTGCAGATCGGCACCGTGCAGCAGATTCAGATGGCCGTTCCCGGCGCGCCCGTAAAGCCCGTGCAAATTGCGCCCGCGAATGGCAACGGTCACTCCAATGGCAACGGGAATGGCTCCGGCGCAGCCGAGGTCGAGAAGACTGACGCCGCCGAAGCTGCCGTCGCCGGCGACTAGTTCACCCATCTCCGCATCGAATTTGCCTCGCACAGCCCCGGCTTCGGCCGGGGCTGTTGCTTTTTAGGGGTAGACGCGGGCACCATCCGGTTTTCTTGGTGTCTCGTATAATGGAGGCAAAATGCAAGAACCTGAGGTCGGATGGGATGTGGTGGCAATTCATCGTGATCCTTCAGTGGCGACAAGAATCTACGCCTTGGTCCTATTGGCATCCTTGCTAGCCGGGCTAGTTCACTTGATCAGGAACTGGTGGACTGTTCGGCCATTTGCCCGCAACCATTCTTATCTCGACAATAGCTCCATGCTTTTCTTTCGCACTCAAGCTAAAAGCATCAACCGCTGGATCCTCCTCGATCTATTGGCTTGGATGGGCGTGACTCTTGCTGGTGTCCAAACTTCACTTCGGGGACTGGCAATGCAGAAGGCTTTTGGCTGGGCTCTATCACTCGATTTGCTTCGGGATCTTTCCCAACCGACCGCACTCCTCTTGTGGGTCATCACACCTTTATTCCTTCTACGCTGGCACATTCTGTGGCGCCTTGAGCGATTCGAGCGGAAAGCAATACAAACAAACCCATGAGATAATGGGCTTCCGGGGGTTGCCAATGCCGATTTACGAATATGTTTGCGACGATTGCGGCCAGCGCTACGAGCGGCTGGTGATGAACCAGAAGCAGGCCATCACCTGCCCGAAGTGCGAGAGCGGGCGGCACACCATCCAGCTGTCCGTGTTCGCGGCGCCTGCGAACGGCAGCAAATCTTCTTCGAGCGCGACCTCCTCGAAAGCTCCCTCCGGCGGAGGAGGCTGCTGTGGCGGCGGCTGCGCCTGCCATTAATGTAAGGCCGTCATGCCGGCGAATTCAGACCTGCCGGTGCGGCGCCCCACACGGCGCCAGGACTTCGACTACTCAACTGCGGCAATTTATTTCGTCACCATTTGCACACAAAACCGGCGCGATCTCTTCGGCGCCATCGAGACCGCCCGAATGCAGCCGAACCAATTCGGCCGCCTGGTCCAGGAGGCATCGTTCGAACTCCCCGACCATTACGCGCGCCTGACGCTCGACGCCTTCACGCTCATGCCCAACCACGTCCATGGTGTCTTGGCGCTCGTGGACCCCGTAGGGGCGGGTCTCAGACCCGCCCGCGCTGCCAATCACCACGGCCTCTCCGAAATTGTAGGTGTCTTCAAATCTTTTTCCAGCCGCCGCATCGCGGAATTGGATGGTTCGCTGCGAGGCAAGGTCTGGCAACGCAGCTTCTACGACCACATCATTCGCAACGCGCAAGATCTGAAGAACGTTCGCCGCTACATTTTCCCAAATCCCGCCAGGTGGGAATTCGACCAAGAAAATGCGAATCGCAAGAAAGACCTCGCCGAATTGTGACGGTTGCCAAAACTGGCGGGTCTGAGACCCGCCCCTACAGGTCGTTGCAGGGACAAATCACTTGTTGCTGTCGCGGCGCTGGGCGGCGAGCCAATCCACCAGGCCCGGCTCGGCGAAGGCTTTGTCCCACACTTTGTGGTCCACTCCAGGATATTCGGTATATTTCGGATGGCCGCCGGCCTTGCGCAGGGCCGCCACCCACTCGCGCGCGTGCTTGACGCTGACAATCGGGTCGGCATCGCCCTGGAAAATCCATACGGGAACTTTGGCGTCCGGCGCGATCATGTCGTCGAAGCCGTAGCCGCACAGAGCGATGGCCGCGGCGAATCGTCCGGGTGCGAATGCCATCGCCGACCACACGCCTTCTCCGCCCATGGATTGGCCGGCCACGTACACGCGATCCGAGTCGATGTGGTATTCCTTCTCGACCGCGTCCAGAATTTCCAGCGCCAGGCGAATGGAAACCGGCGCGGTGTTGGCGTGCGGCCGCGCCCAGGCTTTGGTCTCCTCCACCTGCGGCGCCAGGACGAAGGCCGGAAACTTGGCCTGATATTCCGGGCGCGTCCACAGGTGCGAGCCGGGAAAATTCCATCCGGAGATTTGCCCCAGATTGTCCGTGCCGCGGCCGGCGGCGTTGTGCAGCCACAGAATCAGCGGAAATTTCCTGGCCGGGTCGTATGCGGGCGGAACGAAGAGGCGATAGTCCATCGTTTCGCCGGACGCGCTGTGAAAGGACCTGGCGATGAATCCTGTTTCGGGCGACACGCTGGTCTGCGCAGCCGCGGGGCGGGCGCCGGCTGCCAGGCAAATGGCAAAAAGTGCGATCGAAAAACTGACTTGAATTTGCCGGCGAAAAAAGGATTCTGCTCGAAATTTTCTTCGCGTCATGGTGCACAGTCCCGGGGCCACAAACTAGCTCCTGGAATAATTTCGCGCGTAGGCGGGCGGCTCGATTTTGTGCTCGAGTTTTGGATCCGCGACGGGCGCGCCGGGCGCGAGCCGCAGCGGAACCACGCCCGCCCAGATCGGCAGCGCGTAGTCTTCGGCGTCGTCCTTCGGCGGGCCGATGCGAACCTTGGCGGAAACTTCTTCGAGCGGCAGTGCGAGTACGGTGGTGGCTTTCATCTCAGTTTCCGTTGGGAGCCGGACGTCGTCCCAGCGCCCGTGGACGATGTGATTGGTGAGGGCTTCGAGCGCGCGCATTTTTTCACGCGGATCCTCAACGGCGGTGGCGCGGCCCAAAATCACCACCGAGCGATAGTTCATCGAGTGATGAAAGGCGGAGCGCGCCAGAACCAATCCGTCCAGCAGCGTCACCGTGACGCAGACCTGCACTCCTTCAGAAAGCGTGCGCAACATGCGGCTGGCGGCCGAACCATGAATGTAGAGTGTTTCGCCCACGCGCGCGTAACCCGTGGGAATCACGAACGGCTGCCCGTCGGCCATAAAACCGACGTGGCAGATGAAGCCTTCGTCGAGAATGGCGAACACCGTCTCGGAGTCATATTTTCCGCGGTCGGGAAGGCGCTTCACGCGCGTGCGTTCCGTGGGAGCGTAATTGGTCATGCAACCAGCGTAGGGACTGTGCATCTCACTCGCAAGAGCCAATCTGGTTGGCCTCCTCTGTGCCCGGAAATGCAGGTGCGCACCGGCGGGGTTACAATGGCTGGGCGGTATTCGAGAGGCGAGCGGGCCATGGGCGCAAAGTCGAGCAAGAACAGCGCAATTTTTTCTCCGGAACTCTTCCGTTTCTTCCGCGAGCTGGGCCGCAACAACCACAAGCCGTGGATGGACGCGAACCGCGAGCGCTACCGCACGGTGGTTGTCGAGCTGTTCCGCGCGCTGCTGGAGCAGACCTCGGAGGCGGCGCGGAAATTGAATCCTCGATTCCTGACAGCCGGGCGCGTGGGCGAGAATTTTTCGCGCATCAATCGCGACATCCGCTTTGCCAGGGACAAATCGCCCTATCGCTCACAGATGTACCTGTTTTATTGCGAGCCCGGGAAAGATGGTGCGCAGATCTACGCGGGAATTTCCGCGGAGGCGGTCACCGCCGGATTTCGCGTCTATGGCGACACGCGCAACTCGGTACTCGCGCACGTCGCGCGGCCGCGCGCGCAAGCGAATTCCGGATGGATCGAGCGGCAGCGGCGGCGCCTGGGCAGGAAATACGATTCTTACTGGTATTCCACCGAAAAGGGCGAGTGGGTGAAGCATCCCGGCTGGCCGGAGAAGCCGGAAGATTGGAAGAAATTGCAGGGCTGGGTGGTGCGCAGAAAAATGGCGCCCGCTGCCGCGACGCGTGCTTCGTTTGCGAGTGAAGTGAGCAAAACCTTTCACGACGTTTATCCCCTGGACGAATTCACGCGATCACCTGAGTGGAAACCGTGACGCGAAAGGATTCATTGAGATGGCTATGAGCCGCGAGCAGGCGCGCAGCGAGCACACGTCCGCGACCGGGCACGACCAATTCAGCGAAACGATTTACGGACTGGTCTGCGCCGCCTGCCACAATTACATTCTGATTGACCGCACCAACTGTCCCAGCTCCTGCCGCGAACACGAAACCTGCCGGCAGGCCTATGCGTGAACCGACGGTTCGGTAGCTGGAGAACCCTCCGCCGGGGAGGCTTTGCATGTCATTCGGGCGCTTGCTGTGGAGCTTTTGTTTAGCCATGGCGCTGGCTCCCTGCCTGCAGGCGCAGGATGTTGAATACCAACCCGATACTTCTGCGACTCCTGAATCCCAGCCTGAGCTGACGCACCGGCCAGCGACGCCAAATCCGTCCACACCAAATCCCCCGAAAATCGAAACCGTTGCGCTTACCGTACCGAAAGGCACTCCGCTGCAAATTGCGCTCGACGGCGAAGTGCGTGTCCAGAAGGTGGGACAAACAATCCATGGCCGCGTGGTCGAACCGATTTATGCGTTCAACAAGATCGTTGTGCCGATCGGCACGGAAGCCGTGGGGCAAATCACGAAAATCGAAGACCTCTCGACGGGCCGGCGAACCGCTGCGGCGCTGGATGCCGATTTCACTCCGCTGCGCAAAATTCAGGTGGAGTTCACGGAGTTGAAATTTGCTGCCGGGCGGAATTTTCCCGTTCACACCATCGTCACGCCCGGTTCCGGCGAGTTGATCCAATTTGTTGCCGCCGCGGAAGAAAAGAACAAGGGCGTGCGGGACGAAGCCGCTGAAAAAGCGCGGCAGGCTAAAGCGGAAGCCAAGCGCGAATGGGAAGCGGCCATGAAGCAGGTGCATGAGCCAGGGAAAATGCACAAGCTCGAGCGATATGCCGTCGCGCAGCTTCCGGTCCACCCCCAGTACATTGATGCAGGCACGATTTACTTCGCCGAGCTTCAGGAGCCGCTCGATTTTGGAAGCGAGCCGTTGACGCCGGAGATGGCTGCGTCCATCAACACGCCGCCGCCCGCGGGAAGTTCCGTGCACGCGAGACTGGTCACGGCGCTCAATTCGGCGACGACGCAGCAAGGCGAAACGGTCGAAGCGCTGGTATCGCAGCCGCTGTTCGACGGTAACAAGCTGATCCTGCCGCAGGGCAGCCGCATAAAAGGATCGGTGGTGCAGGTGCGCCCGGCTCGCTACATGAGCAGGAACGGCCAGTTGCGCATGGTGTTCCATGAGTTGATTCTGCCGGATGGCGTGGAACAAAAAATTGACGCCATGCTCCAGGGAATTCAGGCCGGCAAGGACCAGAACCTGCAGTTGGACGCGGAAGGCGGAGCGGAAGCGACACCGTCGAAGACCCGGTTTCTGGCCACCAGTGTGGCCGTCGGATTGGGCGCCATCTCGTTTTTGGGCGACACCTTCGGCGACACCGGTCCTCGGGTGGCCGGTGGAGCTACGGGCTACAAGCTGATCGGCATCATCCTCGGCGCGACGGTGCACTCGCAGCAATTCGGCATGGCCATGGGCGCCTACGGCGGCTGCCGGTCGATCTACACGCACTTCATCGCGCGCGGGCATGAGGTGGTCTTCCCGAAGAATACCGCGATGGAAATCGCCATCAGCCCGGCGCGTGAGGCGCCTCCGAAGCCGGTGAATCCGCCCGACAGTGCAGGCCGGTAAAGCGCAAAATGTTTGCAAAGTAGTACCCTCCCCGGGGGGTGGCTTTTTGTTGCGATTAGAAAGTACCACCGTCGTTTGTTTTGTAAGGGTTACGGCGATTCCGGTTTCCAGAGTGTTGCGATTAGAAATGGGGAGTGTCGGGCGATGGGGTAACCAGGATGGCACTCCCCCGGGGGGTGGCTTTTTGTACCTACTAGAGAGTACTACCGTCGTTTGTCTTGAGTGAGTTACGGGGAATCTAGTTTGCAGAGTGTACCGATTAGATTCTGGGGGCTGGAGGCTAGAAACTGGAGGCTGGACCCAAGGGACTAAAGGCAGGAGGCAAGCTGGCAGGGGGACAAGGATGCAGGCACCAAAGGATGCGGGAGGGCAGAAAAGAGGCGAGCCGGGGGGATCAAATTTATTGGAAAAATTGCGAGGCTGGCGCGCGGCGGACATGAGCATTGGTAGCATGAAATGAAGCGACGTGAGGGACAGAAGTAGTACAGAGCGGGGATTGATTTGGTCCAGTTTTAGTACCCCTGTCCGTTCGTACAGGTGTGCCGTTGGAATGCTGCGGAGCAGACCTGAAGGCAAGAATCGTGTGAGCTGAGAGTCAAGATCCGCACCATTTGCCACCAACAACCCGGCAATGAGCGTGGCGCCCGCCGAAAAATGTGAATGGGCATGTCGATTCCGGCCCTTCTCGTTCGACTCAGAGATGAAAGAGAGGAGAAACGACATGTCTGATCGCAAGCTGCTTCCCGGAAAGTTCGTGTGGTTCGAGCATGTATCAAGGGACGCCAAGAAGGCGCAGGAGTTCTACGGCGAGGTGCTGGGGTGGAAGGTGAAGCCGTTCCCCATGGGCCCCGTGTCGTACGAGATGATCCTGACCGGCGACACCTGGGACACGATGATTGGAGGGTACGCCGCGTCCAACGGTGACGGCAAGCCTTCGCACTGGCTCACCACCGTTTCGGTGGAGGATGTGGATGCGGCCGTGAACGCCGCGGTGGCCAACGGCGGCAAGGTGCTCGACGCACCCAGCGATCTCCCGGGCATCGGCCGGAGGGCGCGCATCGCCGACCCGCAAGGCGCTGAACTTGGCCTGCTGAGGGACGCGAGAGGCGACAAGGCCGACGCCCTGGCACCGTCCGGCGGCTGGCTGTGGAATGAGCTGCACACCAGTGAACCGGCAACGGCGCTGACGTTTTACGAGAAGGTTGTCGGGTTCTCCCATCGCTCGATGGACGCGGGCCCAGGCCAGAAGTACCACGTCTTGTCCCGCGATGGTGTGGATCGCGGCGGTGTCACCGGCCACCTGCCGACAGGCGCGCCGCCGCACTGGCTGCCTTACGTCTGCGTCGAGGATGTTGACGCGACGATCGCCCGCGCCGTGAAGCAAGGCGCAAAGATCCCGGTGGGTCCTGAAGATATTCCTGGCATCGGCCGCTTCGGCGTGCTGGAGGATCCGACCGGCGCGGTGGTGGCCATCATGAAGCCGCTCCCGAGGGAGAAACGGTCGTAAGGAGCCGCACAGTGCGTACCCGGCCAATCGTCCACTTGCGGCAACCCGCCATTCAGGAGAATGGCGTTCCCGGGTGGAGCGGATATCAAGCTTGATGGGAGGCCTTCCCGGCCGGTCAGTTTCGGACGAGTGCTTCCGGAGGGGAATAGATCAGCACGTTGCTCCCGGGCACGCCGGCAGAGAGCCGCCGCAGTGTGTAGAGAAACGGTCGCGGTCCCGTCTTCGTCGCAGATGCCTCCAGGCTGTAGTAAGCATTTTGGATGCGGACCACGCGCGGGGGATCCCATTCCGGCTTGCGCCGCGAAGCGCGAATCTCCAGCAACTCTTCACCGCCCTCATTGCGTAAGCGCAATTCATCGGGCTGCTCGCCCTGGCGCGCCAGCAAAGCGCGTTCGCGCACCGCGTCCACCAGCGAGCGCGCGTTGTCCGCCACGGTGCCCGTCGGCACAACACTTGCCGGGTTGCGCGGGCGATGGCGACGGAAGAATATCCAGTCGATCAGGGCCAGCGGGAGAATTCCGGGATTCTGCTCGCCGAACGCGGCGACGCAAAATCGCGCTCCCCCCTCAAACATGCAGTAGCCCAGCAGCCAGGTCAGCGGATGTGCTGCCCACATGGCCAGCGCCCCTCCGCCAACCATCTGAACCGTCACGTTTTCTCCCAGCTTGCCATTCAGCCCTGCCGACACCATTCGGTCCACCAACCAGGTCATCCCGTACATGTACCAATACCCCAGCGCGAGAATGGCGCCCAACGATTCCGCGAGGCCGCTCAGGGCCGTCGCTCGACCCCAATGGACATAGCCGGCAAACGGCAGCGAGTTGCGCCACGGCGTGGGCAATAGCGCCACGATTGGTCCGATGATGTAGGTCCACATGAGAAGGACAACCTGAATTGTAACCAGCCCAGCGCCTGGCGAATCGCTATTGTGGAAGTGAAGTTGTGAGATGGTACTGTTGCCGGCAACACGCGACGGGGATCACAGCAAAGGGAAACGTGAAAAGCATCCCGCCCTTCCCGCGGGAGGCGGGAAGGGCGGGGAAATTCAAAATTCAAGTTCTACGAAAACTGGCTTCGAAGGCGGGCCCACCCGCCTGTTATGACGCACCCCAACTGAAGGACTGCTTGAGGGTTTTCGTCGCCGGCACTTTCTTGGACTTCCTCAGATTCTTGGTCGCTTTCTTCTTGGCCATGGTTTTTCTCCTTGTTTCGGATTGCCCCCATGGGCGGTCACGATCTTATAGGCAAATTCGACTCCAAAAGTCCAGTCGAACGAGGCTGCGACTCATCTTTCTGGAATTGAGGAAGATGGCAGGGCCGGATACCCTCGCGCGGCTCAGCCCAGCCGATCAGCGCGTTGAATAAATCAACGCCTGTAGAGAAAATCAACATGGCCATCTCCGGCGTATTTTCCCCCTCAAACACTTCATCGCGGCTAGGGGGATACAATGTGAGTAGGCTCCCACGCGATAGTGTTCGTTGACGGAGGCGCGCGAAGCCCCGTATAATGGGGGTTTCCATACAGCAATGGGAGGCGGCATGTACGCGGTGATTCGGAGCGGGGGAAAGCAGTACCGGGTGGAGCCCGGCGAGACCATCCGTGTGGAGCGGCTCGACGGCAAGGTGGGCGGCAAGGTGACGTTTGAAGACGTGGTGGCCGTGCGCACCGATGAAAAGAAGATATTGGGCGGCGGAGAAACCTCCAAGGTGAAAGTTACCGGCAAAATTGTGGCCCAGGGACGCTCGCCCAAGGTGAAAGTCCTGAAATTCAAGAAAACACGGCAATACAAGATTCAACGCGGCCACCGGCAGGGATACACCGCCGTGCAGGTCAGCGACATTCAAATTCCGTAGAGGCGGCGATGGCACACAAAAAAGGCGGCGGGTCATCCACAAACGGACGCGACTCGCAGGGGCAAAGGCTTGGCGTTAAGAGATTCGGCGGCCAATTGGTCACCGGCGGCAGCATTTTGATCCGCCAGCGCGGCACGCGCTACAAGCCCGGAAAAAACGTGGGGCGCGCGAAGGACGACAGTCTGTTCGCCCTGATCACCGGCGTGGTTCGATTTGAAGACAAAGGCGGCCTGGGACGCTTCATCAGCATTCTGCCGGTGGAGGAAATCTCCTCCGGCGCGGAGAAGAAGTCCGCCGCGACGGCCGTCAACTGAAGAATGTATTTTATCTACGCGCTTCGGTCCGCCGGGGCGCGTATTTTTGTTTTTGCTCCCAGCCCTGGCGTATGCTCACTTCTGCAATTTTCTCTCGTTGAGTGACCCGTGTTTGTTGACGAAGCAAAAATACTGGTGAAGGGCGGCGATGGCGGCAACGGCTGCGTCGCATTTCGCAGGGAGAAGTACGTCCCGCGAGGCGGTCCATCGGGCGGCGACGGCGGGCACGGCGGCGACATCTGGCTGGAGGCCAACCCGCACGACAACACCCTGCTGCGCTACCGCTACAATCGCGAATTTCGCGCCGACCGCGGGCGCCACGGCGAAGGCTCGAATTGCCACGGCAAGATGGGCGGCGACTCCGTGCTGGCCGTTCCGATCGGGACAGTGGTGTTCGACGCGGACTCGGGCGAGCAGCTATTCGATTTCACGGAGGCGGGCCAGAGATTCCGGGCGGCGCGCGGCGGGCGCGGTGGGCGAGGCAACGGGAATCCACATTTTGTCCGTCCGTGGCACCAGGCGCCGCGCGAACATGAGGATGGCCGCCCGGGCGAAGAACGTCACTTGCGCCTCGAACTGAAATTGCTGGCCGACGTCGGCCTGGTCGGATACCCAAATGCGGGAAAATCCACTTTGATATCGCGCATTTCCGCGGCGCGTCCAAAAATCGCCGCTTATCCGTTTACCACACTCGAGCCGCATTTGGGCGTGGTGTCCGCGGATCCCGACGCCGCGCCGGGACAGGGGCGCACGTTTGTGGTGGCCGATGTTCCGGGATTGATTGAAGGTGCGCACGAAGGCGTCGGACTGGGCACGCGGTTTCTGAAACATATTGAGCGCACGCGATTGATTGCGCGGCTGGTGGATACCAGCGACGCGAATGACCGCGATCCGGTGCGGGATTTCGAAATCATCGAGCATGAGCTCGAATCGTTCAGCCCGGCGCTGGCGGAAAAACCGATGATGGTGGTGGCCACCAAGCTGGATGCCACCACGGACCGCGAGCGGCTGGAAGAATTGCGCGCCTTTGCCGCCAAGCGGGGGCTGGAATTTCATGCCATTTCGTCGGCCAGCGGCGAGGGAATCGTCAAGTTGGTACGCGCTATGGCCGATGCGCTCGACCGTCTGCCAAAGCCCACGCCAGTGAGCAGCACTGACGAAGCGGAAGGATTTCCAGCCGCGGTTCCGGCCAAGCAGCGGGCCGCTAAACATTCGGAGGAGAATTGACGCCGCACTCAGCACCGAAGACGCACGGTCATCACCGCTCGGTGGCGCTGTTCGGCGGGACGTTCGATCCCCTGCACGCCGGCCACATCAATGTGGCGCAGGCGGCGCAAAGGCGTTTCCACCTGGACGCAATTTATTTCGTTCCCTCGTCGCGCCCGCCGCACAAGACCAAGCCGGCGCTGACGCCATTCGTGCACCGCTATGCCATGGTGGCGCTGGGTTGCGCGGATCATCCGGGATTTCTGCCATCACTGGCGGAGGCACCCGTGGATGGAGCGGCGCCGCACGTTTTCTACACCATTGATACGGTGAAGGGATATCACCGCGAGCATCCCAACGATCATTTGTATTTCATCCTGGGCGCGGATCAATTTCTGGAAATTCCCACCTGGAAAAACTACGAGACGCTGCTCGATTCCTGCGACTTCATCATCGCCAGCCGGCCGGGCTTCCGGCTGGACGCGCTGCGGCTGGTGGTTCCGCCGGACAAGCTGGGACGCACCAAGGGGCACGACGAGCAGAAAATTGTGCTGCGAAAATCCGTGGTGCACATGTTGACTACGGTTTCGAGTCACGTCTCTTCCACCGAAGTGCGCCAGCGGCTGCATCGCCATCAATCCATCCACGGACTTGTGCCGGCGCGAGTGGAGGAATACATTCTGGGACAGGCCCTGTACCGGTGACGCCCAAGACGCTCCGCCCCGAACTCGGCTGGGCCGTGGAAGCAGCCCAGGACAAGCAAGCCGTGGATATTATTGTGCTGAACCTTTCCGGAACCGGCGCGTTCGCGGATTATTTTTTGCTCTGCTCGGGAACCAGCCACCCGCAGATTCGCGCCATCTGCGACGGCATTGAAGAGCGGCTGAGCGAACACGGCGTGAACACCACGCACCGCGAAGGAAAGGCCAACGCGGAATGGATGCTGCTGGATTACGGCAGCTTCGTGGTCCACATATTTAGTCAACGCGCGCGGGAGTATTACGATCTCGAGCGGCTGTGGCGCCACGCGGAGCGCTTGGAATTCCCGGTTTCGCCTCCTCCAAATCGAGTGCATCCGGAACCGGAGAGCGGCACGGCGCAAAGATGAGCGCGGCGAACGTCATCTGGGTTGCCGTTGATCCCGCCTCGCGCCACGTGCTTGAACTCGCAGAAAAACTGGCCGACACCTCCACCACCCTGCTGATCACCGGCGAAAGCGGCACAGGAAAAGACCAGCTCGCGCGATGGATCCACGAGCACGGGCCGCGGCACGATGCGCCGTTCCTGAAAATTGATTGCGCCAGTCTGCCGGCGGAGCTGGTGGAGTCGGAATTATTCGGGCACGAGCGCGGAGCGTTTACCGGCGCCGTGGCGCGCAAACCCGGACGGCTGGAATTGGCCGAAGGCGGAACGATTGTGCTGGATGAAGTGGCAGCGCTTGCTCCCGGGATGCAGGCAAAATTGTTGCGCGTGCTCGAGGAGCGCAACTTTGAACGCCTGGGCGGGACCGAAACGCTTCATGTGGACGCGCGGCTGATGGCGCTGACGAATACGGATTTGCACAAGGCCGTCGCCGCGGGGCGATTTCGCGAGGATTTGTATTTCCGGCTGAACGTGCTGGGAATCACCGTGCCGCCGCTGCGGGAACGGCGCGGCGACATTCCCGCGCTGGTGGCGCATTTTCTGGCGCGCCTCGGAGTGGTCCACGGACGGCCTGATGCGACACTCGATCCGGCGGCGCAGACGATGCTCAAGGGCTACGGCTGGCCGGGAAATGTGCGCGAGCTGAAGAATGCGATTGAACATGCACTGGTGTTCGCCAAGGAACCATTGCTGACGCCGCAGAATTTTCCTGAGATTGTGAATGCCGGGAGCGATGCGCGAGGTTCGCGAGGAGCGCTGCGGTCGATCGAGGAGCTCGAGCGCGAAGCCATCGCGGCTACTCTCGAAGGTACGCGTTACAAAATCGGACAGGCGGCAGAAATTCTGGGCATCAGCCGGAAGACGCTACTCGAAAAACGGAAGAAATACGGCTTGATGTAATCCTGCCGCGAAATCCCGACCATGAAAATCCGCCTGGTAATGCTGGGTAAAACGCGTCGTGAAGAGGCGCGCTCTATGGTGGAGGACTACGCGGCGCGCATCCGCCGATACACTGAATTCGAAGTGAACGAATTGCGCGAGGGGTCTGCGGCGGCGTTGAAAAAAATAAAGTTCGAACCGGGAACGACGATCGTCCTGCTGGATGCCGCCGGAAAACAGCTCACATCACAGCAATTCGCGCGCTGGCTGGGCGATTTGCGCGACCGCGGCACGCGCGAGCTGGTATTTCTTTGCGGAGACGCAGCGGGGTTCCCGGAAAGCCTGCGCGACAAAGCGCAGCAGAAAATTTCGCTTTCGACGCTGACCATGCCGCACGAATTTGCTCGCGTGCTGCTGGCAGAACAGATTTATCGCGCCTTCACCATCCTGGCCGGCCACCCCTACCCGAAGTAGCTGCATTTCTGCAAGAATAACGGGCCATGACCGCAAAGATTGCACACGATACAAATGCTCCGACCGCTTCCATCGAGCTGATCATCACGCGGCCGCTTCCGGATTACGACCTCGAGGAAGTGGAAGCGCCCATTCCCCGCGACGTGGACCCCATGCTGGCCTCGCAGGGATTCAAGGATCTGCTGGATGAAGCGCGCGGAATTCTGCAAGCCGAGCTGGCTGGAACGGCGCTGAAAATTGTGCAGCTTACCGGCGCCATCTCTCACGACCAGAATATATACCGCCCCGGAATCTGGCTGGTGCTCCGCGAAGAGGGCGCAGCAAACGAAATGTCACCGGCGGCGCGGCAGAGCGTCTCAAAAATTGCCGAGAATCTGCATCATACACTCGGGCTGGCGTGAACGATCTCGCCCGAGCCGCCTAGGCCTGCTGCTATTTTTTCTCGCTGAAAGCGAGCGTCGCCCGCGTTTTTTCCCAATCCAAGTGCATGGTGCACGCGGCCTTGTCGGAATCGAACGAGATGGTGAAGTTCTCGACCGGCGCGGACAGCGCCGACGCTTTCATGTCCGCGCGAGCCAGGTCCTCCGATTCTCCCGGATAAGCCGTGCCCCACTCCCCGGTCTTCTTGCTGATGACGAAGGTCCATTTGTCTGCGTTGGGGATGGTGAAAATGGTGTAGCTACCTGCCGGGATGCTCTTGCCGTCGGCAGTCAGTTCCGCCGTGGCTACGAATGTGGTGGCTTCATTGGCGCCTGCCCGCCAGATTTTCCCGTAGGGAACAAGGTCGCCAAAAATTTTGCGGCCTTTCATGGCCGGGCTCGAATAGTTCACAGTGATCGTTTTGCCGTCAGCAAGTTTGCATGTGGCGCTTGCGGGCGGGCTGGGCCGCTTGCTCTTGTCCTGGGCTGAGGCGGAACCTGCGAGCGCGGCAGCCATCATCAAGAACGTAAGAAAACACATGAGTCGTTTCTGCATGGCATCTCCTTGGCGTGAAATGTTGCACCGCTTAGACGGAATGAAATCGTCCTGCGATAGCAATTGCGTGCTGATTTTGGGTGTGTTCATGGGGCAAGTCAAGCCGCTGGTCCTTGACGTTTCGGGTGGGTGCGGCCAAACTTGGGAATTGTCGCTGCGGGACGCGAGGGGATGCCTGAAGGCAAAGGACTGCTGATCGTCTATACCGGGCCGGGCAAGGGCAAAACCACTTGCGCCCTGGGTACCGCATTTCGTGCGGTGGGACAGGGCCTGCGCGTGCTGATGCTGCAGTTCATCAAAGGCTCGTGGCACTACGGCGAGCTGGACGCGGCGAAAATGCTGGGCGACGACAAATTTGAGATTCGCCCCATGGGCCGGGGTTTTGTGAAGGTAGGCGGCGCGGACACGGACCCGGAAGACGTGCGCCTGTGTGAAGAAGCCTGGGAATACGGGCGCGCGCAGATTTACGGCGAGAAATACGATCTGGTGGTGCTAGACGAGATCAACTACGTGATCAGCTACAAGATGCTGGACGCCGACCGCGTGGTCGAATCGCTGGTGAAGCGCCCGGAACGCGTGCACGTAATCTGCACCGGCAGAAACGCGCACCCGAAGCTGGTGGAAGCCGCGGACCTGGTAACCGAAATGCGAGAAATCAAGCATCCCTACACGAAAGGGATCCTGGCGCAGCGGGGGATTGATTACTAATCATGGCCTGGTTCAAGCGCGAAAAGAGGCCCATTGAAAATCCGACGCCCGTGGAGGAGCGCCGCGTCCGCACCGAAGGCATGTGGACCAAGTGCAGCTCCTGCCGGGCCATTATCTGGAAACGGGATCTGGAGACGAATTGGGAAGTGTGCCCCAAATGCGAGCACCACTTCCGCCTGGGCGCGCGCCGGCGCCTCGAGCTATTGCTCGATGAAGAGCCGTACGTGGAGCACGACGCGGATCTGGCTTCCAGCGATCCTCTGAAATTTTCCGATACCAAGCCATACGTCCAGCGCCTGAAGGACGCGCAGCACAAACTGGGAATGAAAGACGCCATCCTGACCGCGGAAGGGCGGATGAACGGGCGGCCGGTCATGTGCTGCTCCATGGAATTCGGTTTCATCGGCGGCTCGATGGGCGCGGTGGTGGGCGAAAAGGTGGCGCGCGCCATTGAGCGCTCCATCGAGCAGAAAATTCCGCTGATTATCGTTTCCTGTTCCGGCGGTGCGCGCATGATGGAAGGCGCGGTCAGTTTGCTGCAGCTCGCCAAGGTGTCCGCGGCACTGGGGCGGTTGGACTCTGCGCGCATTCCATTTATTTCCGTGCTCACCGATCCCACTACGGGCGGTGTGACGGCGAGTTTTGCCATGCTTGGCGACCTGAACGTGGCCGAGCCCGGCGCGCTGATCGGGTTTGCCGGACCGCGCGTGATTGAGCAGACCATTCGACAGAAATTGCCGGAAGGATTCCAGACCGCAGAATTCCTCCTCGAGCACGGCTTTCTTGACGCCGTGGTCCCCCGCAAAGAACTGAAGCCCTATATTGGGCAGGCGCTAGAATTCTTCCAGGGCTAACGATTGAGAGTCAGGAGGACTCCGCGATGACCGACCAGCCGCGGGTGCGGGAGTGGATTCTAAACCAGGCGCTCGCTGTGTTTCTGCGGCATCCGGAAGGCGAAGCCGACCGGCTGCGCTGGTTTCTGGACCTCGACGCCTCGACCCTCAGCGGGAAAATCAAGCTAACCACCCTGTCGGGGCTCTTTCCCTCGCTCGAAGAAGTGAAATGGGAAGCGGACGCGCCGCTGAAGTTCGACTACATGTCTCCGGATGCGTCGCAGCTTCGTTTTCGGGAAACCTACGGCGGCGTGCGGCCAGATTTTCAATTCTGGGGGCGCGGCCTGAGGAAACAACTGTTGCTGGAGTGCAAGGCCGAGGCGTATCAATCGAAAAAACATCTTTTCCACGTGCAGAGATACGTGAACTATCTGGCCGATCATGGTTTCACCGGCGCGGTGATCTATATCGTGCCGCTCGAGCTGGCGGAAGGTTGGGTGCGGCTGGCCGAAGGGCTGCAGGCGCGCAGCGAAGTGAGATACGGCGTGCTCCCGTTCGATAAGAGCATGGTGACGGGGTTGCGTTTCGATCTCGTGGCCGTGCTGTCGGAATTGGTGGAGGAAAGCACCAAGCTGCTGGAACAATCGCTCAAACAGATATGAACGGGGACAGTCAGACATCCAAGCCGGCGAACTACGATGAATCCGTCCGCGCCCTCCTGGCGCTGGGCCGGGAACTGGCTTCGCCGCAGCAGGCTCGCGTACAGAAGTTCGGACTCGAGAACATCCGCGTCCTCGCCGAGGAATTGGGAGAGCCACATCGCGCCGCGCCGTGTGTTCACATTACCGGGACCAACGGAAAAGGCTCTACCGCGGCGATGCTCGAATCCATCCTTCGGGCGGCAGGGATGCGCACGGGGCTGTACACATCCCCGCACCTCGAGCGGATTAACGAGCGCATCCGCATCAATGGACAAGATATTTCGGATTCCGATTTTGCCGCGGCGTGGACGCGCGTCCGCGACTCCATCGAGAGGCTGATGGCCGCAGGAAAGTTGAAGGTGCATCCGACGTTCTTCGAATGCGTCACAGCCATGGCCTTCGTTGCATTCGCCGAAGCGAAATTGGACTTCGTGGTCGATGAAGTCGGCTTGGGAGGGCGGCTGGACGCCACGAATATCGTGCATCCGGAAGCGTGCGTCATCACCCAGATTGATTTCGATCATGAGAATTTTTTGGGCCACTCCATCGCGGAAATAGCCGCGGAGAAGGCCGGCATCATCAAGCCCGGCGTGCCGGTGGTGAGTTCGGTGGAACGCCCGGAAGCGCGTGATGTAATTGCCCGGCGTTGCTCGGACCTGAAATCCCGGTTGGTGGAAATTGATCGCGCGTGGCGCCTGGAGGATGTACGCGCCGCCGACGGTTGTTATTCCGCGACGGCGACCGCGACCGATGGCTCCCGCAAACTGGTTTTAGAGCCCGCGCTGCCGGGCCGCTTTCAATTGCGGAATGCGCTCGCGGCGGCAACGGCGGCGCGCCTGCTGTCGGAGCGTGGGTTCCCAATCACCGACAAAGCCATTGAGCGCGGCATCGCCTCGGTAAACTGGCCCGGGCGGCTGGAGCGAGTTTGCACTCGGCCGGCGCTGTACCTTGACGGCGCGCACAATCCCGCCGCGGCCCGGGAACTGCTGAAATTCTGGGAAGAAAATTTTGCCGGTCGCCGCATTGTGCTCGTTTATGGCGCCATGCGTGACAAAGCCGTGGACGAAATTGCCGGACTGCTGTTCCCGCGCGCGGATCGCATCCTCCTGACGCAGCCGCGCCAGCCGCGTGCCATATCTGCGCCGCTGCTTGCGGAATTGACTAGCCATCACGGCGTGTCCTGGGAGGCGATTCCGGACCCGGCAGCAGCGCTCGACCGCGCCATCGAATCGGCAGGTCTCGAAGATGCCATCTTTGTGACCGGCTCGCTGTTCCTGGTCGGCGATCTGAGAAAGTACTGGCGGGTGCGCCAAAGTGAACAGGCTGCCGCGGGGGCCCAGGCGGGCTCCGCGCGCCAATTCAGGTAACCTTCAGAAATTCCAGCAAGCTTCTAACCAGAATCCATCTCATAGGTACGCCGCTATTTCCAAAAGCTCTTTCTTCAGGGGCTAGAGCCCAATTTTTCCTGAGGTCTAATGTCGGAGCTAAAGCTCCGACCCCCTAACAGGCATCTATGAGATGACTTCCGTTCAAAATCCTGGAGAATTTCGCAAAAATTGCGAATTTCAGGCCGAACAATGTCCAATTTTGCGAATCTGATATCCATTTTTTGTTCGCGCATGGACATTCGATCCAACGGCCGCCGATTCCACAAGAATGTTGATTTTTAGCACTCTTTCCGCGAACCGCAGGCAGCCAATTTCAGGAAACTGCGTCTAATGAATGTATTAGGAGGGTCCCATGACTCGGGACGAGAGGCGACCAAAACTCGAATCGTTCGGGAACGCGCCTACTCTGCTGTCATCGGCGCTGCGCCGTTATCCGAAGAAAATGTGGCTGTACAAACCGGGGCCGGAGCGTTGGAGTATTCACGAAATCATCCTGCACCTGGCCGATAGCGAGGCCAGCGCCTACATCCGCTGCCGACGGTTCATTGCCGAGCCGGGCAGCCAGGCACTGCACCAATTTGACGCCGGGCGCTGGGCCCGATCGCTCGGTTATTACCATCAGAGCACGCGCGAAGCGCTGGAGATTATCCGCCGCCTGCGGAAGATGACCTACCAATTGTTGCTGGCCGTGCCGGAGAGTGTGTGGCTGCACCGCGTGGACCATTCCGGCGAAGGCACCGTGAGCCTGGAAGACTGGCTCGATCGCCAGGAGCGTCACGTTCCCCATCACATCGAGCAGATGAATCAGAACTTTGAAATCTGGCGGCGCGCGCATCCGCCGCGCAAGCCGGCAACGCCGTCCGTGCGCGCGAGCGTCCCCACAGGCATGACTCCGTTGACTGCGGGAATCTAGGTTCCGCCCCTCCGCATTTCGACACGAACCTGCCGAGTCTCCAGCGCCTGTGGCGCTGCGCCCGGGGCATGGTTGCTGCCCGCTGGCTAGGATGGTAGGATGGGGTTTCCATGACGTCCGCCACCAGCTATAAGATACGCGTGGGCATCCCCTATCGCACACGAAAAGAAGAACTTAGTGGCGAACGCGCGAAGTACGACTGGTACGTTCAGGCTGTCAAAACAGCTGGCGCCGAACCCGTTCCAGTCTCCCTTGCCTTGCCGCCAATCGAGCTCAAGAATCTGGCGAATTCTCTCGATGCCATCGTGCTGACGGGCAGCCCGTCCGACGTCGATCCTTCACGCTATCGCGCTGAACGCCATCCAAGGACCGCCGCAGCCGACCCGAATCGCGAGTGCACTGACTTTGCTCTGCTGGACCACGCCTTCACCGAACACAAACCGGTGCTGGCAATTTGTTACGGCGTTCAGAGCTTGAATGTTTTCCTGGGCGGCTCGCTGGTCCAACATGTCTCCTCCAAAGATAGTTCCAGCGAAATAAAAACGGACATTCCGCACCCGATGAACGAACAGACCGACAAGGAATTCAGGCATCTTATCCAGATCGAGCCGGGAACCAGGCTGGCGCAAATCGGGCAATCACTCGAGGCACGTGTGAACAGTTCGCATCACCAGGCCATCAAAGAGCTTGGTCGGGGCCTTCGCGTGATGGCGCACGCGCCCGATGGTGTGGTTGAGGGCGTCGAATGGACCGGCGACGCGGATTGGGTCACGGGCGTGCAATGGCACCCGGAACGGATGCATGATGGGGAACCTCTGGCGGGGGCCATGTTCCGGGAACTGATGGCCGCAACGCGCCGCACCGCCGTGAAGACATGACACAATCCCATTTCATAAATACGCTGTGGCTCCTGGGAGATGTGGCTTCAGGGGCTAAAGCCCTTATTTCTAAGGCCACTTACGGCGGGGCTGAAGCCCCGCCCTTCCGTACAACTATTTATGAGATGGCTTGACTACATTCCTCGGTAGCAAGGCGGTCGTAGAACTTCTGCGATTTGTCCAGCTTTAGAATTTGGCTCGGAACGAACCGTACTCCTCCTGGGGGATTCATGATTTCGCTGGCGGGCAAGGCAGCACTGGTGACGGGCGGGTCCAGAGGCATTGGCGCCGCCACGGTCAGGTTGTTCGCGCAGGCCGGCGCGGACGTGGTCTTCAACTATCATCGGAATCGTGATGCCGCCACGCAGGTGGAACAGGAATCAAAGAGACATGGCACCCGCGTCGAGTCGTTGAAAGCCGATCTTGGAAAAATGTCCGATGCCAAAAAGCTGGTGCAATTCACCCGCGACCGACTGGGCCGCCTGGATATTCTGGTGGCCAATGCCGGCATCTGGAACCAGCGGGATACCGGGATTGAGAAGCTGACCGAGGGGGAATGGGACGAAATGGTTCGCGTGAACCTGAAGAGTGTTTACTCGGTGATTCATTTTGCCGTGCCGCACATGGTCGCGCAGCGCGGCGGCCGCATCGTGGCCATCAGCTCCACGGCCGGACAGCGCGGCGAAGCCTTTCACACCCACTACGGGGCAACGAAGGGCGCCATCATCAGTTTCGTGAAAGGCCTGGCGACGGAGCTGGCGCCGCACAATATTCTGGTGAATTGCGTTGCGCCCGGGTGGGTGGACACGGATATGTCCGCATCCGTGCTGCGCAACAAAAGCAAGTTGAAGGGGGCCGCTGCTGCGATTCCTCTGAAGCGTCCGGCGACGGCCGAGGAAATCGCCGGACCCATCTTGTTCGCGGCATCGGATTTGGCAACCTTCATCACCGGTGAAGTAATCAATGTAAACGGGGGGGCAATTCTGTGCGGGTAATCAAGCGCGTACTTTTTTCAGGAATTCTACTGGCAGGATTATTCCTCGTCGGAGCAACCAGGGCAGCGGCGTTCCAGACCGATCAACTGATGCCCGACGAGAGTGCCGCCAAAGCGAAAGAGATTTTGCAGCAGGTGATTCAGGGTCTGGGTGGCAACACATATTTGAAGTTACATGATTCCACATGCACACTTCGCCTGAGCCAGTTTGGGCATTCCGGCGACCTCAACGGATTTGCCAAGATAATTGACTACACCATCCCGCCATACAAAGACCGTACTGAAAATCTTCCCAAGCGCAATCAGATTACCGTCCTGAACGGCGACAAGGGCTGGGTGCTCGATCTCGGCGGCGTCAGCGAAGCCAGCGAAGTGGACATTTCCCAGTTTCAAGACGATATCCGGAAGGACATTGACAATATCCTGCGCCACCGCTTGACCGAGCCGGGGATGATTCTTCGCTACGGCGGGCCGGACGTGGTGGATTTGAAGGAAGCCGACTGGGTGGAATTGGTTGACAGCGAGAACCGCACCATACGAATCGCCGTGGCCAGGTCAACGCACCTTCCCATTCGCAAGGTCGTCGTGTCGCGCGATCAGAATACTCGCACAAAACGGGACGAGGTCGAATTCTACTCGAACTACCACCCCATCAACGGCATCCAGACGCCGTTCCAGATTACTCGCGAACGCAACGGCATCAAGGTGTACCAGGCTTTTTTTGAGGGCTGCGACTACAACACCAATCTCTCCGACTCTTACTTCACCAAGGATTCCCTCGAGGAGCGCTGGGCCAAGGTAGGTAAGAAGCACAAAGAAAAGAAGAGCGACAAAGACAAACACGATTCGTCGTCTAAATAATTGCCCCGCCACGGTGGGTATCGCTCCAAGGCACCAAAACCTTGACTCTCGTTAAGGTGGCATAGCGCCCATTTGCAGCAGGCGTCGTGCCGGTGTTTGATTTCACCGCGCGCGGGTTATAATCATCGGATGCCAATGACGCGAAAAAGTGCTCCGATACACGGCACGACGGTGCTGTGCGTGCGCCGCGATAACAAGGTGGTGCTGGCGGCTGACGGCCAGGTGACCCTGGGCGAAGGAGTCATCAAGCACAATGCCAAAAAGACGCGCCGTTTGTTCAACGACAAGATTCTGGCAGGCTTCGCGGGCAGCACCGCGGACGCCCTCTCGCTGTTCGGGCGTTTCGAAGGGAAACTGCAGGAGTACCATGGGAATCTGGCGCGGTCAGCAGTGGAGCTGGCCAAGGAGTGGCGCACCGACCGCTCCCTGCGTCACCTGGACGCGCTGCTGATCGTGGCCGACTCGAAAGCCACCTTCCTGCTTTCAGGGAACGGTGATGTGATCGAACCGGACGACGGTATCTGCGCCATCGGTTCGGGCGGCTCCTACGCCTTGGCGGCAGCGCGGGCGCTGGCGAAATTTACGAAATTGCCAGCCAAGGACATTGCCCAGGAAGCCATGCGCATCGCCAGCGAAATTTGCATTTTCACCAACGCCAATTTCAGCATCGAAGAACTATGACGGAGAAGCCGGAGAAAGACATGGTGATCTACTTATCGGGAGAGTCGCCGGCAGCCGAGCCCGAGCCGCTTCCCTCGTTTGACGAATTGACGCCGCGCGAAATTGTGGTGGAGCTCGACAAGTACATCGTCGGGCAGAACGCGGCGAAAAAAGCGGTGGCCATCGCCCTGCGCAACCGCGTTCGCCGCCAGAAACTCCCGCCCGAATTGGCGGAAGAAATCCTGCCGAAGAATATTCTGATGATCGGCCCCACCGGCGTGGGCAAAACGGAAATTGCACGGCGCCTGGCGCGCCTGGCCGGCTGTCCATTCGTGAAGGTGGAGGCCTCGAAATACACTGAAGTCGGCTACGTGGGCCGCGATGTGGAATCTATGGTCCGCGACTTGGTGGAAACTTCGATTGACATGGTGCGCGAAGAAAAGCTCGATGAAGTCGCCGAGCGCGCCGAGCAGTCCGCCGAAGAACGGCTGCTCGATTTGCTCCTGCCCTCCTCCCCCATGCCCGCGGATGCCAACCCCGCCGCCGAAGCGGCCCGCCGCGAACAGGCGCAGCGGACGCGCGACAAGCTGCGCGCCCAGCTTCGCGAAGGAAAACTCGACCAGCGCCTTGTGGAAGTCGAAGTCCGCGAGCGCGCCATGCCCGCCTTCGAAATCATCACCAACCAGGGCGTGGAGGAAATGGACGTCAACGTCAAGGACATGCTTTCCGGCTTCTTCGGGCAGCAGAAAAAGAAACGGAAAATGACCGTGGCGGAGGCATTCGACTACCTCATCCAGGAAGAAGAGAACCGGCTGATTGATATGGACCAGGTCACGCGCATCGCCGTGGACCGCGTCGAGCAGATGGGCATTCTGTTCGTCGATGAGATCGACAAAATTGCCGGTCGCGAATCCGGGCATGGCCCGGACGTCTCGCGCGAGGGCGTGCAGCGCGACATCCTGCCGATCGTGGAAGGCACGACCGTCAACACGCGCTACGGCATGGTCCGCACCGAGCACATTTTATTTATCGCCGCCGGCGCGTTTCACACCACCAAGCCCTCGGACTTGATTCCCGAATTGCAGGGGCGATTCCCCATCCGCGTGGAACTGAGCTCGCTCTCCGAGGCCGATTTCATCCGCATCCTCACGGAACCGAAAAACGCGCTGATCAAGCAATATACGGCGCTGCTCGATACCGAAGGCCTGAAATTAACGTTTACGGAAGATTCCGTGGCCACCATCGCGCGATATGCCGCGAAAGTGAACGAGCATACCGAAAACATCGGCGCCCGCCGCCTGCACACCATTCTCGAAAAAGTTCTGGAGGAGATTTCCTTTGAGGCGCCGGAAATGAAAAAGAAGACGGTAAAAATCGACGGCGCCTACGTGCAGAAGCAGCTTGCGAACATCGTCAAAGATCAGGACTTGAGCCGCTACATTCTCTAGAAACTTGAAAATGGAAAATAGAAAAGGGGCGGAGGCTGCCGCACTCGCGGGATCAAGCCGGCCTTATTCAGCCATCTTCTGTTTTCCATTTTCGCTTTTCATGCTTGCCATCATTCTGGGCGGCTGTGCCGCTCCGGCGGAACCCACGGAGAGGAAGGCGCCGATTCCTGAGGCAGTGTCAGACTTGACCGCAGCGCAAACCGGCGACGAAGTTCTGCTGGCGTTTACTCTTCCCAAAGTCACCGCAGAGCGCCGGCCGCTGAAGCAGGCGCCCACGATTGAAATCTACCGGCTCATTCGCCCCGCCAGCGCATCCGCGACTGCTGCGTCTTCTCCAGCTCCCGAACTCCTCGTCACCATTCCGGCGGGAATGATTGACCAATATTCCAGCCAGGGTCAGTTCCGCTATGTGGATTCGTTGAAGGCCACGGATTTTTCATCAGGCGAAGAAGCCAGCGCGCAATACACCGTGCGATCGTTTATTTCGCCCAAGAAGAAGTCGCCGGATTCCAATTCCGCGGTGCTGCAAATCTACCCTGCGCCCGAACCGGTATCCGATCTGAAAGGTGAGATGACCCATTCGGGCATCGTCCTCACCTGGTCGCCACCCCAAAAAAACGTGTTCGGCCGCCCGGTAACCATCGCGAAATATCACATCTATCGCGCGGAACTCCTGCCCCCGGAATCAGGCGGAAGGGACGCCGCCGCGAACCCGAAAATCAAATCTCCTCCTTCTCAGATTGGGCAAAGTAACTCGGCAACCTATCGCGACCTGCAAACCGAGACGGGCAAGATATACGTGTATTCGGTGCGCAGCGTTGTACCGCACGGAAACGATGCGCTCGAATCCTCGGATTCGAATTGGGCCACCGTCACTCCCAAACCTGCCATTCCGCCCGGAGCGCCGCAAGGGTTGGTGACGGTAATCGTTCCCGCACTCGGCGATTCTCCCGCGCACGTGGAACTCTCCTGGGCCATCAATCCTGAAACCGATATCGCCGGTTACAACGTCTACCGCAGTGAGCAGGAGGGAATTCCCGGCCTGCGCCTGAACCAGGAGTTATTGCTTACCCCGGCGTTTCGCGATATGAATGCCGTGTCCGGCCGCCGCTACTCCTACACAGTCACCGCTGTCGACCGTTCCGGCAATGAAAGTCCGGCCAGCGTAGCAGTCGAAGGCGGTGTCCCGGACGAACACGGGCCGTCGCAATGACCGACAACCCACCAATTGGCCACCCCGTAGCCAGAGAGCTCAGACACGCGGCGTTGAGCACTGGTGTTTACACCGGGGGCTTGCTGTCGGTGGTAATGATCGGAGCCCTGGTAGCCGCCAACCGCATCCCCGGACTGGAACGATTTGCCGTGGAACGCAACGCCGCTTCCTACGGGCTGTTCGTCATGTTCATGCTGATACCGGTGGCCCGCTTCCTGAACCGCCCTTTTCAAATGTACCTGTCCGCCATGCTCGGGTGGGTGATCTTCGTCGTGGCCTACGATGCCGCGGGAATTTACTTTCAGAACCTGTTTGACTCGGTCCGGCATACTCCCTTCGTGGTGTTGATCGAAGGAGCCGTAGTGTATGGCGTGTTTGCGGTGGGCTCCTGGGTTGGCGCCATGGTTCTGCACGCGCGCACGCATCCCATCCTCTCCCGCCGCCGGCACAACGACGATGTGGCGCCGCACCAGCAATGAAACTTTGCCGCTTTCAACCCCTGGAATTTTCCGCGCGCGACGTCAGCCGCTCCGCCCATGAAATCCATCCCGATACGCGCGCCGGAATCATCGAAGCCGGCCGTGTGCATGAAATCCACGGTCAGATGTGGGGCGCGGGCGAGCGCACCGGTCGCTCCTGGCCCCTCGACGATGTGAAACTGCTGCCGCCGTCCGTGCCCGGCAAAATAGTTTGCGTCGGCAAAAATTATGTGGACCACGCCGCGGAAATGGGCGGCCCGCCGCCGAAAGAACCGATTCTTTTCCTCAAGCCGCCTTCCTCCATCACTGCGCCGGAGGATCCGGTGATCCTCCCGGCCATTTCGAATCGCGTGGATTACGAAGGCGAAATTGCCGTGGTCATCGGCCGGCGCTGCCGCCTGATCCCCGGCACGGAAGATACGCGGCCCTACATTCTCGGCTACACCTGCCTGAACGACGTGACCGCGCGCGACCTGCAAAAGCGCGACGGCCAGTGGACCCGCGGAAAAAGTTTTGACACCTTCTGCCCCTTTGGCCCGCTACTGGAGACCGAAGCGCCATCAGCCGATGCAAAATTAGAGACCTTTGTGAACGGAGTCAGGAAACAATCCGCCCGGCTCGGAGAAATGATATTTTCCATTGATGTTATAATTCGATTTGTCGCGCAAGTTATGACGCTCGAGCCCGGAGACCTGATCGCCACCGGAACGCCCGCGGGAATTGGGCCGGTGGTTGCGGGCGACGTGATGGAAGTGAGCATCGCTGGAATCGGCACGCTTCGGAATCCGGTGATTGGCCCGGCGGAATCCTCCGGGGAGTGACCGCTCCGGCGGGAAAATCGAGTTGAAAGAACTTTTCTCGGATTGGCACAATTGGCTCCCGGTCGCCGGCATCGCCGTCCTGGCGATTATCGGCTTTATCCTCTGGCTTCGACGCAAGCCGGAAGACCCCTCTGATATCGAGCGCCAACGCCGTGCCTACCTCAATCGCGTCGGCCGCATCGTCGAAGGCCAGGTGCTGGAAGTCGTCAATCACGCGCTCGCAGCAGCCGACTCCCAGCGCGGCGGCCTCTTCAACAAACGCCCGGCCGGCGCCGCGCCCATCAGCAAACAAAAGCTCCTCTATTACACATATTCCATTTCGGGCGTGACGTACGAAACGGCGCAGGACATCACCGGCCTCGAGGAGCAGGCTCACCTGGGCAAAGTGATTGCCGGGCAACCCGCCAGCGTCAAATATGATCCCTCGAACCCGAGCAACTCCATTTTGTTGGCGGACGATTGGTCTGGCCTGCATTAACCGCATGCTCGGGCGGCCTGCGCGAGATGACCTGTTATGAATTCTGCGATTCTGCATCGTGCGGCGGGCGCAAACGAGCCTCACGAAATCACTCTCGCATGCGTCTAATTCTGCGCGCATGTTGATAGCCCTTCCGGTGGTACACTTTTCGTCTTTTGGAGGAACAACTTGACCTGTATTCATGCCTTTGCTGCGTCACTGGCACTCATTTGGCTTTCGACCGTCGGGGGTCCGTGTCCGGCGCAAGCTCAGACTGCCACGAACGTGATTGATCCCAATCTGTACTCCGGCATGCGCTGGCGTATGATCGGGCCGCATCGCGGAGGACGCGTCTCCGCTGTCGTTGGCGTTCCCGGCGATGCCGCGACGTATTACATGGGCACGCCCGGCGGAGGCGTGTGGAAGACGACCGATAGTGGGGAAGTCTGGACGCCCATCTTCGACCAGGAACATGTGGCTTCCATCGGCGCCGTAACCGTCGCGCCGTCAAATCCTTCCATCATTTTTGCCGGCACTGGCGAGCAGACCACCGGCAATGGCGTGTACCGTTCCACCGACGCGGGCGCGACGTGGACCAACATCGGATTGCAATCCACTCGCTTCATCAACACCATCATCGTAGACCCGCGCGACCCGAACATCCTCGTTGTCGGCGTGATCGGCCATCCCATCCTGGGCATTGGCCCGTCCGGCCCGGACCGCGGCGTGTTCAAAACCACCGACGGCGGAAAGACCTGGACCAAAACACTTTTCCGCGATGAGGTGGCGGGAGTTTCCGATCTGTGCGTGGACCCCGGAAATCCGAAAATCATGTACGCAGCCGTCTGGATGCCCCGCGATTTTGCGACCCAGCGCGAATTTCCCAACGCGCAGGATGCCTGGCTCTATAAATCTACCGACGAAGGAAGCACCTGGAAGGAGTTGCCCTCCACCGGAATGCCCACGGGCGGATGGGACCGCACCGGAGTGGCCGTCGCGCCGGGAACCAAGGGTCAACGAGTTTTTGCCATCACCGGCGCGGGCCTCTATCGCACCGACGACGGCGGTGTGAACTGGCGCAAAATTACCAAGGACCCGCGCATTGTCGGCAACCTCTATTTCGGCCGCATCTACGTGGATCCGCGCAACGCCGACCTGGTCTATGTCATGCAGACTTCGCTCTACCGCTCAACCGACGGCGGCCAATCCTTCACCGCCTTCAAGGGCGCGCCCGGCGGCGACGACTATCATGTCATGTGGATTGACCCGCAGAATTCGAATCGCATTTTTCTGGGCGTGGACCAGGGCGGCATCATCACCCACAATGGCGGACAGACTTGGAGTTCCTGGTTTAATCAGGCGACCGGCCAGTTCTATCACGCCTTCACCGACGATCAATTTCCCTACGTCATCTACGGTCCGCAGCAAGACAGCGGCACTGCCGCCGTTTCCAGCCGCAGCGACTACGGCTCCATCACCTATCGCGACTGGTTTTCCATCGCCGGCTTTGAGTACTCCTATATCGCCCCCGATCCACTGAACCCCAATATCACCTATTCCGGCGGCTGGTACGGCAGCGTGCTCCGCTTCGACAAAATCACCGGGCAATTTGCCCACGTCTTCATTCGCACCGATAAATACCGCACCGCCAGCATGGCTCCGGTCGTTTTCTCGCCGGTGGACCCGCACACTCTCTATTTCGCCACGCAGTTCGTGATGAAAACCACGGATGAAGGCAAGAGCTGGAAGGAAATCAGCCCGGACCTCACCATTCGGCCGAAAAAACCAGGCGAGGAAGAGCCAAAGAAATCTTCCCGCCACGCCGCGCCTGCCACGCCGCCTCGCAGTTCGCAGGCCGGGTTGGCCGACTCTCGTTTGTCCCCCGGACACTCGCCGCGCGTAGAATTGGAATCCATCTCTGACGCGGAAGAATACGATCGCGGCGAGGAATACGAGCGAGGCGAGCAGGACGAGCAAGCACGTAAACGAGCTGGTGCCATTACCGTGGTCTCGCCTTCCCCTTTGTCGGCTGGCGTGCTCTGGGCAGGAACCAACAACGGTTTGATTCAGCGCACCCAGGACAGCGGCGCAAATTGGTTGAATGTCTCGCCAGAGGAAATGACTGACAAAACCAACGTCTGGACCATCGAGCCCTCGCATTTTGATGCCGGAACGGCGTACCTCGCCTATGAAGTGCGGCGCGACTTGAATCCCTATGCCTTCCGCACGCATGACGGCGGCAAAACCTGGAAGAAAATTACCGATGGATTGCGGCCCGGATGGCGCGCCCGCGCCGTGCGCGAAGATCCCGTCCGCAAGGGCCTGCTCTACTGCGCCACCGAAGACGGCATGTACGTTTCCTTCGATGACGGCGATCACTGGCAGTCGTTGCAGCTGAATCTGCCAACTACTGATGTCCAGGACATCACCGTTCACGGAAAAGATTTGATCGCCGCCACCTACGGCCGCGCCCTGTGGATCCTCGACGACCTCTCGCCCCTGCGCCAAGCCAGTGCCGACGCTGCTGCTGCCGACGCCTATTTCTACCGCCCGGCGGAAACCATTCGCGCCCGCTGGGACAACGATCAGGAAACGCCGCTGCCTCCTGAATTTCCCGCCGGCGAAAATCCTCCCGACGGTACGATTTTCTACTACTACCTGAAATCGCCGCCGAAGGGCGAATTGACGCTCGAAATCCACGACGCCCAGGGAAACCTGCTGCGCCACTTCGCCAGCGTTATGCCTCCGTCGGTAACTACGCTCGCCAACGTTCCGGATTACTGGTTCGAATCTCCGCAGGTGTTGTCCAAGAATCCCGGCCTGAATCGATTTGTCTGGGATCTGCGTACCCCGCCTCCCCCCGCGTTGAATTACAGCTACTACGGCGAAAAACTCGATTACATCGAGTACACCCTTTCCGACCACGCCATTCCTCACGACACGCCTCGCGAGCAAACCCTCGGCCCGTTTGTGCCTCCCGGCCAATACGAAGCCGTGTTCATCGGCAACGGCCAACTGGCGCGCCAGAAATTCACCATCACGGAAGACCCGCGCGTCCATGTTTCGCAGGACGACCTGCTCGCCCAATGGAAGGCCGCCAAACGAATCGTCTCCGGCCTCACCACCAGCCACGACACATTTCTCGCCGCGGAAGCTCTTCGCGCCGCCGTGCAGGATCGCGTGAAAACTCTCGCCGCCAACCCTGATGCCAAGACCGCCACCGACGCGCTGAAAGATTTGGACAAGAATCTCGAAGCCATCATGGAAGGCACCGACACCCTTCCCGGCACCGGCCCGATTAACCGCGAACTCTCCCGCGATATTTTCATGATCGAGAGCGGTGACGGCGCTCCCACCGGTTCCGCTCGCGCTGCGATCGAGGAATCGTGCGCCGGGCTGAATGGCGCGCTCGCTCAATGGCACGAAATCAACGCCACCTCAGTTCCGCAGGCGAATGCTCTTCTCGAAAAATTCCAACTCGCCGCCCTTCCTGTTGCCACCACAGGTCCCGCCGGCGACGCATGCCACGAGTGAGCCGAGCGGCTTGCTCGTGGCCTGGGCCTGTGGCACGCTACCTCGGCCAGTAAACACCTCGACCCCATGACCGAGCACCGCAAACATCACGATCGCCTGGAAGAATTGCGGCAACGCGATGCCGAAGCCGAAGCCGGCGGCGGCCCCGAGCGCCGCGAACGCCAGCACAAGGAAGGCAAGCTCAGCGCCCGCGAGCGCATCGCCCTGCTCCTTGATGAAGGCTCCTTCGAAGAGCTCGACAAATTTGTCCGCCATCATTGCACCGACTTCGGCATGGACGAGCAGCGCCCTGCCGGCGACGGCTTCGTCACCGGGTACGGCCGCATCGACGGCCGCCTCGTCCACGTCTTCGCCCAGGACTTCACCGTGTTTGGCGGTTCTCTCTCGGCGGCCAACGCTTCGAAAATTACCAAGATCATGGACCTGGCCATGCGCCAGGGCACGCCCTTGATCGGTCTGAATGATTCCGGCGGCGCGCGTATTCAGGAAGGCGTCCTTTCGCTCGCCGGCTACGCGGATATTTTTCTGCGCAACACTCTTGCGAGCGGCGTGATTCCGCAAATCAGTGCCATCATGGGACCCTGTGCCGGAGGCGCGGTCTATTCTCCGGCCATCACCGATTTCATCTTCATGACCAAGGACACGTCGTACATGTTCGTCACCGGCCCGGAAGTCATCAAGACGGTCACGCACGAAGAAGTCACCAAGCACGAGCTGGGCGGCGCCATGACCCACAACGCCACCAGCGGCGTCGCTCACTTCATGTCCCGCGACGATGCCGAATGCCTGGCCATGATCCGCGAACTGGTCAGCTACCTGCCGTCGAACAATCTCGAAGATCCCCCGCGCCGCTCGACCATCGACCGCTGGGACCGAGTCTCGCTGGAATTGAACGCGCTGGTTCCCGAAGATCCGCAGAAGCCGTACGACATCAAGGACGCCATCCGCGCCGTTGCCGACGACGGCGAGTTCTTCGAGGTTCACGAGCATTTCGCCAAGAACCTCGTGGTCGGCTTTGCCCGCCTCGAAGGTCGCCCGGTCGGCATCGTCGCCAATCAACCGGCATTTCTCGCCGGAGTGCTGGATATCAGCGCTTCGGTGAAGGGCGCGCGCTTCGTGCGTTTCTGCGACGCCTTCAACATTCCCCTGATCACCTTCGAAGACGTCCCCGGATTTCTCCCCGGCACGCAGCAGGAATTCGGCGGCATCATCAAGCACGGCGCCAAGCTGCTCTTCGCCTTTGCCGAAGCCACCGTGCCGAAAATCACGGTCATCACCCGCAAGGCCTACGGCGGCGCCTATTGCGTCATGGCCTCGAAACACATCCGCACGGACATCAACTACGCCTGGCCCACTGCGGAGATTGCCGTGATGGGACCCGAAGGCGCCGTGAATATCGTGTACAAACGCGAGATTGACCGCGCGCCGGAACCCGAGCGCGAAAAACTCCGCGCCGAAAAAATTGAAGACTTCCGCGAACGCTTCGCCAATCCCTACGTCGCCGCCGAGCGCGGCTACATTGACGCCATCATCGAGCCATCCCACACCCGCGCCAAGCTCATCACCGCCCTGCGCGCCCTCGAAAACAAGCGCGACACCAACCCCCGCAAAAAACACGGCAACATTCCTCTCTGAGCAACGCGGCCCGCTGCAACTGGATTTTCACCCTGAATTCCGATAGCATGTTTCGGTTTTGCCCGATTGCAATCATTCAGGTACGCCCAGGAGAGGTCATGCCCAAGAACGGTAACGCCCCGAAGACGCTGCTCGAATCGCTCGACGCGCTGGTCGAAAAACACCACCTGCTGAAGCACCCCTTCTATCGCGCCTGGACCGAGGGAAAACTTTCCAAGGAATCGCTGCGCCTCTATGCCGGGCAATACTACCAGCACGTGCGCGCCTTCCCGGAAAACCTGAAGCAGGTGGCCGAGCGCACCAACGGCAGCGTGCAAACTCTGGTGAAGGAAAATCTCGCGGAAGAATTGCACCCCGCGGCTCCGCACCCGGCTTTGTGGCGGCAGTTTGCGCGTTCGCTGGGCGTCACGGACGCGGCGCTTGATTCCACGCGCGTGCTTCCCGGCATCGCCGCGCTGCTCGACACCTTCGACGAGCTCGCCGCGCAGGGCTCCGTTGCCCAAGCCATTGCCGTCTTCTACGCCTACGAAGCCCAGGTCCCGGAAATCGCCACGCAGAAAATTTCCGGTCTGCGCCGCTTCTACGGCATCACCGACCCCCAGGCCCTGGCGTACTTTTCCGTGCACGAAGAAGCCGACGTGCGCCACCGCGCCGCCTGGCGCGAATGGCTCTCAAGCCAGAAGAATGTGGATGAAGTCGCCGTGCTAGGCGCCGCCGAGCGCAGCCTGAAAGCCCTCTGGGGCGCGCTTGATGCGGTGTATCCGCAAGGCTGCGCCTCGAAAAATTAGCCGCGATCTGCGTCAGGGCACGACTTTAGTCGTGCCAATCGACGCGCAAAAATACAGGGCTTCAGCCCCTGAAGTACTGCCTTTGTCAGAGCAAAGCGCGACCGGTTTTCGTCAGGGCACGGCTTTAGCCGTGCCGCCACTGCGGATGGAATAAAGCGGCTTCAGCCGCTGAGGTCCGGCTGGTAATCCAAGAAACCTTCACCGAAGACCGATATTCGCCCGCCGCTAGGATTTTTTCTCCAGTATCTTCACGCCATCGCGCCCGCCGACAAACACTTGCGAAGCAAATCCTAAAAACAGCCCATGCTCCACCAGCCCGACCACGTGGTCCAGGTGATGGGCCACTTCCTTGGGCGCCGCCATTGGCCCATACGCGCAGTTCATGATGTAATGCCCGCCATCGGTGACGTACGGTTTTCCGTCCGCGCCTATCCGCAGCGCAGGATTTCCCCCGAGCTGTTTCAGTTTCCGCTCCGTCGCCTGCCATCCGAACGGCACAACCTCGACCGGAACTGAAAATTGCGTGCCCAGGCGGTCCACCAATTTTGTCTCATCCGCCACAATGACCATGCGCTTGCTCGCCGCCGCGACTATTTTTTCGCGCAGCAGCGCCCCGCCGTGACCCTTAATAAGGTACAGCGTGCCGCGCTCAACCTCGTCCGCCCCGTCAATGGTCAAGTCGAGTTCGGTGTGCTCCGCCAGCGTGCCCAGCGGGATGTTCACGGCGCGCGCCTGATCCGCGGTCCGCTCCGAGGTGGGGACGCCGAAAATGCGCAGCCCTTCCTCGGCCATGCGCCGCGCCAGCGCGCTGACGACGAACGCCGCCGTCGAGCCGGTGCCCAAGCCGACCACCATGCCTGTCTGTACGAGTTTCGCCGCTGCCTCAGCCGCGGCTTTCTTCCATTGATCCTGTTCGGGTGCTGCCATCGGTTTCGTCACCATGTGGGTTGCCTGACCGCGTGCATCATAGCCGCTGGGCCTCGGGTTGCCAACTGCGAGGCAGGGTGTAGGGGCGAGGTACGAGGGGCGCGGGGAAGTAGAGGCAAAACTTGCCCGCCGCAGCCCGTCTCCCGGGCGGAGGAGGGCCGGCTCTTCCCTCCTGCCCGTCATTCTAAGTGCAACGAAGGATCACTCTTCGCTCATTTCCCCGCCTTCGTAAGGGCGGGTCTGGGACCCGCCCGCCTCCTCTCCTGCGCGTCATCCTAAGTGCAACGAAGGATCTCTCTTGGCTCATTTCCCCGCCTTCGTAGGGGCGGGTCTGGGACCCGCCCGCCGCTTCTCCTGCCCGTCATCCTAAGTGCAACGAAGGATCTCTCTTGGCTCTTTTCCCCACCTTCGTAGCGGCGCGGTTGGAGTTTACCCCGACGCATTCGGTCGGGGCGTCCCGAGCCCGCCGCGGCGGGAGGGGCCGCCTTTCCCGCCTCTTTGTGGCGGGTCACGCGCCTTTTGCGTGAAGGCGGCTCTTCTCTTTGGGTAGGCGCTTTTCTCTTGAGTTGAGCAGGCCAGGGGCTTGATGTTGCGCCCCCAGATACTAGAAAACATTCAAGCCCAGGAAAATGCGCCCACCTGCCCGACAGAATCCATCGGGACCCCGATACGATAAACCGGGGAAAAGGTGGCCGCTACATAACCTGCGCCGTCAATGACCGCAGCATGGTCGGCGGCGCGGTGCAACCAATGGTGTGAAATGCGGGCGCGAAAGGCCGGGCCACACGCCAACCGGGTCTACTCGGCATACGGAGCCGACGAATTCATCCAATCAGCCCACGAAAGCATATTCAATTTCGTGTCGATTCAGGGGAGCAGGACATCTCAACTGACGGCCGCGCGAAACCCTGAGCGGTCAGGGTCAGATCCTGAGGAGTTCCTCGCTTTGGGTCTACAGCGGCACAATGAAGAGTGGCTCATAATGTGTGCTTGGAGGTGCGGCAATTGTGGAGGCGCTACCTAGCCGCAAGCGGGACGGAAATGATCCTGAAGCATCTTCGAACGACGCATGTAGGAAGGGGCCAGGAATGCCTTCATCGTGGGCCAAAAGTTCTGTGCGAATATCCTCGCAAGCCTTGATTGTGAGAATTCCAGCCTCCTTCGCAAATACTAATAAGTCGAATGAACGTAAAGATGGAATTGCCGTCGTTAGCATTTGCTCTTGGAGAACGCGTACGGCTCTTTGGTCATTTGTCATGGCTGGCATGCCCAAGCTGACTGCTGCAGCGTGCGTGTAGGCCTCGCCCCGCTGAACATACCCGTAATAGAGCATGCCAAGAGCTTGGTATGTGCTCCATGATGTACCCGGTTTGGCTTTCCCAAGATATGTTTGAAACTTTGACTGATCAAGTTTAACCAAGGTTCCGTGTTTGAGCGCTTTCTCAAGTTGGGGGACGAACCGGTCTTTATGCTTGGCGAGCCAGCGAAGTTCCAGGTCGACTTCAAGGACAATTGCGGGTTGAATTCCAAAATTCGCAATTAAGGCCTGAAGGGGCCGAAGATCAGGCACGAGAAGAAATTGAACGAGCGCATCCGAATCACACAGGAGGAGAGCCGGGTTCTGCATGAAACCACTCAGACCTCGACATCTTCATAAATATCGCCAAACCTGTGAAAAAACTCCTGTTCATCGATGAGAAGATATTCCGCAGCTTTTCCCGGACTGATTTTTCGATTCCTGTACGCCTCGACGACGGCGTTAACGTACCCGATCGGCAAACGAATTGCCTTTGGGGATAGCGTCGAAGTCCGTTTCCCCACCCAAGCTTCGGCCTCCTCAGGATGCCTTTCGAGATACTCCTGGGTAGTCAATGCGTGGTCGCTAAGATTGCGCAGCTCGGCGTGCACGTCCATACGATTCAGGTCTTCTTGACGTTGCAATTCGACAAATCCCGCATCAATACATGCGGACACGACCGTCCTTTGTTCAACATGCGTGTCAGCCACTAGTCGAGCTAACGACGCTTCATTGAGCAGCTTCCACTTAATACCGTGGGACTGGGCGACGTGAAATAGAACTTCCTTTGGAATCAGGCATTCTTGAGCGAACGCCTGTGCTCGCAGCTCGAGAGCATCTTGCGCCTGACTGTCATCCACCAAGTCTAATGAGGCGCCGGTGAAAGGTTCGAAAATGGCATGCCCGACTTCGTGCACAAGAATTACGTTCCTTCGAAACCAGGTAGTGTGATGCGTATTTGCAAAAGCACACGGGCGCGCAGCGTTAGTCGAACCAACATAGAAACTGCAACCCTCAATACGAGATTCTGGTAATGGTGTTTCCATCACCAAAATTCCCAACGATCTCATGAGTCCGCGAAGAATGGTGCCCGAGCCCGTTGCGCAGTGCCCAAGTGATGTTGACTGCCTGAAAAGCCTTGCAGCCGTTTTCCCTTGTTCGCGTGGGGGGGCCTGCAGGTCAACCTCGGTCCTGATCGTTTCGAAGAGGGACTTCCACTGCAAGGACTTTTGGCGAGTTACTTCTTCCAGTTCGTTAAGGAAGTGTCCAACTTGGCGGATTAATATAACGTATTCTCGATCTGTATCGACCAATCCGGGGCCCCGAAATTTGAACCATATCTGTGGAGTCACATCCGAATCCGATAGATGCCTTGCCGCCCCCGGCGACGTCGTCAAAAGGGACTGAGGAACGCTTAGAACCGCAGACAAAAGCGGCAACACTGATTCGGGTATATGAGATTGGCCGGAAGTCCACTGCATGAAAATCTGCGGGTTGAACCCAAGCAACTCTGCGCAGGCTCGGGGGTCAATACCCGCCAAGTTCAGAACTCTTTGTAGCATGGGTGTGGATGGTCTCCCGGAGAGGTCAAATCGTACATATAGTTAGACGCAATTCGCGCCCCAATCGTTCCAGGTTGCGTCGGCGGCGTTTCCCCTGAAAATACACGAGTTCCACGAAGCAAGGAATGGTACGAGGCCAAAGTATGCAAAATTTTGCCCAAATCGGCAACAATTAATCCTCCGAGGCCACCTCGGAACGGCCCATCTGGCGCGTGCGCCTGCCGTCGAATTTGATTTTCTTAGAAGTTGAATTTTAGGGTGCCGCGTCCTTTGCGTCCCTGGCAAAGGGTGCGGTTGTTGACTTTAACTCACCCGACTCTTTGCTTTCGGCTCTGGACTCCCGCAAGAATGTAACCCGCGTACTATGGACTTCCGAGTTCGACCGCGCCAAAGTAGCGTGGGGGAATTGTAAAGTGGGGTGCTTGAATTCAATGGAGCGGGGTCGATGGCAAGTTTTCCCGAAATGGAACTGGAGAAGACGGGGGAAAGTGGACGCGTCGCCATCCTTCTGGAGTGCTGAAGACTCGGTTACTCACCCCGCGCCCCCCGCTTGCCCAGAGCGGAGCCCCGCACCGCATGGTGCAGGGCGGAGCCGAAGGGCCCCTCAACCCTGCTTTTCCCTGGCCGCCAGTAGTGTGGAGGCTAATCGTTACACGGCGCGAGTAGACTGCCCCCTAACCCACTCAAAACAAACGTCGCTGGTACTTTCTAATCGATACAAATACGCACCCCCCAGGGGGAGTAGCGTCCTGGTTACCCCCTCCCCCGATACTCAGCATTTCTACCCGGTACAGCCCGCGAATAGAAATCCCCGTAACCTACTCAAAACAAACGACGGGGTCATTTTCTACTCGATACAAAAAGCCACCCCCCGGGGGAGTGACTAACTTGCAACCATTTGACCCAACGTGTCCCCAAGTTCCGGTATCCGCGCGGGCAATCCGCGCCAGGGGTAGAATGGCGCCGGGAGGGGGTCATGAGCGCACGGACGATTTTCTTGAGCAGGCGGATCGGCCTGTACTGCCTACTGGCTGGGGCGGCGATGATGGCGCAGAAGCAAGCCACCGTCGCCACGGTGAGGTCCATGATTCACATCGCCCCGTTGACTATGTTGCTGGGAATTTTGCTGGTTGTTGGGGGCCTGGCTACGGTCCTGGCTCACAATGTGTGGTCGGGAGGCGCGGCTCCTGTGATAGTCACGGTCATTGGGTGGGCGGCGCTCGTGAAGGGCGTGATGTTTCTGTTTTTGCCCAGGGAAGCGGCGGCGGAGTTTTACCTGCACATGCTGCGCTACGAGCAGCGTTTCTATTTTTACATGGCGCCGTCGCTGATCCTCGGAGCCTATCTCACCTATGCGGGATTCAAGAAAGCGTGAATGATGGAGAATTCCCTCAGGGGTTAAAACGCCAGAATTCTCGGGGTTTTTTGGCACAGCTAAAGCTGTGCCCTGACGTGAATTTTCGAGGCTGGGCCGCGCTAGCGCGGTTTGCTTGCGGGTCACTACTCACCCGTCACGAGTCACAAATCACGGTTCCGAAGGGGGTACCGTATGGCCGGGGGCGTAGTCCTATGCCGGTGCAAACTATTGCATATGTAGAGCACAGACAGAGAAATAGCACTACCTTTCCGAAATGGGATGAAATAGTATTCCGCTCCGAAACAGGCGTGGCCCCCGAATTTGAGGGTTGGAAAATTGAGTTCTCGCCCCCAGCCGAGAACTCAATGAGACGCTTGTTGCTGTTATCAAAGGGTTTGTTTGGCTGGCCAAAATTTGACATCGGACCGGGCTCGGAAAGCGTCCGATACCGAATTGGGTATCCGGCCGCCAAGCGGTTCCGGATCTTTGGTGAAGGGATTGCTACTGTCACACAGGGGGAATCCTGTGCACTTCAAACTAGTCCTGGAGGAGCAGCGGGGATGACGGAGCGTCGCATGGCCCGCCGGTACGATTTATCGCTGCCGGTGAATGTACGCCTGCCAATCAATCGCGAGCCGGCCACGCACAACGGCCAAACTCGAGACATCTCTACACGCGGCGTCTATTTCACGATGCCGAAAGAGCTTTCTCCGGGCACGGAAGTGGATTTCACACTCACATTGCCGGCGGAAATCACACGCGGTACGGAAGTGTTCGTGCGCGCTCACGGGCGCGTGGTGCGCGTGGATAAGCGCCGCGATGAGGATCACGAAACTATCGGCGTCGCGGCGGTGATCGAGCGGTACGACATCATCCGCGGCGAAGGCGTGCGCATCTAGGTTTTTTCGCGAGCAGAAATCTGCGCCTATCCGTTCTTGCTCGACGGCTTGCCCCGCAGTTCGGGTTCATGCATGACTCGCGGTCACCTTTTTCGAATTCATCCAGCAGCTCGCGCCTCATTCTTCCGCGGCTCAAGCGCCGGTGAAATTCAGTTGCACCAATCGGGGCACTCGTCCTAGCATGTCCTGCTCGCACAGCATCAGGAGACAGCCATGAAAGTCGCGGATTTGATTGCTTCCCGCCGGGAAGTTTATTCCATCGCGGAAGACACCACAGTGCACGACGCGGCGCGCTATCTGCGCGACCGCCAGGTTCGCTCGGTGGGAATTTGCGATTCCAGCGGCGTGCTGCTGGGCGTCGTGTCGCAGAGCGACATCTCCGACAAAGTGGCGGCGGAAAACAAGTGTCCCGCGTGGATGCGCGTCGGGGAAATCATGACCCGGCAACTCATCACCGCCACGCCCGATACTCCGCTGGAAGATTGTCTGCGCTTGATGGAACAGCACGGCATTTATCACCTGGTGGTGCTCGATTCCGAGAAGGGTTATCGCGGCATGATTTCCGTCACCGACCTGCTGCAGTTGATCGCCTCCGATCACAAGGCCCGCGCGGACATGCTCGAGGCACTGATCTTTCCGCAGCGGTAATTCGCGAGGCGCTCCGGGATTTTCCGCGGCGTCGCGCCCTGGTTGGCCCGCGCAGCCGGACCGTACTAGTCCTTCCTCTCGGCCCCTGAATGCGACCTGCGAAGATTTCTGTGGACATCGGTTCCACAAGGAAATGGCATTCCCCAAAGTGCCAAAGAATTTCTGGCTCCGCACTCTGGGGTCGTACTGGTTCATTCCCCGGCCTCCTTCAGGTGGCGCTCTCAGCACCACCCTAATCGACTGATACTGCGACAGTTGTCCGCATTTGCCCATTCGGGGTTCAACCACAGTCAAACGAAGGGAATGGCAACGTTTGGCGTTCCATGTGCAACGTCGAGTAAGACCGCTCACCCCCGAGGGTGACGCTGCATTCATATGGCATCTGTCGCCGAAGCGCGAATCACACCGACAACTCCACCGACCGAACTCCCACCGGAGAGCGTCTATTTCGGACCGTCCGCCGCCATGCAATCGGTGCGGATGCGAGTCATGCGCGCGGCGTCGCTCAACGTTCCTATCCTGATCCTGGGCGAAAGCGGCACCGGCAAAGAAGTGCTGGCGCGATTCATTCACGAATGGTCTCCCTGGCGGGGCGGGCCATTCGTGAAGGTGAACTGCCCGGCGATTCCCGGGACGCTGCTGGAAAGCGAGCTGTTCGGATTTCAGAAGGGCTCTTTCACCGGCGCAAACTCCAGCAAGCCCGGGCGCATGGAGCTGGCCCAGGGCGGCACGCTGTTCATGGATGAGATCGCGGAGCTGGATGGTGGGCTGCAAGCCAAGCTGCTGCACGTGCTGCAAGACGGGCATTTCACTCGCTTGGGTGACCACGAAGAGAAAGCCGTGGACGCGCGGGTCATCTGCGCGACGAACCGGTTGCTGCAGCAGGAAATCGAACGCGGCGGATTTCGCGCCGATTTGTTCTACCGCATCAACGTAATCAGCGTGATGCTGCCGCCGCTGCGCGATCGGCGCGACGACATCCCGCAGATTGCCGAGCATCTGCGGCAGCACTTCAACCGTCGCTTCGTGCGCGAAGCCGCGCCGCTGACGCGTGAAATCAATCATCAGCTGCAGCAACGCGAATGGCCCGGCAACGTGCGCGAGCTGGAAAACTGCATGGCGCGCTACGTAATTCTGGGGTCCGAGGAAGCATTCCATTCCGAGCGAGCCGAAGAAAAGAAGCCGCTGAATTTTTCCTACGAAGTATCTGAAGACGGCAACATTCCACTGAAGCGCATCGCGCAGCAGGTGACGCGCCGCATGGAGCACGACGTGATTCTGAAAGTCCTGCAGGCCAATCACTGGAACCGCCGCAAAGCCGCCGAAGTGCTGAAGATCAGTTACCGCGCGCTGCTGTACAAAGTCCGTCAAGCAGGGCTGCCCGCCAAACGGCCGCCACGCAAGATTGCCTCGCCCCCGAATATTGGCGCGCAATCTCCTTCCTCCGCCGGCTGACATTTCCCGTCTGCGCAGGGCCACTGAGAAATCGAGAGAAATCGCTTTCCTCCACTGCGAAATCAATGTGATTAGAAAGGCTGTTTCAGCGTGGTACGCCCTGGTGTTTTCAATAACTTGCGGCCTACCCATTTTGGCTGCCGGCATGCATATTTCTGTTCGTAACCTGAGGGCTTTTCCTCCGCAGAGGGAGCCATAAGTGAAGAGAATCGCATTCGGGTTGTTATTGGCCGTACTCATGTTGGCAGTACCTGCGGCCCTCGCGGACCAGACTCCGGTCACCATGACGTTTGTGGGCGTGAACGGCATCAACGACGGAGCCTATTACGTCAGCCCGTACTACGGGACCATTACCACCAACGGCCAGACCACCGCCGTCACGCTGTTCTGCGTGGACTTCAACAACGAAGTCACCTGGAATCAGAGCTGGCAGGCGAACGTGACCCCGCTCGGCTCGAATGACCTGAGCAACACGCGCTTCGGAAATCCCGCGGATGTGGCGCTCCTGAGCGCTACGGATCCTTACCTTTCGACTTTCACCCCGGGGCAACTCTACGTGCAAGCGGCCTGGTTGAGCACGCAGTTCGATCAATACCTGCTCACCAACCCGTCGCAGGTGGTGGCGCTGCAATACGCCATCTGGGATCTGTTTGCGCCCAACGGGCCCACGAATGCCGCGGCGCAAGCCTGGATCAATCAGGCGCAGCAAAATTACGGCTCCATCAACCCAAACAATTTCGAGATCGTGACCAACGTCAGCCCGCTGAATCTCACCGGACAGGTGCAGGAATTCATCGTGCCGACGCCGGAGCCGGGCACCATCGGCCTGCTCGGAGCCGGGCTGCTGGTGATCCTGTGGATGGGCTTGCGCAAAGCGAAGTCGGCTGCCGGTTCCATTAGCTCCAGCTAGACCAGTTCCAGCTTCTCCTCCTCCAGTGCCTCGCCCGTCCCGGAAAACCATCCGGGTCCGATTCCCGGACTCCGATGGAGTCCATGGTTCGGCTGCGCTCACCACAGGTCGGACTCCCAAAACCGGAGACGCAGCCGGCGCGTCGCAGAAGTAGTAGCTCACCTCCGTCCTCCCGAGAATTGCCGCCCTGAGTGACGGGCTCCCGCCGCTCCCTTTCGGCCTGATGTTTATAAGTTAGCCACTCCCCCGGGGGGTGTCTTCTTGTTGCGATTAGAAAGTACCGCCGTCGTTTGTTTTGAGTGGTTACGGGCATTCCGGTTTCCGCTTTGTTGCGATTAGAAGTGCGGAGTCCCCGGCGAGAGGGTAACCAGAACGCCACCCCCGGGGGGAGGGCCTTTTGTATCGATTAGAAAGTACCAGCGTCGTTTGTTTTGAGTGGGTTACGGCGATTTCTATTCGCACGGTGTAGCGATTAGAAAGGGCAGTGGCTAGTGGCGAGTGATTAGTGGCTAGACGCGGCAAAGTCAAGAACTCACCGCCCCTCGACGGGGCTCGGGATCTGCGACCCCTCGACTGAGCTCGGGACCTGCGGCAGAGACGCCGAGAGCGCAGATAAGCTTTCCCGATTTGGAACTGCCCCCTGTTTGATTCGCCGCTGGACATCATCCGAGACTTTCCCCAAGATACTCTGGCAAGACGTAACGCAGACGTCAATAGTACTATGGGTTCAAAACTGGGGGTTAAGAGCCGAAGACGCGGAGGTGAAAGTGAAAACCGTGTGAGTTAGAGTCAACAACCGCACCCTTTGCTGACGTCAACCCCGCAAAGGGTGTGGCACCCGAAAATTGGACTCTTACGAAAATCAAACTCCAAGGCTGGCCCACCCGACGGCAGGTGCGCGGATGAATCGTGAACGGCGGCGCTTGCAAGGCAGCACGAAGAGTAATCCGGACTATAATCTGCCAATGTCATTACCAGAACAGTCGCTGGACATTCGCCTTTTTGTTGACAGAATTCCTGCGTTTACGTGGTCAACGCATCCGGACGGGTCTGTGGAGTTCGTTAATCAACGATGGCGTGAATACGCAGGTCTTTCTGCCGAAGAATCGCAAGGTTGGGGCTGGCAGGCTGCAATCCATCCGGAGGATTTACCGTCACTCATGGAAAAATGGAGCCAGCTGTTGCGCTCCGGAGAACCAGGTGACATCGAAGCGCGCATGCGCCGCCATGACGGGGTCTTTCGTTGGTTCCTGATTTGGTTTGAGCCATTCCGCGACGAAGCCGGGAAGATCGCCATGTGGTACGGAGTAAGCACTGACATCGAAAACCTCAAGCAGACTGAGGAGAAACTGCGGGAAGACGAACGCGAACTTCGCCAGATTACCGACGCCATACCGCAGACGATAGTTGTCCAGGACCCCGGCGGCGTGCCGATCTACGCCAATCAAGCTACTCTCGACTATACGGGCCTTACGGCTGACGATGTGATTGCGCCAAATTTTCGGGAGAGAATCTTCCATCCTGAGGACCTCGAAAAACTCCGATACGAGCGAAAGGCTGCTCTCGTGCGTGGTCTTCCATTCAAATTCGAGCATCGGGCGCTCAGGAAGGACGGCCAGTACCGTTGGTTCCTGATTCAATACAATCCGTTTCGAAACGAGCGCGGACAGGTGACTCGATGGTACGCGACGGGCACCGACATTGATGACCGCGTCCGAGCCGAAGAGCGAACACGCAACGAAAATCTGGCATTACGAGAGCAAATCGATCGTGACTCGATGTTCGAGGACATCGTCGGCTCTTCGGAAGCACTCCGAAAGGTGCTTCGCCAGGTCGACAAGGTGGCCGCGTCCGATTCCACCGTGTTGATTCTGGGAGAAACAGGCACTGGAAAAGAATTGATTGCTCGTGCAATCCACAAGCGATCAAAGCGCGCTGATCGAGCATTCATCGGCGTGAATTGCGCCGCCATCCCGCCTTCTTTAATTTCGTCGGAACTCTTCGGCCACGAAAAAGGCGCTTTTACGGGCGCGACGCAACGCCGCATGGGGCGCTTTGAATCGGCCAACGGCGGCACGATCTTTCTCGACGAAGTCGGCGACTTACCTGCGGAAATTCAAATTGCACTGTTGCGAGTTCTGCAAGAACGTGAAGTCGAACGCGTTGGCAGCAGCCGGCCAATTCCGGTCGACGTGAGAGTGGTTGCGGCGACGCATCACGATTTGAACGCGCTTGTTGCTGAAGGCAAGTTTCGCCAGGATCTCCTGTACCGGCTGAATGTCGTGCCTATCCAGATGCCGCCATTGCGCGAGCGAGTATCCGACATCGCCTTGCTTGTCGAGTACTTCATGGATCGGTTCGGGAAAAGGGCTGGAAAGAAGTTCAGAACCATCGACAAGAGGTCTCTGAAAGCATTCGAGACCTATGATTGGCCGGGAAACGTCCGTGAATTACAAAATGTGATCGAACGCGCGGTGATCCTCAGCGAGGGCGACACGTTAGCTGTCGACGAGACCTGGCTGAAGCAGGAAGGGCCCCGAAAGCCAGTCCGGACCCGCACGTTGACGGGCGCCCTTGTCAGGCAGGAGAAGGAAATGATTGAAGCCGCGCTGGCCGAAAGCCAGGGCCGAATTTCAGGGCCCGCAGGTGCGGCGGCTAAACTAGGGCTGCCAGCACGGACCCTCGACTCGAAGATCAAGCGTTTGAAAATTAACAAATATCGATTCAAAGTCCCGCAGGCTGACTGACCCCCCAAAGCCTTCAGGCCCACCGCGTTTTCCTCATCAAATAGGAATTCCTGAAAATTAAGGACTTCGCTCAACTGCAACTTCCATTCCTGCAAGGAGTTGTGAATGGCCCAGTTGTTGCATTCGTAAGGGTGTGCCTCGGACCAGAGACGCATGACTCTCAAGATCTGGAGATCGATGCTAGCTTGGGCAAGCGCCGAACTTGCCTTACCAGACTCTGGATACAGCGTGGGCTGAACCGCCGGCGCAAAGGGCTAACCGCAAGGGACAGCAATAAGGAGGATTCTCATGCCACTGGTTCGTGTGACGATGATTAAGGGGAAGTCGCCCGACTATATCAACAAGATGTCAGACAGCATATACGAGGCGCTCGTCGAGGCTTATCAACAGTCGGAGGGCGAAACGTTCCAGATCATAGAGCAACTTGAGCCGAGCGATTTTATCTACGATCGTCACTTCGGGATCAAAG